>Ga0302240_1000007_pt1 | contig 374588 bp, 370 predicted proteins | sample AAG_UR_His_MG_FD_193538 | JGI IMG/M metagenome (GOLD analysis project Ga0302240, IMG submission 193538) | Enriched activated sludge microbial communities from anaerobic digester in WTTP, New Holstein, Wisconsin, United States - AAG_UR_His | ecosystem: Engineered > Bioreactor > Anaerobic >... | reverse complement strand
TATAGAAACCGGAAGCAGAATGGATGATGTTATATTTGAAGAATTTAAGGGAACAGGCAATTGTGAAGTTTATTTGGACAGAAAACTTGCCGACAGAAGAGTCTATCCTGCTATAGATTTGTTAAGATCAGGAACAAGAAAAGAAGAAATGCTTTTAAATGAAGATGAAAAAAATAAAATATGGATAATGAGAAATCTTTTCAGCACTATGAATTCCATAGAAGTTATGGAAGAATTAACAAAAAGGCTGAAAGCTTCAAAATCAAACAAAGACTTTTTCAAACAGATGGAAATTTCAGGAAAAGATTGAATCCTGCCGTAATCTGATATTTTTATAATTTGTTAAGGAGCGGCGCATGAATGATGATATAAAAGATATTGCTATGAGAATTAAAGATTTAAGAGATATATATAATATTTCTCTTGAAACTTTAGCCAGAGATTTAGGAATAAATCAGAGTTTGTACCAGCAGTACGAAAACGGAGAATCAGATATTCCTATAGGCGTCTTGAAAAAAATAGCAGAGAAATTCAATGTCGAATTTATCACTCTTATAACAGGGCGAGTGCCTCACCTGAGCAGATACAGCGTTGTAAAGAAAGGGAAAGGTATTTCGGTAGAAAGAAGAAAAGAATACGATTATCAGGATATAGCATACGGATTTACCAATAAGAAGGCTCAAATATTTCTTGTAACCGTAAAAGACAGAACTAACGATAACGATTTACAGCCTAATTCACATGACGGGCATGAATTTAACTATGTTTTAGAGGGATCGTTAAAAGTTCATATAGACGATAAAGAAATTCTCTTGGAAGAAGGGGACAGTCTTTATTTTGATTCAAAATGTAAACATTATATGACTTCGGTTGACGGAAAGACTGCAAAAATAATAGCAGTTGTACTTTAATCTAAGAGGGTTTTAAAATGATATTGGACAGATTTATAAAATCCAAATTTTCCTCATATGAGGATTTCTCGGAGAACTATAAAGTAAAAGTTCCTGAAAATTTTAATTTCGGATTTGATATTGTTGATGCGACTGCACAGGAAGAACCTGCCAAAAAGTGTTTGGTCTGGTGCAACGATAAAGGCGAGCATAGAACATTTACATTCGAAGATATGAAAAAACAAAGCAATAAAGCCGCAAATTTTTTTAAGTCTTTAGGTATTAAAAAAGGCGACTTTGTTATGCTTATTTTAAAAAGAAGATATGAATATTGGATCAGCGTTGTCGCATTGCATAAAATAGGAGCCGTTGTAATTCCTGCGACTCATTTGCTTATGGAAAAAGATATTGTTTACAGAAATAATGCGGCAGACGTTAAAATGATAATATCCGTCTGTGAAGATGATTTAATTGAAAGAATAAATAATGCCCAGAAAGAATCTCCAATGCTGAAATATAAAGTTTCAGTTAACGGTTCTGCCGAAGGATGGCATGATTTTACGTCAGGCATAGAAAAACAATCTGATATTTTTGAGAGACCGCAAGGCGAAGATGCTACAAAAAATGACGATAAATTTTTAATATATTTCACTTCAGGAACAACCAGCATGCCTAAAATGGCGCTGCATGATTTTACGTATCCTTTAGGGCATATAACCACGGCAAAATTTTGGCAGAATGTTGAAGAAAACGGCGCTCATTTGACATTGGCCGATACAGGATGGGCAAAAGCTGCTTGGGGTAAAATTTACGGACAATGGATATCGGGATGCGCTGTTTTTGTATATGATTTTGATAAGTTTGAGCCTACTGATGTTCTTGATATTATATCAAACAATAATGTGACTTCTTTTTGCGGACCTTCGACTGTGTACAGATATTTGATAAAAGAAGACTTATCAAAATACGATTTTTCAAGATTGAAATATTGTTCAGTTGCCGGAGAAGCTCTGAATCCTGAAGTTTTTAATAAATGGGAAAAACTTACAGGACATAAAATAATGGAAGGCTTCGGACAAAGCGAAAGTGCGGTAATGGTGGCGAATTTTGTATGGATGAAACCGAAACCTGGTTCTATGGGAAAACCTTCGCCTGTATATGATATCGATATTATCGACGATGACGGCAATTCATGTGAGCCTGGAAAAGAAGGAAATCTTGTAATAAACGTAAAAAACGGCAAGCCTTTGGGGTTGTTCTGCGAGTATTACAAAAGTCCTGATAAGACGGCCGAAGTATGGAAAAACGGCTATTATTATACCGGAGATGTAGTATACAAAGACGAGGACGGATATTTTTGGTTTGTAGGCAGAGCCGACGATGTAATAAAAAGCTCCGGTTACAGAATAGGTCCTTTTGAAGTAGAAAGCGCTTTAATAGAGCATCCTGCGGTATTGGAATGTGCGATAACTGCTGTTCCCGACGCTTACAGAGGGCAGATAGTTAAAGCTACAGTCGTTTTGTCAAAAGGATACAGCCCAAGCGACTCTTTGGTTGTTGAACTTCAAAATCATGTAAAAAAAGTCACGGCGCCTTATAAATATCCGAGAGTCGTAGAGTTTGTCAGCGAACTCCCAAAGACTATCAGCGGCAAGATAAGAAAAGTTGCGATAAGAGAAGCCGATTCAAAAAAATAATTTATATAATACGGTTAATCCGAATTCTATGTTTTCCGGTTTTTGTATATATATTACAAAAACCGGAATTTTTTAGGCATTTTTATATAAATATTTTAAAAAGATGCGTTTTTATAAACTTTAAAATAAATTTAACATTCTTTATTGTGAGCAAAATACGCATATTTTTATAGTATGGAAGTGTTTTTTTGTCTTTTGTATTTTATATGTAAAATTTATATAATGAAACAGATATATTATTGTCGTAAACGGAGGCGGTATGCTTGAAAATATTAGACAAATTGCGCAGCGAATAAAAGAATTGAGAGAAATTTCTGATATTTCTGTTGAATCGATGGCGAAAAAACTTAATATTAATGTTGAAAAATACATAGAGTATGAAAGCGGTAATGTCGATATTCCTGTGAGTTTCCTTTATGAAATAGCCGGTAAATTCAACGTTGAGCTTACAGTTTTGCTTACGGGTGAAGAACCTAAGTTACAAAGATTTGCAGTAGTCAGGAAAGACAAAGGCCTTTCAATAGCCAGAAGAAAGGAGTATAAGTATCAGGATTTGGCGTTCAATTTTATGCATAAGAAATCTGAAATTTTTTTAGTTACTGTCGAACCTGAAAACGAAGGAAAAGCAGTCAACAAATATTCTCATGCCGGTCAGGAGTTTAATTATATACTGGAAGGGCAGATGAAGTTCTTTTTTAATGATAAAGAAATAATTTTAAATCCGGGAGATTCCGTGTATTTTGATTCCGGTTATGAACACGCAATGCTTGCGTTGGGTAATGTTCAATTGAAATTTTTGGCTGTAATTTTTTAATCGAAAAGAGGAAAATATAATGCTTAGTGAAAAATATGTGTGTAAAACATTTTCGTCATATGAAGATTTATTGGAAAAATTTAAGATAAATGTTCCTGATAATTTTAATTTTGGTTTTGATGTAGTTGATTTGATAGCGGATAAAGACCCTGATAAAAAAGCTCTTGTTTGGTGCAATGAGCACGGAGACGAAAGAATATTTACTTTCGGAGATATAAAAAAGTACAGCAATAAGGCCGCAAACTTTTTTAAGTCTCTGGGAATTAAAAAAGGCGACGCAGTAATGCTTATTCTGAAAAGAAGATATGAGTTTTGGTTTGCAATTATAGCATTGCATAAAATAGGAGCCGTTCCAATACCGGCTACCCATTTGCTTACCGAAAAGGATATAGTTTACAGAAATAATGCGGCCGATATAAAAATGATAGTTTCAGTCGCTACGGATAATGTTCCTGAAACAATAAATAAAGCCGAGCATGAATCTCCTTCTTTAAAATATAAAGTTTCAGTACATGGAGGAGTCGAAGGCTGGTATAATTTTACAGCCGAGATGGAAAAGCAGCCTGATGTTTTTAAAAGACCGGAAGGAGAAGACGCAACGGTAAACGAAGATAAATTCTTGTTATATTTTACGTCGGGGACAACAGGAATGCCAAAGATGGTGCTGCACGATTATACTTATCCTTTAGGACATCTTATTACTTCTGCATGGCAGAATCTTGCTGACGGCGGCTTGCATTTAACGGTAGCTGATACCGGATGGGCAAAAGCTGCTTGGGGGAAACTCTACGGACAATGGCTGCACGGATGCAGCGTATTTGTCTACGATTTTGATAAGTTTATACCGAAAAATCTTATAGAAGTTCTTACAAAATACGGAGTAACATCGTTTTGCGCTCCTCCTACCGTTTACAGATATTTAATAAAGGAAGATTTGTTAAAATATGATTTAAGCAGATTAAAATACTGTACTGTTGCCGGTGAGCCTTTAAATCCGGAAGTTTACAACAAATGGAAAGAACTTACGGGATTAAGACTTATGGAAGCTTACGGACAGACTGAATTGATAGCTTTAATATGTAATTTTCCTATGATGACTCCGAAACCTGGTTCGATAGGCAAACCGTCTCCTTGTTATAATGTGGATATTGTAAATGAAGAATACAATTCATGTGAAACAGGAGAAGTTGGGCAAATAGTTGTCAGAATGTCAGGCAGGAAACCGGTAGGAATGTTTTGCGGTTATTACAGGGACGATGCTTTGACAAAATCCGTATGGCATGACAATATGTACTTTACAGGCGATACGGCTTATAAAGATGAAGACGGCTTTTTTTGGTTTGTAGGCAGAGCCGACGATATTATAAAAAGTTCAGGCTACAGAATAGGCCCTTTTGAAGTAGAAAGCGCTTTGATTGAACACCCTTCTGTTTTGGAATGCGCGATAACGGCTGTTCCTGACCCTGACAGAGGTCAGATAGTCAAAGCTACAATTGTTTTGTCAAAAGGCTATAAGGCCAGTCATGATTTGGCTGTCGAATTACAAAACCATGTGAAAAAAGTCACGGCTCCTTATAAATATCCTAGAATAATAGAATTTGTTGATGAATTGCCTAAAACAATAAGCGGTAAAATCAGAAGAGTTGAAATAAGGCAGACGGATAACAAGACAAAATAATTATATTTGTTCGGCAAAAGATATGCTTTTATCCGCTGTGTTTATGCAAAATATTATTGGCAATAATGCCGTTGAGTTCTTTTATATTGTTAACAACTTTTTTTAATAAGACGCTGCATGCCTGTTAATAATGAAAAATTATGAAATAGAATTAAAGATGAATCAAAAAAAATACGCAGATATTGCGAAACAGCTTATAGAAGAATCTAATATTTTTAAATATACTGTTATAAGCGACAGCATGTATCCTCTTATAAGCAAAAACGATAAGATTATCTGCAAAAAAAAAGAATGCAAAAAAATAAAGAAATACTCTCTTATTGCGTTTTATGCAGACAGCGATACTTCTCAAGTTCCGACTGTACACCGAGTCATAAAAATTTTCAATGAAGACGGAGGACTTTCTTTCCGAACGAAAGGAGATAATAACTTTAATTCAGATAAGAACAAGGTTTACCCTCATCAGATAATAGGGGTTGTGGAAGAGATAATTAAAAAAAATTTTGTTATTTCTTTAACTAAGAAAAGCCAAAAATATATAAGTGTTTTAATATATTTCATATTACAGCCTATAAATTTTATAATTTATTGTTATCTTAAAATAAAGAATGCATTAAAATTATTTTTTGCAATAGAAAAGCAGCCGTTGCATGATGACGGTTTAATCGTTTTAAGACAATCTTTTTTGACTAAAAGCGAAGACTGGCATGAAATAGTAAATATCAATACATCTTTAATGGAACATTTATTAAATAATGATTTGAAAATTTGCGATATCTCTTTTGGCGGCGGCTATTGTGAAGAGAGTTTGTTCTTTATAAGGAAAGGGTTGAAAATAGATTATAAGAATATTGAAAATTCAAACAACGAACAAAAATATGATTTTATTATATGTTCGAGAGTTTTAAATATTGTTGACAGTGAACTAAAAAGGCATGAAATATACTGTTTTCTAAAGTCATTGCTTAAGCCGGACGGTAAAATTTTAATTTCTTATGTAAATGAAAAAAATAACTTGATTGTTTTTTTAAAAAGGAGTGCTTATAAATTCTTTAAAAATTATAGCGGTCCTGACAATAATGATATAATATACAAAGACATATTTATTATGAAAACTTTGAAAGATAAAAAGATATTTCTTGAATTAAAAAATGCAGATTTAAACCTTTTAAAATATTGGTTTTACGGTAAGAAAAAAACGTTTTTGCTTGAGTACAAAACAATATAAATGCATAAAATGTTTATTTGATAAAATGATTGAAATTTGATATAAAATAAAAATTATGAACACGAAAATAACAGCTGTTTATCCTGGCAGTTTTGATCCGCCTACAAAAGGGCATCTTGATATTATTGCAAGGGCATCTAAAATTTTCCCTAAGGTAATAATTGCGATAACTGAAAATTACAATAAACACCATATGTTTTCTTTACAGGAAAGAGTTGATATGATGAAAGAGTCCGTATCATCCATTAAAAATGTAGAAGTTGATTCTTTTTCCGGTTTGCTGGCAGATTATCTAATCAATATTGATAGTTTTATTGTCATAAGGGGATTGAGAGCATTATCTGATTTTGAATATGAATTCCAAATGGCGTTAATGAACAGGACTTTAAATCAAAAAATAGAGACTATATTTTTAATGCCTGATCAATTATATACTTTTTTATCTTCAAGTATGGTAAAAGAAATTGCAGGATTAGGCGGGGATTTTAAAAATTTTGTTCCGGATGCAGTTTATAAAAGATTCAAAATAAAGAACAATTTATAATTTAAAAGAGGAATATGTATAACTTAACAGATTTGCTTTTAGAGGTAGCCGAAAAAAAAGCATCAGATTTACATCTGTCAGTTGGACTTCCTCCTATGATAAGGCTTGACACTGAGATAAAAAAACTCGGCGAAGAAGTTTTAACTCCAGATATGGCAAAAGCACTTGCTTATTCCATCTTATCGAAAAGGCAAATAGAAAAATTTGAAAACGATAATGAATTAGACGCATCTTTCCCTATACAAAATATGGGAAGAGTAAGAGTAAATATATTTAAACAGAGAGGATCAATCTCTGCCGCTTTCAGATTTATACCGCAGAAAACTTTTACTTTTGAAGAGTTAAGACTTCCGAAAGTAGTATATGACATAGTTAATTTACCTAAAGGTCTTGTTTTGGTTACCGGTGCAACAGGCTCCGGTAAGACAACAACTCTCGCGTCGATGATAGATTATATAAATGAAAGAAGATGCGGACATATAATAACTGTTGAAGATCCTATAGAATATTTGCATTCACATAAAAAATGTATTGTTAACCAGAGAGAAATAGGCGCGGATACACAATCTTTTGCAACGGCTTTAAAATATATTTTAAGACAAGACCCTGATGTTATACTTATAGGTGAAATGAGAGATCTGGAAACGATATCTGCGGCAATTACATTGGCAGAAACGGGACATCTTGTTTTTGCGACACTGCATACTATGGATGCTTCTTCTTCTATAAACAGAATGGTTGACGTTTTTCCAGGCAACCAGCAGGCGCAGATAAGATCTCAGTTGTCGCTGGCATTAAAGGCTGTTTTTTCACAGAATCTTATACCTCATATATCAGGTAAGGGAATGGTTTTGGCTTCTGAAGTTATGATTGTTACAGACAGCATAAGAAGCATCATAAGGGAAATGAAAACGGAACAATTATATTCTGTCATACAAACAGGAAGGCAAAGCGGAATGCAGACTATGAATCAGTCTCTTTTTGAAGGCGTTATAAACGGATCGATATTGCCGCAAAAAGCTATAGAATACAGTTCCAGAAAAGATGAATTGGTAAGGCTTTTACAAAGCGTAGTAAGATAAAAAAAAGAGGGAATAAATTATGTTTAATAAAGAAGGATTATCATTAACTGAAGTTTTAATAGCGATAGCTATAATCTTGATTCTTACGATTGTTTTATATCCTAAATTTTTAAATATTATAAGAAAGTCGCATGAAGCTACTACAAGAGCAAATCTGACGGCGTTAAGAAATGCCATAGCTATTTATTATGGAGACCATGAAGGCAAATTCCCTTCTAAAGATATTGTTAAAGAATTAACTTCTGAAAACGGCAAGTATATAAAGTTTATTCCGGAAGTTTATTGTCCGCCTTATCATGATATCAGCAACGAAATAACGACTGAGCCTACCGGTGATTCCGGTAAATGGGCATATCAGGCCGAAGACAGCAATGAAAGGCAGTGGGGCGAAATTTGGATAGATTGCAATAATCAGGACAGTAAAGGCGTAATTTGGAATACGTATTAAAAAGGATTTTATAATATGTTTTTTGAAGTATTTGTGGTTTCTTTATTCGGATTGGTTTTTGGCAGCTTTGCAAATGTTTGTATATACAGAATGCCCAGAGATTTGTCAATTGTCAAACCGGGATCGACTTGTCCTAAATGTAAAAGCTTAATATCGTGGTATGATAATATTCCGGTGTTAAGCTATATCTTTTTAAAAGCTAAGTGCCGTAACTGCGGTAATAAGATATCCGTAAGATATCCGTTAATTGAAATCGTTTGTGCGCTGCTGTTTTTATTGATGTATTCATTATACGGGTTTTCTTATATTCTCCCGTCTTTTTGCTTATTTGCATTTTCTTTGCTTATTATTACGGCAATAGATTTTGAATTTCAAATAATACCGGATGAGTTTTCATTGTTTCTTGTGCTTTTAGGACTGGGTACAAGTTTTTTTAATTACTTTTTAGCCGATACTGTTTCTATGAGGGTGCTTCAGTCTTTTTTTGGACTTTTAGCAGGAGGCGGGTCTCTTGTAGTTATTGCTGTTGTAGGAAAATGGATATTTAAAAAAGATGCTATGGGCGGCGGAGATATAAAGCTCATGGCAGGAGTAGGAACTTTTATAGGATGGGAAAAAGTTTTGTTTGCTATTTTTTTGGCATCACTTATAGGCAGTATTGTCGGTATAAGCTTAATTGTTTTCAAAAAAATATCAAAAAAGGAAGCAATAGCTTTCGGGCCTTATTTGGCCGTTTCGTCACTGCTTGTTCTTTTTTTGCCTAAGCCGTCAGTTATAATTCAAACAATATTCATGTTAGAAGAGCAGTTTTTACTGAAATATTTCTTCCCGCACTTACAAAATTTGAGGTAGCTAATTAAATGCAAAATGATAGAGAAAATCAATTTAGTTTTATATCTATTATGTTGTCGTTGATTATGATACTTTCCGTCATATCAAAATTTTCTTTTTCTATAACTGTTCAAATTGCTGTATTGCTGTTTCTTTTATTATCGGCGCTGTTTATTTTAAATAATTTTAAAATAAGCGTTAATTCATATGTTTTGCCGGCAATTTTATTTACAGCAGTTTCTTTAGTGTCGTATATCGGCGCAGATTATCAGACAAATGTCAGAGATTATATAATAATTTTGTCATCGGCTTTGTTGGCAGGATTTCATGTTTCTTTTTTGCATATTAACGTAAAAAAAACTTTATTGCATATTCCTATGTTTATTGCATTATTTTTGTCTATGATTCTTTTCTCTAGGTTTATAACAAATCCGCATGGCTTTTTTTACGGTGATAACTTTTATGAAGCCGTAGCATTAAACATAAATGTTATAGCCGGATTTTTAATTTTAGTTTATCCGTTGATGTTCATTTTTATAAAGGATAATAAAAATTTAAAAGTATATATATCAGTTGCTGTTTTTATTTTATTAGCCATTTTTTTAACGAGATCAAGAATTGCGGTTTTTGTATCAATTATCATTACGTGTGTTTCTTTGCTTGAATATAAAAAACAAAAATATGTGAAGGTGCTAATATTTCTTCTTTCATTTCTTTTATTGGCCGGAGTAATATATATATCAATTTTGAAAAGCGGATTTAACAGTTTATCCGAAAGATTAATATGGTGGAAAACCGCTTATCTGATTTTTAAAGAAAATATTCTTTTTGGCGCAGGTTTGGGAAATTACTCTGTACTGTTTAAATTTTTCAGGACAGAGCTTGTATTAAATACATTGTATGCTCATAATTTGTTTATGCAGCTGTTGTCGGATACTGGGATCTTCGGCTTGTTATCATTTATTTACCTTATGACAACTTTTTACAAAAAAGTCGTATATGAAATTAAAAATAATGAAAACGGATACTTCTATAAAATTACAGCTTTGAGCATAACATCTTTTTTAATCGTGAATATGGTTGATTACAGTTTCTTTATACCTGCGAATATGATGATGTTTTTTATTGTTTTTTGCCTGGTTTTTCATGTAAACACCGAAAAATTAAAAAAAGAAAGAGTAAATACATATTTATTGACCGTTGTTTTTGCGGCATTTGCGTTTTTTGCAGTTCAGCCGGTAATAGCTAATGTTTATTATAAAAAAGGCTTGGATTTTTCTGTTTCAAAACAATACAAGCTGGCGGAAGAATCATTTTTAAAGGCTGTAAAGTTTGATAAGAAAAATCCTGAATATTATTACCAGCTTTCAAATACAAATTTCGCATTGTTTGATCGTGACAGAAAAAACGGCGGACAATATATAAATGCGGCAATAGATTTTAATAAAAAGGCGATATCTCTTTATCAGTCAGGCGGCCAGCTGAGAGAATCTCTTGCTTATTTATATTGGAATAATGATGATAAAGAAAATGCGATAAAATATATAGAAGAAGCTTTGAAATATGATAAGTTTAATCCTTATATCCGTGAAACTTATCAAAGGCTTAAGAATTCTTAGGAGAGTATCATAAAAAAACATTTTTTTAAAATAATCGCCGGATGTATTATAAGCATAGTGCTAATTTATTTGAGTGTAAGGAATATCAATTTCAGACAATCTTTTGATTTAATAAAAAATGCAAATCTTTATCTGATTGCCATGGCTCTTGTTGTTTTTGTTTTTTCATATGTCGTGAGAACTATAAGATGGCATTTTTTGCTTCTTCCTTTAAAAAAACTTCATCCTATGAGAAGTTTTTATTTTTTAATTTTTGGTTTTTTTATGAATAATATTCTCCCTTTGAGACTCGGAGAATTTGTAAGGGCAAAAGTTGCGGGAGAAAGATTCCAGATTTCAAGAAGCGGAGTTTTTGCAACGGTTGTAGTTGAAAGACTTATGGATATAATAGTTTTTATAATATGCTTTTTTTTGATAGCTTGTTTTGTCGACATTCCAGTTTGGCTTAAAAATTCATTTTTATTGTGTACGGTAATTTTCGGCTCGATGCTTGTAGTCTTATTTTTGATGTCTAAAAGCAATGATAAATTTTTGACAGTTATAAATAAGCTGCACCTTCCCGTAAAAATATCAGAAATACTGAAATCATTATTTGTAAAATTTGCAACCGGTCTTAAGTTTTTTCAAAATTTCAGGCTGGTGTTATACGTTTTTATCACATCTTTAATAGTGTGGTTTGTAGAAGCGTATTCATATCAGTTATTTTTTTCAGCTTTCGGAGTTCAAGTTTCTTTAATGGAAAGCATTTTTGTTATTATTGTGATAGGAATGGGCGTCATAATTCCTACGGCTCCCGGTTTTATAGGAGCAATAGAATTTATGGGGATAATAGCTCTAGGTATTTTCGGAGTGGAAAAAAGCACTGCTTTTGCGTGTATAGCGTCATTACATTTTGCAGATATGATGGCGATATATTTGCTGGGGATAATAGGTATTATAAAAGAGAAATTATCATTTATTGATTTGTTTAAATTTGCAACAATAGAAGACAATAGCGAGGTTGATAAAAGAAATGAAAAGTAAAGTAATTGTAGTTATGCCCGCATATAATGCTTCAAAGACCCTGAAACAAACATTGGATTCTATACCTTCTGGTTCATACAGCGATATTTTGCTTGTAGATGATAATTCTAACGATGATACGGTAAAAAAAGCAAGAGAATTGGGTTTGAAAGTTATTAAACACGATAAAAATCTCGGTTACGGGGCAAATCAAAAGACTTGTTATAAAATCGCTTTGGAGATGGGGGCGGATGTTATTGTTATGCTTCATCCTGATTATCAGTATGATCCTCGGCTTGTTCCTTTTTTAGCAGGGTTGATTGAAAATGATATCTGCGATGTTATGATGGCTAACCGAATAAGAACAAGAAGAGAAGCTCTGAAAGGCGGTATGCCGTTTTACAAATATTTTTTTAACAGGTGCCTTACAATTACTGAAAATGTCGTATTAGGCTTAAATTTAGGCGAATATCATACAGGATATAGGGCTTTTTCAAAAAAAGTTTTGGAAACTATTGATTTTGAAAAAAATTCCGATGATTTTGTCTTTGACCAGCACATAATAGTACAGATTGCTTTAGCAGGATTCAGAATAGGAGAAATCCCTGTAAGCGCAAAATATTTTGACGAGGCGTCATCTATTAATTTTAAAAGAAGCGTTCAATACGGACTGGGAATATTAAGCATATTGGGTAAATATATTTTACATAAATGGTCTATAAAGAAATTTGAACAGTTTAACATAAAAAAATAAGGAGAATTTGAAATGGCTTACAAGATTACGCTTGTCCCCGGAGACGGAACAGGTCCGGAACTTGCTGAAGTGACAGCAAAAGTTATTGAAGCGACCGGAGTAAAAATTGATTGGGAAATTGCGCATGCCGGTGTTGATATTATGGAGAAGGAAGGAACTCCTTTGCCTGAATCGACTTTAAAATCAATAGCAAAAAACAAAATAGCTTTGAAGGGTCCGATAACAACACCTATAGGAACAGGTTTCCGTTCGGTTAATGTCGCAATAAGAAAAGAATTGGATTTGTATTCATGTTTAAGACCTTGCAAAACATATGCCGGAGTAAAATCAAAATATAACAATATTGATTTGGTTGTAGTAAGGGAAAACACAGAGGATTTATATGCAGGCGTTGAATTTCCTGAAAATTCATCCGAAGCGAATCAGATTATTGATATTTCTAAAGGTAAAATCAGAAAAGAATCGGCTATTTCCATTAAGCCGTTTTCTGTTTTCGGATGCAAAAGAATAGTAGAATTTGCTTTCGATTATGCTGTTAAGAATGGCAGAAAAAAAGTTACGGCAGTGTCCAAAGCCAATATTATGAAATGCACCGACGGGCTTTTTTACAGAGTTGCAAGGGAAGTTGCAAAAGAGTACGAAGGTAAAATTGAATATGAAGAAAGGCTGATAGATAATATGTGTATGCAGTTAGTTCAAAAACCTGAACTTTACGATGTCATAGCCCTGCCTAATTTGTATGGAGATATTCTATCGGATTTATGTGCCGGTCTTGTCGGCGGATTAGGAGTTGCTCCCGGAGCAAACCTTGGCAACGACTGTGCTGTTTTTGAAGCAGTTCACGGTTCTGCGCCGAAATATAAAGGGTTGAATAAAGTTAACCCTACGGCGCTTATTCTTTCCGGAAAGCTTATGCTTGATTATTTGGGTGAAACTGAAGCGGCAAGCAGACTTGAAAAGGCTGTGTCGGAAGTTATAGAAGAAAAGAAACAGGTTACCTACGATCTCGGCGGAAATGCCGGAACAAAAGAAATGGGTCAGGCTATAATAGATAAGTTGAAATAGAATGGAAAAAACTTTAGTTATAATAAAACCTGATGCCGTTGCGAAAAAATGTGCCGGTGATATAATAAAAATTTTTTACGGTAATGAATTGGAACTTGTCGGATTAAAAATGATAAGCCCTGCAAAAGAAATTATGGAAAAATTTTATTCCGTGCACAAAGAAAAAGATTTTTTTAAACCATTGGTTGAATTTATGGTTTCAGGCAAAATTATCATTTGCGTCTGGCGCGGATATAATGCCGTTTTAAAGGTCAGAGAAATTATAGGCTCTACGGATTCAAGGCAGGCAAAAGCCGGTACGATAAGAAATCTATTCGGCACGGACGGCAGAGTTAATGCCGTTCACGCATCCGATTCTTTGGAAAATGCCGAAAAAGAAATCTCTTTTTTCTTTAAAGAAGAAGAAATATTTGAAAAATAAAAAATAAGAGGAAAAGTAAATGAAAGTTTTAGTTGTTAACTGCGGTTCATCATCTGTAAAATATACGTTATTTTCTATGACGACAGAAAAGAAAATATCATGGGGGCTTGTAGAATGTATCGGGTTGCCTGAAGCATACTACAAAAGGCAGACTCTCGGCACTGAAGAGATTAAGAGCTTGTGTAAAGTTGAAAATCATTTTCAGGCTGTTGAGCTTATAATTAAAGATTTGTTAAATCCTGAAACTGGAAGCATAAAAAATATAGATGAAATATCAGTGATAGGACATAGGATAGTTCACGGAGGAGACAAATTCTCTGAGTCAGTTCTTGTAAATGAAGACGTTAAAGCCGGATTAAAAGAATGTTTTTCCATAGCTCCTCTTCATACTCCGCATCATTATTCAGGTATCGAAGCCGTTGAAAAAATGCTGCCGGGAATTCCTTCGGTTTTGGTTTTTGATACTGCTTTCCATCAGACAATGCCTGACTATGCATATATGTATGCAGTTCCTTATGAATATTATGAAAGAGACCATGTGAGAAGATACGGTATGCACGGAACGTCTCATAAATATGTTATGCAGAGAGCAGCCGGAATGCTTGGCAAAAAGGTTGAAGAATTAAATATTATTACGTGCCATTTGGGAAACGGCAGCAGTATTACGGCTATAAAGAACGGCAAAGTTATAGATACGTCTATGGGCTTTACTCCTCTTGCCGGACTTGTTATGGGCACAAGATGCGGAGATATTGATCCTGCCGTGTTAGTCCATATAATGTCTAAAAATCCTAAAATAACATCTGAAGAAATGAATAATTTATTGAATAAACAAAGCGGTTTGCTAGGTATTTCAGGATTGTCAGGAGATATGAGAACAATTGTTAAAGCAATCCAGGCAGGAAATAAGAGAGCAAAATTGGCATTCGATATGTTGTGTTACAGTGCAAAAAAATATATTTGCATGTATTACGGAATTTTAAATCACGTTGACGCAATAGTGTTTACGGCCGGAATAGGAGAAAATTCTCCTACAGTAAGAGAAAAATCATGTGAAGGACTTGATAATCTGGGTATAAAAATAGATGTGGAAGTTAATAATATGCCTAGCAGCGAAGAAAGATTTATTTCTACTGCTGATTCAAAAATAAAAGTTATGGTTATACCGACAAATGAAGAGCTCATGATAGCAAGAGAATCGATAAAGGTATTGGCAAACAACTAGAAGAATAATTTTAAAATTCACGATCCTGATTTTTTCGGGATCGTGAATTTTATTATATGAATTTATTTGACAAAAAATAGTTAAAATTTATATACTTATAAAATTGATTTTGCTTTAATGTTTATATCGGGGCTATAGCTCAGCTGGGAGAGCGCTTGCATGGCATGCAAGAGGTCAGGGGTTCAATCCCCCTTAGCTCCATTTTTTATTTCAATTAATATCTTCAAGCTTTCCATAATAATATAAAAATTTTTATAAAAACTATTGCCGGAATATGACTTGTTCGTTTTTTATAGTTATCACTATAAAAAAAGCTCATTTTTTTGTAAAATATTAAAAAATATTTTTTAGAGATTGGTTTATGTTAAAAATAATCGGCGGAACAGCAAGAGGAAGACAGTTAAAAACGCTTCCAAAAGATGATGCTTCCATCAGACCTATGTTGGGTATGATGAAAAAGTCCGTTTTTGACATAATTACTCCTAAACTTAGCGGCAGTCTGTTTTTAGATTTATACGCAGGAGTCGGTTCTGTAGGCATTGAAGCTTTATCAAGAGGAGCTGGAAGAGTTGTTTTTGCCGAAATAAGCGATAAATCGATATCTTTAGTAAAATATAATTTAAATATGTTAGGTTTTGAGGATAAAGCGGATATTGTTAAGTGTGATGTGATAAAAGGCTTTCGTAAGTTTCAAAATAAATATGACATAATTTTTTTAGGACCTCCGTATAAAGACGGCGATAAAAACGCTTTGGCGCTCACATATCCTACTTTAAAAAATATAGTTCTTTACTCTGTTTTAAAAGATGACGGAATAGTTATATCTCAAAGGCATATGAAAGAACCTGTCGGCCCTGTCGCCGGGCTTTCAAATTTCAGAACTGAAAAGTACGGTGACACGGTAATTCATTTTTATAGGATTGAAAGGTGAGAGATAATACATTTAAAATCAGTTATTCCAGGATTAACACATTCTTATTTTGTCCGGAAAAATACAGGTTAATATATATCGAGAACAAGTACATACCTTTAAATGCAGGTATTTCTTTCGGGAATTCAATACATAAAACGCTTGATCATTTTTATAAAAACTCTTTAAATTCATGTGAAGCTCTTATTGACAGTTTGAATTTGTGCTGGGAAAGTTCAGGTTATGAAACTCCCCAGGAAGTATACGTGAATTATCTGAGAGCCAATGAAATATTAAAAGACTATTGGCGGACATACGGACAATACAGAGCAAAAAATATTTTGACGGAAAAAAGTTTTCAAACTGAAATAGGAGAATATCCTTTTATAGGAATAATTGACAGAATAGATGAAAACGAAGACGGTACCAGAGAACTTGTAGATTATAAGACTCACAAAGAAATATGGGATCAGGAATCTGTCGATAACGATTTGCAGCTGAGTCTGTACTGTTTTGCATGTAAGAATGCGTTAGGCTTTATTCCTGAAAAAATAGCTATATATTTTTTATCACATAATAAAAAAATATATACGGCAAGAAATGACGATAAGATAAGCCGTGCTATTGATCTCTCTCTGCATACGGCAAAAAAAATAAACAATAATGAATTTATTCCCGATACTTCAAAGTGCGGCTTTTGTGATTTTAAAAAAATGTGCGGTTATTCCGCTGCGAAGCAAACAGAGGAGAACAAATAAATGAAAAATACTGTGATTGTTAAGTTTGGAGGAAGTCTTACAAAAAATAAAGAGGCACAGAAAAAATTTATTAAAGAATTGGCGGCGCTTTCAAAAAAAGAAAATATAATCCTTATTCACGGCGGCGGTCCAGAAATAAACAATCTTCTCCAAAAATTCAATATAGAACCGAAATTTGTTAACGGCTTAAGATATACTGATGAACAAACGCTTGAAGTTGTTGAAATGGCGTTAAGCGGGAAAGTCAATAAAATGCTGACGGCAGAACTTATTAAAAACGGCGTAAATGCGGTAGGCATTTCCGCAAAGGACGGTTCTATTGCGCTATGCAAAACCATAAAAGAGCTGGGCTTTGTGGGAAATCCTGTAAAGATTAATAAAAAACTTTTGGAAATATTGATAAAAAAAGATTTTTTTCCTGTTTTATCGTCAGTAGGAATTGATAAAAACTTCAATTCTGTCAATGTGAACGCCGATACGCTTGCAACAGAAATTGCAATTGCTTTTAAAGCTTCGAAACTTATTTTTTTAACGGATGTAGCCGGAGTTTTAGATGAAAACAAAAAAACTATAAAAGAAGTAAGAATTCAGAAAATTTCTGAACTTATAAAAACGAACGTTATCACCGGAGGAATGATTCCTAAAATAAACAGTTGCAAACAAGCTGTCGAAAAAGGAGTGAAGGAAGTTTTGATTATAGACGGAGTTGCCGGGATAAAAAAACTTAAAGGCACTGTTATCAGAAAGTAATAAAAATGCTTTTAATTTGGTATAATTAAAAAACTTTATATAGAGGATATTAATGATAGATTTGCATACCCATACTTTATTTTCTGACGGCGTTTTATTGCCGAGTGAATTAGTCTACAGGGCAAAATATAAAGGATATAAGACGATTGCTCTTACTGACCACGTAGATTATTCAACTTATGATTATGTTATTCCTAGAACCTTGAAAGTCGCCGGTATATTACGGAGCAGTTATGATATACATGTAATAACCGGAGTTGAAATTACTTATGTTCCTCCTAAATTGATTAAGGAAATGGCATCAAAATGCCGTCTTCTTGGCGCTGAGATTATTGTCGTTCACGGACAGACAGTCGCGGAAACTGTTCCCGAAGAAACAAATCACTATGCCGTTCAGGCGGGAATTGACGTTTTAGCACATCCGGGACATATAAGCAAAGAAGATGTCTTGTTGGCTAAAGAGAACAATGTCTGTCTTGAAATAACTACGCGAAGCGGGCATAATGCAACTAACAAAGAAGTTGCTGCTCTTGCGCTGGAATGCGGTACAAAACTTGTTTTCAATACAGATTCTCATTCTCCCGAAGATTTAATGGATGAATCTAAAATAGAGAAGACTCTTTTTAATGCCGGTCTGGATTTAAAATATTTTGACGTTATGCAGAAAAATGCGGTTGATATTATCAAAAATAGAGGATTAAAATGAAAAACGGAAATAAAGCTGTTGAATTTATTAATATTATAAAAAAGAATAAAACCACATTTTTTACAATAGTCGGTTTTATAATATTGGTTGGAGCGTTTACAATATTCACTTATACTCGCTTTCAAATGTTAAACGCCAATTCATCGACAAAACTGGCTGCAGCTGCTAAATATATTTCAGGCGGTCAGACTGAGCAGGGAATGCAGCTGATAGATGATGTTATTTCTCAGTATTCAAGAACTCCGTCATCTTACAGGGCAAGGCTTATGAAGGCAAATTATTTAATTACGCAGAAAAAATACGAAGAAGCCGAACTTCTCGTAAAAACAGTTATAAGCCAGGCAAGACCTGAAACTGTAAAGCCTTTGGCTTATCCTGTGTTAATTGCAATTTATGATGAAGCTGGAAATATTGAAAAAGCAATAAGCGCTTCAAATGAGTTTTTGGCAAAGTACAAAAAAAACTTTTTGGCTCCGTCTGTAATGGATAATATGGCAAGATTGTATGAATCGTCAAACAATACGGATGAAGCAAAAAAAATATATAAAGAAATAACGGAAGATTACCCTAATACAGGCTATGCCGTAAAAGCAAAGAATAAATTGCAATAAGTTATTGATTATGAGGTGTTTGCATAAAAATGAAAAAAGTATATCTTGCATTCCTGTGGCATCAGCATCAGCCGATTTATAAAAACCCTTTAGATAATGTTTATGAACTGCCTTGGGTAAGACTTCATGCGACTAAAGATTATTATGATATGGTTGCTGTCCTTGATAATTATCCTTCGGTAAAATCAAATATAAATTTAGTTCCGTCTCTTCTTGTACAGCTTGATGAATATTCAAAAGGAATAGCAAAAGATAAGTTTTTGGATTTGACTTTGAAACCTGCCTTGGAACTTTCTGAAGATGATAAAATTTTCATTTTAATGAATTTTTTCATGGCAAACTGGGATACTATGGTTTTTCCGTACAACAGATACCATCAGCTGCTTGAGAAAAGAGGAAAACAAACTAATGAATCCGATGTAAGAAGAATATTGAATTATTTTAAAATAGAAGACATAAGGGATTTGCAGGTATGGTTCAATTTATCTTGGTTTGACCCTTACTGGAGAAAACATGATGACTTTATAAACTCTCTTTACATAAAAGGCAGAGATTTTACTGAAGACGAAAAACATAAATTGATAGAAAAACAACTGCAGATTTGCGGTATGGTAGTTTCAAAACATAAAGAACTGCAGGATAGAGGTCAAATAGAGGTTTCAGTAACGCCGTTCTATCATCCTATACTGCCTTTGCTTTGTGATACAAATAACGCCTTGCAGGCTACTCCTAATATTAATCTCCCGAAGAAAAGATTTTCGCATAAAGAAGACGCTTTTAACCAGGTTAAAAATGCAGTTGAATATTATGAGTCCGTTTTCGGCAGAAAGCCTTCAGGTATGTGGCCGTCTGAAGGATCGGTTTCAAACGATGTCGTGAAAATAGCTTCAGAAAATAATATAGAATGGCTCGCTACCGATGAAGCCGTACTTTTCAACAGTTATAAAAATAATAATATAAACAGAAAGTATTTGTTCAGACCTTATAATGTCAATATTGACGGACAAAGCGTAAATATGCTGTTCAGAGATCACGGTTTATCAGATTCTATAGGTTTCGTATATTCAAAATGGAATACAGATGATGCTGTTAATGACTTTATTACTAAAGTGAAAAACATAGGAGAATATGTCGGTAATGCATATGAATATCCGTTAGTTTCGGTTATTTTAGACGGTGAAAATTGTTGGGAATATTATCAAAATGACGGGTGGGATTTCTTGTCAAAACTTTATGCGGCTCTTGAAAAAGAAGAAACGATAGAAACAGTCAGAATAAGCGATTATTTAAGAAAATTTCCGCCTAAAGATACGATCAATAATTTAACCGCAGGTTCATGGATTAACGGAAATTTTGGGATTTGGATAGGTCATGAGGAAGATAATATTGCTTGGCAGTATCTTGGACAGGTAAGGGATTTTTTGGTTGAATATACGAAAAATAATCCAGGTTTTGCCGGAAGCGAACTTGAAAAGAAAGTTTGGCAGGTATTTTATGCGGCAGAAGGCTCAGATTGGAACTGGTGGTACGGAGATGATCACTCTTCAAGCAATGATGAAATCTTTGATAAATTATTCAGACAGCATTTAATGGCCGTATATGAACTTCTCGGACAAAAAATTCCTGATAATTTTTACAAAACCATAAAAAGAATGAAGCAGCCTTTGGTTGCCGATACTATAAAGCCTACCGCTCTTATTACTCCTAAAATAGACGGCAGAGTCACAAATTTTTTTGAATGGAAGAAAGCCGGGTTATATTCCGTAGGACACAGCGGCGGCTCAATGCATCAGGTTTCTACGTTGCTTAAATCGTTTATGTACGGGTTTGATTTAAATAAAATTTATTTGAATATATCTTTAAATATTGCCGGCAACTCTAAAGAAATAGAAAATTTATGTTTCAATGTCAATTTTATTAATCCTGTACAGAAAACAGTTTATGCAATTTTTGATATGAACGGTAAAGTTACCTCTTTTTCAGTTTACAGCGAGGATACTAAGGAAACGGTTTCAATTCCTTATGAAAATATTGCTATTGATTCTATTATAGAGATGGCAATTCCGATAGAAATATTAAAATTGCCGGAGGATTACGGGAATATTGAATTCACAATAAGCGTTGATAAAGACAACATGGAAATAGAAAGATGGCCTTATCAATCATCTGTTGTAATTCCAAAGCCCGGTGAAGATTTTAATATGATTTCATGGACGGTATAGAATGATTATAAAAGACATAGCGGTTAATGATTTAATTTTCAAAGCTGTTCAGCTGGAGTTAAGCGATAAAGGCAATTTGTTAATAATAAAGGGCGCTAAAGGATATATTATGTGCGGATATCTGAATATTAATACAGCGCAAAAAATGGGTGATGCCGCCTGTGTCGTAACTGGTGTGAAAACGGTAGAAGATGTGCTGAATGCGAAAATAGTGGCTTTGACTTCGCATGCGCAAAAACTCGGCATTGAAATGGGTATGGCTGTCACTGAAGTTCTCATAAAGCTTTCATAAAATATAAAAAGGATGACATTAACGGTACTTTAGTTAATCAATAAAAATAATATGGAATATATTTTACAAATTTCGGTTCTTTTGTTTTCTGTTATAATTCATGAAGTTGCTCACGGTTTTGTTGCTTACAAAAGAGGCGATGATACGGCAAAGATAATGGGCAGGCTGACTTTAAATCCTGTAGTACATATTGACATATTCGGCAGTATTGTGTTGCCGCTTTTATTGTTGATTGCGAATGCTCCTGTGTTCGGCTGGGCTAAACCTGTTCCGGTCAATTTTTATAAATTAAATAACCCTAAAACCGATATGGTTTGGGTTTCTTTGGCAGGCTGTTTAGCAAATTTTATGCTTGCTGTTATGGCAGGATTGGGAATGTTTTTAATCAGAACTTTCGGCTCTGAAAATATATCAATTTTGATATCAGTTTATTCTATTTTAAAAATAATTTTAATAATAAATATAATCCTGCCTCTTTTGAATCTTATACCGATACCGCCTTTAGACGGATCAAGGGTTTTTGTTTATTTATTGCCAAGAGACATGGCCATAAAATATATGAAAATAGAACCTTACGGGTTTTTGATAATATTTGCGCTTTTGGCTACCGGAATATTATGGACTGTAATCAGTCCTGTAGCATATTTTTTGATAGCGCTTTTAAGTTAATTTAACAATATAAAGGGAATACGTTATGCCAAAAAAAAGAGTTTTATCCGGAATGAGACCTACCGGAAGATTGCATTTGGGACATTATTTCGGAGCATTGAAAAATTGGATTTCCATACAGGAAGAATATGATTGTTTTTATATGGTTGCAGATTGGCATGCTTTAACTACTGACTATGCCGATACTGACGGCTTAAAAAATAATTCTTTAGAGATGGTTGTAGATTGGCTAACAGTAGGCATTGATCCTGATAAAAGCGTAATTTTCAGGCAGTCTGACGTTCCTGAACATTCCGAATTGTTTTTGCTGTTGTCAATGATTACTCCGTTGGGATGGCTTTTTAGATGCCCTACATATAAAGAACAGCTTAAAGAAATACAATCAAAAGATTTAAATAATTTCGGTTTTTTAGGTTATCCTGTTTTGCAGGCGGCTGATATTTTACTTTATAAAGCTCAGGCTGTTCCTGTAGGCGAAGATCAGTTGGCCCACTTGGAATTAACAAGGGAAATTGCAAGAAGATTTAACAATTTTTACGGAAACGTTATGGTTGAGCCTCAGGCATTGCTTACAAAATCGGCAAGAGTTCCGGGTCTTGACAAGAGAAAAATGTCAAAATCTTACGGCAATTCAATTCTTATTGCGGAAACGGAAGACGAAATTGTGAAGAAAGTGAAAACAATGTTTACTGACCCTCTTAGAATTAAAGCTACTGATGCCGGACATCCCGAAGGCTGTGTCGTTTTTGCTTTTCATGAAATCTTCAACAATAATTCTGAAAAAAGAAAACATGAGTGTATGCAGGGATGCATAGGATGCGCAGCCTGCAAAAGAGAACTTACTGCGATGATATGTGAATTTACAAAACCTATGATGCAGAGAAGACAAGACATACTCTCTGATAAAACAGCCGTAGAAAATGTTTTAAAAAACGGTTGTATCAAAGCCAGAGAAGCCGCTGTGCAGACAATGAAAGAAATAAGAAAAGCTATAAAACTTTAAGGTGAAAACATATGGGATATGATGTTCATTTAGATACATTTGAAGGACCGTTGGATCTTCTTTTGCATTTGGTAAGAAAGACAGATTTGGAAGTTCAGGAAATTCAGATATCCGAGATAACTTCAGAATATTTATCTTATTTGGGGGTTATTACTAATTTGAATCTTGATGTCGCAGGAGAATTCTTGGTTATGGCGTCTACTCTTATGCAGATAAAAGCCAAAATGCTTCATCCTGAAAACGAAAAAGATTCCGCCGATGCCGATTTTGAACTTGACCAGATAAAAGCAAAACTTTTAGAATACCAGAAATATAAAGAAGTTTCAAAAATTCTTTCAAATAAAGAACAGCAGTATGCTCAAACTTATTACAGGCCTCAGCATGTTATAGATGAACAGGACTATGAAGTGGAAGTAAGCATTTTTGATCTTATAAAGAGTTTTCAGGAAGCTTTAAGAACTTTGCCTGAAGAAGTAAGAGAAATAATGTATAAAGAAATTCCCATAGAAACAAAAATAAGGGAAATTCTTGATATATTGGAAGGAAGGCAGTATATTTCTTTTAATGAAATAATGAAACTGCAGCCCACAAGGCAATCGTTGATAGTTTCTTTTATGGCGATTTTGGAGTTAGTAAAAAACAAGCAGGTAATGGCAAAACAATCAGAAATATTTGATGAAATAAGAATTTACAGGGTTTATAATGACGAGACAAAAATTGATAAGGATATAGAGCTTGATTTGCAGGAAGAGAAAGAAGAGGTTTTTGAACAAAAACCGGAAAATCTTCAATTGGAAAATGATGATTTTGCCGAAAATGAAAATATAGACATTGAAGAAGAGGATAATAATGGAAATTAATGAAATAAAAAAAATAATAGAATCTTTGCTGTTTGTATCGGAAAGACCTTTGCTTAACAGAGAAATAAAAGCTGTTATAAAAGAAGAATTATCAGAAAACGACGATGTAGAAAAAATTTTGCTGGAAATGCAGCAGGAATATGTCCAGTTGAACAGAGCGTATGAATTAAAGTTTGTTGCCGACGGCTGGACATTTGCAACAAAACCTGAATATTCAATTTGGATAAAAAAACTGCTTAAAGAGAAAACAATTTTAAAGTTGTCTCCTTCGGCAATGGAAGTTTTGGCAATAGTAGCTTATAAACAGCCTATTACCAGAGCTGAAATAGATAATATCAGAGGCGTTGATTCAGGCGGAGTTATAGATACTCTTTTGGACAGAAAATTTATAAAAATCGTAGGGAGAAAAGAAACTCTCGGAAGACCTCTTTTATACGGTACAACTCAGGAATTTTTAAGACATTTCGGCTTAAGTCATTTGAGTGAGCTGCCTGTCATAGAAAATGCAGGTGACATACTCAATAAAGAAGAAGAAAATATACAGGAACTTCCTTTTGAAGAAGAGAAAAAACAGGATGACGGTTCCGTATCCGAAAATGGCGGAGAATCAAATATTGATACTGCCGATACCGGAGATATGAATGATTCCGCATCTGCCGGACAAGCTGTGTCTGAACCGGAAGAAGTAGCGCAAACTGAAGAAATTGACAGCAATAACAACGGATAATTTGAAAATAAATTATTGTTTTTGTTAAATTAATATGTTATAATTCGCATTGTTATAGGATGTATGAGTCACAATATTGCGAGAGGGTATATTGATGGCGGATAATGAACAATTAGAGCAAAACAAACCGGATAGTTTAGACTTAGGCCTTTTCATAAATAATCAATATGTAACTGTAAAAAAAATAGGTGTCGGCGGTTTTGGAACCGTCTGGCAGGCTTATGATTTTAGTTTGAGAAATTTTATTGCAATAAAAGAACTTCTGCCTGAATATGCAGAGGCAAAATTTGTTGAGATGTTTTACAAAGAAGCTTTGATTGCAAAAAATATCATTCATGATAACATCGTCAGAGTTCAACATTTTTGGCAGGGAAGCAACGGCTCTTTTTATGTAGTTCTTGATTATGTGAGAGGCGTTGATCTTGAAAATTTAATTAAAAGATGCAACGGGATGAAAATAGTTATCCCTTGGAAACTTGCGACTCTGATTTGTATGAATGTTTTGAAGGCTATAGATTATGCGAACAGAATAGCAAGGGATTCTATTACAGGAAATTCTTACGGAATAGTTTACAGAGATATTTCTCCCGGGAACGTTTTGTTGTCTTTTGACGGAAATGTAAAACTCAGCGATTTTGGTATCGCAAAGACTGCCGATGAAATTAAAGACTCAATCCCTCAGAAAGTTATTACAGGAAAATATCCTTATATGTCGCCTGAACAAATTAAAGGCGATCCTGACATAGACCACAGAACGGATATTTTTTCTGTGGCCGTTTTATATTATGAAATGCTTACCGGACAGCAGTTATACCAGGGTACAAACGAAGAAATCAAAGCGCAGGTTTTAGGCGCAAAATTTGATTCTTCTCAATTGTACAGTCCTACAATGCCTTCTGAAATAGGCGATATTATCGCTAAAGCTCTCGAGAAAGATAAAGATAAAAGATATGACAGAGCTATCGAGATGTATAGAGATATAAGAAGAGTGCTAAAAGGTGTTGAAACTGATGAATTGACAGTTGAATTATCGGATTTTATACTGAAAATAATGCGTGATGTAATGTTGAAATCCGAAAAAATGATAGAAAATGTTAAAAATTTAAATATTCAGGATATTGAAAGAAACAACAGAATTCCTAAAGTAAGATGTCATGATTTTATAGTAGGGCAGTCTAATAATAATTCATCCTCGTCTCAACAAATGCCTTCGTCTGATATAGGAGAGCAAACAGCCTCTTCGCAGCAGAGTGTTCCTCAACCTCAGATACGCCAGCCGATAAACTCTGATATTTCAAAACCTCAGGCTGAAGCTAAAGGAAAAACTGTTTTTGAGGAAGTTGGTGACTGGCTTTTTAAAAAATTTGACGAATTAAAAAAAGTTGTAATAAAACTTTTCATAGCAGTTGTTTTGGCTTGTTTGCTTTTCGGAGTTATAGACGTATTCTTTATGCAGCTTACGCCGTTCGGGAAAAATATGTATTCGAAGCTTTATCCTCCGGATGTAGTTATAACGACGGTTCCTGCCGGCGCTGTAGTAAGCATGAAGACAAAAGAAGGCGAAGTTATTTTAAATAATATCGCTTCAAATACTCCTATTCCTGTAAGAAAAGTTATTCCTAAAACTTATATAGTGACAGCTTTAAAAGAAGGTTTCAGACCTGTTCAAAGAGTAGTGCAAATAGAGCAAAGCGATAAGTCAAAAAAAGTCAGGAAAGAAAAAATAGAAATAATGTTCGATTTTATTATAAACGTTGACTCTTCTCCAAACGGAGCGGATGTATTTATCGACGGCAATAAGTTTGGCGTAACTCCTTGCAAAGCGCAATTGCTCGCAGGACCTCATACGATAAAGTTGGCATTAGCGGGCTTTGACGATTTGGGTTCGAATGCAAAAGAGGCTAAGGAAGGTCAATGCAATATAGACTTTACAAAAACAAGCGTTGAAGAAATGTTTGCCGGCGTGGATAGAAAATTTTGGACATGCGAACTTAAAAATATTGACGGCGAAAATATTTTCAGCGTCAGCGGAGCACTGTTCAAAAAAGTTAAAATAGAATCTGAACCTAAAGGAATGATGGTTCATATACAGGGTGAATCACAGCCGAGAGGAAATACTCCTCTGGATACTTCTTTAAAAGTAGGGAAATACAGCATAAGATTGTTGGATCCTAGCGCGAGATACGGAGAATCATTGAAAGAAATAGAAGTAAGTTCTTCTTCAGAAACTAACTTATTTGTTAAGATGAATAAGATTATTTCTTTCCGTGTCAAATCTAAAGAAAATCCTAACGATACATTTATCACAAAAGTGAATATTTATAATAAAGATTATAACATCACTAAAGATATTTCCACTTCAAAGGCAATAAGAATTGCCCTGCCTAACGGTGTATATAATGTCGTTTTCCAGGGAGACAACGAATATAAAACATGCAAACTGCAGAATGTTGATATAAACGATACAAGCGCTGTTGTAGGAGAGCTGGAGTATTCAAAAGTTGCTTTGCAGCTGAAAACAAAATCAAAAGAAACAAACGATGCTTTGCCTAACGCTTATGTTTGGCTTGATAAAAAGTTAATAGGAAAAACAGACAGCAAAGGTATGTTTAAAGATAATTTTAAGCCTGGTAAATATGAATTTAAGATAATAGCCAAAGAATATTTAGAACAATTGGTTACTATTGATTTATTATCCGGCAGGAAAAACGTTACCGAAATAATAATGGTTCCGGATAAGCCGGATATAGCGGTTTCATCTTCAACGCCGTTGTCGTCTCCGGCTGTCGCTTCGCCAGCAGCGGCAACAACGCCGCCGCCGGCTGCACCTGTTTCTAAACCTGTAATTACGGAAGAAAAAGCAGTTAAGGCGCCTGTGGCCGTAAAACAAAAAGAAACGCCAAAACCTGCAGTTCAAAAGGAGCAAGCTAAGGAAAAAGAAGAAGTATCTGAGGATACTTCAGGAGAACAGCAAGTAGTTGTTTGTTTAAATTGCGGTTATGTTAACACTGCCCCAAAGGGTAAAAAACTTAGATTCTGCGTAAATTGTGCAAAACCTTTGAAGTAATATTATGGAGAGACTATAATGAAAAAATTAATGGTTTTAATTAAAGGAGTGTTAATCTCTTTAAGCTTTTTCTCATTTTCGGTGTTGGTATTTGCAGACAGTGTGCCTAAGACTTTGAATATACAAGGAAGAGTGACGACAGATTCCGGACAGCCTTTAAGCGGTGAAAGTTATTCAATGACTCTTACAATGTACGATAAAAGCGGAAATAAAATAACTCTTTCACCTGAAGTAACAGCTTCAGGTACTTTGGACGATGAAGGTTTGTATAATCAAAATTTGGATATTTCTTCATTTTTCAACGACGGCAGAACTTTTAACGATGAATACAAATTTGACGTAAAAATCGTGGCAAACGGCAAAACCATTACTTCCGATAAAACTTCTTTTGCAACCAGTCCGAGCGCTTTTTATGCATCAACATCAACATATGCAAAAATACTAGATCCGAATCAAACTGAAAAATTGGTTAATAATAACTTTTATCCGACATCAATATATAAAATTAATGTAGATACAGCCGTAGCAATTTCAACACAAACATATACTTCGGGAAATTCTTTTGTATGGGGAATTAATTCAAGCGGCGTTCAAAGTTGGACAAATCCGGATATTCCTGTATCAACTGCTACTTGGGCGATAAATCTTGATACTGCTAATAAGTTAACAAGCAGCCATTTTAACCCGTCGATTATTTATAATATTAAAGTAGATACGGCAACTTATGCAGTAAATGCTACGACTGCAACGTATGTTTTGGGATCAGGGTTGGCTGACGGAAGCGTAACAACGCCAAAGATAGCCGATGCGAACGTAACGCCTGCAAAACTTACGCAGTCTGATTATGCAAATGTATATAAAATTAAGGTAGATACGGCAACATATGCGATAAATGCAGCAACCGCAACCTATGTTTTAGGAGCAGGACTGCCTGACGGAAGCGTAACAACGCCAAAGATAGCCGATGCGAACGTAACGCCTGCAAAACTTACACAGTCTGATTATGCAAATATATATAAAATTAAGGTAGATACGGCAACATATGCGATAAATGCAGCAGCGGCAGTAAATGCTACGACGGCGACTTATGTTTTGGGATCAGGGTTGGCTGACGGAAGCGTAACGACGCCAAAGATAGCTGATGCGAACGTAACGCCTGCAAAACTTACGCAGTCTGATTATGCAAATGTATATAAAATTAAAGTAGATACGGCAACATATGCGATAAATGCAGCAGCGGCAGTAAATGCTACGACGGCGACTTATGTTTTGGGATCAGGATTGGCTGACGGAAGCGTAACAACTGCAAAGATAGCCGATGCAAATGTCACTGCCGTTAAAATTCAGAACTATGCTGTTACGGCAATCAAAATAGCTGCAGATTCTGTAACTCCTGAAAAATTACAGGAAGGAGATGCTACTTTATATAACATTGTAGTATCAACAGCAAATGCTTTAGATTCAAGTTTTAAGCTGTCTGATGGGAATTTTTCATCAGGACATGTCTATACAGCAACAGCAACTTATGCAACAAGTGCAGGAACGGCAGCAACCGCATCAGGCATTTCAGACGGGATTGTCACAACTGCAAAGATAGTCGATGCAAACGTAACGCCTGCAAAACTTACGCAGTCTGATTATGCAAATGTATATAAAATTAAAGTAGATACTGCAACGTATGCAACAAGTGCTGGAACTGCAGAAACAGCTTCGAATTTATCAAACGGAATAATAGAGTCATCTCATTTCAGATATGCAGGAGATTACGGACATATTTATGATATAAAAGTTTCCTCGGCAGGATATGCCGATGCTCCGGGAGCAGATCTTGCAGAAATATATGCGTCCAGCGAAATTCTAGAGGCAGGAGATGTTGTCTCTATATCCGCGACAAAAGATAACTCAATTGAAAAAACAAAAGTTTCTGACGATGTTATGGTTGCCGGAGTAATTTCTACAGAGCCTGGTCTTTTAATGAATGTTAAGGAAAAAGGCTATAAGCTTGCTCTTGTAGGTAAAGTGCCTACGAAAGTTTGCAACGAAGGCGGAAGTATCAAAAGAGGAGATCTTTTGGTATCTTCTTCAACAGCAGGATATGCAAAGAAAGCGGGCGAACAGCCGAAAGCAGGAACTGTTATCGGTAAAGCGCTTGAAAATTTTGATTCCTCAAAAGGAACCATTTTGGTATTGGTGAACTTACAATGATAAATAAAAAAAATCTTATTGTAATGATGTTTTTGTTGTTTTTCAGTTCAGCGGCGTACTGTGAAACAAAAAATTTTGTTTCTGTTTTAAGCGGTTCGTCTTTTTCAAAGTCGGCTTCAGGAGCTTTGCAGACATCTTCTTTTTTGGGGCAGCCTCTTGTTTTTTCTTCTGCAGACAGCAGAGATCTTGTATCTCAATCGGGATTTGCTTCCTCTATTTCGAAAACATCAAGTATATACTTAACTTTTACCAACCAAACAGAGGACAAAGTTTTCTCAAGTCAGGTTGTTCCGGTCAAAATTCTTGTCAAGACTTCTTCGGGAACAATAACAAAAATAAAGTATAAGATTGCACAGGGTGAAGGAGCTGCATTCGGAGATGAAATAACATATTACGACAATGCGGCTTCTACGCAGGATACGATTTTATTTAATGAAAATGTGGCTTTTACTGAAGGGCAGCAAATAAATAAGATAACTGTTTATGCAATGACAAGTTACATGGATAAAACATGGTCTGACGAATATACTGTTAAGACACAGGGCGTCAGTTCTAATGTAAGTATTTTATCTCCGGATCCTCTGACTAAAATGTCTACTCTTGATCCTAAGATAGAAACATCTGAATTCGACATAAAATTGACGACAGTTACAGTATCTCTCTATAAGGGCAACGCTGTTTCAGAAGTAAATAAATTGTATTCCGTTTCTGTTTCGAGCACGTCTCAGGAATATTCAATATTTAACAGTACGACAAGTAAAATTAGTTATCTAAATTCAGATATTATAAAAGAATATAATTCTAAAACGGGCTCTTCAGTGCCTACTGTTTTGACTTCAAATACGGAATATACGTTATATATGACTTTTTCAAATTCAACGGTATATCCTTCATTGCAATTTACATTTAAAGCTTTAGGAGGAGGCGTAGCCGATATTCTTACATATCCTTCGCCGTTTAATCCTAAGAGAGAAAAAGTAAAAATCAGATATTTGTTGGCTAACGAATCAAGCGTTACGATAAAACTTTACAATAAAGCAGGAAAGATTGTAAGAAAATTAATACAAAGTTCATATGAATACGGAAAAGCCGGCACAAACGAAATAGAATGGGACGGCAAGAATTATGCAGGTGAAACACTTGCGACAGGCGTTTATATATGCGAAATAATTGCAAATAGCTCATACGGTGAACAGAGAAGATATACCGCTTTAGCTATTGTGGGAAGATAATTATGACAAAAATAAAAATTAAATTACTGTTTGTTTCACTATTGTTTTGTTTGGTATTGTCCGGTAATGTTTATGCAGGCACGGATGCCGCCGCATTTTTAAAGAAAAGCGTCGGTGCGAAAGCTATTGCAATGGGAGGAGCTTTTACTTCTATAGCGGACGATACGACGGCAATTTACTGGAATCCTGCCGGTCTTGCAAAAACGCAGATGTATTCCGTTTCCGCAATGGGAGCCACAGGCGCTTCTGATAAGTATCCGGGCTTAAAAGATATAGTTCCTTCTCACCAATTTTTGGCAGTATCGGTACCTCTTTCAAAAGCAACAGATATTTTTGGTAAAACTGTTGTGGGCGTCGGATATATATCTTCAACGATGGATAATGTTCAACATACTTCTTCCGACGGACTTACAAGAGACACCATGAGCCATACTGACAATGCTTACTATTTGTCTGCAGGTGTTCCTATATGGGATTCTACTTCAAGTTTATATGTCGGAGCTTCTTTGAAATTTATTTCTTATGAATTTTCAGATATAGGCGTTTCAGATTCCGGTATGGATGTTGATGCCGGTATTATTTATTCGATAGATACATTGAGTTTCGGTGCTTTAATACAGAAAGGCGTAGAGATAGGCGAGGATGAAGCTCCAATGACGACAAAATTCGGCGTTTCAAATAAATTTGCGCTGACGGAAAAGCTTCAGCTTACCGGTGCTCTGGATCTTGTGCAAAGACAACAGGAGCCTCTTTTAGCTAATTTAGGTGCTGAGTTCGGGGTAAAGGAACTTTTAAATATGGACGGATTCGGGATAGACGGTATTTTCCTGAGAGCCGGTATAGAAGGTTATGCAATAGAAAACAGATATGATATTTCTTCTGATTTTAATGAAACAGTCGGTTATAATTTCGGTTTAGGTGTCAATTTTATTATAGCGGATACTTATTTGCAGCTGGATTTGGCTGTATGCAGCGGTAATATTTTTGAGCAAAACACAAAATTTACGGTTAATTTTTATTTTTAGAGGTTATAACACATGAATAGAAAACAAATAAGTATTATTTTGGCTGTTTTGATGTTTTTTAATACGACATCATTAATTGCTGCAGATAAGAAAGATGTTTCCGATCCGGTACTCAGACAAATAATCTCTGAAATGGGACCTAAAATGCCGAGATTTACGGATAAGTACGGAGAAAGCGTTTTTGTCGCAGACGAACAAATTACAAGAGGCTCTTTGATGACGGCATTATATGAATATGATAAAAAAATGTCATTATCAGGCGGAACAAGTTCTGTTTCTAAAAGAGATTTTGATTTATTAAATACAAGACTTACCGCTTTGGAAAAAAGCGGCTCTTCAAAAGGGCTAGGAGCTCCGAGAACGGGCGCGGCAGCAGATGTTGATATTATTAAAGTTATGAACGATTTAGAACCTAATATGCCTATGTTGCTGGATAACAGTTTAGAGAATTCAAAAGTCTTTAAAGCTTTGCAGCAAAAAGTTGATATGGCAAGCGCTGCCGGAACATCATCGTCGGCATCTCTGGCAAATTCTAAGATGCCGTCTTCAGCGGCATTGTCAACCATACAGAAAGATATAGCGGATTTGAATAAAAAAGTTGATAACTTTGAGATGTCGCTGGCGTCTGCAAAGTCCGGCTCCGGCAGATTAACCGATACGCAGGTTTCGGCAAATATTTCAAATATGCAGAGAGATATAGCAAATTTAAATAAAAAAGTGGATGATTTTGAAATATCATTTTCGTCTGCAAAAACAGGTTCCGGAAAATTAACCGATACGCAGGTTTCGGCAAATATTTCAAATATGCAGAGAGAAATATCAAATATGACTACCAGAATAAGCTCTGTTGAGAATTCTCTTCTTTCAAAAAATAGCTCATCTTACAGCGATCAAAACTCTCAGGACTCTCTGAAAGAATTGGCAGATTTAAAAAGATCTTTGGTTCAAATGCAGAAAAGCTATGTCGCTGTTTCAAAAAGAGTTGACGAGTTGGAAAACAAACCTGTCGTTTATGCGGGTAAACAGGATGCCAGCAGTTCTCAGATTAATGTTTTGAATTCAAAAATAAACGAGATAAAGCAGACGGTTGAAGATATTCCGACTAATGCATATGTACAGGAACAAATATCAAAATCAAACAGTCAGACAACGAGTAATATAAAGCAATTGGAAAAACGTTTAAATAACTTAGAAAGAACAGGCAAAGTTTCAGGAGAAGATTCCTCTAAATCATCCGGAACAAGCACAAGTACTGTTGCAAAAATAAGTCTTGGGATTACTATGGTTGCAGCATTATTTATTGCAAGATAAACTTGAAATCTTAAAAATTCAAAAGCATTTCAAACAGGAGCATTTAAATGCCAAGGTTATTAGTTAAAAAAAGAGAAGAAATTATAGTAGAATATATTGCCAAAAAAAATAAAATAAAAATTTTTATAGGCAGCAGAAAAGGCAATGATATAGTTCTTGCCGATAAAAATATTTCTGAACAGCATTGTATAATCCTGTTTGAAAACAACCAATATACATTAAAAGACCAAAATACGATAACCGGTACTCAGCTTAATTTTAGAACAATAACCGAAGCACCTATAAAATTCGGCGATGAAATATTAGTAGGCAATTACACGATTATGTTTATGGATGATATTTCTGTAAATAAATATGACGTAGTGGTTCCGCAGTATTATCTCGTAGGAATTTACGGTAAATTTTACGGAAAAAAATATTTTCTTAAACAGCAGGCAGATACCTTTATCGGAAGAGAAAATTTATCCCCTAGAGGAATTGAAAACGATATAGTTCTTGCCGGAGATATGACTGTTTCAAAAGGGCATGCAAAAATAACATCCGTGCAGGATAAATATACAATTACCGATATCGGAAGTACGGGCGGCGTAGCCGTAAACGGAGTAAAAGTAGGACAGCTTAACAGTGCTTCGCTGCTGTTGGGTGATGAAATATCAATCGGCAGAACAATTTTCAGAGTAGTTGATTATTTCAATGAAAATTATTCTATGCCTTGCAAACAAAAAATATTTATTTTAAAGGCTTTAAAAATAATTCAGCTGATAATAATGCTGCTTATATTGGCGGTTTCTACTACGGCTATAGGCATCGGATACAGCGGTCTGTCTTTATTAAGATCATCTTCTGATAAAGTAAGTTTGTCAATAGATTCAGAATGGTCTAAAGATATTCCTATGAAAGCTGATTCCGAAACTTACGGAATTTCATCAACGCCTGTTATAGCCGATTTTGACAATGACGGAGTAAATGACATTGCTATGTTAAGCAGTGCAGGTTTCTTGTATGCCTGGAGCGGCGCTACGGGCGAACGTTTTTGGAAACCTGTTGAAATTTATAATTCAGGTATAGCGTCATTGGTTGTTGACGATATAAATAACGATAATATTCCTGATATAATAGCTGTTTCAGATTCGTCTCTGCTTTATATAATAGACGGGCAGACAGGCAATATTATCCGCAGAGAAATTTTGGGAGGCGTTATATCGGAAACAACTCCTGTAGTCTGTGACTTAGATTCAGACGGAAAAAAAGATGTTGTAGTCGTTTCTGAAGACGGAACGGTTCACTTCTTGTATTCTCCTGGATTTGACAGCAGTTATGTCAGATATTCGGAGTTTATAGACGGTCCTCTTTATTCAAGCCCTGTAATTTTAACCAGAAAAGATTTTTCGCCTTTCGTAGTTATTGCAAATTATGACAGTAAAGTTTATTTTATAGACGGCAAATCAAGAACAAAGAAAACCGTTAACCTTTTGGAAAGCAGCGGGAAAGCTCATTTAATTGCCGGCGCGCCGGCAATAGGAGACATAAACGGGGATGGTATTGATGAAGTTATCGTACAGTCAAATTTGCCTCAATATGTTTCTGCGATAGATACGACAAAATTTTCTGTTATGTGGACATATTTTGTGGAACCGACTCCTCCTGCTGGTTTAAAATTTAACAGCAGCCCTATCGTTACGGATTTAACAGGAGACGGAATAGCCGATGTTATGATTGTTTCCGCAAACGGAACAGTTCAGGCTTTAAAAGGCAATACTACTTATCCTTCTGGAGAGTTGTTGTGGAAAATGCCTATTCCTGACGCAAAAAGAATTTTATCATCTCCGTCCGCATTTGATTTTGACAAAGACGGAATTGTCGATATCGCTTTCGGTACTGAAGACGGAAGGATAGTTATAGCTAAGAGCAATATAAAGAGAAAAGAAATGGAAGTTATAACCGATATTAAAGCCAGCAATTCACCGATTACGTCAACTCCTTTAATTGCCGATATAAACGGAGATAAAAATATTGAAATAGTGTATACAAATATACAGGATTCAATACAGGTATTGAACACTAATGTCAAAACCATTAAGAATCTTAGAATTTGGCCTATGTTTTTGGCAAATGCGCAACATACATCAGAAGTGTCGCTGGAGCATTTTAAAAAGAATTATATGAAAATGATAATATTCGGAATTGTTTTATTTATTCTGCTGATATTTATAAAAATCAGAGGGATAATAAAAAAATCGAAAAAGAGAGTTAAGGTTATATATTTATGATATTCCTAAATAATGCTAAAACAGATACCGGTGTTCTAAGGACTGAAAACCAGGATTCTTTCGGGGTTTGTCCTGAAAAAAATTTTTTCTTTGTCTGCGACGGAATGGGCGGCGGAGTTGCCGGCGATTTCGCCAGTAAATATGCCGTAAGCGTAATATTGTCGTCGTTTTTGAAACTTTCAAATGAAGAATGTTTCTCTATAGTAGGCGACAAGTTCGCTTTGTTTGACGAGAAAATTATCAGACCTGCAGCCGCAATAAAACTTGCAAATAAGGCTTTGAATAATTTAACGCTGAGATACCCTAAGCTTTCCGGCATGGGGACAACCTTCACAGGCGTTTGGTTTGAAAGAGAAACGGCGCTGCTGCATATATATAATGTCGGAGACAGCAGAGTATACCGCGTAAGAAACGGAAGCATAAAACTTTTGACCGAAGACCATTCAAAAATTAAAGAATTAATAGATAACGGTAAAATGACAGAGGAAGAAGCTAAAACGGCAGAGATTCAGAGTATGATAACAAGAGCTCTTGGAATTATGTCTACCGTGAAAGTTGATTACAAAGCCGAAGTTGTTAAACCCGGCGATATTTACATTTTATGTACTGACGGTCTTAACGGAGAAATAAGCGATTTTACGATCAATGATATTGTCAGTTTGCATAAACCTAACATATCTTCGATTTCAAGTGAACTTATTTTGGCTGCAAACAATGCTGGCGGAAGAGATAATACTACAGTAATTACCCTGTATGCTCAGGATGAACAGGATTTTAGTGCTCAGATTCCTTTGACAGTGCAGCAAAATATTGTTACTTTTGATGATGAACAGCACGAAGAGTCTTTAAAAGAAGATTTTGTAATACACAGACTTGAAAAAAATTTTAATGTTGAAATACCTAAGCTTGCAAAACAAAAGAACTTTTTTGCTAATCCTTTTGTTATTGCAATAATGCTTGTGCTTTTGCTCGTTATAGGCATTTTCTTACATTCATCTTTTTCTAAAAAAGAACAAAAGAGCATAGTTGAACTGACCGGAAACGTTTCAGGCCTTAAACTTGATGTAAGAACATTATCTAAAGAAAAAATGGAAGAAATACAAAAAACAGAAGACCAGGTCTTTAGAATGCAAATTCTTCAGGATTGCAGAAGAAACAAAGATTTAATGACGATTCCTATGTCAAATGTTACAATAATGCTTGAAAGTAACGGGCAAAATAAGTTTATGGGATTATCAAGTTATATACCTTTGGAGATAAAGCTTCCTAAAGGTAAATATCTAATGACGCTTACTTATCCGTCTTATAAAATTCTTGACGAAAATCTGCAGTTAAAAGATTCGATAGAAGTATATTTGGAAAATTCGGGATCATTGCAAGATCTTGTAATCCTTATGGTTCCTGATTAAAATTTGGAGGGATAGTCGATGGACAATGCAAAGAAATATAGAATTTTAATCATTGATGACGATAAAGTTTTCTTGGAAACAATGTGTACTATTTTAAGAATGGAAGGCTTTGACGTACATGATGCCGAGACTGCAGAAAGCGGTTTTGAAGCTATGGTTAACGTAAGGCCTGATTTAGTAATGCTTGATATAAATTTGCCTGATAAAAACGGGTTTGAAGTTTTGACGTCAATAAAAAACAGTAAAAATTTTTCAAATATGCCGGTTGTTTTGATAACCGGAGACACTGCAGTTTTAGTTGATCAGGCTTTTGAAAAAGGAGCAGACGATTGCTTCTTTAAGCCTATAAATCCTAAAGAAATAATTGCAAGAATAATGAAAATACTGGAACAATATGAAAATTAAAAAAATAAGCGTCTTTTTATTTTTTCTCATCTTTTCGACATCTGCTTTTGCAGATTTTGAAAATTCGTATATTTCCGTTTTAAATCCGGATCCGTATTCACAGTCTCTCGGCGCCAGCATTTTATCTTTATCGCCGTCTGTTTTCGGATTATTTGCCAATCCAGCCTCAAATTATAAAAATATATCTAAGGAAATTCAGTTTTCATATGTTTCTGTTTATAACAATATTTACGGAGCAAATGCAGGCGTTGTTATACCTACGGAAAAAATAGGTAATTTTTCTTTTATTGCTTCCGGTTTTGAATACAACAAAGATATATCTTCTTTGGATTTTAAGAATTCAATAATGGTCGCTCTGAATTATGTTTACCCTATCGTGCAGCAATATCCTATATATACAGAAAAAGGCTCTGTGGGTGTTACTTTTAAATATTATAATTTAAAAATGAAAGATGAAAATGACAAGGATTCATCTTTTTACAGCTGTGATTTCGGATTTATTTATCTTTTGGATTTTATAGATAGAAATTTGACCGCAGGTTTAGCCGTAAAAAATATAGGTAATGATATGGAAATAAAGAATATTTTTCAAAAACAAACTGAAACGGCTGCAGCATCGGCCAGGTATCTGATTTCAGAGGATTATAAAGTTTCCTTTATGGCAGATATGGTAAAAAATCTGCATATTACGGATACCGGTTTTGCGTGCGGGTTGGAAACAGTACCTTTCTATCCGTTATCTTTAAGAGTCGGATGGAGAGATTACAGGGATAACTTTAACAAGGGTCTTACTGCCGGATTCTCCTTGGATTTTGATAAAGTGCATGTCGCTTATTCTTATTCAGACATATTGGATACTTCAGATGACCAGCATACTTTTTCTTTGGGGTTTTATTTCGGAGCAATATCTGATTCAGGCAAAGCGTATGATCATTATTTAGGTTATTACTTAAATATGGCAAAAGACGCTTATTTAAAAAAGAATTATATTTCCGCAAGGCAGCAGTTTGAAGATATATTATCGATTTATCCGGAAGAGCCTGTGGCGAAACATTATCTGCAGCTTTTATCCGATGATTTAGACCAGACTGACAGAGACGTGTCTTCTAAAGTCGATAAATATTTGGCGAAAGCTGATGTCGCTTTATTGAGAAATAATGTTATCAAAGCAAAAAAATACTATACTAAAATTTTAGTTTTGGATAAGGAAAATGAGCAGGCGCTGGAAGGACTGAAAAAAGTTGAGGCCGAAGTGGCTGAACAGGAAATTTATAAAAACAGAAAAAAATATGCGAAGGAAATAACTCAGTCATGGGTAAAAGCCATGAAATATTTTGACAACGGCGAATTTGTTTATGCAAAAGAAGAACTTTTAAAAATTGTTAAAATAGATCCTTCAAATGCCGGTGCTTTGCAATATTTGGATTTTATACAGAAAAAAGTTGACAGAGTTAACGAAATACAGGCTAATGATATTTTTAAGCAGGGAGTAAAAGAATATAATGAAGAAAATTATGAAAAAGCTTTAACCTTTTTTAATGCCGCTTATATTTCAAGTCCGGATAGAACCGATATAAAAGAGTATATAGACAGCTGTAATGAAAAAATAAACATGCAGAGAAAGAAAGATACTGCTGCTTTGCCTGCGGCGGTTCCTTCGTCGCCTGCTTCTTCACAGCCGAGTTTTCTTACAAATAAACAGGTTGAAGAACAAATGAAAAGGGTATACAATACCGGTTTGGAACAATTCAGCCAGAAAGATTATAATGCCGCTTTAAAAACATTCAATACTTTAAAAACAATGTCTTTGAAAAATAAATTTTTTGAGTATAACGAACAGATAAAAAATTACATATCGAAATGTAATGAAGCGTTAGCCGATAATCTTTATAATCAGGCAAAAGATCTTGAGATGAAAGAAGAACTTGATAAGGCTTATGATATGTACAAAGAAGTACTGAAATATGTTCCTAACCATAAAGAAGCAAAAAAAGAAATGGCAAATTTAAATTCAGTAGTGGCGCAAAAATATTATGACCAGGGATTAAAGGCTTTTTCTGAAGGGGATAAAGAAAAAGCAGTTGAATATTTAAAACAGTCTTTGGAATATGATCCAAATAAACTTGAAGCCAAAAGAGCTTTAGACAGGATTAAATAAACATGATAGAATTAAGAAGAGATCCTATATCATCAAGATGGGTAATAATAAATGATAAAAGAGATTTTGAATATCCTGATCATGAAAATATTAAAATTTTAGATAAGAAACTTTGTCCTTTTTGTCCGGGAAAAGAAAATTTGACGCCTCCGGCATTGGTCGCTTTTGATAAAAAAGGAAATAGAATTGATTCTTCTTCAAAAGATTGGAATATAAGGGTTATACCTAACAATAAACCGATATTGGCAATAGAAGGAAGCATCAGCAGAAGAGCTGAAGGCCTTTATGATAAAATGAACGGTGTAGGGGCTCATGAAATTGTCATAGAAACTTCAAGCCACGACAGAAGTATTGACTCTTTCGGAGAAGAGGCTTTTGCACAAGACATAATTGTTGCCCAAGAAAGAATAAATGATCTTAAAAAAGATTTGCGGTTTGAATATATATCAGTTTTTAAGAATCACGGACAGCATGCAGGAGAAACCATTTCTCATCCGCATTTTCAATTGGTGGCATTGCCTATAATCCCAAGGAATATTAAAGATGAAATGGTTACCGCCCAAAAATATTATGAATTCAAAGAAAGATGTTTAATGTGTGATATTATTGAACAGGAATTATCTTCTGGAGCAAGAGTTGTTGCCGAAACTGATTCTTTTTTGGCTTTTGTTCCTTTTGCGTCAAGATACCCTTTTGAAACATGGATACTGCCTAAAGATCATATGCCTGATTTCAGGACGCTTCATGATAAAAAGAAAATAGATGAAATGTCTGCCATATGTATAAGCGTGTTCAGAAGATTATTTAAAGTTTTGGATAATCCGTCTTATAATTTGGTTTTAAAAGCATTGCCTTTGAAACAGGATTTTTTACAGTATTATCACTGGCATGTGGAAATAGTTCCTAAAATTACAAGATTTACTGGTTTTGAGCTTGGAACGGGAATGTACATCAATCCTACAATACCTGAAGAGTCCGCAAAGTTTTTGAGGGAAGCGGAATAATGAATATTTTAATGGTTTCTTCAGAATGCGTTCCTTATGTGAAAGTCGGCGGACTTGCCGATGTCGTCGGAACTCTTCCGAAATATCTGAAAAAACAAGGTCATGATGTAAGAATCATAATACCTAAATACAGAAGTATAGACGGCGTTAAGTATAATTTGGAAACTCTTCCTTACAGACTTACCGTTAAAGTCGGTAAAGAACAGGAAAGTTTCAGAATAAAAACTTGTTTGTTGGACGGAAACGTCCCTGTATATTTTATTGAGAATATGAGATATTTTAACAGGCTTGGCATTTACGGCGACGAGTCAGGAATAGGTTACGGCGATAACAGGGAAAGATATATTTTCTTTTCAAAGGCGGCTGTAGAAGCTGTAAAAGCAATAATGTTCCGCCCGGATGTTATCCATTGTCATGACTGGCATACAGGGCTTATTCCCGCTTATTTAAAAACGACTCATGCTAATGACGGCTTTTTTTGGAATACTTCAACAATTTATACTATACACAATATTTCGTACCAGGGAAGTTTTGAAGCTTCGACAACTCTTCCTTTAGCAGGTTTTTCATGGGAAGATTATAAAAGCGATAAACTTGAGTTCTACAATACATTTAATTTTATGAAGGCAGGTCTTGCTTACGCCGATATTATTTCGACGGTAAGCCCTACTTATGCGAAAGAAATTCAGGGACCGGCCGGCAACGGAATGGAAGTTGTTTTGCAGGTAAGAGAAAAAGATTTATTCGGTATTCTTAACGGGATAGACTATTCTTATTGGAATCCTGCCGATGACAAATACCTGAATGCGAAGTATTCTTCTTCTGATATCAAGAATAAAAGTTTATGTAAAAAACATTTACAGGAAAAATGCCGTTTTGCAGTCGATGAAAAAGCTTTTGTCATAGGGTGTGTATCAAGGTTTGATTCCCAGAAGGGTTTTGACCTGATAATGGACACAATAAACAAAGTTCAGCATTTAAATATTCAAATTGTGGTTTTGGGTTCAGGAGATATGAATATAAGAAACGGATTATTGTATTTAAAACATATATATCCTGAAAAGGTAAGCGTTTGGACTACTTATAACGAGCCTCTCTCTCATGAGATATATGCTGGAGCCGATGCTTTTTTGATGCCTTCAAAATTTGAACCTTGCGGATTGAGCCAGATAATATCTCTTGCTTACGGCACAGTTCCTATAGTTAACAAAACCGGCGGACTTGCCGATACAATAATTAATTTTTCGAAAGACAGCCTGTCAGGCAACGGTTTTGTCTTTGATTTTTCAAAAGGAGAACAGTGTGTGGATGCTGTTATTAACGCTTATAATGTTTACCAGAATCAAACGGTTTGGAATAAAATTATAAGCAATGCTTTTTCAAGTAATTATTCCTGGAATAAATCCATGGAACAGTATGAAAACATGTACAACACCGCGGTACAGAAAAGAACGGCATATACAATATACCAGATATAAAAATGAAAAAAATTACAATTAACGTTTCCAGAATATTGAAGGTTTTAACTTTGACGGCTTTAATGGCTCTGTCGTCTTTTATAGCGCAATATTATCTGAATTTTAAATCTGATAATTCTAAAATGGCCGAAGATTTGAAAATAGCTGTTTTTGTAGACGGGACTGTCGATGAAAAGTCCGCAGTGTCTGAAATTAACAAGTTTTTTTATTTTAATGTTGTAGATTATGTCGACGAAAGCAGATCTTTTGATAAGGCTGTCGAACTTAATCCTGAACTCAAAAATGTAGTTCCAGAGAATACGATTTCTTATCCTTGTTACATTCTAGTTAATAATGTGTCAGCTGAAAATATGCAGCAGCTGGAAGAAATTAAAGACCATCTTTCTTCTCTTTCTTTTGTCAAAGATGTCGTATATGACGCAAAAGCTTTTGAAATGTTTTATAAACGTACCGATTTGCTGTCCGTTTATGAAAAAATTTATTATGTTATATCCTTGTTTATTATGACGGTTTTTCTTATAAAACTGTCACTGGCTGTTATAAAAAAAGAATTCAAGGAAATAATTTCCGAGACGGCATACGGATGTCTTTCTGCTCTTGCAGGCTATGTCATAATATGTATTTTTGCCGCCATAACTCATAATACGGTTTTTGTTTTATATTGGCATATTTTATTTGTGATTGTTCCTTTTGGGGCAATTATAAGTTTTATGATGAAAGAATCAAATGTTAAAAATTAAGCTCTTATTTATTACTGTTGCTTTATTTGCTTTTCCTATAGCGTCTGCCGTTGCAGACAGCAATTCCGATTTGCAGGGAAGAACACAGGAATTGAATCAGCTGAGGCAGGATATCAACAAGAAAAAAGTTGAGAAAGACCAGCTTGTTAAAGAAGAAAAAAAAGTAAAGAAAGAACTGCAAAGAATAACATCTTCAATAGCCGGAATTGAAAAACAATTAAAATTGCTGCAATCCAAAATCAAAGAGGCCGAAAAAAATTTGGAATATGCTTCACAGCAATATTCCGAAGCCGACAGAGAAAAACATAATTTCGGCAATAAAATCGAAAATGAAGTTTTTTTATACAGCAGGCGTAAATTAGTCAAGTATTTTGATTATCCTTTGGAATTTAAAATGCGTCTTTTATCTATTAACGACAAATACGATAAGTTTAATATTGCCGATAATAAAGAGAAAAAAGCGCAGTCAAATATGATTAAGTACGACAATGCAAAAAGAACATTCATAAGTCTAAAAAATAAACAGGAAAATTTAATAAATCAAAATAAAAAATTGAAGCAGGAAAAAAACGAACTGCTTAAAACCACTGCCGGAAAAAGAGTCCAGGCTGAACAGGATATCAAAGCTCTCAATGATTCCGCGAAAGCTCTTCAGTCATTGATCAACAAATTAATGCAGGCCAGCAAAAGCAAAAAAAGAATAACTTCTCTCAGATCGGCAAGTACGGAAAGAAGAAATAATCTGCCTTGGCCTGTAGACGGCCAAATAGTGCTTAATTACGGCAAAAACAAACATCCTGACTTAAATACGAATGTGATCAGCAACGGGATAAAAATAAAGGCCAGAAATAATGCTATAATAAAATCCGTGGATGAAGGAGAGGTTGTTTTTACAGGCGAATTCAGAAGTTACGGTAAAATGATAATAATTGACCATAAAGGCGTGTTCTTCAGCGTTTACGGAGAGCTTGGAAATATTTTGGTAAGCGAAGGACAGGCGGTTTCAAGAGGCGCGAATATAGCCAAATTAGGATCCGGAGATAATTCAGTGCTTTACTTTGAGATAAGACAGTATAATGTTCCTGAAAATCCTGTTTTATGGCTTGAAGAAAAATAACGGAGAGTGCTAAATGTACATTTTAAAAATTAAAAGAACTTTATTTATATCGGCAGTTATTCTATTCGCAGGCTTTTTGAATGCGTACGCGAAATCCGATGAAACTTATGACGCGTTAAGAATGATGGTTGATGTTATGGAAATAATAGATAACAATTATGTGGAAACGACAAAGCCTAAAGATTTGGTTATAGGAGCGATTAACGGCGTTGTAAGAACTCTTGATCCTTATTCGCAGTTTATGGATGAAAAAGCATATAAGGAAATGAAAACTGAAACGCAGGGCTCTTACGGAGGCGTAGGATTAAGAATAATGATGCAGGACGGGATTTTAACCGTTCTTACGCCTATGCCGGACACTCCTGCATATTATGCAGGAATTCTTCCTGAAGATAAAATCATTAAAATAGACGAACAGTCTACAGAAAATATGTCAAGCGACGAGGCTGTTAAGTTAATGAGAGGCAATCCGGGCACATTTGTAGTTCTTACGATTTCAAGACCTAAAGCAAAAGAAGAGTTGGTTTTTAAAATAAAGAGAAAAATGATTAAGATAGAAACAGTTAAGAAAATGATGCTGGAAGATAATATAGGATATATCAGACTTTCGGAATTTAATGCGCAAAGCGCGGAAGACGTTGCGAATATGTTAAACGATTTATCGAAAGAAAAAGCGAAAGCTTTGATTTTTGATTTAAGAAATAATCCCGGAGGATTATTGGAATCATCGGTAAATATATGTGAATTGTTTATAAAAGAAGGAAGTTTGGTTGTATCTACAAAAGGAAGAGATAAAGCTTTGGAGCAAAATTATTATACAAAGAAGAAACCTCTTTTTCCTGATATCCCTTTAGTTATCTTGATAAATAAAGGTTCGGCATCGGCATCTGAAATTGTTACAGGTACGATGCAGGATTATAAAAGGGCTTTGGTTATAGGAGGAAACTCTTTCGGCAAGGGAAGCGTTCAAACGATAATCCCGTTATCCGACGGAAATGCTTTGAGACTGACCATAGCTAAATATTATTTGCCTTCAGGAAGAACAATTGTAAAACAGGATGTAAAAAAAGGAATAAAAAGCGGCATTACGCCTGATGTTTTTATTGAAGTTTCACCTGAAGCCGAAGGAAAATTATATATGCAGTCCGAATCGGTAAAATTAAGTAAAGATGACAATGAACCTAAAATTGAAGATGAAGTTTTGCAGACTGCTGTAAAAATAATTAAAGCCGATAAAGTTAACGAATATATAAATAATCATGAGAAATATTTGCATGATTATCCTAAAGAAACTCAAAAAATTAAATCTGATGAAAGTAAAATAAACAATAAAGAGACAGAAAATGGCAAAACAGAAGAAAGAATCAAAAAATAAAATATTACCGAAAATATATTTAATACTGCTTTTTATTGCTGGAATTATCCTCGCATTTTCTTTTCAAACGGCAAAAAAAAGCAAAACTCTTGACGTCGATCAAATGCTTGATAATAATTTGGTTACGGCTTTAACTTCAAACGGGATAGAACAAAAAGACGTTTTGTCTCAGTTTGCCAGAGAAAAAAAAGATAAGTCTTCGGCTTATAACGAATATTATAAAAAAATAAAAATGCCGAAAAATAAAAAACCTGAAAATTTTGAACCTGTTTTAAAAACATTGGCCAGAAATTTTAAATTGGAACTGTCCAAAACAACATACAAAGACAATTCTTTCAAGTATGTCTTTTCAGATAAAAAAAGAATTTATTCCACAATTGTTTTGGTTGAAAGAGATTAGTTTTAATGAAAAATAAAATTAAATCTTATGAATTGCTTGAATTTGCAAAAAAATATTCAAATGAAAGAAAATTCGGCGTTGCACTTGATTATTTAAAAAAATGCGCTAAATTCAAAGAATTTTCAAAAGAAATTTTATTTGAAAAGGCAAAGATTTTTTATGAACTTAACGAGTTGGACAAATCATGCCGTTATTTTTTGAAATATATTAAAAATTCCTCGGATGTTGTGCTGAAAGCAAATGCCGTACTTATAGTATCAAAAATATATAAAATAAAAGGTTGTTATGATAAAGCATTGTTTTTTCTTGACGGTATGGATAAAACACCTGTACTGCCTCAATGGGAAAAAGAAAGACTTGATGTCAGTTATTACAAGTTTAATGATTTTTTTAAAGTACATGAATTTTCAGGAGACGCCGGTCTTTTAATCAAAGAATTTGAAGTTATAAAATCAATCCGTCCTAAAACACAGAGAGAATTGTTTTATGTTTCAAGGATTTCGAATTATCTGCATAATTATGAATTTACAAAAAAATTAATAAACGAACAAATTTCTCTTGCAAACTCATCAGATGCTTTTTATAATAATGCAATCTTAAATGAATTTGAGATCGCTTCAAAAACATTTCTTTTGAAATCAAAGCCGCGCGGCTTGTGGATTGCTCCGGGAAGTAAATGTAACATTTCATGTATTATGTGCTTTTCAAAAGATATAAACTGGGAATTGTCGGATAAAAACATAAAAGATATTTATTCTTATATGCCTTATTTGGAGAATATTGTGTGGTGGGGTGGCGAGCCGACAATTTCTGAAAAATTTTATGAAATGATAACATATGCCTTAAAATATAAAAATATTAAGCATACCGTTATTACAAACGGACAGTATTTACCGCAAAAATTTATTGATTTGGTAATTGACAATTCTATAGAGGTGGCATTTTCTATAGATTCAGTTGACAAAAATAAGTATGAAAAGATAAGATACGGCGCAAGTTTTGAAAAACTTATGGAAAATATTGCAAAACTGAAACCGCTTGCCGATAAAAAATTATTGAAGATAAATTCCGTTATAGCTGATTATAATGCAAAAGAAATCAAATATATATTGAAGTTTGCCAGAAAATGGAATTTCAGAACCGTTTCTTTTATACCGATGATAAGCAAAGATATAAAAAACAATATGTTGAAAAGAACTGATGATTTAAATAAAATAGATAAAATGATTGGAAAAGATGCCGGTATTGAAGTAAACAGCAGTATAAAAATTTTATCAGGCGAAAACTGCGGTATAAAATGTGCGACAAAAGGATTTTGCCATACGCCGTGGAGTTATGCGACCATCAGATATGACGGTAAAATTGTTCCGGATAATTTATGTACTTGTTACAGAAAAGAGAGTTTTAATTTGACGGATTCGAATTTTCTTAAATACTGGAACAGTACATATATGACTGATTTGAGAAAAAATATCATTTCCCGCGGGGCGTGCAGCGTTTTATGCCCTCAGGCGAATGTTTTAGAGAAAATTAAAAAATGAAAATTTTAGCAATAGAAACATCATGCGACGAAACTTCGGCGGCAGTAACGGAAAACGGAAGAAAAATTTTGTCTAACGTTATATCTTCCCAAATCCCGATACATGCGAAATTTAACGGAGTTGTCCCCGAACTTGCAAGCAGAGCGCATATACGGAATGTAAATGTTGTTATAGAATCGGCATTAAAACAGGCTAAGATAAATTTTAATAATTTTTCAGACAATATAGATTATATCTGCTGCACATACGGGCCAGGTCTTGCAGGTTCTCTCCTTGTAGGAATTATGGCTGCAAAAACACTGTCATATATTTACAATAAGCCTTTGGTCGGCGTAAATCATATAGAAGGGCATATGTTCTCTGCAGTTATAGAGAATAAATCATTAAAACCGCCGTTTTTGAGCGTTATTATTTCAGGCGGACATACAGAGTTGGTAATAGTAGATGATTACGGGAAATATCAGTTTCTGGGAGGCACCAGGGACGATGCCTGCGGAGAAGCTTTTGACAAAGTTGCAAAAATACTCGGGCTCAGCTATCCGGGAGGGCCTGTCATAGACAAACTTGCCGATTTGGGTAATCCTAAAGCCGTGAATTTTACAAGACCTTTGCTTAAGGGCAGCTGGGATTTTTCTTTTTCAGGAATAAAGACAGCCGTATTAAATTATTCTAAAAAAGCCGATATAAATAATAAACAGGTTGTAAATGATATTTGTGCAGGATTCCGTCAGGCAGTTGCTGAAACCCTGGTTTATAAGGCGTTTGAAGCGGTAGACAAATATTCATTAACTTCGGTGGCGTTGGGCGGCGGTGTTTCTTGTAACAGCTTAATCAGAAAAATGTTTAAAGAGCGGGCTGCAAAAAATAAAGTTAAAATTTTTATCCCTTCACCTGTTTTTTGTACGGATAATGCAGCTATGATAGCGGCAGCAGCATATTATAAAATATCAAACAAGTCTTATAAAATAAATAATCAAATAAGCCCGAAACCGTCATTGGGATTAGAGAATTGGTAATACATGATAAAACTTCCGCAGCTTTCAATAGGCGATATTAAACTCAAAAATTCTTTAATGCTTGCTCCTATGGCCGGAATTACAGACTTGCCTTTAAGAGAACTGGCAGTTGAAGGAGGAGCAGGTCTTGTTTACACTGAAATGGTATCTGCTACGGCTCTCGTTTACGGCGACAAAAAAACTTTAAAACTTTTGGCAACTTCTGAAAAAGAGCCCGTTGTTGCCGCTCAGATTTTCGGGACACAGCCGCAGATTATGTCCGAATGCGCAAAAAGAATTCAGGATTTAGGATATAAAATTATAGATATAAATTTGGGATGCCCTGCAAAAAAAATTGCTAAAGTCGGCGCCGGCGCAAAACTTTTGGCAAGTCCTAAAAGCGTTGAAAATCTTTTGTCTGCCGTTGTCAAAAGCGTATCCGTTCCTGTAACAGCAAAGATAAGAATAGGACTTATCAAAGGACAGAATGTTGCTCCTGAAATTGTTGAAATTGCGCAGAACTGCGGCGTAAAAATGCTTGCCGTACACGCAAGAGCCGCTGAGCAGGGACACAGCGGTTTGCCTGATTTTGAAGCTTTTGAAAAAGCTGCTGAAAATGCAAAAATTCCGATAGTGGCAAACGGCGGAATTATCGATATACTTACTGCAGAAAAATTTTTAAAAATACCTAAATGCTCCGGTCTGATGATAGGAAGAGGAGCAATAGGCGATTATGACCTTTTTAAAAGAATAGAGTATTTTTTTGACAAACAGGAATTACTGCCTCAAACTTCGATACAGACAAGACTGAAGTGGTTCAGAAGGCATGCGGTGTCATCATCACTTTATTACGGCGAAGAAAAAGGTTTGGTTGTTCTGAGAAAAATAGCTCCTTATTATATCAAAGGGCTTCCTAATGCATGCTCTTTAAGAAACAGAATAAACACTCTGACGACTCTTAAAGAATTTGACGAGATTTTTTTTAATATAAACAAAATATAAAGCGTTTGTTTAATAATAGAGTTATTTTAACCCCTGTCTTTTCTCTGTTTCAATGCTTCCAAGCCGAAACAATTATAAAAATAAATAAAAAAAGTTGAATATTAGATACCAATTTGATAAAATTACCAATTAATAAAATTGAAAAAACAGAGGTTTTCTATGACAATAGTTAAAGATGGGCATCCTTTTATATTAGCGCCGTTGGCGGCTGCAATTTTGCTGCTGATTTTCGGCTCCGGATTTTTCATTGTATTTTTGTCTTTAATATGTTTTCTTTTTGCCGCATTTTGCTTGTTTTTTTTCAGAGATCCGGATATAAAGATTACTGAAGGAGAAGGATTGATTTTGTCTCCGTGTAACGGGACGGTGATGGAAGTAAGAGAAAACGATAACGGACAATCGGTAATAAGGGTTTTCTTATCGGTATTTGATGTTCATTTACAGAGATCTCCGGTAAGCGGAATTGTAAAAAGCGTCGAATACAGACCGGGAAAATTTTTAAAAGCCAATGAAGCCGAAGCTCATATTGTCAATGAACAAAATTGGATAACCATAGAGAATGAAAAGGGCATATATGTCGTTAAACAGATTGCCGGAATCTTGGCAAGAAGATGCGTTTCTTGGGTAAAACAGGGTGATACCGTTAAAACCGGAGATAAGATAGGCTTGATTAAGTTCAGCTCTCAGGTCGATTTACATATGCCTGCTGGCTATGACATTAAAGTAAAAGCTGGAGATAAAGTTGTATCCGGAGTTACTGTTTTTGCATCAATATTAAAAAATGGAGAAATAAAATAAAATGCCTTCTTTTAGGAAAGGTTTGTATGTTTTGCCAAGTTTGTTTACGGCAGGTAATTTGTCGTCAGGGTTTATTTCAATTATTTATGCCATAAACGGAAATTTTAATACGGCAGCATGGTTTATAATGCTGGCAATTTTGTTTGATATGCTTGACGGAAGAGTCGCAAGACTTACAAAGACTATGAGTAAATTCGGTATGGAGTTTGACTCTTTGTGCGATTTAGTCTCTTTTGGAGTTGCTCCTGCAGTTTTAATGTATTTGCTTGTGTTGAATTCAATGGGAAACGTAGGAATTGCAATAGCTTTGTTTTTCGTCATAACAAGCGCTACCAGGCTTGCGAAATTTAATGTAAAGGCAATGGAGCCGGTTGTTGTATCGGATACGGCAAAACCTTCAGACAGTTTTTCAGGATTGCCTACTCCTGCTTCTGCCGGAGTTATAGCTTCATTTGTTTTGAGCTATGAAATATTCGACGGAACGGTTTTGTCCTTTAAGACAATACCTCTGTTAATGAAAAAAATGCCGTTCTTTTTTGAAGCGATGCCTGTAATAATGGTGATAATTTCGTTTCTTATGGTATCAAACGTTCCTTATAATGCATTTAAAAAGATGAAATGGTCAAGACCGAAGTCTATACAGTTTTTTATGCTGTTAGTTGTTTTTCTTATTGCAGTTTTTTCATTTCCGCAGAATATGTTTTTTATAATATTTTTCGGTTATGCTTTGTCGGGAATTGTACTGCTTATCGTAAGATATTACAGAGTTAAAAAAGCTTTAATAAAAAGTTATAATGAAAATAGACATAAACATGAATAGAAATATAATTTTAAAAATATTAAATATCGGTATACTGGGAAATTGGCGACTTAGAGCCTGTTTATTCATAAGTTGTTTTGTGTATTTTTGCTGAGTTAATGAATAAATAGGAGAATTATTATGAAAAAAGATAAAGTGTTGTTTTTTGATACAACTTTAAGAGACGGAGAACAGTCGCCTGGCGCAAGTATGAATTTAAAAGAAAAAATTCAGGTAGCGCACCAGTTGGCAAATATGGGAGTTGATATAATTGAGGCGGGATTTCCTATATCAAGTCCGGGAGATTTTGAATCTGTAAAATCTATTGCCCAACAAATCAAAGGGCCTGTAATAGCCGGTTTGGCAAGAGCAAATGAAAAAGATATAACAGCATGCTGGGAAAGTGTAAAATATTCAAAAAATCCTAGGATTCATATCTTTATAGCAACTTCGGATTTGCACATTGAAAAAAAATTACAGAAAACAAGACAGGAAGTTTTTGACATGGCGGTCAGATCCGTCAAATTCGCAAAGAAATTTTGCGATGATGTCGAGTTTTCTGCAGAAGATGCAAGCAGAAGCGATATAAAATATTTGTGCAGCGTCATAGAAGCCGTAATAGACGCCGGGGCAAAAACTGTTAATATTCCGGATACTGTCGGCTACAAAATGCCTGAAGAGTTCGGAAGTTTAATAGCGACTGTGAAAAATACAGTTCCTAATATTTCCAAAGCAGTCATAAGCGTTCACTGTCACAATGATTTGGGATTAGCTGTTGCGAACTCGCTGGCTGCCATTTCGAACGGAGCAAGACAGGTAGAATGTACTGTAAACGGTATAGGAGAAAGAGCAGGAAACGCCGCTTTGGAAGAAATAGTAATGGCTTTAAAAACCAGAGAATATTTTTTTAATGTCGGGTATAATTTAAAAACTAAAGAAATTTATAAATCAAGTAAATTGGTTTCAAATATTACCGGAGTTTTAGTTCAGCCGAATAAAGCGGTTGTAGGCGCAAATGCTTTTGCCCATGAATCAGGAATACATCAGGACGGAATGCTGAAAGACAGAAATACTTATGAAATAATGTCTCCGGAGGCAGTCGGCGTACCTGAAAGTTTATTGGTTTTGGGAAAACATTCCGGCAGACATGCATTTACAAGAAGAATAAAAGATTTGGGGTATACGCTGGAAGCTCCTATAATGGAATCGTTATTTGAAAGATTTAAAATATTGGCTGATAAGAAAAAATGTGTTTTTGATGACGATATAATCGCTTTGGTTGAAGAAGGCATATCGGGCGTTAAAGAAACTTATTTTATAGATTATGTCCATGTTACGTCAGGAGTAAGCGTTATTCCTACGGCAACCGTAAGATTGAAGAAAACCGATAAGTCTAAAACGGAAACCATACAGGAAGCGTCCTGCGGAACAGGTCCTGTTGACGCAATTTATCAGGCTATAAATAAAATAACCGGTATGAAAGTCGATTTGGTCGACTATTCTCTCAGAGCGGTTTCAGTCGGCGAAGACGCCCAGGGAGAAGTAAACATAAAAGTAAAATATAAAGATTCTGTATATACGGGAAAAGGCACTTCCACAGACATTACGGAAGCCAGCGCCAAAGCGTATGTGCATGCAATAAATAAGATAGTCGTAATGCAAAAGGAGTAATATAATATGGGGTTAACAATTACTGAAAAAATTTTAGCAAGTCACTGCGGTAAAAAATTCGTGGAACCTGGAGAATTTATCGAACCTAAAGTCGATATTTCTTTGTCAAACGACGTTACGGCTCCTCTTGCAATAAAAGAATTCAGATCTACTGGCACAAAAAAGGTTTTTGACAAAAACAAGATAGCTCTTGTTATGGATCATTTCACTCCTAACAAGGATATAAACAGCGCGCAGCAGGTAAAGTATGTAAGAGAGTTTGCACAGGAACAAAAAATAAAGCATTACTACGAAGGCGGCAATGTCGGAGTAGAACATGCTTTGCTTCCTGAAAAAGGCATTGTTGTTCCTGGAGACATCGTTGTAGGTGCAGATTCACACACGTGTACTTACGGAGCGTTGGGCGCTTTTGCAACAGGCGTAGGTTCGACAGATATCGGTGCTTCTATGGCAACAGGCAAAGTATGGTTAAAAGTTCCTCAGACTATAAAATTCGTTTATAAAGGCAAGTTGAATAAATGGGTCAGCGGGAAAGATTTAATACTTTATACGATAGGCAAAATAGGAGTTGACGGAGCTCTGTATAAAACTATGGAATTTACGGGCGAAGTTATAAATAAGCTTCCTATGCATGAAAGATTTACCATGGCTAATATGGCGATAGAAGCCGGCGGAAAATCAGGAATATTTCATGTCGATAAAAAGACTGTTGACTATGTCTCAAAAAGAGCTTTAAGAAAATTTAAAATTTTTGAAAGCGATAAAGATGCTAAATACTGCGATATTATAGAAATAAACTGTTCTGAAATTTATCCTCAGATTTCTGCGCCTTTTTTGCCTTCAAATGCAAAAGCCGCAAAATCTTTGAAAAAGACATACATAAACCAGGTTGTTATAGGTTCATGTACTAACGGAAGAATTGAAGATTTAAGAATAGCGGCGGGGATATTGAAAAATAAAAAAGTAAACCCTAACGTCAGAACTCTGATAATACCGGCTACTCCGGCTGTTTATTCTGATGCTTTAAAAGAAGGACTGCTGAAAATTTTCATGGATGCGGGATGCGTAGTTTCAGCTCCTACATGCGGACCATGTTTAGGCGGGCATATGGGAATACTTGCCGCAGGAGAAAGATGTGTCGCTACTACCAACAGAAACTTTGTCGGAAGAATGGGACATGTCCAGTCGGAAGTTTATTTGGCAAGTCCGGCAGTTGCCGCAACATCGGCAATAAAGGGATATGTTGCTGATCCTAGCGAAATTAAATAACGGGGAATATGAAATGGAAAACAAAATGAAATTAAAGGGATATGTTCATAAATACGGGGCAAATGTAAATACAGATGAAATTATTCCCGCAAGATATTTGAACACTATTGACCCTGCAGTGCTTGCAAAATACTGTATGGAAGATATAGATAAAGATTTTGTGAAAAAAGTCAAAAACGGCGACATTATAGTTGCGGATACTAATTTCGGCTGCGGATCGTCCAGAGAACACGCTCCTATATCAATAAAAGCCGCCGGCGTTTCAGCCATCATTGCAAAGTCTTTTGCAAGAATATTTTTCAGAAATTCAATCAATATAGGTCTTCCTATACTTGAGTGTCCGGAAGCTGTTGATTCTATAGAAAGCGGAGATCAGCTCGAGATAGATTTAGTAAAAGGCGAAATAAAAAATATTACAAAAAAACAAATTTATAAAGCGCAACCTTTTCCTGATTTTATGCAGAAATTAATTAAAGCAGGCGGATTGTTGTCGTATATAAAAGGGGGGAAATAATGAGCAAAACATATAAAATAGCTCTTTTGCCGGGTGATGGAACAGGTCCAGAAGTTTTAAATGAAGGTATCAAGGTTATTAAGGCTGCTGCAAAGAAAACAAATGTAAACTTTGAGTTTGTCAATTATGACTTGGGCGGAGAAAGATATAAAAAAACAGGAGAAGTTTTGCCTGATTCTGTCGTTGAAGAATTTAAAAAATTTGACGCTATGTATCTTGGAGCGATAGGACATCCTGACGTTAAGCCGGGCATTCTTGAAAAAGGCATTTTGCTCAGACTCAGATTTGAACTTGACCAGTATATAAACCTGAGGCCTGTAAAATTATACGAAGGAGTAGAATGTCCTATTAAAGGAAAAGAGCCTAAAGATATAGATTTTATCGTCGTAAGAGAAAATACCGAAGGCTTGTATGTCGGATCCGGAGGCTTTATGAGAAAAGATACTCCGAATGAAGTTGCGATCCAGGAATCAATCAATACAAGATTCGGCGTTGACAGATGTTTGAAATATGCTTTTGAATTGACAAAGAAAAGAAATAAAGACAACAAACTTACTCTTTGCGGGAAGACAAACGTTTTAACCTATGCTTTCGGTTTATGGGAAAGAGCTTTCAGAGAAATGGGAGCACAAAAGTATCCGGGCATAAAACTTGATTATACTCATGTTGACGCAACATGTATGTGGATGATAAAAAATCCTGAATGGTTTGACGTTATAGTAACCGACAATCTTTTTGGTGATATTATAACGGATTTGGCTGCAATGATTCAGGGCGGTATCGGAATTTCTGCAGGAGGCAATATTAATCCTGAAGGAGTTTCTATGTTTGAACCTATGGGCGGATCTGCTCCTAAATATACAGGTCAAAACGTCATAAATCCTCTCGCTGCAATAAGCGCAGGAGCAATGATGCTTGACACTCTCGGACTTAATAAAGAAGCAAAAATGATAGAAAACGCCATAGAAAAAGTTCTTGCAAGCGGACAAATAAAAAGTATGGCTGCAGGAAGAATGGGAATGGGGACGACTCAGGTCGGAGATCTCATAGCTAACAGTTTGTAGTGTTATAAAACTCAGCAGTAAACATAATAAATTACGCAGAGAATATAGAAGGAGCAGGAGAAAAATGAAAAAGTATAAAGTTGCTGTTGTCGGTGCTACCGGAGTTGTAGGAAATGAAATGATAAAAATGCTGGAAGAAAGAAATTTTCCCGTAGAATCTGTCAAATTTCTTGCTTCTGCCAGATCTGTCGGTAAAACGTTAAAATTTAAAGGAAAAGATATACCTGTTGAACTTTTAACGCATGACAGCGGTAAAGGAATGGATGTCGCATTGTTCAGCGCCGGCGGTCAGACTTCAAAAGATTTTTCTCCGTCATTTGCAAAAGCAGGCTGTTTTGTAATAGATAATTCAAGCGCATGGAGAATGGATGACAACTGTCCTTTGGTTGTTCCTGAAGTTAATCCTGACGATTTGTCAAAAGATAAAAAAATAATTGCAAATCCTAACTGCTCTACTATTCAAATGGTTGTGGCTTTAAAACCGCTGCATGATTTTGCAAAAATAAAAAGAGTCGTCGTTTCTACATATCAGTCTGTTTCAGGCGCAGGTTCAAAAGGTCTTGCAGATTTGGAATCGCAGACAAAAGCTTACGGCAAGGGTGAAAAAATGCCGGCTCCTGCAAAGTTTCCTTATCAAATTGCGTTTAACTTAATTCCCCAGATAGATGTCTTCGATCCTAACGGATATACAAAAGAAGAAATGAAAATGACAAACGAGACAAAAAAAATCATGGGCGATAAATCCATTCTTGTAAGCGCTACATGCGTAAGAGTTCCTGTATTCAGATCTCACAGCGAATCGGTATGGATTGAGACGGAAAAAGAATTAACTCCTCAGAAAGCTAAAGAACTTCTTTCGAAAGCAAAAGGTATAGAAGTTATGGATAATCCTGAAAAAGGAATATATCCTATGCCGCTGCAGGCGCAAAATCTGCAGAAAACATTCGTAGGCAGAATAAGAAGCGATATATCATGTGCGAACGGTTTAACGTTTTGGGTAGTATCCGATAATTTATTGAAAGGCGCGGCTCTAAATGCCGTTGAAATAGCGGAGATGTTGATAGCAAAAAATATATTGTAATTATAAAATGAAAAAACTTATAATTAATGCGGATGATTTCGGCTACAGGACTTCAATAAACAAGGCTATTGTTTATGCTCATAAAAACGGCGTAGTCAAAAGCACGTCTATGCTAGCAAACAGAGAGGCTTTTGACGAAGCTGTTGTCTTGGCAAAGGAAAATCCGTCATTGTCGGTAGGTCTTCATATTGATTTAGACAAATATTTTAATATTGACCATAATTCAGGAGTTTCTAAAGGATGGGCGGATAATAAGCCTTTGGACAGAAATACAATAAAAGCTGAAATAAAACAGCAGCTTGAAAAATTATTGTCTTCAGGAATAAACGTTGATCACTTCGACAGCCATCATCATACGCACTTGTATAAAGAAGTATTGGAAGTTTTAGTTGAAATATGTAAAGAATATAAAATTTATGCGGTAAGATTTTTCAGTAAATTTTATAGCGACCAATATATCGCTCATGAAATGAAAGAACTTCTAAGAACAAATCAGATTAAATTCCCAAATCATTTTATTGAAGGCTGGTATTACGGCAATGTTGACGAAACTTTTGATGTTTCTGAACTTATGACGCATCCAGGATACGGTGAAATTTGGAGAGAAATCGAGCTTGGAGCATGCTGCGATATTGTTTTGAAAGAATATTGTATAAGAAACAATATTTGTATAATAAATTTTTCTGAACTTTAAGCATATTATTTTGTTGACAATAAATGATTTTATAAACTAAAATATTCTTAATTATAGATTTATTTACTGTTTATTATAATATAATTTTTGGAGGAGTAATGAAATTTAAACAACTTTTGTTGTTGGTGCTCTTTTTTACTTTTTGTATATCATTAAATGTTTTTGCTGAAGATTTGAAAATTGAAGGCGGTAAAAATTTGAAATATGGATTTAAGGGCAAAAATACTAACACCTATGATGACAGTAAGGTTTATGATAATGTCACTATAGGAGCCGGGACAAAAGTTGTTCTTGACAGCCAGTGGCAGTATATGTATGTAAGTTCAAATACGACAACGACATATTCCGAAGGTATTATGTATGACACTACTACTGTTCCTGTTTCTTCAACATCTGTTATAAATTCTACCGAAGATACGAATTATAAATACAGAAATGACGAAGTCATAGCAACTCTTTCGTTAGTAAGTACCGGAACGCTTACTATTAATGCCGGCAGCGAACTGTCTTTACGCAATCAATACAGTTTAATATCATCAACGCAGGATGTCTCTTTGAAATATGCGGTTACCGGAAAAGACGCCGACGGCAAAGATATTATATCTCTGGATGAAAAAAATACTACAGTCAGCTCTAATAATACCGTTTATAACGGCACAACGAACAGAAATATATTAGGCGGAGTAACAGATCTTTTTACGGGTGATATAGTTTTTGGAGAAGGTATCAAGGACACGGTCTTGACATTTCAAGGGGTAGCGTCTTCTTCTGCCAAAGGAACTACAGGGGTGTTGCCTACTGCAAAAGATTCTGAAACTGTTTCGGGCAAAGGTGTTACCGGAACAACTACTCTTATAGATACAATAGAAGACATTTCGGAAGGTAAGCCTACACAAGATTCGGATTGGGCATATTTTTCTAATGACTTTAAAATTAATTCGAACAATGCGGTTTTTAACGTTTTGAGTGATGGCGTATTCCTGGACGGTAAGATTACAGGCGACGGTACAGTTGTTAAATCAGGTTCAGGAATGCTTACTCTTCTTCCTGATGCTGATGCTACAGGATTAACAGGTAATAATACAGGATATGCGTGGAATATAAGATCAGGTTCAGTCGCTGCTTTTAAACAGAAAAATTTAGGTTCCGGAGCTATATATATCGGATCGTCCGGTATACTTGTTCTGGCAAACAGTCTTACATTTCCTGATTATCAGGAGTATACCAATGATATTAATTCAAATAATGGTTCTATTTCTCTTGTTAACGGGAGTAATTATGTATTATCAGGAGATATAAGCGGGCAAAGTGTTTATTTTTCTTTAAACGGAACGACAAATCTTGCTTTAACCGGAAAAAACACTGTTAACGATTTTATTGTTAATTTTGAAGGCGCAAACAATCTTGTAGAAGCTGATTCTGACAGTTTGTCATCAAATTCAATAAATGCTTATAATGTTACGGAAGATGCAGCTTCAAAAGAATTTTCTAATTTTACGTTATTAATAAATCAGAGTACAAACGGTGAATATGCGGGATCGTTAAACGGAGAAATGTATCTTCAAAAAACAGGCAACGGAATTTTAACTCTTTCAGGCGTAAATACTTATAATCAGGGAACATATCTTTCGCAGGGCGGGATATTAATGACGAACGCAAGTTCTCTTGGGACAGGAAAGATTATGTTTGATTCGGGAGTAAGAGGGAGTTCTTCAACATATGCTTCTTTGGGAGTATCAAGCTCTACGGTCGGGACGATAAATTTAGCTAATAATATTCATATAGATAAAGGCGCTGTTTTTAATGTGTATGAAAATCAGTCAATGTCACTGTACGGAGATGTGATAAGATACAACACTACGTCAGGCAACGAAGCGGAATTTGTAAAAACAGGCTTAGGACTTTTAGAAATAGCCAAGAGTTCATCGACTACAAGAAAAGTAAATATATCTTCCTTTACTGTTCAGCAAGGCGGATTTAATTTAGACGAGAATGTAGTGCTTGATTCTTATTTTTCTTTAAACAGCGATTCCTCATATTTGAGTATGGAGAAAGGAGCCGGAGTCAAAAACGCAATAGATGTTAATGCAGGCGACCTTATAATATTCAACCAGTTAAATATAGCAGATGCTTCGGTAAATTTTAACAGTACTTCGACAGTTAATCTTTCTCAGTTAGTTACTTCGAGCAATACCGTACTTTCTACTACAACTTTAAATAACAGAATAAGCGTTGCAAAAGGCATCGATTTTGTAACGGAATCTACTACGACGGCAAATCTCAACGCATTCAACTTCCTTTCGCCGACGGATTCAATAATAAAAAAGAGCGGAGAAGGAAATTTAAATTTTAACACAAACGGAGTTAATTTTAATATCTCAAATTTATCTGTTAACGACGGATATTTTAATTTAGTTGCAAATTCAAGCATGACTGTTTCAAGCACAACTGTTGTCGACGGAGGAATTTTGTCTTTTGAACAGGGGTCTTATTTCCAGTCAAGCGCAAGCGGAGTTGATGAAAAAATAGTAGTATCAAGCGGCGGTATAAAAATTTACGACGATAATAATATTGAAAGCAGCACTCTGCTAAGTTTTGAAGGGACCGATAAAAATAATCTGGCAAAATTAATAGTTGTTGCAGATAACGTAAATCTGACAAACAGCATTTTTGTAAAAACAGGCGTTATTGTCGAAAATCAAAATTCTTTAACGATTTCCGGTGATTCAATAAATTATGATTCGGCTGCAAGCGGTATTTTCGGAAAATCCGGCGCAGGGACAATGACTATAGCTCAAACTTCCGGCGGTGCCGGGTTTAATATGGGAGAATTAGCCGTTATAGAAGGATTAATGAATATTACTACGGATGTGAATGTTTCAACATCGGTGGTAACAGGCAATACTTCAAGCATGTATGTAAACAGCTCTACGATGACGGTTGTTAATGATTTTAATCTGTTCAATTACGATGAAATGAAAATTTTATCCGCTAAATTGAATGTAGGCAATGATCTTGCTCTTTCAAGCGGAAGCTTCACAGTTAATAATTCAACTGTGTCAGTAAGCAATGTTCTTGATTCTAATAACATGGCTGCTTTTGACGTTGTAAAATCATCAGTAACGGCATTGTCTTTAGGTATAGCCGATATGAGCAGCAGCGTAAATATAAGTTCATCAAACGTTTTTGTTTCAAGCGCGGCTGTTTTTTCAAATCTGACAGGGGTTAATATCTCCGACTCAGGTTTGACTGTAGGCAGTAATTTCGATTTATCTTATTCTACTTCTTCATTATCGTTGTCTTCTTTGTCTGTCGGTAAAAATATGATATTTGATGCTTCATCAGTTTCAATGAGTACTGCGTCCATAAATGTTTCAAGCAGCGCATATTTGACTAATGTAAATTTGGCAATGAGTTCTTCGAGCATATCGGCAGACTATATGTCTGTTTATAATTCTACGATAACATTGAGAAACAATTCTGTGTTGGCTTCGGCAGTAGATTTAAATAATGCGGCAATATTAAAAGGATTCGGTTCTGTAAACGGTTCTCTTAACGTGAAGTCAAACGCTGCCGTGTCTATAGGAGAAACAGCATCGCAATTAGGACAGATGAGCGTTAACTCTGCAAGGTTTAATGCAGGATCGACTTTATATATAGACGTTAAAAGCTCCAACAGTGCGACAAGCAATGATAAGTTGGCTGTAAACGGAAACCTTGTCGTTGAAGACGGAGTAACTCTTAACGTAAATATTACAGGAGACAATTCTGAATTTGCCAGAAAGAAAAGTTTTGAAATTATAACTTATACAGGCGTTTTGGATCCGTTAAATGCGGCGATTTTCTCTAATATAGAGCTGAGCAGCGCAAGATTGAAAGCGGATGTCCAATCTACGGGAAGTTCTGTTATATTAAACATATTCCAAAGATGGACAAATTATTCGCTGCCTGGCGCTTCTGTTAATCAGCAGGGCATGATGGATGCTTTGAATAATATTTACGCAGATTCTGAAGCAAGCGTTATTCTTGCCGCGACTTTGGCAAAGACAGATGAACTTTACGGAGATTATCAGGATACCGGAGACAGTACGGCATTTGCAGCGGCGTTGACCGATTTATCGGGATTAATGTATGCTAACTCATTTGAATCAAGCATACTGCTTGCAAATTCAAAAGCAGGTTTGATTTATAACAGATTGGCTGATTTTGAAAGCAGACCTCAGAATAACATTTGGGCGCAGGCATATACAAATACGCACAGTATTGCAAAGAACGGCGGAAATTCAAAGTTTGAAAACGCTGTTACAGGTTTGATTGCAGGATTTGATACATTTACAAATCAGGATTTTGTTATGGGTATATCCGGTTTTTACGGTTCAGGACAATTTAAACAGTCTGAAGATAAAGCCGATATTGACGAAGCCGGCGTGAATGCTTATGCTTATTACCAATATGACGACATTGAAATAAAAGGATTGATAGGGTACGGAGTACAAGATTATGAAGCTACAAGAAAATTAAGATTTATCAGTCAGGAAGTAAAATCAAAGTACGCTGTTAATACTTTGAGTTTTGATATGGAAGCTTCATATAAATATTCTATAAACAATGAAATAGTTCTTAAGCCTTTAATGGGCTTAAACTGCACGGTTGCTTCAAATAATGACATTGTTGAAGACGGAAATCTCGAGCAGAAATTGAAAATAGACGCAGGAAGTTACACAAAAGCCGATTTCAGAATCGGTTTGGGATTACAAAGCAATAATTCGTCAAAATTCAACTGGTATGTTTCAGCCGTTGCAAAACAAGTTGTTGACGGAGATAAGTTGACTATGACTGCAAGCTTTGCTGAAGTTCCTGATGAAAAATTTGAAATTGAAAGCACTAAGCTTTCAGACACTGTTTTCTCAGGCAATATAGGCGGCGTTTATTCTCTCACAAAAGATGTTGATTTGTTTATAGATTTGTCTACTGATACGTCTTCAAGCACAAATATGTTGAGCGGAAACGTAGGTGCGTCTTATAAGTGGTAATATAAAAATAAAAAAAATAACAGCCGGTTTTATGACGGCTGTTATTTTTTTGTTGATAATTTTTCAATCTTTTGCTAAAATATTCAAATCATAAAATTAATTGCCCGATGGTGTAATTGGTAACACGTCTGCCTCTGGAGCAGAAGTCTCCTGGTTCGAGTCCAGGTCGGGCAGCTCACTCACAAATTAAAAATCTAGTCGAAAGACTGGATTTTTTTTGTTTTTATGACGATAAAATGGGGTTGTCTAAATATGTCAAGATTTGACAATATATGACAAGAAAGGCGCTAGCCTGCTTACAAAATGCTTACAAACTTATTTTTTAATTTTTAAAGGTATTTTAATTTTCGACATAGCGTCCAAATTTTTTGCATCGGTCTGTTTGTAGTAGAAAGATTCCGTAGTTTTTGTATTGGAATGACCAACGATATTAGATACTAATTTTGTCGCTTGTCCTTGATCTAACCCTTCCGTAATAAATTTAGATCTTAAAAGATGAAAGTGAAATTTTGGGTTTATTTTATTTCTTAAGTCTTTTCTATTTTTTAATTTATAAATGTACCCTTTCAAAAGATTTTCCGTCAAATGACTTCCGTTTTCAAAGAAACAAATAAATGTATTACCTATCTTTTTTGCTTGATTGATCCTCGATATGAGGTAAGGCTTGAAATCAGGGTTAATAGGTGCGTGTCTTATAGACGTTCTATTTTTTGGTTCCCAGTTCAAATCTGGTTTTTTCCTTATATCAATATAATTTTCATCTAAAATAAAATCATCAATTTCGGTATGACATACTTCTCCACTTCTCATTCCATGGCCATAACCTAAAATTATTGCGGTTTTATAGGGTTCTTTTGCCTCGTCAAATATTATTTGAACTTCTTCATTGCTAGGGATATAAGTACTGATTTCGACATCTTCTCTTTCAGTCAAATCTGCGACATTCTCTGGTATATATTTCTTTCTGAAAGCAATCCTTTGCATGTGTTTGAGCGTGCCTATTTCTCGATTAATAGTAGATGCTGCTTTATTTTTATTTCTATCTTTATAATTCTGAAGAGAAATTTCGTTAAAATCGCTAATATATTCTACTTCCGGGCAAGATTTAATAAAATTTTTAAAAATTACTTCATCTCGTATTTGGCTTGACGGCCTTTTATGTTTAGTATAATCTTTCCTGTATTCTTCAAGAAACTCTTCAAAGGTCATATTCTCTATTGGCAAACCATTCTTTTTAGCATAGAGACGAACTTCTAATTTTTTTAGTTCGCCAATGGCTATTTCTTTATCAGGACTAATAGGTTTAGCTTCTTGTTTATGATTCCTATTACGCCAATACAAGTACCATATCTTTCCTCTTTTTTTTATAAAAGCCATTTATTTTTCCTGTTTTTTTATATGTTTATCAAATTCCTTTTTTACTTGAGCTATTTGTTTTTTACTTAATGGGAATAAAAATAATCCGATACGATTATCTATAAGCTTTGTGCCGCACATAAACCCTGAATCTTTATTTATTCCAATAGTAGTATTTTGTTTTGTCTTTGGGTTTTTTGCTCTTAAAATAAAAGTTTTTTCTTTCATTTATTTATCTAGGGATTCAATAATATATTTTGCTATGTCAACATTTAAAGTAATAACACCATAATCTAAATTTGAAGAGCTTTGAGATTTAATTTCACCATTAAAATATACAACACCAATAATACCTGAATAAGAACTTTGGTTTTGTGCTACTATAACTACACTTCCAATCTCTGATAATAATTGTAAATACATTGTGTTTTTAAATATCTCTTTTTCTTTTGATGTTTTTAGTTTTGTATATTGAATTTTTATAGAATCTAGCATTGATTTAAAAAATGTTTTTTTAGTTATTTTTATATACTTATCATAAAAATTAAATGAATTTGTATTATTATTGCTTGTTATTGTAATCGCTCCCATTGTACCGTTTGTTTTTACAGATATAACGAGATCACCATTTTTTATAGCTTGTTCTATTTCTTCATCTGTAGGAATTTGCTCATCTGTTTCTTGATTGGATATTTTTTCTTCACTATAAGATTTATTATTTATTATATCGTTGGCAAAAGATAAATTTAAAAATATAAAAGCAAACAAAATAGATAAAATAATTTTTTTCATTTTTTTAATCCTATTATTAATATTTTAAATAGCTTCCTATAACCTTGCCAATAATTTTTATTTCACCGCTTACTTCTAGTTTTTTTTCTGCTGGATTGAGATAATAAAAGTCTACTTTATCTTTTATAATTTTTACTCTCTTAATTGTAAATCCATTCTGAGTCTTTATTAACATATTTTTATTATGCAAAGGAGTATCCATTTTTTTTATTATACAAAAAGCGTGTTGAGGAATTTCAGGGATCATACTTTCGCCTTGACAACGAACAACGAAATTACCGTCAGGAAATAAAGTTTTTGGAACTTCGATAAAATCTTCAATAACTTTTTCATCCATTTCACAAAAATCAGGTTTTCCGCATTGAACTGTAGAAAGAATCGGTAGCTTAATTGTGACATCTGAGTTTAAAGGTATGACTGTTTGTGGATCAATATAGTCGTCATCTGTAAAATAAGAAAGTGGTTCTTTTAGAGCATTTGAAAGTTTCTTTAATGAATCTGCTTTCGGATTTCGTCTGCCATTTATCCAATCACTTATTATTTGTTGTTTTATATTAGTAAGTTCACTTAATTGCTTTTGTGAAATATTTTTCTTTATCAGAATATTTTTTATCTTTTTACCGACAATAGATAACATTATAAAACTCCACTTTCAAAAAATAATACTTGACAATTTTAATTTTTTGTTGTAATATTCTTACAAAAGCAGTAATAATACAGCAAAAGTTGTAATAATCTAGAGCAAAAGTAGGACAAAATGACCAGAAACAATTTAATAAAAAAAGGTTTAGCGTTATGTAAGGTTACTGGTCGTTTCCTGTCATTTATGCTAAATCTTCGCAATTCAGGGGAGGCTTGCTCTAGAGTCACCCCTGAATTATATTTTTATTACACATTCTATCAAATATCACAACTCCTTATCAATAAGATAAATCAATTTGAATGCGAAAACAATACCTTTTTTTCGCAATATAGGGGTAATCTATGAAAATTTATGAAAGTATTTCTGTTTTGTTCAAGAAAAATACTACCGTAAAAAAACTAAGCAATTTACTCAACTTATCACAATCTCAACTTTATCGTTACGCGGAAAGCCCGGAAGATTCCGGGACAAGAATTCCTGCGGATATGATACCAATCCTGACAGAATTAACTGGCAATTATGTTGTTATTCAAAACTTGGCAGAAGCCTGCGGATGTATAGCTATTCCTATAAAAAATTTATCTGTCAAAAAAAATACTGACTTCCTAAAAGTTATTCAAAGCAAACTTGCCGCAACTCAAAAGATTGTTGATGCCAATGCCGATGGAAAAATTTCAGAAGACGAAATCAAAGAAATAAAAAAGGCAGCCTTCGACAGTATCATTGCGACATCTCTTTATATTAAAAGTCTGGAGAATAAGCATGAGTAAAGAAACGAAATATAGAACTTTTACAATTGCGGATATGGCATTTGATCTAAGGGTATCTATCAGGACGATTAGGAGAATGATTCGGAAAAAAAGTTTTGCACCTTGCTATAAAGTTGAAGGACAAGTTCGCTGCGATTACGAGGATTTTTATAATTGGAAAGATGATCAGAAGGAAAAATTTAAAAGAGCTTATACAAGATAAGGAGGTTATATGGATATTATCAAAGAATTAGAGGATATAGCACAAGCAAGAGAAAAACAAGCTGCAGAAAGTTTTAAATCAAATGAATTGATTCGTTCTAGCCTTGACCAAGGGTTTGCATCGGGATTGAGATTCGCAATTAACGCAATGAAAACAAAGGAGGTCAAATGAGAAACAAAACAAAAGACAATATTTTTATCGTTATCACTTTTGTCGTGTTGATAGTGGGAGCTTCTATGATTTTGAAGTATTCAATAAAAAAAGTATTCGGAAGTGTTCTCGACCATAACTATAAAACGGGGACAATCTACATTGACAAATATGATTATACACAAGTTCTCTACTCTGATGGGACATCAACTTTAATCGGTAATGAAAACAGCGAATATGCACCTGATGAAAAGGTCGAGGTTAGCACTCTTACTGAACATCAGGCGCATGTTCGAGGAGGTGAAAGTGGGACATTCGCAAGTAACAAGACACTATGAGTGCGAACTATGCGGCGGTAAAGGATATGTTTCTCTCGTTAAGGGAGTTCGATTGTTAGACGTCGCAGGCCCATATCGTAATAGTTTTTCTTATCACGAATTAAGAGGGTTGGTCAGAACGGGAGAATTGGCATGTCCTAGGTGTAAAGGTAAAGGGTTTATCGAGAGACAAGAAGATATATGGATACCAGAAATATAAGAGGGAATTTAATGACAACAAAAATACATTTAGAAATCAGCATTGCGGAACATCTTGAAGTAAAACCGTTTTGGATAGATTCTGCTGTTATGGAAAGAATTGCAAACGTTTTAAAAAATAAAAAGGAGATTAAAAAATCATGCAAAACAGAGAAGAAATAGCATTAAGAGTCAAAGAAACAATTGCCGAGCAACTAGGACTTGAGTTGGAATCAGTCAAAGAGGATGATGTCCTCGAAAGAGATTTAGGCGCTGATTCAATGGACGTGCTTGAACTTGTAATGACCTTAGAAGATGTTTTTGATATTGCCATAAATGATGAAGATGCCAAAAGATTCATTTCGGTACAAAATGTAATTGATTTTATTGCTGAAATAAAAGGAGTGTAACAATGCCTCTTAAATGGTTCATTTGCCCGGATGGACAAAAAATTGAAGTATGCGACTGCCTTAAAGAAGGCGGATGCCGCATGAACAACCGCTGCGCTACCCGTAGCTATCTTAAATTAGCATCTCAAGAACGTCCGTGGACTGGCAAGCCTTCAACTACTCAATTGATCGCCGGTACGATGTACGCTTTTTTAAAGCTTGTTAAAGAGTATGCTGTCGCTCCTGATACTAAGGCTTTTATGATCAACGGGACAAACGGTCATGCAAAGTTAGAAGAGGCTGGAGACGGTGACGAATATTCAAAACTTGAAGAGGTATTCTCTAATTCTGATATATCCGGCATTTCGGATGTAATAGAAAAGGAACTCGATATCAGAAAGCTCATGGATTACAAAGTTTCCGGATCTTATAAAGTACAAAAAGCTTTAGGCTGGACTACAGTAGATCAAGAAACTGATGAAGTCTACAAAACGGGAAAAAGAAAAGGTGAAAGAAAAACTGTAAAAATTCTTATTCAAAATCCTGAAAAGGCAGATATTGAAGATTGGTCACTGCAACTTAATAAATACCGTATTGAATATGAAAAACAATACGGCGAAAAAATATCAAGGCTGCAAATCCAAGTAATAGTACGAGACGGAAATACCTTCATTGCGAGGTCAAGAGGTGTGTTTCGTAATGTTTATTTAATCGAAATACCTATTGTAGATGACAAAATCATTCTTGAATATTTTGACAAGAAAAAGAATGCACTGCTTAAAGCAATGGCGCAGGGTTATTGGAATGAAATTTGCACTGACAAAGAAAACTGGGAAGGCTTGAAGTGTCAAAAATATTGTGAAGTCGCAGAATTCTGTAATTACGGAAAATATCTGAAAGAAAATAAATTATCGGAGGATGATATGATTAAAGGTTTAAGTGATGCAAGAAGATTGCCGAGACTCGGTAAAATAAGGCTCGGTATTATGAAAAAAACTGACAAAGGAGTTGAGTATCCTAAGGAAGTCGATTACTTTATTCTTGATCCAGAGACAGCGGTTGACGAGCAAAGAAAGAAGCTCATACAACAATTTGAGTCTTTATTCGGTAAGAATCCAAAATCTATAGGTATTATGTTGCCGGTCAGCGACAGGAATATCGTATTTCCACAAGACTATAAGAGGTACGGCAGCGGAAGTTCACTCAAATGTAAGGGAGACGGAGAAACGGCAGTTTGCGGAGACTTAAAGTTTGCTGAAGGTCTTACACAGATCGGCAAAGATGAAATGGGAAGAATTAAAGTTAGATGTGCAGGTCAGCAATGCCCACATTATATTAAAAAAGAATGTTCGGAATGTGCCACGTTAAATGTCTTTATACCTCAAATAGAGGGTATGGGCGTATGGCAGATCACCACAGGATCTATTAACAGCATTCTTAACCTCAACAGCAATTTGGATATGATTCAGACCGTTGCCGGAAGAACTCATATGATACCGCTTACGCTAGAGAGAGTTCCTCAAGACACAAATCACGACGGCAAAAGAGCAACACATTACATACTTAAAATCAATACGGATATAAAACTTGCTGATGTTCAGAGACTCGGAGCAGTAGACCCGTCGAAGATTTTACTACCTGAAACAATTATTGATTCTAAAGATATGTTGTTACCCGATGGCAAAGAGGTTGTCGATACGACAACCGGCGAAGTAAAACCTTTTGTGACTGAAGAGAAAGCCGAAGAGGTAGTTACAGAAGTACAAGAACCGCAGGCGAAAGCTAAAGCCGAAAAAAAAGAAGAGGCAACCAATATTAATCCTGCACAAATAAGAAAAGAAATCCAGAAAAAAATTAAAGATTTTTTCAAGGGAAATATTAATCTTTGCGGTGCCTATATGAAGAACGAACTCGGCTATGCAAAGAGTACGGATATTCCAGATGCCAAATTACAGGAAGTTTTGGAAAAAGTCGAAGCTGATATTAAAAAAGAAGAAGGAATTGAATTCTAATACAGGAGAAAACAGAATGTCAAAAATAATTTATTTAGATACAGAAACAACAGGCTTAGACAAAGAACTAAACGACATAATACAAGTTGCTGGAATTATCGAAATAGACGGCGTAGAAAAAGAAAGATTTGACCTTAAATGTCAGCCTTTTAACTGGGAGACTGTCACGGAAGAAGCTCTTTCTGTACAAGGACGAACAATTGAAGATTTGAAAGGATTTCCTAAACCGCAAGATATCTACAAGGAATTTATAAAGATTATCTCAAGATATGTAGATAGATACAACAAAAATGACAAATTTTATGTTGCCGGACAGAATGTAAAATTTGACCTTGAATTTTTGCACTCTTGGGCAAGAAAAAACGGAGACGTTTATCTTGGTTCTTACTTCTATTGGTATGCTCTTGATTTGCTTGTTTTAGCATCTTGTTTCAGGGCATGGGGTTTCATTTATTCAGAGACATTAAAACTTTGCGATATTTGTAAAGTTTTAGGCGTTAAAATCGAAAATGCTCACGACGCAATGGCTGATATTGAAGCCACAAAAGCGTGTTTCGAAAAGATAAAGCCAATGATGAAATACGAACCGCCTCAGACAGAAACTTCTGATGAGGAAATACCATTTTAAAAGGAGATTAAACAATGATAGGAATTAACAATTTCACAATGCCACCCAATGCGAATGATTGTAAATTTTTTAAGCGCAAAGAGAAAAAAAATAGAATTTTCTATTGTCTGATAACAGGCAAAAGACAAGCGATTTATAAATATGAAAATGGGAAATATATATACAAAACAAGAAGATGTGATAATTGTCCGCTTACAGAAATAAATTAAAAGGAGATTAAACAATGAGAATAATTGAACTAAAAGCTGAAAATTTTAAGAAGTTAAAAGCAGTGCAAATTGTTCCGGATAAACAATCCGGGACAGTTATACTGAAGGGAAACAATGCGCAGGGCAAAAGCTCCGTTCTTGATGCGATCACTGCAGCGCTGACAGGAAAGAACTTTGAAGAACCTATCAGAGACGGTCAAGGAAATGCTGAAGTTGTATTAGATCTTGATGATATTATTATAACAAGGCGCTGGACGAAAAAAGCCTCTTATCTGACAATAACTTCTAAAAACGGCGACAAATATGCGAGTCCTCAAAAAATGCTTGACGGAATGACAAATATTCTGTCTTTCGATCCATCTTCAATAGTGCTGATGAAAGAAAGCGAACAAATCGCTCTCCTTAAGAAATTAACCGGGCTTGATACCTCTGACATAGATGAAACGATAAAAACAAAATACGACCAGAGAACAAATGTCAACCGTGAAGCCGATTCTTATAAGGTTCAGGCTGATGGGATAGTCGCAGAGGCTAATCTTCCTACAGAAGAGATTAGTATTTCAAGTTTAACAAAAAAACTTGAAGAAATAAACGAATATAACAAATCTATTGATGATCAGAACCTAAAACTCACAGACTTACAAGATACTATAAATCGTGCATACAAAAATCTTGACGAACAAGATGAGTCTATAAAAGAGACGGCATCTGAAATAGAATCTTTGGAAGATGAAATAATAAAAATTCAAGAAAAAATTCTAAAGAAAAAAGAACAAATTAAATCTTCGCAAGATTTAAAAAATGTAGAAATCAAAAAAATAGCGGAGCTTGATGTACAACAGTCCAAACTTAAAAAATCTATAGAAAATAAAAAAACCGATAAAGAAGTGATTGTTGAAATAGAAAAGATAAATGAAACCAATGCAAAAATCAGAGAAGCAAATAAGAAAAATGAACTTATCTCTCTGCAAAAACAAAAAGAAGCTGAATCCGAAAAACTTACAAAAGAAATTGAAAAAGCAAAACAAGAAAAAATCGACTTAGTCGCCAACACAAAGATGCCGATTGAAGGGCTTTATTTTGATAATGCCGGCATAAAATACAATGATAAACCTCTCAGCAGTTGCTCCGATGCAGAAAAGATAAAGATAGGGCTTTCAATCGCATTAGCAAGCAATCCAAAGATAAAAGTAATTCTTATGAAGCAAGGTTCCTTCCTGGACGAATCAAGTTTGAAGCTGGTTAGTGAAATGGCTCAGGCAAATGATGCTCAGGTTTGGATTGAAAAGGTCGGCGCTGAAGGTAGCGGAATACTCATCGAAGACGGCGAAATCGGTGCGGAGTTTTAGGGGGCATAATGTTTAATAAAGAAAGAATCGAACGGGCAGAAAAAGAAATGAAAAATGGAACTGCAAAATGTTGTATATGCCATGAACCAGCAACAGAGTATTGTTCAGATTGTGGTACATTATATTGCAAAGAACATTATAAAAAAGTTGTCATTAAAGGTCATTGTTGTGCTAGCAGCGAATCAAGGTATTAAAGAGGATAAAATGATAATCAACGGTAAAGCTATATACAAAATCTATATCAGTGGAGCTATAACAAATAACCCAAATTATAAAAAAGAGTTTGAAGCCGCAGAGAAAGCAATCATTGCTGCAGGACTTATTCCGTTGTCGCCAATAAGAACAGAATCTCATATGGCCAAAAGAAGTGAACGTTGCTGCATGTTTGATGATCTCAAACTTATGGAAGAGGCTGATGCTGTTCTGGAAATCCCAAAAAGAAAAACATCAGAAGGATCAACAATAGAAAATTTAATTGCAAAAAAATGCAGTATGCCAATTATTACTATGGAGGATATAAATAAATGATACCAATAGATTTATCAGCGGGTGGCAGATTAATAGCCAACAATAAACCTATAACGACATTGGAAGAAATTAAAAACATTATAGGAAAAGTTATTTTTGTAGAAGATAATGAAGTAAAAATTCCTATAAGAATGAATGGGAAATATTTATTGAAATTTGGGAATATCGATATTGTAGCAAAATGTTGTTCTCGAGCAAAAGGGAAACATCTAATATCTGATAAAAAATTTATCAGGTACGGATTTGAATTTATAGAATCTCAATTTTCTAGGATAAACAAATGATTCAACTTAAATATTCAGCATTCGAAGAGAAGTTTTTTGTTACGTGTTTTCCTATAGATAAGGATATTCCAAAGGCTGCAGGTTTTGCCTGGAATCACAATTTAAAGCACTGGGAGACGAAAGACGTTCTTACTGCTTTTAAACTAATTAATCATGCAACTATTGAAACGGCTGAGATAATAAATAAGAAGAAACAAGAAATTGAAAAGAGAATTGAATCTTCGAAGAAAGCCTCTTCAGACATAAAACTTATATGTCCGCAAGGACTTGATTATCTTCCGTTTCAGAAAGCCGGTATTGAATTCTGTATGAATCATAACAATGTTCTTCTCGCTGACGAAATGGGACTCGGTAAAACAATCCAGGCAATCGGCACAATTAACAACGTGCCGGCAATAAAAAAAGTGCTTGTTCTTGCTACGGCATCTCTTAAGTATAACTGGAAAAATGAGCTTGAAAAATGGCTTACAAAACCGCTTTCAATTAAGATTGTTGACACTCCTGAAGATTATAACAATGAAGATATTTTAATCTGTTCTTACAATCGTCTGGCAAATCTTTTAGCAACTTTTGAAAACACCTTCTTTGATTTAATCATAGCAGATGAGGTTCATCTCACAAAAAACGAAAAAACAAAAAGCAAAAAACTCAATGCTAAAAGCCGAGGAAAAGCAACAAGTTTAATCTGTAAAAAAACTCTAAGAAATATTCATATGACAGGGACTCCAATAGTTAATAGACCAAATGAACTTTACACAATTATAAAACGGCTTGGTTTTGAAATGGACTGGTACACATTCATGGAAAGGTATGCCGATCTGCATAAAAATTATTATGGTTTTATGGAGTATAAAGGCGCTAAAAATCTTGAAGAGCTTCAGACAAAGCTAAGAGCTTCAATTATGATCCGCAGAATGAAGGCAGATGTTTTGACTGAACTCCCGGATAAAATCAGACAGCCGATAATATTTGAAGCAAATACAAAAGAATTAAGAGAAGCTATCAAAGGAGAACAGAAGTTTTTACATCTTTTTGGCGATGTGAATTATGCAACAATAATTCAAGACCTTGATTTTGACGAATACGGAGACATAGGAGAGCTTGCGCTGGCCCGTAAAAATACCGCTGTGGCTAAAATTCCGCTGATTGTAGACTTCGTAAAGGAAACACTCGAGAATACGGAGAAAGTCGTTGTTTTCGCCCATCATAATGCCGTAATAAGCGCTTTAAAAAATGAGTTCGGCGCCGAAGCCGTAAAGTTGTCCGGAGATGACAAACCTGAGGACAGACAGAAAGCAATCGAAGACTTTCAAAAGAATAAAAATATAAAGGTTTTTATAGGTTCAATTTTGGCTTGCGGAGCCGGTATCACGCTTACGGCCAGTTCAACGGTTATATTTGCAGAGCTTGACTGGGTACCAGGAAATGTCAGCCAGGCAGAAGACCGTTGTCATAGAATCGGTCAGAAAAATACGGTTATGGTTTACCACTTAATTGTAGATGGTTCAATAGATGTTAAATTATCAAAAATGCTTATCGATAAACAGACTCAAATCGACAAAGCGTTAAATATAAAAAAAGGAGCTTAACAAATGAAGAAAAATTTAAAAAAACAGAACAAAGCTAAAAGAGCACAAGAAGAACCAATGATTTGTACGACTGAATATCCTGTAGATATTCACTTTTCACCTGAAGAACTTGCAGAAAAAAGTGATCAGCTTGTTGATTCACATAGAATCATCAATGAAATTATGATGGAAAGAAAAGAAGCTATGCAAGAATTTAATCAAAGACTCTCCGGAGTAAATAAAGATATATCCAAACTCTGCAGTGATTTAACAAAGAAATCTGAAAACAAAATGGCGACATGCAAAGTCCGTTACGATTTCGACAAAGGATTAAAATACATTTTACATCCACAAACTGGAGATGTTATTAAAGAAGTTGAACTTGACCTTGATGATCATAGACTTTATGAAGAATGGAAAGCTTCAAAAAAAAGGGAAATTAAGCCAGTAACTCTTTGCTTGCCAGCCGGTGAAGCTATTGAAGTTAAAGATGAAAATATTTCAAACAATGATGAAAATGCGGAAAAAGAAGAGGGGGACGATAACGAATGAAAATATTAGGTCTCGATAACGGAACTACCGGCAGCCTATCAGTCTATGATACAAATTTAAACATAATGGCGTTGCATATATTACCGACAAAAGAAGAGCTTGACTATACAAAAAAAGTAAAGCACATTACCCGGATTGATTATCCGGGGATGTGTGAGCTTCTAACACAAATAAAATCTGGGGCAAATGACATTCATTGTTACATGGAAAAGCCATTCATGGCCGGCACCATGTTTATGCAGATTTCTATCAATGCGTTTCGCTGCTTCGAATCTGAGCTTATAGCTCTTGAGGAGTGCGAAGTAGGCTATACGGTAATTAATTCAAAGGATTGGCAAAAGAACGTTCTTCCGAAGGGAATAAAAGGGAGAAAGGAATTAAAAAAGGCAGCTCTTGATATAGCAAAGAGGTTATATCCTTACCTTTCGGAAAAATTAAATCTCGAGAACGCCGATAGCGTGCTTATTGCTCATAACTTTAAAACGGAGATTAAAAAAAATGCCAACTAAAATTAAAATAACGACAACACAAAAAAGAGATGCTTTGAAGAGAGAGCTTGCTTTCCGCAAATCTGTTTACCCAAAACAGATCCTTGAAGGCAAGATGACACAACAGCAGGCTGATTATCAGATAGCTGTATTTCAGTCGATGCTAGACGATTATTACAGAAAGAAAGAAGACGGAGAACTGGGAATATGAAAAAATGGTTTTATATCATTGTTGTTTGTTTCTGGCTAACAGTATTGCTTTATTTCTCTGCATTTTTGAGGTTTTAATGAAAGAATTTTTTATTTACATCTTGATCATAATTTTAGTTGCTGCATATTTTGCGGCCGTATATTTTTTATCGAGGAAATGAATGTTAAATAGTCAATATATATTACCTAATACTTATAACGATTTGATAGTTGATTCTTTTGCCGGTGGCGGCGGAGCAAGCACCGGTATTGAACTTGCAACAGGACGTTATCCTGACATAGCAATTAATCACGACGCTGTTGCTTTGGGTATGCACGCCGCCAACCATCCGCAAACAAAGCATTTTGTCGAGGATATATTTAAGGTTAATCCTGTTGAAGCTACAAATGGTAAGCCTGTGTCTTTGATGTGGGCAAGTCCCGACTGCAAGCATTTTTCGAAAGCTAAAGGCAAAAAACCAGTAAGTAAAAAAATAAGAGGTCTTGCATGGGTTGTAGTTCGTTGGGCGAAAGAAGTTCGTCCGAAAATGATAGTAGTTGAAAATGTTGAAGAGTTTAAGACTTGGGGACCGCTTAAAGGCGATTATCCTGACCCTGATAGAAAAGGGGAAACATTTCACAAATGGTTGAAAGCATTAGGTGGATTAGGTTATCAAATCGAATATAAAGAACTTAAGGCGTGCGATTACGGCGCTCCTACAAGCCGTAAAAGATTATTCATAATTTGTCGTTGCGACGGTAAGCCTATTGTATGGCCCGAACCAACTCACGGAGACCCAACAAAAAAAAACACAAAAGAAAAAGGGTTAAAACCTTGGAAGACGGCGGCAGACTGTATAGATTGGTCAATACCGTGTCCGTCAATATTTGACCGTAAAAGACCGCTTAAAGATAATACCTTACGTCGTATTGCTAAAGGTGTGATGAAATATGTTGTAAATAATCCTAAACCTTTTATTATTCAAGTTAACCATGGCGGAGAATCTGTCAGAGGACAAGACATAAATAAGCCTATGCCGACAATTACCGCTAAGCACGGATTTGCGGTTGTATCGCCTATTTTAAAAAGTCATACTTCTTACAGTAAATTTGACACTATAGAAAAGCCAGTTAAAACGATTTGTGCGGAAGGTTACCAAATGCTTGTTACGCCTTATCTTGTATGCAATACTACCGGGCATTCCGGAGGGCATATTGAAGAACCTCTTAAAACGATAACAACAGGCGGTCATCATGCTTTAATTGCTCCAACATTAATACAATATCATAGCGAACAATCTAAAAACGAAACGAGAGGGCAAAAACTTAACGAGCCTATCATGACAATAGATTCGTCTCCGAGATATGCTCTTGTTAGTGCGTTTATGGCAAAACATTTTACAGGAGCCGTTGGATCAGCCGCAGACAAACCGCTAGGAACGATTACATCAGTAGATCATAATTCCCTGGTAACCTCTCACATAGTAAAATTTAGAGGCACAAACTACGGACATAAAACAGATGAACCACTGCAGACAATATCTGCAGGCGGTATTCATTTTGGAGAAGTCAGAGCGTTTCTCCTTAAATATTATAAATCAGACAGAAACGGAGCAAACATAAAAGACCCTATGCCTACGATAACAACAAAAGACAGACTGGGTCTTATAATATGCAAAATAGACGGCGAAGAATATGCCATTAGCGACATTGGTATGAGGATGTTACAACCGCATGAATTGTTCGCAGCACAAGGATTTCCTAAAAAATATAAATTTGATTTTACTTATGACGGGGTAAAATTGACAAAAACTGATCAAGTTAGAATGTGTGGTAATTCTGTTTGTCCACCAGTGGCAAAAGCAATTATAGAAGCAAATTATAAATAGAGGGTAAAAAATGAATAATGATAGATTTTTAGTAAGAGGAAAAACGGCGAAAGGGAACTGGTTTTATGGAGCTTATCATAAGCATTTGCCTTATACGCCTGCTTCTCTAACCGATGGGAAAGATGAAGAAAAAATAGAAAAAGATTATAAACATATAATTATTCAAGACTCTTTCAGTGATTGGAATATGCCTCGAGGAATTGTTTGCATTGAAGTTGTACCAGAAACAGTCGGTATGTGTACAGGCAAAAAAGATAAACATAATTGTCTTATTTTTGAAAACGATAGATTACGAATAACATTGCCTATTAAAAATATAGAAAAACCTATTATCTTTGAAGGTATTGTTAAATATATGGAGTCATCATTTAGACTTTGTTGTAGCAGAAATGAAAATCCTAGAATAGATGATTTTTCACAAGATTGTGTTTTCGAAGTATTAGAAAATAAATAAACAAAATAGAGGTTAACAACATGGGCGGAAGATATAGAATGATTAAGCCGGATTTTTGGGAAGATGAAAAAATAGCACAATTAAGCGATAAGGCAAAACTTTTATTTATTGCTCTATGGAACTTTGCAGATGATGAAGGTTTATTAGAAAATAATACAAAATGGATTAAAATAAAATGTTTTCCTTACGAAAAAAACATAAAAATTGAAAAATATTTATCAGAATTATTACAAATTTCTTTGATTTCTGAAAAAAATGGAATCTATCGTATCACTAACTTTTTAAAACATCAAAAAATAAAGAAGCCTACACCGAGTAAATTGGCTAAAAAGTGGGGAACTAGTGGGGAACAAGTAGAGAACCAATACTCACCCCTTAATAAAGAGAAGTTAAAAGAAGTTAAAGAAAGAAAAGAAAAAGAAAACGGGGAAACCCCGGAACCCCTTTTTAATTCCGAAAAGCAAAACGACACTGCCACTGCAAACGACAACGGACAAAACTGCGATGATAATGCCACGCCTTCTGCTGTTCCGCAAGAGTTTAAGCCTCTGGTTGATTACCTTACGTCGCAAGGATACAGCGATGCTAAAGCCAAACTGGTTGCTAATCTACGGCAGTCTATCAACTGGACATTAACGACCGAACATATTAAAATTTTTAGCGAACAATCAGAAGACGAAATTAAAAAGTCTTTTGAGATTTTGTCTAAGACTTTCAAAAAGCGCGATAAGTCGGCTGGCTTTACTACGTTTGCCGATAGTAAAGTTTAAAGTTGAATTTTTAAAATAAAAAGGATACGATATACAAGAGGAAAAATGAAAAAGTCAATAAAAGAAATCGGTTGTACTTTTAAACAATTTCAATCAATGCCTAGTGGAAAAATACATCCGATGCTTTGTTATGCAGCAACTAAAAAAGGTATAACAAAAATAGAAGAGCTAAATTCTAAAAATTCAACTTGTACAACTATCCAGAATGGAAGTATAACCGTTCAAGATGTGGCAGATTTAGAAATAGCAGATTTTAAAAACCAATTCATAGGAGTTGATGTCCCTGATGTTGAAACACATGTAAAAGTTATCCTCATAACAAAACCAGAAAACTTGACTTTTTTTTAAAAAAGGCTTATAATTCAGGCGCAGGCTTGGGAAGTACGAAGTTTAATTTAAAAACTTAATAAACAAAACTAGAGCAAGAGAGAAAGGATGAATCGTTCTCAGAACTCTAGTTTTATTTTTTTTGGATGGCAGACCGAAAAACGAAAGGTCTGTGACCTTATTCCTTGCTCGTATAATCCTCGTAAAATATCCGAAGAACAAAAATCGCAGTTAGAACAATCTCTTAAAAATTTTAATCTGGTTGAAATACCGGCTATTAATACCGACAATTCCCTTCTTGCCGGACATCATCGGATATCTATCCTTGATGGTTTTGGCGGCTCTGGAAGTACCTTGATAGCATGCGAGCAGCTGAAAAGAAAGTGTATGCTCATTGAATTAGATCAGAAGTATTGTGATGTTATTGTTACACGATATGAAAAGTTTACCGGACAAAAAGCTAAGCTCGTAAGGAGTTAGCGTATGGCACAAGGTAAAAAAACTGGCGGTAGAGATTTTGAGCCAGGTCATCAGGGGATGGGCGGAAGACCAGCGTTGACCGAGGAACAAAAAATATTTAAGCGGATAACGAATCTTCAATATTACGAAACATTGCAAAAATATTTAGGATTGCCGTTAGAAAAACTTGAAAATATAAAAGCGCAACAAAAAGATTTACCAATTTTAGATGCTTATCTTTTAAGTTGTCTTATTAAAGGTCTCCAGCGTGGAGATTATAAAACTTTGGAACTTATGCTAAATCGAATAATTGGTAAGCCGGTTCAAGATTTTAATTTTACAGGAGGCGCTCTTAAGCTTGAATACGAAAGTAATGAACCTCAAAAAATAATAGAGATAACAAATGAAGTCAAAAATTTTCTTGAAAGTTTAAAAAAATGAGAACAGAATTTTATAAATTAGACGAAATAATTCAAGACCATGACAAACTTACTGCCTTGCGCAGGCTTTGTTTGGCTGATTTGTCATATTACATAGCATTAATGTTCTTTAATCTTCAAGGCGCTAAATTTGATTTTAAACCTTTTCATTACACGATAATTAAAGAACTTGAAACATATGCATTTTGTAAAAATGATAAAAAAAATCTTGTTATAAATTGCCCAGTTGGAAGTGGAAAATCAACTTTAATTGAATTTTTTATTACATGGTGTTTTGCTAGATCTAAAAATTCAAAATTTTGCTATGTTTCTCATTCAGATGATTTAATCACAAAACTATCCGGTGAAACAAAAATAATCATTGAATCAAAATTATACCAGACTCTTTTTAATCTAAAATTAAAAGTTAACGAAAAATCAAAAACAGAATATTCTTTTTTGGGTTCGTCTTTAAGATCAGGATTGACAGCAGGTTCTATAGGTTCAGCGATGACAGGAGCAGATGCCGGCAATCCAAATGTTAAAGAAGGAGAGTTCCCTGGAGCTTTAATTATAGATGATCCTTTAGATGTTAAAAAAATCACATCAGAAACAGCAAGAAAAGAAAGTATCAGAGCATATACTGACAAACTTGAGCCACGTTTGAGAAATTCAAATGTGCCAATAATCGTAATAATGCAAAGGCTGCATCAGGATGATTTATCCGGATATATATTAAAAAATGATTCTGAAAATACAAAGCATGTGAAAGTTCAAGCATTGCAAAATGACAAAAGTTACTGGGAAGAAAAAATATCCACAGAAAAACTTAAAAAAATAGAAATAATCAATCCATTTTTATTTCATTCTCAATATCAGAACGAGCCTATTGTTCTCGGTGGAACGGTTATAAAAAAAGATTGGATTCATTATTACAGACAAATACCAGAAGATATTATCCAGTATTGCATATTTGCAGATACTGCTCAAAAAACGAATGAATGGAATGATTTTTCTGTAATACAAGTATGGGGAAAAGGAAAGTCTGGAAAAATCTACTTTTTATTTCAAGAAAGAGGCAAATGGGAAGCTCCAGAATTAGATAGAAAAGTAAAAGCCTTTCACAAAAGATGCGTCACGATGTTTAAGGTTAACGTTGTTATGTATATTGAAGACAAATCATCCGGCACAGGATTAATACAAAACATAAGCAATGAAATTCCCGTTATTGCAGTTCAAAGAGAAAAAGATAAATATACAAGAGTACAAGATACTCTTATTTATTTTGAAACGGGTTTTATTTTATTTCCGCATCCTGATATCTATCCTGAAACTGACGGTATTGTTTCTGAATGTCTATCATTTAGCGCAGACATGTCACACACTCATGATGATCAAGTTGACTGTATCTGTGATGCCGTTGATATTCTTATTTTGGACAATAATAATATGCCGACAGGGAGTTATTTTTAATGGATATTAAAAAAGTAATTAATAATTTTAAGGCTTTATTCACAAAGGATATCGGTAATATTCTTACAGATCCTTTTTTGTTTAATCAATTATATTCAAATGGCAGCATAACTCAGCCAATGAAAACAAACAGCACGGTATATTCTGCTGTTCGCGCGATTATAGATAATATCAATCAAGCCGACATCGGTTTTTTTGATTTTGCAACGAATAAGGAAATATGGCCGGATGATTTAAGAAAGCTTTTCAAAAATCCTAATCCCGTTATGGCGACAGATGACTTTTTAGAAGCGATTGCAGTGTTTTATAATCTTTATAACGAAGTAATAATCATTAAAACAATGAACACAATCGGACAACTATCCGGAACTCAGCTACCTTCAGAATTATGGCCGATGAATCCTAAAAAGTTCAGTTGTATTAAAACTACCGATAATAATTATATATGGCAGTGCAACGGGAGAACGTTTACAAGCAATGAAATTATATATATAGGCAAATTCAATCCGTATTCTGATACCGGTAGACCGTTTTCAGCAACTGATCCTATTCAAAATGACCTTGATATAGATTATCAGAGACTTGCTTACAATGCAAACTTCTTTAAAAATGGCGGCAAGCCTGGCTATATAATGACAACAGACCAGAAATTGACAAATGAAGCTCGCACCCAGCTACATTCCGACTGGATAAAAAATTATAAAGGCGTAAGTAAAGCTGGAAAGCTTGCTATATTTGACCAAGGACTAAAGTTTGAAGATACCGGCGGCGTATCTCATTCCGATATGCAGTTTCAAGAACAGAGAGTCAGCGATAAAGAAACAATACTCGGAATATTTAGAGTTCCGAAAGTTATTCTCTCTATGACAGATAATATTCAATATGCGACATTCCAAGGACAAATGAAAGCCTTTTGGCTTTATACTCTTCATCCACAATTAAAAAGGATATCGAATGCTTTCAATACTCAATTGATTGAAAAGATTTATCCAAACATAGAAATGCGATTTAAATATGAAAATGTCCCCGTATATAAAGAAGAATTTGAGAAATCTGTTGACGTCGCTCAAAAGTTGATGAATATGGGAATCCCTTTCAACAAAGTTAACGATAAATTAAACCTTGGCTTTGATCCTTTACCATGGGGCGACGATTGGTGGATGTCTATGGGACTTATTCCGGCATCACAATATGAGCAATACAATACGTTTAATGCTCCTGCAGATAATTCATCAGATTCAAAAATTATGTTTAAAACAGATGCGAGCGATAAATACGATCGTAAAATCGCCGGCATGTTTTTAAAGAGACACGGTCATTTCGAAATCGTTCTAGCGCCTAAAGTAAAAAGCTTTTTCTTTTGGGAAAGGGCAAAAATACTTGAGTTATCAGCAAAAGGAAAATTTAATCCAAATACTTATAATTTTGAAGACGATAAAAGAAAGTTAATTATCAGCATCCGTCCAATGATAGAAAAAATATTGACGGATGGTATAGCTTTTGGCCGTGAACTTGTCCCCGGTGGAAAATCTATAAGTAAATTAGCAGAGCAAGAGATTCAAAGGAATATTGACCTTAGAATGGTTAATATTGCTGGCATTACTGACACTATAGCTAGGCAACTTAGGCAACAGATAACCGATGCAATTATAGAAGGCGAACCTTTGCCGACTATTCAAGATATTATTCGTGGAACGTTCAACGCTGCTGCAAGTCGTTCAATGACTATAGCAAGAACTGAAACTACCGGAGCGCTCAATAACGGGACATTTCTTTACTGGAAAGATTTGCAGATTATGTATAAGACTTGGCTGGCATATAATGACGAGTTCACTCGTGAAGAGCATAGAGAATTAAGCGGCCAGACTGTTCCTATGACTGATAATTTTTCTAATGGTCTGAAATATCCGGGAGATCAGAGTCTTGGTAGATCAGAAGAATCCGCAAAACAAGTAATTAATTGTAGGTGTAATTTAGCGCCGAGACAAACTCGGTAAGGAGAATAACAAAATGTCAAAAGAAAACAAAGACAAAAAAATTATTAAAATTGCGAAAATCGAAATAAAAAACATCGATAAAGAGAAACATACCGTTGAGGTAATTGTTTCTACCGAGAATAAAGATTCTGATGGGGATATTATTCTCGCTACGGCATTTAATAAGAATATGAAAAGGTACAAATCGAATCCGGTATTAATTAACTCTCACAACTACAGAGATATTCAGAATATAATCGGAAAAGCATTGAATCTAAAATCTTCTGAGAAAGGATTAAGAGCTGTATTTCAGTATTTTGTTGGTCAAGGTAATGCTGCTGCTGACTGGGCTTTCAAATTGGCAGAAAGTGGCATTGCTGCTTTCTCAATTGGTTTTATCGGGCTTGATTACGAATATATCAGAGAGAAAGATGCAGAAGGAAGAGAATTTATTTCCGGCAGAAAGTTTAAAGAAGTTGAATTGCTGGAAATATCGCAAGTAACAGTTCCGGCCAACAAAGACGCTGTTCTGGAAGCAAGAGGTTATAAAAATGCTGAAATTAAATTATTGGAAGCTGCGGAAAAAGCATTTGAATCAAAAACTCTTGAAGAGACGGAGCTTTTAAATGCGGAAGAAAAACCAGAAGAAAAAATAAATAAAACCGATACAGAAAACAAAGGATCAATGTCTTCTATTTATGAGACAGAATTGCTCGGTGACTCGGACAATAAGTCCACAGAGCACCTTCAGAGCGAAGAAACTCAAGAGCAGAAGCCGGAGATTAAAGTTGATGTTTCGGCAATAGAAAAAATAACACAGGAGAGTCTAAGATGAAAAAGAAAATAATTGAAATAGATGGCGTTAAGTATCTTGCTGTCTATAACGAAACCACAAAAGCATGGGACATGAAAGGTGTTGCAACAGATGCTGACATCCAAGAAGTTGCGGGTGCAAAAGGAATTGCGGAACAGATAGCTGAAGGTGTCAAAGCTGGTGTTGCTAAATTTAAACAGGAAACAGATTCGAAGATTGCCGGACAGGAAAAAACAATTACGGAATTGACTGAAAAGGTCGCAAAAATCGAGAAGATGGAAATACCTGGAATTGCCTCAAAAGTTGCACTCGGCGATGAAATGTTTATGGGGTATAACCTAAAATATCAGGGTATGGAAATAAGAGAGAAAATCCTCGGACGTAAAGAATTATTTCCTACGCTTTCCGATGAAGCAAAGATGAGAGGCCTTTCCAAATGGGCAATACAGGTTGCAAAAGCTCTTGTAAACAAAGATTTTAACAATAAAGAGATAAAAGACTTATCAACCAATGTTGAGGGTACAGCGGATCTCGGTGGGTATCTTGTTCCTCCTGAATATGCTCCAGAATTATTAAAACTGGCAAGAGAAATGGCCGTTTTGATGAAAGAAGTTACTGTTGTATCTATGGGATCTAACAAACAGTTATATCCTAAAGAAACTCAGCTCGTTTCTGCTTATGTCGTTGATGAAGCAGGAGCTGGAACTCCAAGTCAGGCTAAATTCGGGCAGATGGTATTAGAAGCGGTAAAAATTATGGCGCTTACTGCACCAATATCTTTAGAACTGATAGGTGATTCCGATTTTGATTTGGCAAGTTTGTTACTTGAACAGATCATGTATGCCTTTGCAAGAAAAGCAGATGATTTGATATTAAACGGAGACGGCGCTCAGACTCCTAAATTTGTTGGATTGCTTCCGAGCATAACGACCAATGTTTTAACTCTTGGCACAGGCAAAGTTAAATTATCAGATTTCACAGCTGACGATTTGTCAGCCTTGCAGGATTATTTAACTGCAAATGATGATGCCTTGGCAAAATATGTTTTCAACAAAAAGTTAATGCACTATATAAGAACTTTGAAAGATGCGGAAGGAAACTACATATTTGCTAAACCTGGAGATGCTTCGATTCCTGCTTCTATATGGGGTTCTCCTTTTATTAAATCTCCGGATATGCCTAAGACAGATACTGCAGCGAAGAAATTCTTATTGTACGGTAATCTCAAAGAATATTACTTTGGCGTACGCCAGGGGCAATTATCAATTGATTTGGACCCATTCACAGGTTTCGCCAACGGTACAGTAAGATTCCGTTCTTATGTAAGATATGCCGGTAATGTTGCAAGAGAGAATGCTTTTGCAGTTATCAAAACAGCAGCCGAATAGTATTAGCATAAAAAAAGAGGGCAGGGTTTCGGCTCTGCCCTCTGTAAGAGAGGATAATATGAATGATAAAGGTGGCATAACTCATAGAGGTGGAAAGGGAACAGAAAAAATAGAACTTGTCAAAGTTATCTGTCCGTCTTGTAAATCAACTAAAGACGTAAAAAAAGGCGTCAGAGTAGCTTGTGATAAATGTAACAGAGATATGGAAGAGGTAAAAATTGATGACGGAAAAAAAGCTTAAAGAAGCTAAAGGCATAAAAAACTACGAGACAAAACCGATTAAAAAAGAGGTTATAACAAAATGAGTGTCATCACTAAAGATGATGTTAAGAAGTTTTTATCCGGAATATCTTCGGATTCTACAGCATCTGATGAGACAATTGTTTCTTTAATTACTCAAAATCAGAAAAAAGCCGAAGCGTATCTTGGTTATCCTCTTGAAAAACACGACTATGAGGAAATAATACAAGGCGATAATGCAAATATAATTCGCTGTTCACATATTCCTGTAAATGCAGAACCGACAATTAAAGATTTAGAGGATATTGAAACGGATCATATAATTCAAAACTTTGATGACAAGGCTAAACGTTCCGGTTGCTTTATATTGGATAAGGCCGTAATCGGTTTTGTTAAATTATATTACACTGCCGGTTATACAGATACGGAAGGAACGGGAAATATTCCAGTATCGGAAGACATAAAACAGGCCGTTATTAAGCTTGTGGCGAGCGACTTATTGCAAGGTAAAACTTTTAATTCGATGGATGAAGCTGAATCTAATGCTTATACTCCTGCATCATTCAGAAAATCAGCTTATTCTATTTTGGACTTATATAAATTGTGGAGTTTATAAATGCCTGATTTATTGATTTCTTTTGATGAACAAAAAATCGAAGAAATAAAAAAAATGATTAATAATTTGCCTGTCAAAAAACAAAACCAGGTATATTATAATTCCATGCGCAATGCGGCTGCTGCAGTTGAAACAAAACTTAAAGAGAACGTTTCAGGACCTATTCTCAAAGTGCGCACCGGCTATTTAAGAAATACTATCGCAGCCAAATTATTTAGTTATAACGATGGCATCGGCGCTTTAGTCGGTTCAGGAGCACGTACCGGAGAACGTGCCAAATATGCTGATATACTTGAAACTGGCGGTATAATTCGCCCAAAGAAAGCTAAATATCTTGCGATACCTATTGGAGAAGCCAAAACGAAATCAGGAGTTCCTAGAGGCAAGCCAAGAGATTTCAAAGATACCTTTATTCGTAAAGGTATTATCTTTCAAAAATATGGAAAAAAATCAGTAAGGCCGTTATTTCTTCTCAAAAAATCAGTAACAATACCGGCGTTTCGTTGGATGGGACAAACTGCAGAGCAAGAGAATGCAATCGTTACGCAATCAGTTATGCTGGCAATTGACGAGGTAACAACAAATGGCAAATAATGTTAACGTCCTTACAAAATTACAAGAATTAATCAAAGAAGAAAATTCTTTGTCGTTTGTTAAAGATATTTTTATAGGCGCAAGAAATAATGTTATCAATTTTCCATCGATATTCATTATTCCTGAATCCGAGAATGAAACTCCGGATACTTATCCGCACAAAAGAATAACTTTTAATATCTCTTTGTACGGAATCATTAAAGTCTTAGAAGCTGATAATTGTTATATTTCGGCAGATGTTAATACTATTGGACTTCTTGACTTTTTAAACAGAGTAAAAAAATTTATCGATAACAATACAACGTTATCCGGTGAAGTTATAAATATATTGTATGGCAATACAGAATATGGTATCGACAACGGGAATCTATTCTTTTCGTTGTCGGTATCAATTGAATACAGAACTTATGCAGGAACTAGATAAATAACGGAGGGGAAAATGTTTTTAACGAAAAGAAAAGTCATACTCGCCAAAGTTGAAACGGCAGAGGGCACAGATGCGGTACCTACAGTTGCAGATATAATAGACTGTCGGAACTCAAAGATGGAGCAAGAATCATCACTACAGAAAAAAGACACACACAGACCGTCAATCTCAGACGAGGGCGGTGTTGTTACTGATATTAAGGGTAAATGTTCCTTTGAGGTAGATATGAAAGGATCTGGGACTGTCGGAACTCGTTCTCAACTCGGTAAATTACTCCTTGCTTGTGGCTTTGAGGAGAGATTAGAAACTGACGAAAACGAAGCGGTTACAGGATTAGTATATCTTCCGGTATCTTCGCAAGGCTTAATGAAGACCGTCACGATATATGAGTATTATCTCGGTGATGGAAATTCATCGGGTGTTCTTAAAAAACTAATAGGGGCAAAAGGTTCAATTACTTTCAAAATGGAAGCCGGCAAAGTTGCTACTGCACAATTCAACTTCGAGGGAAGATATGTAGAACCAACTGATGCAACAAATCCTACAGTGACATCAGAATCATTTGAACAGACAATTCCGAAAATTGTTGAGAACGCAGAATGTACGTACGATGATGTCGCTTATGTGTCAAGAGGAGTTACGGTTAATGTAAATAACGATTTGTATTCAATTCCTGATGTTAATTCTGCTCAAGGTGTTCTTAAAACTTTAATTACAGCAAGAAATGTCTCCGGTACATTTGCTCCGGACATGATCAACGTTTCAGTCAAGAACTTCTTTGCTGCTTGGAAAAACAATTCAAAAGCAAATTTAAGCTTAAAAGTCGGTTCGGTTGCAGGCAATATTATTGAAGTAAGTATGCATATGATTCAGTTTGAAAAAGTAAACGACGCAGATGACAGCGGCTTTGCATATCAAGAAATACCTTTCATTGCAACTGGTGAAGACAGCGAATTAAAATTCATTTTCAGATAAAAAAGGAGAGATTTATGATAACAGGAATCAGCATAGACGAAAAAAAAGAGTTTATTCCACAAAGTGAAAAAAACTCGGAGAATCCAACAAAGTTTATTATCAGAGGATTGACGACATATGATATGCTTGCAATCTCAACTGGCAGTGATGACAAAATTGAAACAAAAAAAACTGCGCAGTCTTTTTTTCCGACGGTAATAAGAGGCGTCGTCGAAATTAAAAATATTTGTTTAAAAGAAGGAGAAACTCCAAAAGATATAACAGAGATAACGGAAGATGTTATCAATGCTATCCCTTTTAATATAGTAACTGAATTGTTTGAGGAGATTATGTCCGCAAGCAAAATCAGTCCGGACGAAGAAAAAAACTAGCATTGGCAATTTATTGCGCTCATGAGGGGATAAATTGCCTGGAATGTACAACGCAACTCAAGAAAGCTAGAGGATGTAGTGAAGAAATTAACGGACAGTTTGCAGGATTTGAAATAAATAGGTGCCCACGAACATTTGTCGGATTACAAGAAGTAAAGCTTTTACAAGCGTATTCTTTTTTTAAAAGAGGGTTTTTCCCGAATACAGGGACATGGATGCAGCAGCCAAATAAATTGATTGAAGCTTGTGAGATTATAGAGAGAATTATCAAGGATATTGAAGAGAGGGAGAAAGATGTCAGACAAAAACATTAACATATTATTAACTCTGCAAAGCAAAATTACCGGAGACCTCGCAAGAATATCAAGGACTCTCGACAAAACAAAAGACTCTTTACAATCTTTAGACAAAGCGGCAAAACAAGCAAGACGTGTTGCTGGAGATATAGCATTTATTGGTACAGCAATATCAGGCGTATTTGGATTGGCTTTAGCAAATGCCGGCAAATATTCTTTGCAAGCCGCACAAGCCAATGATAGATTAACAAATACATATACTGCTTTGCAACTTGAACTAACTAATGCATTATTACCAACATATAATCGATTTATAAATGTAGTTGTTAATGTTACTAGGTATATACAAAAGTTGGATTCAACACTTAAAGAAAAAATCGTACGAATTATGGCTATTACTGCAGTTGTTGGTGTTGTCATAGGGGTATTAGGATCATTTGGAGCTAGAATTATTAGTTTAATAATTAATGTCGGCAAATTAATTGTTGTTTTTACAAAATTTGCATTATTAAATCCTTATATAGCAGGTATAATTGCATTAATAACGCTTTTGTCATATGTGACTTATAAATTCGCTACTGACTGGAATGATAGTTTCGAGACAAAAGTTATACCGGCATTATCAAAAACAGAATCAATATTCTTAAAATTCATTGCTGGCGCTCAGCGAGATTTCATGAATCTATTTAAAACTATAAATTTTTTATTAATACCTTCTGAAAAAGTTTTTAGCCTGATTGGTAAAATCCCTGGGAATAAAGGTTTTGAAGAACTTGCAAAAGGTATAACTTATGTCCGAGAACAACTTGACCTTCTGGCACAATCTTCCGAAGATGCGATGAACAATAGTCTCAAAAGAGCTGGAGAAGTACTTTCTAAAAATAACGGAGTTTTAGCAGAAATGTTTAAAACTCCTGTTGATAAAGTAAAAGAATTGAAAAAATATATAGAAGAGATTGTTGCTATGTCTGGACAGATGAACTCAATAGATCCTTCTGATAATATGATAGTAAATTTTCGGAAAATAAAAGAAGAAATAGACAGAATTAGTTCATATAAATTAGTTGGCAATGAGGGTTTTATTACAGGTTTTTCTGTTGGTATAAAGAAGTCAATAAACGACCTGAAGAATTTTGCTGAATTCGGCAAACAAATTGCTCAAAAAACATCGACAGCGATGTCTACATATTTCAGCGATTCTTTTTTTGCAATATTTAAGGGCGATTTAGAAAGTCTTCAAGATGCTTTTTCTAATTTCACAGATTCAGTATTAAGAATGATATCAGATATTATAGCGCAATATTTAACCGTATCTGCATTAACGGGCATATTTGGGGAATCTTCTTCTATCGGAAAATTTCTTTTAGGGACTAAACATCAAGGCGGATATATTCCTTATGCACACTCCGGGCGCGCTTTTGACGAGGTCGATGTCAGACTTCAAAAAGGCGAAGGAGTAGTATCTAGGTTAGGAATGACTGCAATCGGTGGAAAAGATTCTCTTAATGCTATCAACTCTGGGAATGTTGCAGCATCTGGTGGCGGTCAGCCTGTTTATATCAGCTTACAGACTTGGGATGCCAGCGATATATTAAGGAATAAAAAAGCGATTGTTTCTATTATTCAAGATGCAATAGCTAAAAACGGATCAATAAGAAAGGCGGTGCAAAATGCCTGATACTTTATCATTTGTTCCTGATCAAGCAATACAACTAACGAAAGAATACACAACAATAATAAGTACTTTTGAAAACGGCGCCGAACAAAGAAGACAAAAAAGAGATAATCCGAATAGGGAGTGGTCATTGTCTTATAAACTTCGTACAGCCTCTGAGAAGAATCTTTTCGTTGCTTTTTTCGACAGTCAAAAAGGAAATTTAAAAGCTTTTAATTGGACCAATCCTGAGGATAATACTCAATATTTCGTTAGGTTTAAGGATGGAAGTTTGTCGGTAGAACAGTTGAAATATGACCTATACAACTATTCTGTTATTTTAAAAGAGGTTTCTGCATGAGGCAAGTTACTAATTTGATCACAGAAAAAAATAAAACTAATTTGAGCTATTATACGCTCTTTGAATTATATATATCTGATACGAATATTTTACGTTTTGTATCAAATGATAATCCAATTACTTTTGACGGGAATTCATACCAGCCTTATCCTATAAATTATGAAAATATAGCAGAAAATGGAAACAATGAAATTGAGACTATACAAGTATCAGTTTCAAATGTTTCACGGGAAATACAATCTATAATTGACCAAAACGAGCTACGCAAATGCAAGGTCAAAATAATCATAATTTTTAAAGATAAAATTGATGATACGGACGCAAAGATTGAAGATGTATTTTACATAGATAGTTTTGAAACGTCTGAACAAACTGTCATTTTTACGTTGTCAACAAAATTTGACGTCATGGGTGTGCAACTCCCAGGGCGTATTTATACAAGGACATATTGCAGATGGCAGTTTCAGGGCGCTGAATGCAAGTATTCAGGCGCAGATACAGAATGCAATAAAAAATTAGCACGTTGCATTGAACTAGCAAATACTGATAATTTTGGTGGATTTCCAGGGATTCCGCCTAAGAAGGTGTATCAGATATGAACAGTACAAATCTGATGAACAAAGCTTTAATCAAGATACCTTATAAACTGCATGGCCGTGATTATAGCGGTGTCGATTGCTGGGGATTAATAGTATTAATTTATAAAGAGTTTTTAAAAAAAGAACTTATTGATCTAGATAAGTTAGATTTTGACGAAGAGTGGTATAAAGATCAAAATCTTTTTATCGAGAATTATCATCAACAATGGATTAAAGTTGATGATCCGCAGAAGTTCGACATCGTTTTTTTTAGAAATTGCGATGACGTAGTAAATCATTGCGGATTGTTTTTAGGCGAAGATATATTTGTACAGGCTACAAGAAAGCACGGAGTAACATTCAGTCATTTAAATAAATTTAAAAATAAAATTTACGGATTTTTCAGATTAAAATGATAAAAATTAAATTAATAAAAAATATTCTCGACAAAAATAACAGACAAGAGTTTACTGTTGAATATTCAGAAGGTCTGAGTATTGCAGATATTCTTAAATCTAAAAAAATAAGAATCCTTGACCATAAAATTATTGTCAACGGAGTTCGTGAATTTGAACTTAATAAAACTATTCAGGATAATTCCTCTATAGTTGTTATTCCGGATATTAATAATTCGGATATTTATACCGGCATTGCTGTAGCCGGTTTAGTTGCTCTCGGTGGTTTTGGAGTTGTCGGCGCCTGGGCTTTCTGGTCTGCAGGTATGATCGGAATAAATTGGATCGCCGCAAAAATATCTCCAAAGCCTAACTATGGTAAATCTACAAGCAGCAGTTCTGTAGACGACAGCTCCCCGACTTATGGTTGGGACGGAATAGAGAATACGCAAGACGTAGGTATTCCTATCGGTGTCATATATGGAGAGAACAGAGTCGGCGGAAACATTATTAATCTTAGTTTAAAACAATCAGGCAGTAGCGAAATGGTATTTTTTACTGCCGCTTCCGGAACAGATTATACTGATAGTGGCTGGGTAGAAAGTTATACATCTGGCGGCGCAAGATACTATAAAAGAGATTTAAAAAGTTTACTCAAAATTAACGCTTTTGCTTTAGGTTTTTTATCAGGTGTAACTCAATGGGTTACAGTCTATTACAAAAAGACTTCCGAGAGCTCTTTTAATAATTCTATTGCATATAATCTTATTTTTAACAGACCATATACTCTTCAATCAGATGAATTGGCTTATGATTTTTATGACATTCAAATTGTTATAAATTCACAAGCAGTTTTACAATTTGTTAATTTCGGTATTTTGCAAAGTATACCTGAAGAGTTCTCGCAGAAATTAAATGTATTGCTTGGTCTCGGAGAGGGAGAAGTCGAACAAATATCCGATATACAGATTGACGATAATCCAATAACCAACTATGAAAAAGCTACTTTCTTGGCAAGGAACGGATTGAATGCTCAAAGCCTTATTAACGGCTTTGAAAATCTCAATAATTTTTTTCAGATTAATTCTAAGCTATTAAAAAATATTAAATACAACTACACTACAATTAATAATAATATTAACGGCTTTGAAATTAATCTGACTTTCCCTTACGGGATATGGTCAACGAATGATAGCGGTGATTTTAATCAATGGTCAGTAAATCTTAAAGTCGAATATAAATTATCAACTTCAGAGACTTGGATTGACAACGGAACTATTGTTGTTAATTACAAAACAAAAGATGTGTATAGAAAAGTAATTACTGTCAGCGGCTTAGCTGCAGGTCGCTATGATATTCGTGTTTCAAAATTAACTGATGATCCGGACAATCAATATTATTATGGTGAGTGCGATATTGTCAATATAAACGAATTCATTGAGAGAACTGCCACCTATCCTAATACGGCTTTGCTTGGTGTAACAATACCGGCATCTGAGCAGATAAGCAGCAATATCCCGACAATAACATCCTATATTAAAGGGCTTAAAGTCTTGGCTCCTCAAATTAAAGATTCACAAGGCAATTTAGTTGGATATGATGATTATTATTACGATAGTGGAAATAATGTATATAAACTCATTTCTGACGGTTCTGAGTTGATTTATGATAGCACTTTGCTTAAGCAGTATTCTGCAAATCCTATCTGGTGTTTATATGATTTCCTTACCAATAAAAGATACGGTGCCGGTAACTTTATTTCGGCAGACGATATTGATATAGAGAATTTTAAAAGTTTAGCGAAATATTGTGATACCCTTGCACCTGGTACTTACGATGTTGAAAATATTACTAAAGCAAAGAAACGTTTGAGACTTGATATTGTCATTGACTCAATTACGCAAGTCATTGACATAATATCGAATATAGCCTTATCTTTCAAAGGCTTTGTTTTTTTCAGTGAAGGTAAAATTAAAGCGGTCATTGATAAGCCTGAAATAGTAACTCAAATGTTTACAATGGGAAACATAATTGAAGGATCGTTTAAAGAAACGATTAAATCGCATAAAGAAAAATATAATACGATTGAAGTAACGTATTACGATAGAACAAACAATTACAAGCAAGATATTGTCGTCGTTGAAGATATCGAAGACATTGAGCTTAACAGAATTAAAAAAACATCAGTAAGAGTTTTTGCCAATGACGAAGATTATGCAATCCTGTATGGTAAATATATTCTTAAAGTTAGCCAATTAATTGACAAAACAGTTTCTTTTTCCGCTGCGGTTGATGCCGTAATGTGTCAGCCTGGAGATATTATCGCTGTTGTTCATGATAATAATTCATTTATTAAAAGTGGCAGAATAGTTTCTTATTCTTCCGGTGTTTGTGTCATTGATTGTGATATGTCGATTGAGCTTAACAAACAATATACTATCGTTATAAGACTGTCAGATGATACTATTGTCAAAAAATCAATAAAAAATATTAATCCGGAGACCACAAGAAATATACTTGTCGATCATGATTTTACTCCGGAAGCTGGGAATATTTTTGCTTTGTATGAAAGCACTGAAAGTTATGGCCAATACAAAGTGATGAATATGAGAAGAACGGAAGACCTCGATATTGAAATATCTGCTATCGAATATAACGAAGCGGTTTATGATGAAGAGATTGATGTCGTTACTGTAGATGAAGAAAATATTTATACCGAAGACGGACAAAAGATTATTGTAGATAGAATTTAGGAGGCTATATATGTCAAATGAAAAACATAAAAATCTTGAAAATTTAGACCTGCATACGCCATATCCAACAGGCGTATTATTATCACGGCCAATATCACCGGCAAATGCAAAATGTCCTTTTTATTATGCTACTGACGAGAATGTATTATACTGGCACAATGGAGGTTCGTGGATTGCAATGACTGGAGTAATTACTCCTACGATTCAACAATCTATGTATACGCCGTTTGCTGTTAATTCAGGGAATGTCGATTCTTCCGGTAATTCAGATATCCTTGAAATCGATGGAAGTATTAGCGGGAAACTTAATTTTAAAGTTGGCGGATCTAATTATATATCCTTAACGGCAACTACAGCTACCGGTAGCACATTCACATTATCATCTATATCAAGTATTTCGATGGCTACTTATGCCGATGGTACTTGGGAGATTTTCGTTAATTCTGCTGGAACAATCCTTGTTTTGCCGAATGCAATCACAAGGTCGAAAGTATTTCCTGCTTCGCCTATCAATGGCGCCGTCCATTTGGACACATCGAAGGAATTATTACAAGCAGCGAAATATGATGGTTCTGCTTGGCAGCTGTTTAATTCTGTACATTTAGGGACTGTTGTAGTAGCTTCAGGTATAATAATATCCACCATAACAGCACCGTATAATTACAATGGCTATCATATTAATAGGTATTCAGATTTATTTGCTCCTGATTATTCTTCTGGAGTATCAAAATCTTATTCAGGATTTACAGCAGAAAGCAATGGATGGATATATTGCCAAGGATATTCTAATCCTGGTTTTGTAAGAGCGTATGTCGGTGAAGATTTTTTCACTATTATAGATGGAGGAAGCGGTCCTACTTATGCATCTTTATTTTTTTATATACCAAAAGGTGTTCACTGTTCAATGGGCAATTCTTCTGGCGCAGCTATGACTCAATTTACATTTTATCCTTGCAAAGGAGCAAATTAATGAAAAAATATTCAAAAGTAATAAATCAAGAAACAAAAGAGTGTGAAGTCGGGATAGGGACTAATGTTGAATATTACAAAAAAATAGGTATGACCGAGCAAGAAGTAGAGCAGGCATACAATGGGCAATGGTATTTAAAAGGTTATGCTCCGAAACAATCCGAAGAAGAAAAATTAAAAATAGAAGTTAAAACTTTAGAAAGTCAAACAGGATATACAAGAGCTTTAAGAGAGATAATAGCCGTAACAAATGTTAGTCAGGAAGTCAAAGACATAGCAGACAAAATTGAAAAAGTAGCAATTAATTTGAGGGGGAAAAGATGAAAATTGTAGACCAATCAGAAAATTTAAACATGGCCGTAAATCTTAAAGACGTGGCCGCTAAAAGTTCCGGACCGATTCAGGGAATTAATATTTTGGCAAGAGGAACCGTATCTGCAGGAACTGTGAAATTGACAGCTTCGCAAGACGGCATAACTTTTTATCCCTTAAAGGAAGATGGCGTTCAAGTTGAATTAGAAATTAATTCTTTTACTTTTTTAAGATTCGAAAATATTTACGTTAAATGTGATCTTACCGGCGTTACTTCATCCGATTTAATAGTGGAGGTTCAATAAATGAGCGGAATTTTACAGGCATTGTTACAGGGCGGAAAATCTGGCGGTTCGTTAGTTTTGTTTGACAAAATCGTCGCTACTCCTAATGCTAAAGCATTACGCTATGGCGACAACGAACAGTTAACTAAATCAGCTTATCCTCTTGGATATGCTGAAGTTGTGAAGTTGAAAGAGGCATCATCCAAAGGGAATATTTTTACAAAAACAAAAAGCATAGAAAATGTTCTTGACTATGCAGTTGTCGATGGAGTCGAGTATATCATTACTTCCGACAATAAAGTGAAGTATTGGGGAAAAGCTACGCCGGAATCTGAGACAGAGGAATGGTTAACAATTGAAACTTTTAATAGAGTAGGTCCTAAAATGATTGTCAGTGGTACAAAAATTGTTTTTATGTACGATGATGATGATTTCGGAGCTGCGGGAATAGTGGTAATAGATACAATTACTAAGACCGCGACAAAGGTAGCGCTGTTTACTTTAACGGGAGATATTTGGATTAACAACCGTGAAGCGTTGTTTTTGGTTGGCGATTATATCTCTTTCATTAACAATACGGCGATACCTATAGCCGATTTAACATTAGAGGCATTAGTCGTAACTGCCAAACAATCCCGCGCTTTTTGGAAAAATAAATTTTGGGCTACAGACAATATGAATTTGTTTGTTGCAACGACGATAACAGGAGAATATTCGTCTGTTTCTGGGATAGACCGTCCAAAGCATATGATTCCAATATCCGCTGATGAACTATTTGTTAATTGTACATCAGCCGGCAATAATAAAAATTACATCTACGACGAAACGACGTTTACGGAAAAAACGTCGAAAGAAATGGAATTAATATGTTCTAAAGATTCTGGAATATATGGCTTTGACGGAACGACAATATTATCATCAACTGATAAAGGTATAACCTGGCAAGTATCTGATTTAGGCAATACGGTTAAATCAATAGGCTGTGCCGGCACTGATATCGTGGCAGTAGATACAACCGGTTTATTTTCTAGGACATATGGACTTCTCACTTATCAAGATACAATCACGCTTACGGATACGTCTACAATCACAATCAATTATTATAAAAATGGAGAGATAAAAATATGTCTTCCGGAAGAACAAACAAATCTTAATACTGTGTTCGCCGACAAAGGCGTCTTAGATTATTTTGTATTCGACAGTGTAAACGAATATTTTAAGATTCCAAGGGCGAATTTACCTGAAGCTTTTTCAAGCATAGGTTTACAAAAATGCTGGTACATTAACTAAACATCGAGGGATAAAATGAAACTAGAAGAAACAGTCATACAAATAGCCAAAGATGTCGAATATATTAAAAAATCAATAGAAGACACGAACAAAGAGCTTTACGGCAACGGAAAACCCGGATTAAAAGCTCGATTGCAGTCTGTCGAATTTGTCATTTGTATTGTCAAATGGGTAGGCATTACTTCTGCCGGTGCTGGATTGACTGCTTTTATAGTTCATTTTATTAAATAAAAAAATAAGGGGGTGATTATAATGAGTACAATTTTGATTTTTCTAATCGGAGCAATTATATCCGCTTGCGGAGTTTTACAGTGGTATAAAGGCATCGAGGCGAGTTGGAAAATAGATTGGAAAAAAGTAAGACAATCATTCATATCGTTTGCCTTTGCTTTATTCTTCGGCATTATGTTTTATTATATGCTCGATAAATATCTGTTCTATCTTTTTCAGATTCAACAAAATTTTAGTTTCGTAATTTACTGGATTATGTTGATATTAGCCGGCATACAATTATTTTATGAGTTTGTCGTACAAAACATCACGAAGTTTGCCAGTGCGTTTGTTCAGAAACTTACAAATTAAATTATTAAAAAACGGAGGCGTCTTAATATGAAAACCGAAGAATTTTACAACATCGCAAAACCAATATGCCAGGCTGCCGGCTACGAAACATTAGCTGTTACGGCTCACGCTGATTATGAAACAGCAAGCTTTACAAAAATAATTGGCAAAAATAATTTTTTTGGCATTAAGACGCCTCAGCAATCTATCTGGACTGGGTTAGTCGCAGAAGTAAGAACATCAGAGGATATTGTTCAAATTGCGGGAGAAACAGAAGCAAAAGCTCGAATAAGAGCTTTAAATATATTTCGGCGCCGTATCTATAATATTGTACCTAAGAATGAAAAAGGTAAACAGTATTGGCATGTTACTCTACTACAGACTTTTAGAGATTGGCAGACAACGGAAGAAGCTATTAAGTGGTATTGCAATGACTTTATACGAAAAATCTATCCAGAAGCCTACAATTATAGGTCAGTAGCGTATCAATATTTCCCAGCGCTGATACCGAAGTATGCGACAGACCCGGCTTACGCAAAAGAAGCAATTGCTCGATATAAATTTCTCAAAGCGAAATATTTCCCAAGAGGATAAATGAAAAACTATATAATTCTTTTTTTAATTGTCGTATCTTCTGTTTTCTACTTTTTATATTCTCGAGAAAAAGAGAAAAAGCAGGATATAATATTTGCTAATACTCCACTCCCTCAAGGTGTATCTGCTCAGGTCGTAAACAAACCGGACAAAACGCAAATTAAAGTCAGTTCAGGTACCGGCGTAGCAATACAGAGCATTCCAAACTATCCGGAAAGCTCAATAACAGTAGATATTAAAGATAATGGCGGGTACGAAGTTAAACAAAAGATATACGGACCTTGCATTAAGCCGGCAATAATGCTTGGCTATTCCGAGAACCTTAATATAGGTATAGCAACCAGATTGTTTTTCTATCGTGATTTTGGCGCAGTCGTAGGACTTACTTGTAATATTGTAGACAAAGATATCGCTATCGTAGCCTGTGCAGATTATAGGCTGCGCACTCTCACAATTCCAAATCTTTCCGTATTTATTGGATATTCTTCTGATTCCCGTGTCGTTGCCGGTCTTAATTTGTATTTAAAATAATGTATATTATAATTTTTACAAACTCTAACAAGAATTTAATGACCTCTTTTTTTTGTTAATAATTTTAAATCATTAGATTTTTTCATGTTTAAAAAATCTCCTTTTTTTAATGTGCCTACATATTAAGGAGAGGTATTACTTTTTTATATGATAAATAGTAGTAATGCTTACAAAATGCTTACAATTATTTTTTTTATCGTCTGAAAGTTCTTGCACAGGTCGGGCAGTTTTTTCTTTGCCTTTGAGGCTCATTTAGATTTACTAAACTTCGTCGTCGCAGGCGTCGTCAGAACTCCAAATACTGCGAAAAAATTATTTTCTATTTTCAACTAAACTTTTGCCAAATTTCAATGCTATAAGGAATAATTAAGAGTTTTTGAAGAAAATGAATTTAATAAAAAATAAAAACTTATTTATTGCAGCAAATTTAAAAAATCCAAAAATAAAAATCTTTTAAATATAATTGACAAATTTATTTTTTTTGTATATAATCATACTTAATTGATATGAATAGTATGAAATAAGAAAAATTGATGTTAGATTTTATTTTGAAAGGGGGAATTACAATGGTTGTTTATTTTAAAAATTTTAATATGATGATGTGTTGTATGTCGATGTGCGGCTTTGATACGGCAGGTGCGAGCATGTAACAATTAGTAAAACATAATTAGTAAAACATAATATCCACTGCCAAAGCAAAAACAGGCTGTGGGTTTTTTATTTTCAAAAGGATGTTCAAAAAAGGAGATTTTAAAATGAGTTTAAAAGAAAATATAGTAAATGACGGAATTATAAAAGATATAAGAGATGCAGTGGAAGGATTATCGTACGGCACTGTTATAATCACGGTGCATAATAAAAGAATAACGCAAATCGAAATATCTAAAAAAGAAAGGTTTGACGATATTTGGAATGTTGATGAAGGAGGTGGAATTTAAATTATTAAAAAAGGTCGTTTCTCTCAACGGATAAGCCGTAGAGCATTCAAAAAACAAACAGTGTAAATACAACCAGTCAGCTGGAATAAAAAGCACAAAAACAAAATAAGGAGATGTTAAAATGAAAAAAGTTAAATTATTCGCAGCGGTTTTATTTCTGACGGTTGTAGCAGTAAAATATGTTTTTGCCGGGGCTCCTCTTACAAATTTGGAAGGCGTGGGAGGTGTGGCATTTAATCCTCTGGCATATTTGGCAGATTCTGACGGTACAGAAAGTCATTTGAAAATCGGAGATACTGATGTTGCAGGTAAACCGAGATTTGGAGCATGGTATGTCAGTCTCAGTAACGTAAATGTTGACTGGACAGCTATAGGCATATCTGATACATTCTTTAACAGGCTGGAAGTTTCTTACGGTTATGAAACTGTTAATCAGGATAATGCAACGGCAAAGCACAAAAATAATATCGGCGCTAAATTATTGATTTTGCCTGAAAATTATGCCGGTGCAAAGTTCTTGCCTGCCGTGTCGATTGGCGCAATATGGAAGCAGACTTCTAACGTCGGCACAGGTGTGGAGGATAATGCTTTTGACTACTATGCCGTTGCGACAAAATTAGTTACCCAATTGCCTGCTCCTGTATTGGTTTCAGGAGGCGCTCTTTCCACAAAAGGCAAAACCACGGGAGTTTTTGGTTATGACAAAGACAGAGAACTGACAGGATTTGCCAATATTGACGTGATTCTTCCTAAAAATATATTAGCTGGTTTTGAATACAAACAGGGGGCAAATTATTCGGATTGGAAAGATTCTGATTATTGGGACACTCATATAGCATGGACGCCTGATAAAAATCTTACTTTGGTTCTTGCTTATGTTAACGCCGGAGATTATAAATCAACGAGTAAGGTAGGGCTTGGTGAAGGAGTTGTTTGGAGCGTACAATATGCGTTTTAAAAAATACAGGCTGTAAATACTACAATTACAGAAAACCCGCCGGCGCTATTAAATAAAGTCCGACGGGTTTTTTTATTGCTTAAGAGCAATAATTGAAATTAAGAGGCTTTAAATGTTAATATATATGAGCTTTAATGTTATTACGGCAGGAGGGGAAATGAAAATGTTCAATGAACTGATTGAAAATACTATTTTACAAAACAGTCTGAGAGATTATTTGTTCTCTTTGGCGATGATGGCGATACTGGTTGCCGTTATATATATTATAAGAATTATCGTAATAAAACGTCTTGAAAAATGGGCTGCTTCTACGGAAACAACGTTTGACGATTTTATTATAATGCATGTTAAAAAAACACTGACGCCTCTTCTTATAGCCGGTTCTTTTATTGTCAGCTTAAAAAATTTGGTTATCAGTCCCGCTGTGACAAAAGTTATATATTTTATCGGCATTGCCGTTCTTATCGCTATGTGTCTTAAATTTTTGATGTCGCTTGTTGATTATTTAATAGATTCTTATTTGAGAAAAAGTAAAGCGAATGAAACCCGCAAAAGAAGTCTGAAATGGGTTGTAATCACTGCAAAGATTCTTCTTACCGGAATAGCTCTGATAATATTTTTGGATAATATGGGCGTTAAAATATCAACGCTCGTAGCCGGGCTTGGTATAGGAGGCGTCGCAGTAGCTTTTGCATCACAGGCAATATTGGGAGATTTATTCAGTTTTTTCGTAATTTTATTTGACCGTCCTTTTGAAATAGGCGATTTCATAGTAGTTGACGATTTAATGGGAACGGTAGAATATGTGGGCGTTAAAACTACGCGTTTGCGCAGCATCGGAGGGGAAGAACTTATATTTTCAAATACAACGCTTACAAATGCCCGTGTACGCAATTATAAAAGAATGGCACACCGCCGCGTTGTTTTTAAAATAGGCGTAACGTACCAGACTTCTTTGGAAAATACAAAAATGATTCCTGAAATAATAAAAAGTATTATTTCTTCTGAGAAAGATACGCGTTTTGACAGATCTCATTTCTTTTCATACGGCGACTTTGCGCTGATTTATGAAACTGTTTATAATGTTTTAGACAGTGACTATAACAAATATATGGATATTCAGCAAAACATCAATTTTAAAATTAAAGAAGAATTTGAGAGACGTAAAATTGAGTTTGCTTATCCTACGCAGACTTTATTTATCAATAAATAATTAAATTATATTTTTAAAAGTTTGTTTGCCTGCAAAAACTGATTTGCCGGCAAGTTCATGTTCTATTCTCAGAAGACGGTTGAACTTTTCTATACGTTCTCCTCTGCATCCGCTTCCCGTTTTCAAATGTCCGGCGTTTATGCCCACGGTAAGGTCTGCTATAAAAGTATCTACGGTTTCTCCGCTTCTGTGTGATATAAAAGTATTATATTTGTTTTTTTGTGCAAGTTCTATTGTTTCCATAGTTTCAGATACGGTTCCTATCTGGTTTAGTTTTATAAGAATTGAATTAGCAGTATTTCTATTAATTCCGTCCTGCAGTATTTTTTTGTTTGTGCAAAAAAGGTCGTCTCCGACAAGTTCTATTTTGTTTCCTAAGGCATCTGTCAGTTGTTTCCATCCGTTCCAGTCATTTTCTGCAAGACCGTCTTCCAGTGAAACAATAGGGTATTGTTTCACCCAGCTTTCCCACATTTTTATCATTTCATCGCTTGAAAGCGTTTTTCCGGAGCTTTTAAACATTTTATACTTTCCGTTATCCCAAAGCTCACTTGTTGCGGGATCGAGACAAATACTCACATCTGTATGTGGTTTGTAGCCTGCTTTTACTATTGCTTCAAGAATTATATCGACAGCTTCTTCATTTGATTTCAAGTCAGGAGAAAATCCGCCTTCATCGCCTACGCCTGTACTGTAGCCTTTCTTATTTAAGATGTATCTTAAAGCATGAAACGTTTCTTGTCCAATTCTGATGGATTCTTTAAACGATTGTGCGTTATGAGGTGCTATCATAAATTCCTGAAAATCAACGTTATTATCTGCATGTTTGCCTCCGTTTATTACGTTCATACAGGGAACAGGCAATATATAATTATCATCGTTTGAGAGGTACATATATAGCGGAATTTTGAGACTTTTTGCTTTTGCGCGGGCATAAGCCATAGACACTGAAAGTATTGCGTTTGCGCCTAATTTTGACTTGTTTTGCGTGCCGTCTAAAGCAATCATAAAATAATCAAGTTCTTTCTGATCTGCAAAGTTTCTGTTTGTTATTTCTTTTGAAATAATTGTGTTTACGTTATTTACGGCTTTCAAAACGCCTTTTCCTGAGTATCTTTTTTGGTCTCCGTCTCTAAGTTCAAAAGCTTCTTTTTCGCCTGTAGATGCGCCGCTTGGCACCATTGCGCTTGATTTTGTGCAGTCTTCAAGCGTTATTGTAGTTTCAATTGTAGGGTTTCCTCTGGAATCAAGGATTTCAATTGCTTCAGCTCTTTTTATTTTCATAAGGAGTTCCTCCGTATGTTTAAACAGATGTCTGGCAAAATAGTAGCAAATATTTTTGACAGTTTAAAGCATTTGTGTATTTTCTTTAACAAACAAAAAAACACCTGATATCTGTTACGATATCAGGTGTTTTTAATTTTATAAATAGAAAAAGTTTTTTTTAAAGGTTTCCTATTTTACTTCTGCAGCAGCTTTTTCAGCTTTCTTTTCGGCTTTCTTTTCTGCTTTAACTGCTTTCTTTACAGCTTTCTTTGCTGGAGCAGTCTGAGAAGATACAGCTACTGCTGTTTCAGTAGAAACAGAAACTGTTTTTACTGTTGCTGTACTTGCAAATACTCCTGTTACGAAAACTGCTACGAACAACAAACTTGCTAATCCTTTTACCATGACACTCTCCTTTCTAAATTTACTAATGAAGAGTGTTTTACATCTTTTTTAAATCTTTGTCAATAGGTGTAAAGTTTGATACTTTATGTCTATATTTAATATAATTTACCCGATGATAAAATAAAAAAATTTTTGTTTTAGAAAAAAATTATATTAATATAAAACGGACAGAGAATGTTGATTTGGGAAAAATTTAAAAAAAATATTATTGAAAATAAAATTGCCGTTTCAGGCGATAAAATTTTATTGGCTGTTTCCGGCGGAGCAGATTCCGTAACCATGGCTCATTTATTCCTGAGATTAAAGAAAATATTAAATATAGAATTGGTTATTGTTAATTTTAATCACAGCCTCAGAAAAGAATCCGCCGCAGAAGCAAAGGTTGTCGAAAACTTTGCAAAAAAAAATAAAATAGATTTTGTTCTTAAAACGCTGCAGACTAAAAAATACGCGGTTGAAAATAATATCTCCGTAGAGACTGCCGGAAGATATTTAAGATATTTGAATCTGGAAGAAATAGCCAAAGACAAAAAATGCAATAAAATAGCAACGGCTCACAATATGAATGATAATGCCGAAACAGTTTTGATGTGGCTTATAAGAGGCACGGGTACGGAAGGCTTAAGCGGTATTCCTGCCGTCAGAAAAATAAGCGCAAAAATATCAATAATCAGACCGTTACTTGTAATTTCAAGAGATTTAATAGATCAATATGTAAAAAAGCACAATTTGAAATTTTGTACAGATAAATCGAACTTTACCTGTGATTTTACAAGAAATAAAATAAGACTTAATATTATCCCGCGATTACAGGAGTTAAATCCGCTGGTTATAAATCATATATTTAATTTGTCAAATATAGTCGGCGCTGAAAATGATTATTTTAAGGTTAAGGTAAATTCTTTTATTTTAAAGCATGTTAAAATTCAAAAAGACAAGATAAATATAAAACTGCAACCTTTTTTAAGAACTGAAGAAATTCTCAAATACAGAATTTTAAAAGAGATTTTGCCTGACAAAAAAAGGGCAGTACATATCAATAATATAATAGCGTGGCTCAGCGATAAAAAATCAAAGAGATATACATTGTCAAAATTATGGATTGCAGTAAAAACCAAAGATAAAATTGTATTTAAACAAGTTTAAAAAAAACAACCATAATGTTTAAATTACGGTTGTTTTTTTGCGTTTTATAATATTTTTAAGAATTGAAGATATTTAAAGATACTGTTACTTTTGTGCCTTTCCCTTTTTCGCTTTCAATAGAAAGAGTTCCGTTATGCATTTCAACTACCTGATTTGCAACCGTAAGCCCCATTCCTACCGCTTTTGCCAATTTAGTTGAGAACATAGGGTCAAGACAGTTTTCAAGAGTTTCGGCATCCATACCTGCTCCGGAATCAATAACTTCTGTTTTAACTGTATTTTCTTCGATAAGCATATTAACGGTTATGATGCCTTTATTCTGCATTGCGTCTTTTGAATTGGTTATTATGTTCACGAAAACTTGTTTCATTCTTTCGGCATCGGCATATATTTTTGATGGCAACAGCTTTAGTTCAAAGTTTATGCCGTCGGTTTTTGTTTCATTTACGGCTTGGCTTATAATATTTTGTAAATCACATGGAGCTTTTGTAAGCTGTTTAACTCTTGTCATGTCCAATAAAGTTGTTATTCTTGTGTTTAAATTGGCTACTTCGCTTGACAGTAGTTTCAACATTGCATTAGGAGTTTCTCCCTCAAGTTTCAAAGTCTTTGAAAAATAATAAGCAATATTTGAAAGTCCGCCTATGACATTTTTTAAATCATGCGACGCTACGGATGCAAATTTTGCTATTGCTTTGTTTTTTTCCGCATTTAATTCTTTTTTTGTCAGCGTATAAGTTTTTTCAGACATAAGGTTTACTTCCTTATTTTATTTATTAAGCTTATTATGTCGTCTATTTCAAAAGGTTTTGTAAGATAAAAGCATCCTTTCTTTTTCAGAGCTTCAACATTTGCTTCATCCTGTAAGATATAAATTGCGCCTATATTAGGCATCAATCTTTGCAGTTTATCGTGGAAGTCGGAGATATTTGTTTCTATTTTTGTGTTAATCAGAACTGTGTCAAAAAAACAGTATTTTATTTCATCAAAAAAGATTTGAAAATTATTGTAAGGGATAAGATTGAATTTTTTCTCAAGGAGAGAAGCTCTCAAAGAAATAAACTCGTCAGAATCGGCATTAATCATTGCAATGTTGTATTTTCTGTTTTCTTGTCCGAGAATATCAAAAACCTGCGGGATGCATATAGGAGTTTTTATAAAAGATACAGTTCCTATTTTTTTAAATCTTTCCAAAATGCCTGCGTTTTCTTCGCTTCCGACCAAAATGGTTTTAGGTATGGAACCTGTCATTTCTTTTAATTTTTCAAGTATTGAAAGGCTTGTTTCAGCATCATTGTCGATGCTTAAAATCAGAATATCAGGCTTATGTTTAAACATAAAATCTATTTTATTCATATCCATATCTGTAGTAGCAACGTTAAGTCCGCTGTGTTTGAGAGAATTTAAAAAATTTGAGTCAATATTTGCTTCATTGTCGACGACAACTGCAAACGGCCTCGATGTAACGTCCTTAATTGTCGATAAAACCGTTCCTATTTCAAAAGGCTTGCTTAAGCATGTAAATGCTCCGAGATTTAAAGCTTCGACTATCAAATCGTTCAAAGCGTATGCGGTCATCATTACGCCTATGATATCAGGTCTTATTTTTTTTATAAGTTTGAAAGTTTCCGTTCCTGTCCGGCCTGGCATTCTTATATCTGAAAATAAAATATCAAACGATTCTTTTTCTGCCATTTCTACGGCTTTAAATCCGTCTTCGGCGGTTTTGACTTCAAAACCTTCCATTTCTAAAATGCTTGCCAAAGAAAACCTTAAGGCATCTTCATCGTCAACAACTAAAATTTTCAGTTTTTTATCCATTTCAATCCCCTATGCCAGCGGCAGTTCTATAGTGAAAGTCGTTCCGACGTTCTTTTTGCTTTTTACTGTAATTTTTCCTAAATGGGCTTCTATTATTTCTTTTACTATAGGCAGTCCCAACCCTATACCCTTTAGTTTTGTGGTAAATAACGGTTCAAAAAGATGAGATTGAGTTTCTTCATCCATACCGCATGCGTTGTCTTCAATAATAAGCAAAAAGCTCTTATACTCTTTCTTTGTAATAATCGTAATTGTCCCGCCTTCCGGAGGCATAGCGTCCCTTGCATTTGAAACTAAATTTATAATGACCTGGGTTATCTTGTCAGGATCTATTACCGCTGAAAAAGATTCAAAATCTTTCAATATGTTTACCTGTTCAGGCAAAGTTACCGCCAACAAAGCTTTTTCAATGAAAGAATCTATTTGTATTTCAAGTTTATTTAATTTTTTTGTTTTTGAGTAATCAAGCAGATCTGTAATAATTTTATTTGCTCTTAATACTTCAGATGACAGCATGTTTATCATTTGTTTTGATTTATCGTCGCTGAAAGCTCCCATTTTCGAAAGGAAATACGCAATGTTTTTAATGCCTGCCAAAGGATTTCTTAATTCATGCGCAACCGAGGATGCCAGTCTACCGATAGTTGCAAACTTTTCTGATTTTATCAAATCCTGCTGGATGCTTTGAACTTTATCCAGAGTCTCTTCAAGCTCCTGGCTTCTTTGTTCAAATGCAATTTTAAGATTCAGAAGTTCTTTTTTTTCTTTATTTAATTCTCTTATATGTACTTCCATTTCTGTTGCCATAGAATTGAATGATATTGCCAAATCCCTGAATTCGTCTCTGGAATTTAACGGAACTCTGTAGCCCAAATTGCCCATGGCTATTTTTTTTGTGCCTATTATGAGTTCCTGTATAGGTTTTACAAGAATTTTTATTAAGAATATGGCTATAATTATACCGGCTAAAACAACTATAAGAGTAAGAAAAACTATGCTTTTTGACATCTTATCAATTTGATAGTTTATTCTTTCAAGAGTAAGACCTACTCTTACAACGCCGATAATAACTCCCGTATCCGGGGCTGAAAAAGAATTAGGATAAGCCATTGAATTTGCAGAGTTTAAATAATCGTAAGATATGATGGGAACAATAATTTCTATGACTTCTCCTATTCCCGATATTACGCTTACGCCTTTTTGCAGCCTTGTTTTTTCAAGAGCCGATATTGAAGAAGGTTCAATAGGAGTAGACGTTATATATTGGGTAATTAACGGATCTGAAATAGACGATTCTGAAAGCGCAATTCCGTTTTTGTCATAAATAATAGAATATAAAACATCTTCTTCTTTTATTGTGTTTTTTGTTAAATGTGAAAGAAATTCTTTGCTTACCGTAGTTACGCCGTATTCGCTTGAATTTGCCAGAGTATGGGCTAAAATTATCGCTCTGTTTTCGACAAATCCTCTTAACAGAAGCGTTTGTCCGTTAATGAAAAACCATGTTAAAACTATTGAGGTAAATATTATGACGATTGAGATTATTATAACAAACTTAAAACTTAAGCTGAACGATAAATTTTTTTTCATAAACTCTTTTGTTCTTTTAAGTTAGGATGGTATATCTAAAAAGCCGACGAGAGGACTTGAACCTCCGACCGATGGTTTACAAAACCATTGCTCTACCAACTGAGCTACGTCGGCAACAAAACAAATTTTTATGGCACAAAGAATACTAAAAAAATAACTCTTTGTCAATTTTATGTCGGAGGAACGGTATTCTTGACTAAAATTTAATATTATTATAGAATAAAGAAGAAGCCGAGATGGTGGAATTGGCAGACACGTGAGACTCAAAATCTCAAGTTGCTCAGGCGACGTGTGGGTTCAAGTCCCACTCTCGGCATATCTTTTAACGACTATCTGATAGTCGTTATTTTTATTTATATCTGAAAAGTTTAAAAATCTGAAAAAATAAACGTGAAATTATGAGTATTACCGTCGTTTTGGCATAAATAAAAAAAGACTTACAAAGAATGTAAGCCTTTTTTTTTATATGGTTGCGGGGGCAGGATTTGAACCTACGACCTTCAGGTTATGAGCCTGACGAGCTACCGGGCTGCTCCACCCCGCGATTACCAACCAATTTTGATTATTTTATATTTTAAAATGCGTTTTGTCAAATATATTGTTATTTTTGACACTATAAGCTTTTTTTTATAAAATTCAAAAGATATGAAATTAAAAAAAGGCTTTTTAATAACTGTCGAAGGGTGTGAAGGATGCGGTAAGTCTACGCAGTCCAAACTTTTGGAACAGTATTTGCGTAAAAAAGGTTTCAAAGTCGTTTTAACCAGAGAACCGGGCGGAAGTGTTGTCGCCGAACAGGTAAGAGGCATTCTTTTAAATCCGAAATCGAAGCTTTCTCCTGTCTGCGAACTGATGTTGTATGAATCAGCCAGGGCTCAGCATGTTGAAGAAATAATAAAACCTAATTTAAAAAAAGGATATATTGTAGTTTGCGACAGATTTACAGATTCAACAATTGCATATCAGGGGTATGCAAGAAAAATAGACATAAAAAAAATAGAAAAACTTAATGATATCGCGACAGATTCGATAACTCCTGATTTAACCATTTATCTTGATATTAAACCGCATATCGGCATACAAAAAGCAAAATCCGAGTCATTAAAAGATTCTTTCAAAAACGGAGACAGAATAGAAAGAGAAAGCATTTCTTTTCATAATGCCGTAAGGAAAGGTTTTGTCGCTCTTGCAAAAAAATTTCCTGAAAGAATTAAAACGGTTAAAACAAATCCTGTCATAGAGAAAACGCAGGCAGCCGTAAATACGGAAATAGATAAATTTTTAATGAAAAAGAAGATATATGTTTAAAGATATAATAGCGCAGAATAAGGCTAAAGCGATTATTTCGGAGCAGATAAAAAACAATAAAATACCCCATGCGTATATTTTTATGGGTGAAGACGGAATCGGCAAAAATACGACAGCTTTGGAATTTGCAAAGATTTTAAATTGTACAATAAATGACTATACTAAAACTGATATAGGAGCCTGCAATCACTGTATTGCATGCGAGCAAATAAACAAAAGGTCGTATCCTGATCTGCATATTATAAATTTTGAAAAACAGGCTGAAATTTTAGAAGAAGATTTAGATAAACAGAAAACGCTTAAAATAGATATAATTCGATACATGCAGAAAAAAGTTTACATGAAGTCAGCCGAAGGCCGATGGAAAGTTTTTATTTTGGAGCCGGCCGAAAAAATGACTACAGCGGCGGCTAACTGTCTTTTGAAAACATTGGAAGAACCGCCGGAAAATACGATAATTATCTTGGTGGCAAAGCATAAAGAAACTATTCCTATAACTATAGCTTCAAGATCCCAGACCGTTTTTTTTCAGCCTTTGCCTTCAAATGAAATAGCTTCTTATTTGCAGCAGCAGCATTCTTTAAGTTCTGAAAATGCGGTAAAAATTGCTAACATGTCTGACGGTTCCATAGAAAAGGCAGAAATGCTTATGCTTAATACGCAAAATGAATATTCATCTTTATGGACTGAACTGACAGGAAGAAAACTTGCTGCGGCTGATATATTGAGCAAAAGCAAACAAATTTCGAAAGACAGAAAATCGGTAATGGAGGCAATAGACATAATGACGGAAAGCGCCGTAAAAAACTTCAGAAGAGAACCTGATAAATATACGGATATCATAGAAAAACTGCTGGAAAGTAAAAAATATTTGAATCAGAACATAAATCCTAACACAGTGCTGGATGATTTGTTTATCTATATAAATTCAAAAATAAAATAACGGAGACATAAATGACTATAGCGGTTGGAGTGATTGTCAGAAGAATAAAGGAAAAAATTTATGCGCAGACAGGACAGTACACTATAGAGTTAAACGATAAAGTGATTGTCGAAACGGAACACGGCGTTGAATTCGGAGTAGTTTGCGAGAAAGAAAAGAAGATTGAGCAGACTAAAGACGTTTATATAGGTAAAATTATCAGAAAAGCCAATGAATACGATTTGAAAAGACTTGAAAACAACGCAAATAAAAATCATCAGGCTCACGCCGTAGTTGCAAAAGAAATAAGCGCGCACAAACTTGATATGAAGCTTACATGCGTGCAGTATACTTTCGACAGAACAAAATTGTTTATCTATTACACTTCAGAAACCAGAGTCGATTTCAGAGAGCTTATTAAAGATTTAGGGCATGTTTTAAAGACAAGAATACAAATGGTTCAGATCGGCGTAAGAGACGAGTCAAAAATAGTCGGGGGAATCGGGACATGCGGACAGCAGCTGTGCTGCCAGATATTTTTGAAAGATTTTAATTCTGTCACAATAGATATGGCAAAAGATCAGGATTTGTCTTTGAACACTGCAAAGCTTTCAGGTTTATGCGGAAGGCTTATGTGCTGTCTTTCTTACGAACATGACCAATATCTTAACGTAAAGAAAAATGCTCCTTCCGTAGGCTCAAAAGTAAGTACGCCGGGCGGCAAAGGAACAGTACTGTCGGTTGACTGCGTAAAAGAATCCGTTAATGTGGAACTCGGAGAAAATAACGTAAAAACCTATAAAATTTCACAGATTAAAACTATTGAAAACAATAAAGATAACAAAGAAAAAAAAGATAAAAAGTAAAAATAATAAAATTTTAAGAATTTTACTTTTTGAAACAGATTTTGTATTTTATTGAACAAAATATTAAGTAAGCGGGGACAAAGAAATGAATGTACCAAACGAATTATTCTATGCAAAGACTCATGAATGGGCGAGAAAGGAAGGGAAAAAAGTTTATGTCGGCATTACTGACCATGCCCAGCATGAAATTACCGATATCGTTCACGTTGAGCTTCCTGAAGTCGGAAAAAAATTTTCCAAATCCCAGCCGTGTGCCGTTGTTGAATCTGTTAAATCCGCATTTGATATATACAGCCCTGTATCAGGGACGGTAGTTGAAGTAAATGAAGAGCTTTTATCAAGCCCTGAAATTATAAATCAATCGCCTTATGAAAAAGGGTTTTTCTTCGTTTTGGAAATTGAAAACGAAAATGAACTCAAAGAATTAATGAGCGCGGAAGACTATAAAAAATCTCTTTAAGGCGAAAAAATGAATTATATTCCGGTAAATGAACAAGACAGAAAAGAGATGCTGGACCGTATAGGCGTAAAAAGCATCGAAGAATTATTGGCTCTTCAGATTCCTGAATCTTTGAGAGCAAAAAAATTAAACCTTCCAGAAGGATTATCTGAACAGGAATTGTCTGCGCTGTTTAAAAATTATGCAGGCAAAAATAAGTCGAATTTAGTTTGTTTCAGAGGCGCGGGCGTTTATGACCATTTCGTTCCTTCTCTTGTAGACGAAATTACGGGAAGATCCGAATTCTCGACGGCATATACTCCTTATCAGGCTGAAGCAAGCCAGGGAACTCTGCAGGCTATTTTTGAATACCAAAGCATGATATGCGAGCTTACCGGACTTGACTGTGCAAACGCTTCCATGTATGACGGAGCAACTGCCGTTGCCGAAGCCGTATTGCTTGCAGTAAGAACTTCAAGGAAAAATAAAATTATTATTTCCTCGGGAGTAAATCCCGAATATCTTTCGGTTGTGGAAACTTATACTAAAAATCTCGACGTTGAAATCATTAAGATAAAAATTGATGAAAAAACAGGAGCTTTGGATAAAAATGTTTTACAAAGCATGCTTTCTGATGATATAGGTGCAGTTGTTGTTCAGTCTCCTAATTTTTTTGGAGTTGTGGAAGATATGCTTTCGTTATCGGAAACGGCAAAAAACAAAAATGCTCTTTTTGTGACTATCGTAAATCCGGCTTCTTTGGGTATTTTGAAAACTCCTTGCGAATATAATGCCGACATTGCCGCAGGAGAAGGACAGGTTTTCGGCAACCGCATGCATCTAGGCGGGTCAACGTTCGGATTTTTAGCAGTTAAAAAAGCGTTGGAATGGAAAATACCCGGCAGAGTTGTCGGACAAACTGTTGACAAGAACGGTAAAAGAGGCTTTGTTCTTACTCTCCAGTCCAGAGAACAACATATCCGCAGAGAAAAAGCTACGTCTAATATCTGTACAAATGCAGCATTAAATGCTTTTGCAGGATGCGTTTATATGGCGTGCCTCGGAAGCAGCGGCATTAAGGAACTTGCCGAGACAAATATATCAAAGGCCAGATATGCTTTTAACGCAATAAAAAAGCTGGAAGGTTTTGAACCTTTATTTGCAAATTCACTGTTTTTTAACGAATTTGTTTTTAAGACGGTAAAAAATGTTAAAAAGATTGAAAAAGCATTGTTAAAAGAAAATATTTTAGGACCTTTAAATCTCGGCGCTTTTGATAAAAAATATAAAAATTGTTTAATGTTTGCCGTTACTGAAAAAAGGACGAAGCAGGAAATAGATAAATTAACCGATATTTTAAACAGAGCATAAAAATGAATAAACTTATAAATGAAATCAGATCAAACAGAAACACAGACAGAGTGATAAAATGTGACGTGCCTTTAGATATTGAGATGGATGTCAGGTACAAAGGTCAAAAGAATACAAATATTCCTAACCTGTCAGAAAATACTTTATTGAGGCATTTTACAAATTTATCAAGAAGGAATTACGCTTTGAGCACAACTTTTTATCCGTTGGGTTCATGTACTATGAAATACAATCCTGTAGTTAACGAAAAGATTGCCGCATTTGAAGAGTTTTCTTCTGTACATCCTTACCAGTCTGAAGAAACTGTACAAGGCAGCCTTGAAATTATGTATGAACTGGAAAAAAGTTTATGCGAAGTTTCAGGAATGGATAACTTTACGTTGCAGCCTGCAGCCGGAGCGCACGGAGAATATGCAGGTCTTTTAATAATAGCAGGATATTTTAAAAGCATAAAAGAAAAGAGAACGAAAATTATAGTGCCTGATTCTGCGCACGGTACAAATCCTGCTTCGGCGGCTCTTGCCGGCTTTGAAATTATTTCATTAAAGTCTGATGAAAACGGGATAGTTTCTCCGGAGAATCTTAAAGCAGTTTTGACAAAAGATGTCGCCTGTATGATGATGACGGTTCCTAATACTCTGGGGGTTTTTGAAAAAAATATTGCCGAGATTTCGGAAATTCTTCATCAAAACGGTTCTTTGTTGTATTACGACGGAGCAAATTTGAATGCCGTTATGGGAATAGTTAAACCTGCGGACATCGGTTTTGACGTAATGCATATTAATTTACATAAGACGTTTGCGACTCCTCACGGCGGCGGCGGTCCGGGAGCAGGTCCTGTCGGGGTAAAGGCTTTTTTAAAGGATTTTCTTCCGGTTCCGGTAATTGTGAAGGAAAACAATAAATTTAAAATTTCTTTCGGCGACAAAAAAAAGTCAATCGGAAAAATGAAGGCTTTCTTCGGAAATTTTCCTGTCTTGCTTAAAGCTTGCGCATATATTAAAGCTTTGGGAGGAGCCGGTTTAAAAGAAGCTTCGGAACAGGCGGTTTTAAACGCAAATTACGTATTATCAAGTTTGAAAGATAAAGTTTCAATACCTGCCGGCAGCGTGTGTATGCATGAGTTTGTTCTTTCATCAAAAGGGCATCTTGGCGACGGCGTTAAAACCTTGGATGTAGCAAAAAGACTTCTTGATTACGGATATTATGCGCCTACAATTTACTTTCCTTTAATCGTTGAAGAAGCGATGATGATAGAACCTACCGAAACGGAATCAAAGCAGGTTTTGGATGAATTTACGGATGTATTATTAAAAATTATTGAAGAATCGGTATCAAACCCTGAAATTCTTCATAATGCTCCGGTAAACACTTATGTAAGCCGTCTTAATGAAGTAGAAGCTGCAAGAAAACCTAAATTGCATTGGTAATTGAATTTTTACAATAAAAAATAAAAAAGTCAGGTGGATGAAAATCAGCCTGACTTTTGTTTAATAAATTTGTTGTAGAATACTGTATATTTTTTGTAGAATATAAAACAAAAAATAAAAGAGGTTTTAATATGATAATACTTACTGGCGGAGCCGGTTTCATCGGCAGTTGTTTCTTATGGAAACTTAATAAGGAAAAGATAGACGATATTTTAGTCGTAGACCACCTTGACGACAGCGAAAAATGGAAAAATCTTGTAGGTAAAAAATATAAAGATTATATGCAGAAACAAGATTTTCTTGAAGCCGTAAAATCAGGTAAAATCAGCAAACCTGAGGCGATAATCCATCTAGGCGCCTGCAGTTCAACGACAATGACGGATGCAAATTATTATATTCATAATAATTTTGAATACTCAAAAACACTTTCATTATGGGCGATGGAATTAAATATTCCTTTTATTTATGCATCTTCGGCCGCAACTTACGGTAACGGAGAAAACGGTTATGACGACACTATTGATATAGATAAACTGGCTCCTTTAAATATGTACGGCTATTCAAAGCAGATGTTTGATTTATGGCTTCTTAGAAATAATTATCTTGGCGAAGTTACCGGAATAAAATTTTTCAATGTCTTCGGACCTAACGAATATCACAAAGGGTCAATGAAAAGCGTAATATGTAAAAGTTATGACGATGTGGAGCAAAAAGGCATCATGAAATTGTTTAAGTCTTATAAAAAAGAATACGGGCACGGCGAACAAAAAAGGGATTTTATATATATTAAAGATGCTGTTGAAGTTATGTGGTTCCTTCTTAATAATCCTGAAAATACAGGTATCTTTAATTTGGGAACTGCAAAGGCGAGAAGCTGGAATGATATTGCGAATTCTATGTTTGCGGCTGTCGGCAAGAAGTCAAACATAGAATACATTGAAATGCCTGAAATATTGCAGGAAAAATATCAGTACTTTACGCAGGCTTCAATGGAAAAAATAATAAAAGCAGGATGCAGTCATAATTTTATGACGCTTGAAGATTCGGTTAAAGATTACTGTTCTTATTTGAAAAATAAGTCTTATTTATAATTGCGGGGAAAAAAATGAAATTAGCAGACATAGTTCAAAAGTTGTCTAAGCAGTCTGTTTTGGTAGTCGGCGATACGATGGTAGATAAATTTATATGGGGAAAAGTTTCAAGAATTTCTCCCGAAGCGCCTGTTCCTGTTGTTGAAATTTCAAACGAAACAGAAACTTTAGGCGGAGCCGGCAATGTCGCAAGCAACATAACTTCTTTGGGAGCATCCTCTTATCTTGTTACTGTTATCGGTGATGATAACGACGGTAAAAATATGAAGGATATGCTGGAAAGAAAAAATATCAATACTGATTTCGTCGTTGTAGATAAAAACCGCCCTACCACAATAAAAACAAGGATTATAGCTTCTCATCAGCAGGTGGTAAGAGTTGATAAAGAAATAAAAGGTTCTTTTTCCGGAGGCACGGAAGTAAATATTTTAAAAAACATTGAAAAAGTTATGGAAAAAGTCAACGGCGTAATAATTTCTGATTATGCAAAAGGCGTTGTCAGCGAAAAAATTTTAAAAAAGATAATAGCGCTGGCGAAAGAAAAAAATATTCCTGTCACTGTTGACCCTAAAATAGAAAATTTTAAAAAATATAAACATATTACATGCATGACTCCTAATACAAAAGAAGCAATAGAAGGAATGAATGCAAAAAATATTTCCACTGATGAAGATATAGCGATGCTGGGCAATAAAATTTTAAAAACTTTGAAGTCCGAATCTGTCCTGATAACCAGGGGAGAAAAAGGAATGACGATAATCGAAAAAAACAATAAAATAACTCATATTCCGACAAGAGCAAAAGAAGTTTATGATGTAACCGGCGCAGGTGATACTGTTATTGCGACTATGACTTTGGCGTTGTCGGCAAAAGTAGATTTGGTAACTTCGTCGGAAATCGCGAATTTTGCGGCGGGTATTGTCGTCGGTAAAGTAGGCACGGCAACCGTAACTCAGAAAGAACTTATACAGGCAATAGAGGATTTTAACAGAAAATGAAAACGGCCGTAGTTATTCCTGCAAGATATGCATCGTCAAGGTTTCCCGGTAAACCGTTGTTCGTTATAAAGAACAAACCGTTGATTTTGCATGTGGCTGATAAAGTTGCAAAATGTAAAAACGTTGATTGTGTAGCCGTGGCAACGGATGATAAAAGAATTTTTGACGTTGTCAAAGAGGCCGGATACAGCGTTTTTATGACTCCTGAAAATTTAAAAAGCGGAACGGACAGAGTGGCTTATGTCGCTCAAAAATATTTGAAGGCAATTGATGTTTTCATCAATGTTCAGGGTGACGAGCCTTTAATTGATGCCAAGTTAGTTGAACAAATGATTGATCAGTTTAAAACTGATAAGAAAATTGAATATATTACCGCAGCTTATAAAATGAAACCGTCCGATGACGTTTCTAATCCGAATACGGTTAAGGTTATTTTTGATAAAGACATGTATGCAGTATATTTTTCAAGGCTGCCGATACCTTATCTCAGGGATAAAGGGAAAAATAAAATTGATTATTACAAACATATAGGAGTTTACGGCTACAGAAAGAATTTTGTAATTGATTTTTCCAAAATGAAACAAACTGATTTGGAAAAAGCGGAATCGCTGGAACAGTTAAGGGCTTTGGAAAACGGCAAAAAAATAAAAATTGTAATGTCGGCTAAAGATTTACAGGATGTAAATGTCTTTGAAGATATTGCTAAAGTGGAAAAAAAATTATAATAAAAGTGGTATAATATTAATATGAAAAATAATGAAATAAAAATTAATGAAAAAATTACCATATCAAATAATCTTCCTTTATCCGTTATTGCCGGACCGTGTATTATAGAGAGCAAAGCTAAAGCATTTTCAACAGCGGAGAATTTGAAAAATATTTGTTCCGAATTAAAAGTAAATTTTATTTTTAAGGCTTCTTACGATAAAGCGAACAGATCTTCAATAGATTCGTTCAGAGGTCCTGGTCTTGAAAAAGGCTTGGAAATTTTGTCTTATATAAAAAATACTTTGAAAGTTCCTGTCATTACGGACGTACACTGCGCTTATGATGTCAAAAAAGTCGCTGAAGTTGCAGATTTTATACAAATACCTGCTTTTTTATGCAGACAAACTGACTTGATAATAGCCTGTGCAAAGACAAATCTTCCTGTTAACGTAAAAAAAGGTCAGTTTCTTGCCCCTGAAGACACGCTGCAGATAATTAATAAAATAAAAGCTTGCAAAAACAATAAAATTTCTTTGACCGAAAGAGGTTCGAGTTTCGGGTACAGAAATTTAATCGTTGATTTCAGATCAATTGAAATAATGAAAAATTTCGGATATCCGGTGATATTTGATGCTACCCACAGCGTTCAAAAGCCGGGAGGATTCGGCACTTCAAGCGGAGGAGACAGACAGTTTGTTTTCCCTTTGGCAAAGGCTGCCGCCGCAGTAGGAATAGCGGCTCTTTTTGTTGAGGTTCATCCTAATCCGGATAAAGCTCTTTCGGACGGGGCTAACAGCATAGATTTTAAAATGTTTAAAAATATCTTGCAGGAAGTTGTTAAAATAGATAGGATTATCAAGAAAAAATAACATGTCTAAAAACAAAAAAGAACATACATGGATGCCTTCTTTAAAGTGGATGGGAAAAACGCTGATAATAATATACGTTTTGATTATAGCCGCTTTCTTTTCTTTCAATATTCTGCTGAAACCTTATATGAGAAATATTCCTGTTGAATTGACTCCTTGGCTTGATAAAGCAGCTTCAGCGGAGAATAAATGAAAAAATATTCAAAACAACTTCTTTCGGATGCAAAAAAGATAAAATTAATCGCCACTGACATAGACGGCGTTTTAACTGCCGGAGAAGTAATACTTTTAGAAAATAATGAAGAAATAAAAATATGGAATGTCAAAGACAGATTGGGTTCGACTTTGTTAAGAACGCATCTGCCTGATGTCAAGGTCGCATGGATAACCGGCAGACAGTCAAAACAGGTTTCTTTGAGGGCAAAAGAATTATCTGTCGATTATTTGATCCAGTCGTGTAAAAATAAAAAAGAAGCTCTTGTGAAAATTGCAAATGATTTGGAAATAGATTTTTCAAAGATTTTATATATAGGCGATGATATTATAGATATAAGCGCCCTTAAGTATTCGGGTATTTCTTTTTGTCCCAAAGATGCTTCTGACGATGTGAAAAAATGTTCAAAATATATTTCACAGTATGACGGCGGAAAAGGCGTGTTCAGAGAAGCATGCGAGATATTGCTGAAAGCCAATAATCTTTGGAAAGAAATAATCGGTTAACAATTATGAAAAAATATATAAGGAAATGTTATTTTTACGGGGCATATATCTTTTCTAAGCTTGTTTTAGTGCTGCCTTATAAGTTTGCGGTCGGCAAACTAGCTGAATTTTTGGGTGCAGCGGCTTATTATCTTTTAGCAGATGCAAGAAAAAAAGCAAGAAAAAACTTAACGTTATGTTTTCCTGAAAAAAGCAAAGACGAAATAGAATGCATTATTAAAAAAATTTTTAAATATCAGGCAAAAAATTTTTTTGAACTGCTTAATTTTCCGAAAATGGATAAAAGTTTTTTTCATTCTGTGGCTTCAATGTCGCAAAAAGATATAGAAATATATAAAAAGGCTCTTTCAAAAAACAAAGGACTTTTAATCGCAAGCGCGCATTTTGGGAATTGGGAAATGCTTGCATCCGGAGTTGCTGCTGAAAATTTTCCTGTAAACGTTATTGCAAAGAGAATTTATATTGAAGAATTAAATCAAATGCTGGTTTCTTACAGAAGCTCAAAAAATGTGAATGTAATTTTAAGGTCTGAGAGAGATACGGCAAGAAAAATGCTGAAAGCTTTGAAGAATAATGAAATTATAGCTATGCTTATAGACCAAGACACATCGGTACAGAGCGTATTTGTCGATTTTTTCGGTATGCCGGCTTCCACTCCTTCAGGACTTGCTACGATAGCTTTGAAAACAGGAACGCCCGTTATTATGACTGTAAGTAAAAGACTTCCCGGCGATACTCATGTTTTTATAGTAAGCGAAGAAATAGAACCTGATAAAACAACGGATAATTTTGAGCAGGATGTTATAAATTTTACGGCTAAAGTCACAAAATACATAGAAAAATGCATAAAAGAAAATCCTGAACAATGGGTGTGGTTTCATGAAAGATGGAAAACTAAAAAAGTATAAGTACGTTTTGATTCTTTTTTCATTTACGGTTATGTTGTCTTTTTCTTCCTGTCTGGAGGAAGATGCCGCAATTGAGGAAACTCCTCCTACGACAGAGCAAACTATAGAAAATTTTGTAATTACGGAAACGCAGGGCGGAAAAATCAAAACGATACTTGAAGCCGAGTCTGCGATAATAGACGATGAACAAAAAAAAGCTTATCTGACTCTGCCTAAAGTTAAATTTTACGAGAACGGTAAATATACTTCAATTCTTATTTCGGAATCGGGAGAGATTGATTTAAATACTAATAATATAAAAGCTCTCGGAAAGTGCACCGTGGATACCGTGAGAAATGAATATTTGCAGACAAGAGACGTTTCTTATGATTCAAAAAAGAAAATTATTTCATCCGACAGCGATATCAAAATTACGAGAGGAGAAGACGTAGTCTACGGCAGAGGTTTTGAATCGGATACTGATTTAAATAATATTATCATTAAAAAGCAAAGGGCTATCATTGATTCGAAAAATTAGTTTTACGTTTATATTTTTTATGTTAGTTTCTTTTTCTTTTGCTCAAGTAAAAGAAAAAACTGTAATTACCGGCGATATTATGAAGATTAAAAAATCAGGTGAAAAAACAATTGTTGAAGGCAATGCGACTATTGCAAGAGGATCAAATACGGTAACTTCTGATAAAATGACATATTACAAGAATAATTCCAATGTAGACGCTAAAGGAAATGTGAAGTTTTATGTCCGCGACGAGGACGGAAGTACGATAAAGGCGTTGTCTCAGGAAGCAGTCTATAATACTGATAATTCAAGCGGACAATTATGGGGTGGAAGACCGGTTATACAATATAATCTTAAAAATTCGACGGATACGGTATATCTTTTTGCCGATAAAGTTTATCTTCACAATGATTTTGAATATGCGGATGCCGAAGGCAGCGTTGAAATAATTTCTTCCTCCGGAACAATTACGTCGGATAATGCTTTGCTTGATAAAAAAACAAAATCTTTGTTTATGCATAAAAATTTAAAAAAACCGCAGGTAAACGCTTACCAAAAAGACAAAGAAGCTGAATTTACTGCTGATGAAATATCTTTATTTTATGATAATAAAACTATCCAGATGAATAAAAATGTTGAAGGTAAAATTACAATGGATACCTTAGAGGTGAAACAATGATACTGTCCGCCCACTCCTTATATAAGAAATATAAACACAGAATGGTTGTAAATTCAATCAGCATAAAGGTTGAACAGGGAGAGATTGTCGGATTACTCGGCCCGAACGGAGCAGGCAAAACTACAACTTTTTATATGGTTGTCGGTCTTGTTGAACCGTATGAAGGCAATATCTATCTTGATCAGAAAGACATAACCTATGCTCCGATGTACGAAAGAGCAAGGTCCGGTATAGGTTATCTTCCTCAGGAAACGTCAATCTTCAGAGGTCTTACCGTCGAGGATAATTTGATGGCTATAGCCCAGACGCTGCCTATATCAAAAAAAGAGCAGGAAAAAAAAGTTGATTCATTGCTTGAAGATTTCGGACTTACGAAATTGAGGAAGCAAATAAGCGTAACATTGTCGGGCGGCGAAAAAAGAAGATGTGAAATAGCAAGAGCTTTGGTTAACGACCCGAAATTTTTATTGCTTGACGAGCCTTTTGTCGGAATAGATCCTATAACTGTTTCTGACATTCAGAATATTATTTCAAGATTGAGTAAGAAGGGACTTGGAATTCTTATTACCGACCATAATGTAAGAGAAACTCTTGAAATTATAGACAGAGCATACATAATTTACGAAGGTAAAATTTTGCTTGAAGGCAATGCAGACGAACTTTTAAACAGTGCGGAAGCCAGAAAAGTTTATTTAGGCGAAAATTTTAAAATGTAAGACATCTGCATAAAATATTGCCGTTTAAAATATGCGCTTTATTCAGACCGAATTATATGAAAAATCAAAAAATCATCATTTCAGGGCCTACCGGAGTCGGGAAGACAAATATTGCTGTTGACCTTTGCCAAAAAATAAACGGAGAGATAATCTCGGCAGATTCAAGGCAGGTATACAAGTATTTGGATATTGGCACAAATAAAGAAGGAATACTTGAAAAAGACAATATAAGAAAAATAAACGGCATCCCTCAGTATTTAACGGATATTATTGCTCCGGATAAAAAATATAATGCAAAAAATTTTGAGCAGGATGCTGAAAAATATGAAAAAAATATTTTGAAAGAAAATAAAACGCCGGTTATTGTCGGTGGAACAGGATTATATATTAAATCTTTTTTATACGGACTTGACGATTTGCCTGACGCAGACGAAGCTATACGCTCTTCGATTCAAAAAGATATAGATGAAAAAGGCTTGGAATACGTATACGGAATGCTTGCCGAAGCCGATATTTTTTCCGCACAGAAAAACAAAGGAAACACGCAGAGAATCATAAGAGCATTGGAAGTATATAAACTTACCGGCAAAACAATGACTGAATTATTAAACCGGAAAAAAATTAAAAATAAAAAATATAAACATTTTGTAATAATTAAAGACAGAGAAGAACTGTATAGAGATATAAACGAAAGATGTATAAGAATGCTGAAATCAGGAATGATAGAGGAAACGGAAAGAGTTTTAAATATGGGTTATGTAAAAAACAGTTATGCTTTGACGGGGGTAGGCTATAAGCATATAATTAAATATCTTGACAATGAAATTACAAAACATGAACTTACGGAACATTTTTCAAGAGACACGAGACAATATGTAAAAAGACAAATCACATGGTTTAAAAATCAGCAGGACACAGAATTGATTGATATTACAGGTAAAAATTATAAATCGGTAACGGAAATTATTTTGAGGCATTGACAAATATAAAAGAAAATGTTAGTATAGTCAAACAAATTATTATAAGGCTAATTTTATGAGTGAAAAATTGAGTGAGTCGTTGGAAAATTATTTGGAGACGATAGCTTTTTTAAAGAGGGAAAATAAAGTAGCTAGAGTCAAAGATATAAGTAAAATGCTGAATGTAAAAAGTTCAAGCGTTAATATAGCTTTGAATGTTCTTATGGAAAAAGGTTTTGTTCTTCATGAAAGATACGGTTATGTCGATTTGACTTCAAAAGGGCAGGCTGTTGCTGATGATATACAGAAAAAGGAAGATCTTCTTTTTTTATTTTTTCATGACATACTCGGGGTTGAAAAAGAAGCGGCTCTTAAAGATGCCTGCAAAATAGAGCATACTATAAGCGATGAGTCTTTGGCTAAATTAATATATTTTGTAGGGATGTTGGATAAAGAACCTGCTTTAAAAAAGAATATTCAGAAGAAGACGAAATAGTACCACTCTTTTTATTTTTTTGATTAATAAGTTAGTCTGAACTAACTCATATAAGCTTTAAGGAATTAGGATTTAATATGCAGTATTTTAATATTTTGTTTTCAATGTTTAATGAAATGGCTCCGTACTTGCTGCTCGGTTTCTTTTTTGCCGGTATTCTGCACGTTTTTATTCCACAGAGTATTTTTTCAAAATATTTGGCAAAAAATAATTTCTCTTCTGTTTTTACTGCGGCTTTATTCGGAGTCCCTCTGCCGTTATGTTCATGCGGCGTTATTCCGGCAGCTATGGCGTTAAGAAAAGAGGGCGCTTCAAAAGGCTCTGTAATATCTTTTTTGATAGCGACTCCTCAAACAGGAATAGATTCAATTATGGCTACTTACTCTCTTCTCGGGCTGCCTTTTGCGATAATTCGTCCGGCAGCAGCTTTTATAACGGCGATTTTAGGCGGCGTTGTGTCAAATATCTTTACAAGAAAAGAAGAAAGTTTTAAAGAAGAGATGCCGGTTGTGTTATGTAAAATTAAAACAAAAACTGCAGGAAATAAAATAATGTCAGCATTGAAATACGGTTTTGTAGATATAATCAGAGATATCGGGAAAAGACTGGCAGCGGGTCTTTTAATAGCTGCGATGATTACTTATTTTGTTCCTGAAAGTTTTTTCAGCTTTTTTGCCGGAAATACGGTTTTGGGCATATTATTCGTTTTGGCTTTAGCAATTCCAATGTACGTATGCGCTACGGCTTCAATACCTATAGCGATAGCTCTGATGATGAAAGGTTTTTCTCCGGGGACGGCTCTTGTTTTACTTATGGCCGGTCCTGCTACAAACATTGCCTCAATTTTGGTAATTTCTAAAATTTTAGGCAAGAAATCAATGGCTCTTTATTTAGGCTCTATTATTTTCGGCGCAGTAAGCTTTGCTCTGATTATAGATTATTTTTTGCCTGCACAATGGTTCAACGTATCTATGATGCATGAAATGGTAAATTGTCATAATGCTTCTTTTTCATGGCTGAAAATAATATCGGGATCGGTCTTGTTTGCTCTGATTATAAATTCGTTTATTATGAATTATTCTACAGGCAAGAAAAACAGAGGTGTCGTTGACGGAACACATGCTTATAAAGCCGAAGGTATGCATTGTGAACATTGTAAAAACAGCGTAATTGCTTCTTTGAAAAAAATAAACGGTATAAAATCTGTTGAAGTTGATTTAAAAAACGGGATAATATACGTTGACGGAAATGTTGAAGAGGCTAAGATTAAAGATGCGGTAAATTCTTTAGGATTTGTATACAAAGGCGCAAATACATAGAAATAAGCGGTCGTTTTATATTTTTTTGTTCTTTAAGTTAGTTTAATCTAATAAATATTTAATAGTCTAATATTCTTTTAAATTGCATAGTCAATCCGTTTAAGCGTATTTCGGATTGGCATATTTTTTAAATATTAAGTTAGATTGAACTAAAAAACATAAGTCAAACTAAAATAAAAAATAATAAGGAGAAAATTATGAGGAAATTATTAAGCGTTTTTAAAGTAAATGAGTCCGGTACAGTTGCTCAAATATCATCTGAAGATGATAATTTATCGAAAAAAATTCTTGCTATGGGAATTACAAAGGGAATTCCTTTAACTGTAGTTAAAAAATCGCTGCTCGGAGATCCTATCAATATAAATGTAAGAGGATATTCCTTAAGTTTAAGAAAATATGAAGCTGCAGCAATATTAATGGAGGTTTCAAAATGAGTCCTTTAACAAAAGCAAAAAAAGACACCATGCTTGTTTTTTCGGCTTTCGGAAATATTGTTGACAGTGAAAAACAAAAACTTACAGAGATGGGGCTTATCCCGGGAGAAATCATAACATTGCTGCAGAATGCAAGAAACGGGTATATAACGTTTATTCTCAAGGGAAGCAGAATAGCTTTGGATTGTAATGTAGCAGGAGAGATCATCGTAAATGAGGTAAACAAATGAAAAATAATTTAAAAGAGATAAACATATGTCTTGCAGGAAATCCTAATTGCGGCAAGTCCAGTTTGTTTAATAATTTGACCGGGCTCAGACAGCATGTAGGAAATTATCCCGGAGTGACAGTTGAGAAAAAGGAAGGAAGTCTTGTAAATGGCAACTATAAAATAAATGTGGTTGATTTACCGGGTATTTACAGTCTTTCGGCAAGTTCCGAAGATGAAGTAGTTGCAAGAAATTTTATCATAGAGCAAAAACCTGATTTGATAATAGATGTTGTTGATGCGTCAAATTTCGAGAGAAATTTATATCTTTACACTCAATTGTCAGAATTAGGCGTTAAAGTGATTATAGCGCTGAATATGATTGATGTCTTAAAAAATAAAGGACAGGAAATAGACTGTGAGTTATTGATGAAAAGTTACGGAATACTTGCCGTACCCACAGTAGCAAATAAAAATAAGGGAACGGAAGATCTTATTAAATCCGTAATAGATGTTTATGAAAATAAGAGGGACATCAAAAGCGCAAAAATTGATTACGGCAGTTTTATATCCGAACATCTTCAAAAAGTGGAAAGCATTATTTATAAAGACGTTCTTTTAGTGGCAAAATATTCAGTAAGATATCTTTCTGTCAACTTGATAAAGAAAGATAAATTTGTCCTTGAAAAAATAGGAAAATCCTCAGTTTATCAAGAATTAAAAAAACAAGCTTTTGAAAGCGGTGATAATATATCCGATAAATTTTCAGACAGCATTGATTCCGTCTTTGCCGACAAAATATATACGTGGATACATTCAGTTGCAGCGGTTGTTGTAAGGACTGTTTCAAAAAGCAAATACGATGTTTCGGATGTTATAGACAGAATAGTTTTAAACAGAATATTTGCTTTGCCTATATTTGGTCTTGTGATGTATGCAATTTTTAAATTCACTTTTACTGTTTCTGCGCCTTTTGTCGGATGGTTTGAATCGGGAATAGAATTTTTGTCAGGCTATGCAGGCGAAATAATTCCTGAAGGCGTATTTCAGTCTTTTATAGTTGACGGAATTATCGGCGGCGTAGGCGGAGTTTTAGGCTTTTTCCCTCTGATTCTTTTTATGTTTTTTGCAATAGCTTTCTTTGAAGATACCGGATATATGGCGAGAGCTGTGTTTATTATGGATAAATTCATGAGAAAATTCGGGCTTCACGGCAAGTCTTTTGCTTCAATGATTGTTGCCACAAACGGTTGTGCCGTTCCCGGTCTTATGGCTGCAAGAACCATTGAAAGTGAAAAAGACAGACTTATAACGCTTATGGTTACCCCTTTTATGATATGCGGAGCAAAGCTTCCGATATTTGCTCTTTTTATAGGAGCTTTTTTTTCAGCTAAGGACGGAGCAAATGTCATGTTTATTATGTATGTCTTAAGTGTTATTCTTGCGTTGGGAGCTGCATGGATACTCAAAAAAACGATTTTAAAAGGAAAACCTGCGTATTTCATAATGGAACTTCCTCCGTACAGAATGCCGAGTTTAAAAGGAATACTTTTAAAAATGTGGGAAAGAGGATTCTTGTATTTGAAAAAGGCGGGAACAATAATTCTTTTGGTAACGATACTTATATGGGCAGGACTTTCTTTCCCGAAAACAGGAGGAGAAAAAGTTGATAATGTCAGTGAAGAACAAATTGCGAGTATTCAGATAGAACAAAGTTATATAGGTAAGCTTGGTAATTTGCTTGAACCTGTAATTCAACCTATAGGTTTTGACGGGAAAGCGGGTATAGCTTTGATTTCAGGACTTGCGGCAAAAGAAGTTGTGGTAAGCACTTTAGGAACAATATATTCTTTGGGAGAAATTGATCCTGAAGATGCGTCTTCTCTTGCGGAAAAATTACAGAAGGATCCGGACTGGAATAAATTAAAAGCAGTAACATTTTTAATTTTTTGCCTTATATATCTGCCTTGTATTGTTGCGGTTGCAGTTTTCTTCAGAGAATCAGGTTCAAAAATAAAATGGTTACTTTTCCTTACTTTTTGGACGACGGTTGCCGCATGGATAATTTCATTTATCGTTTATCAGGGTGGAAGACTTCTTGGTTTTGGAGGTTAAAATGGAAATTTTGTTTGTAATATCGGTTGTTTTGTTAAGCTGCGTCTGTTTGGCATATTTATTCATAAAGCATTTAAAGGGATCATGCAGTTGTTGTTCCGGGTGTGAATGCGGTGATAAAAGCAGTAAATCGTGTAATTGTAAAAAATAAAGTGATTGTCGGTTATTAAATAAAAAGGGGAGGAAGTAGAATGGCTAAGAAGTTTTTATGCAGTTGTGCAGTTTTTTCTGTTTTGATGTTGTCAGGAGGAAATCTCTTCGCAAGTTCGGGAGAGCATCTGGAAAAAGAACTTGAGAGTTTAAAAGAGAGACTTAATATTCTTGAGAAAAAAACAGAAGAAGCAAAAGAATTTAAAGGTGTATTGAGCGATTTGGTTATAGGAGGAGGAATAACTTTGGTTTTGCAAAATGCTCAGAATGCAAATGCTGATTCAACAGATTTGTATAACGGTAAAACTCCTTCAGTTGCTTCATATTCCGTAGATTTGGGTTTTGAAAAAAACTTTGATGAAAACAATAAAATGTTTATTCATCTTGAAACAGGTCAGGGGAGTATAGAAAGCCAGCTGAAAGTTTTTTCAAACGTTAACAGAGACAGCGATGAATCTGACGGAGCAATTTCTGTAACTGAAGCTTGGTATGAACATGCTTTTTCAGAAAGCGGGTTTAAATTGAATATAGGTAAAATCGATGCTACGTCCGGAGTTGACGAAAATGCTTATGCTAATGATGAAACGGAACAGTTTTTAGGAAATATATTCAGGAATTCTTCAGTTGTAGATTTCCCGGATGATAATTCTTTCGGAGTAAAAGTTGCTTATGAGTCGGATAAAGCAGATGTCTCTTTGCAGTATTTAAGCACTGACGGATTATGGAAGGATGTTACAAAAAACATATTTGTTTCAGGACAGCTTAATTTAAAACCTGAATTTATTAAAGAGAAAGAAGGAAATTACAGGTTTTATGGCTGGACAAATACAAAGCAATACGTCAAATGGACGGATTCCTCTAAAAATAATGAAAATAATTACGGCTTCGGCGTAAGCTTTGACCAGCAATTAACTGATAAAACGGGAGCTTTTGCAAGATACGGATGGGAAAATCAGGAAGTTTATTGCGCCGGCAGCGATTTTTCTTTGTCTCAAAGCTGGAGTTTGGGATTGCAGTTTGCGGCAAAGTTGATTAGCTCCGAAGATATACTTGCTGTTGCATACGGGCAAGTTATTCCTTCATCAGATTATAAAGATGTAAACGGTTTTAATGCAAAAACGGAAAATCATGTAGAAGTATATTACAAATTACAGATAACTGATTATTTGTCAGTAACTCCGGACATACAAGTAATTGAAAATCCTTACGGAGGAGATGCAGGAAACAACGACACAATTTTCGTAGGCGGAATAAGAATGCAGATAAGTTTCTAAAAAAGTATTAACGGCGCTTTGCGGCTAAAAAAGGATTAAGAATATTTCTATTATTCTTAATCCTGCCGTTAAGAAAAAAATAATTTTCTAACATCATGGTTTAAAAAATGAAAAAAATAATAATTTTAATAACACTTATAGTATATTTTATCAATATAATAATCCCTCAGGGAGTAACTGCCGAAAATATCATAAACAGCGAAGTCTTTTACGCAGACGGCAAAACATTGTGCGTAACTCTTCCTGTTTCAAGCGGTGTCGTATTTGAATCTAATGTGAAAAATGGAATCAGACCTGATTTAATCATTATTGAAGATTTGCACTCTAATGCTTATGTCCAAAAAAACATATTTAATATTATAGATTATTGCAGCAGAGAAATAGGAATAGGTTATATATTTACCGAAGGGGCGCCTGAAGGAGAAATAAATCTTGATTCATTGCATTCGCTTACTCCTGCAAAAGTGAAGAATCAGGTTTTAGACAATATGCTGAATAAAGGTTTGTTGGGAGCTGCGGAATATTACGGAGCGCTAAAAAGAGATGCAAAACTGTACGGATTGGAATCATGGTCTGTATATATGGAAAATATAGAAAGATACCAGAATATAAACAGAAAAGAGACTTCTTTGCTGAATATAATATCTTCCGCCGAAATAAACTTAAATATTGATAAATTAAAAAATTACAATAAAGATATGTTTTTATATGAGGATGTTTTTTATGGTAGTTTTCGAAAAGGCAAAAAACATTTTGAAACAATAAATTATCTTATGGAAAAATACGGAATAAAAACAGATTCATATAAAAATATAAAAGCTTTTGCAGCTCTGTCTGTGGATAAGCAGACAGCATACTCTGTAGGAAATGATATAAAATATTTTTCCGGTCTTTTAAGGAATAATATTTCTTTCTATGAATACAAGAAACTTTTTAATGAACAAAAAAATAAAAACTCCGAAGAAAGATTGATAATACTTTACGACAAATCAAAAAGATTTTTAACAAGCGAAGAGCACAAAAAGTATATATATATACAAGAATTGAAAAAAAAGTATGAATTTATAAATGCTTTTGACTTAAAAGGATATATTGAAGAAACTGATACTGTAAAACAAATACTGTTTAATAAAATTTTTAAAGGAAAAGAAGCAAGAAACACAGGAATAATGAGTCGTTTTCTTACATTGCTTAAAGATTATGTTAAGCTTAATATAACGTTTGAAGATTTAGAGTATATTCAAAACAACAAAGAAAAATTTAAAAGCATTCTGTCAGACAGTTCTTTGCAGGATAAAAAAAATATTACAGATATTATTGATAATAAAGAAATAGAAGAATACTATAATACAAATATTAAAAGAAATAAGATTTTTGTTGATGTTATAAAAAAGAAAAGAAGCGGGTCAAAAACGGATGTGGCTGTTATAGGAGGATTTCATCACGGTATAACAAAAATGCTTGAATATGAAGGCATCAGTTATATTGTTATAATGCCTAAGTCAGATAAAACGGATTTGCGGAATTATAAAACGACTATAATGGATATAACCATTTCTCCGGATGCTCTTTCAGACGGATTATTGGTTATGGGTTTATCAAAACATAAACAAAGAGAGTTTTTAACAATATGGATACAAGAGTTAAGGAACAGCGGTTTTAAAGATTATGAAATAATAGAAATACTTAACAAATGGGCTAATTCTTATAAAAATTTTTTCGGAGTCAGTGGAGAATCCGTAAGTCAAATGCATGAAAAAGAAGAGACGGAATCAGAATTTGTAAATGATGAACATGGAAATGTCAAAGAAGATAACAATATATCAGAAACGGCAAAAGCAGATTCGTTCAATATTAAAACGGATACAATAGATTTGTCTGAAGTTGTAAAAGAAAGTAAGAAAATAACGGTTAAAAAACTTTTAACAAGCGCTGAAGTTGCCGTAAAGTCATATTTGGGAAAATTTAAAAAACCGTTTGTTTACAGATATGAAAAAGACGGAGAAAATGCAGTTGATCCAAAAACGGTTAAAAAAATGGAATCAAATATACGATATTTCCCTTTTATACAACTTATGCTTGGCTTTGAACTCGCTTCATCTTTCTCGACAATATTTATTCAGTCAAGCGGATATGAGTTAAATTTAATTGCCGTGATATTTTCATTCCTTGCTCCTGCCGGTTTTGTCTTTTCCGGATTTTTCGGCTTTTTAGGAGACAGAATTCCAAAGAGAACAATGCTTATATTGTCGCTGCTTCTTCATACATTGGGAAGCGTTAGTTTTACTGTTATACAATTCTCTCCTGTCCTGTTTGTTGCTTCCCAAATTTTGCCTGTAATAGGAATAGCCGGTCTTGATATAAGTCTCAGTCCGTTTCTTTATAAATCTCTTGACAGCCTGAAGAAGAAAGAATCTTTTAAGGAAATATACGGGCTGAATCTAGGCTTATTTTGGATTACGATGTCGTTGTCATCACTTATAGGAGGAACTCTTGCTTTTTTTGTCGGGCAGCAGATAGTTGTTATAGTAGCCGCAACGCTGGATGTCGCCGTGTTTGCCGGAGCTTTATTCTTTACTCATAAAGAAAGTACAGAGACAGCTGGCAAAGAAGAAAAAGAAATGAATGAAGACACAAACGGTAAGAAAAACCGAATTTCACAAATTTTCAATCCGTTGAGAGCTCTTTTTTCAGATAGAAAAACTTTTACGTCAGTTATAGTAAATATGGTGGTAAATAATATTTTCTTTGTATCATTAGCATTCTTTTTGCAGCCTTTATTTGTATTAAGCGGATTAAGTGCCATATTTCTTGCGCCTACTTATTTTGCCGCAAATGTTCTTCAGTCTTTAGCATCTCATTTTATAAGCAGATTTGGAGTTATTGCTGAAAAGAAACTTTACAGAACGTTGTTTTTAAGCGGCGCTCTCATAATGACGGCTCTTTTTGCCGTTACCGGTCATCCTTTATTTTTGTTTGCCGTATATGTTTCAATGAATTTCTGGCAGGGCACGGCTTCTTTAACTGAAATTTCATCTGTTTATGAAATTCTCGACGACAATATGAGGTCTAAATGGCTTGCGTTTAAATCAATGGCAGGCACGGTTGTGGCAAGCTTCACACAAATAGCCATAAGCGGGCTTCTTTCTTTCGGAGTAACTGGCGATATGATTATTACTGCGGCAATTTCAGTTGCGGTATCTGCTTCAATCGCAATACCTAAAATATTTGGAGAAAGGCATAAAAAGCATAAAGATATTTTTGAAACAATAAATATTGATACCAAGGGGATAACGGCTCTTTTAGCTTCCGCATAATGTTCCGTTGTCAAAGCGATATCGCCGAAGTTGTTTGTTTTGGCTGAACAAATTGATAATAAATTAACTTTTTGCTAAAATTTATCTATGAATACAGATATAGCGAAAGCGGTTTCAGATATTATTGAAGATGTAAAAAAGAACGGTGATAATGCAGTTTTAAAATATATTAAAAAGTTTGACGGGATTTCGTTTGCTTCGTTAAAAGATGCTAAAGTATCCGTAAAACGAATATTGTCTGCTGAAAAAAATGTGGACAAAAAGTTAAAAAAAGCAATTTTATCATCATATAAGAATGTTAAAGCTTTTCATCAAAAAGAATATCTAAACATCAAAAAGAACTGGTTTTTTTCTGACAAATCAAAAACTGTCGGGCAAATGTACAATCCGATAGAATCTGTCGCATTGTATGTTCCTGGCGGAAGATTTTCATATCCTTCAACGGTTATTATGACTGCCGTAGCCGCAAAAGTTGCAGGCGTGAAAAGGATTGTTATTGTCACTCCTCCTAAAAAAATGTCGGATGATGTTCTTTTTACGGCAAAGGTATGCGGAATAGATGAAATTTATTCTATAGGCGGACCTGTCGCGATTGCCGCGGTAGCCTACGGCACAAAAACGATTTCTCCGGTTAATATGATTGTAGGTCCCGGAAACGCTTATGTAAATGAAGCGAAAAGGCTTGTTTTCGGACAAGTGGGAATCGATTCTTTAGCCGGACCAAGCGAAGTTGCAATAATAGCTGATAACGGAGCATGCAAAGATTATATTTATTACGATTTGATGGCTCAAATAGAGCATGACTGCATGTCAAAAGCATATTTGTTCTGCGCATCCGATAAGATAATAGGATATTTGAAACAAAAAATAGACAAACAATTTTTAAAACAGATAGAAATGCATAAGGTTTCTATAGAAAAAGCTGTTGAAAGGGTAAATGAAATTGCGCCTGAACATTTGGAATTGTTAGTGAAAGAACCTAAAAAAATAGTAAAATATATCAGAAATGCCGGTGCCGTGTTTGCCGGCTATAATACGGCTACGGCTGTAGGCGATTATTGGGCAGGACCTTCGCATGTATTGCCTACGAATGCTTCCGCAAAGTATTCAAGCGGACTTTCGGTAATGACATTCTTAAAACGAAGCAGCTATATCGAGTTAAAGAATGTAAATTCCGAAATAAAAAACCAGATTGCGGATTTTGCAGATGCCGAGGGTTTGGTAAATCACAAAAAATCAATAGAAGTCAGGAAGGAACAATGCAAGTAGAATTATCTGAAAGAGAAATAGAATTAATAGTACATATGCTGACCGAATCCGTTACAAAAACTAATGACGGTAAGGCAAAAATAAATTTTTCAGTGGATGAAATTATACTGCTGGAAAAATTGGAACAAAGTTTGAAAATAAAAGATATTGATAATTTTGATCAAACTGGCGGCAGCCGCGCCAAATATTTAAATTAAGAGATAATTATGAAAACAAGAAAAGCTCATATAAAAAGGGAGACTACGGAAACACAAGTCGATTTAGAGATTAATCTTGATTCTTCAAAAAAATCAAACATTAAAACTACTGTCGCTTTTATGGACCATATGCTGACTTTGTTTTCGGCTCATGCGGGAATTTTTCTCAATGTGAAGGCCGAAGGAGATACTGATATAGACGATCATCATCTGGTTGAAGATATCGGCATTACATTAGGGCAGGCTTTTAAACAGGCAATCGGGGATAAAAAAGGAATTGTAAGATACGGACATTTTCTTTTGCCTATGGATGAAGCATTATCTTATGTGGCTTTGGATATTTCAGGCAGACCTCATTTAAGTTATGAGGCTGAAATTAAGTTTCAGACTACAGGTTTTAATTATGATTTAATTGAAGAGTTTTTGACGGCTTTTGTAAATAATGCCGGTATGACTTTGCATATTAAAATGATGAAAGGAAGAAATAACCATCATATAGCGGAATCAATTTTTAAGTGTTTCGGCAGAGCTTTGGCAGATGCCGTAAAAATAAATAAAAAAAATAAAACTATACCTTCTACGAAAGGTGTTTTGTAAGGATAAAAAAATGTTAATAATTCCAGCAGTTGATATCAGACAAGGAAATTGCGTGATGTTGCAGCAGGGCAGAATTGCCGATGAAACTATTTATTCCAAAGACCCTGTTTTTATGGCAAAACTTTGGAAGGCGAAAGGAGCCGAAAGGCTGCATGTCGTAGATCTTGACGGTTCTTTTTCAGGAAACCAGTCAAATAATGCGATTATAGGAAATATTTGTTTGAGCGTTGATATGCCTGTCCAAATAGGAGGAGGCATAAGAAGCATGAAGAGAATAGACGAAATATTTATGCTTGGCGCATCTTATGCTATTTTGGGAACAGTGGCAATATATAATCCGGACGTCGTAAGACAGGCTATAGACAAATACGGAGCAGATAAAATTATTGTAGCGGTTGATATACTTGAAGATAAAGTCGCTATAGGCGGCTGGAAAGAGATTACTCCTGTGACTGCTTCAGAAATGATAGACAAGTTAAAGGATATGGGAGTAAAAGAAATAATATATACCGATATTTCAAAAGACGGAATGTTAAAAGGTCCTAATATAGATGGTCTTAAAAAAATAGCTAAATCAAGCAAAATGAACGTTATAGCATCAGGCGGAGTTACGACTATAGAAGACGTTAAAAAAATAGCTAAACTTGAAAAAGACGGCGTTATAGGCGCAATAGTAGGTAAAGCGTTATATACAGAAGACTTTAAATTAGAAGAAGCCATAAGAGCTTTAAATAAAAAATAAAATGTTGTTTCAGAGGTGAGGAAATGTTGGAGATAACAAAACAATTGAAATTTGACAAAGACGGATTGATACCTGCAATAGTCCAGGATTATAAAGACGGAACAGTTTTGATGGTTGCATACATGAATGCCGCTTCTTTTGAAAAAACTTTAAAAACAAAAAAAGCAACTTACTGGAGCAGATCAAGACAGAAATTCTGGATAAAAGGCGAAGAATCGGGAAATATTCAAAAAGTTAAGGAAATATATTACGACTGCGACGCAGATTGTATATTGATTAAAGTTCATCAGGTTGGCGATTCGGCATGTCATACAGGTTACAGAAGCTGTTTTTACAGAAAGCTTTCTTTTACAGGCAACACCAGAGTCGTAGGCAAGAAAATATTTGATCCGAAAAAGGTTTACGGGAAATAGTATATGCTTAAAGTGAAAATTTGCGGTATTACTAATTATGACGATGCGTTAAGCGCAACTAATTTGGGAGCTGATTTTATAGGTTTTCATCTTATGAAGGATTCTCCTAAAAAAGTATCAGATAAAATGCTGAAAGAAGTTAATGAAAAATTGCCTCCTTTTGTCACGGCTGTAGGCGTTTTTGCCGACCAGGACCATAAAACGATAACGAGGATAGTCAAAAAAACCGATCTTAAAGCCGTTCAGTTTAACGGCAATGAACCGCCTGAATTCTGTAAGGCTGTTTCCGTAGCTCTCGGCGTTAAAGTTTTTAAAATGATGAAATTTACCGGAGCTGCGTCAATTATAGCTTTGCAGCCTTTTGCAGGCAATGTTGATTTTTTTGTCTTGGATGTTTCTTCGCAGGATGAACAGGGAAAAGAATTTTTTGCTTTTGAGGCCGTAAAAGAGGTTTCTAAGCTTGGGGTTCCTTTTTTTGTCGCAGGAAACATTACTTGTGAAAATGTACATGATGCTATGGAAAAAGCAAATCCTTACGGAATAGAAGCTGATACGGGAATTGAAAGACTGCAGAGAAGAAAGGATTTTGACAAAATGAGTTTGTTTATCAAAAACGCACACGGGTTAAGGTAATCTGTTTTATGAAAAAAATTAATATACAAAGAGCTGTAGATACTTTAATTATAGAAGCTCAGGCAGTAAAAGACCAGATTAAGCATCTGGATGACCAGTTTATAAAATCAGTGGATTTAATAGAAAAGACTTCAGGACGAGTCATTGTCATGGGACTCGGCAAGTCAGGTCTTATAGGAAGAAAAATTGCAGCTACAATGTCTTCTGTCGGGGTTCCTTCAATGTTTTTGCATCCCGCAGAATGTTTGCACGGCGACTTAGGCATGATAATGAAAAATGACATAGTGCTGATGTTGTCTTATTCAGGCGAAACGGATGAAATAAAACAGGTTCTTCCTGTTTTGCAGAGAATGAAAATCAAAATAATCGTTATGACCGGAAAAATACACTCACAGGTTTGGAAAGGCTGTGATTTAATTATTAATTCAGAGATAAAAAAAGAAGCGTGTCCGTATAATCTGGCTCCTACGTCGTCAACTTCCGCAATGTTGGCTTTAGGAGACGCTTTAGCTCTTGTCGTATCTGAAAGAAAAGGGTTTAAAAAAGAAAATCTTGCTCTTTTGCATCCGCTAGGAGCTATAGGCAAAAAGCTTACAATGGATGTTGCGGCTATTATGAGAAAGGGGAAAGCAAACCCTGTGATTAAAGAAAATTCAACCGTAAAAGAGGCTCTTTTAGTAATGACCGGCACAAGGGTCGGAGCTACAAGCGTGGTTGATAAAAAAGGAAAACTTACCGGTTTTTTCACAGACGGAGATTTAAGAAGACAAATACAACTTTATGACAATCTTTTAGATAAAAAAATAACCGATGTTATGACAAAAAATCCTGTGACAGTTACTTCGGATATGCTTGCCGTTGCGGCTGCAAAACTCCTTCAGGAAAGAAATTTTGATAACATACCGGTTGTCGATAAAGACAATAAACCTGTCGGAATTCTTGACGAAAGAGATTTGCTGTCCGAAGGCATTGAATAAATATAAAAAAATAACACAGATTAATTCGCAATATAAAATCAGTATTTTTAAATTCTAACAATTTTATAAAAAATATAAAGGGGTATTGTTATGAAAATCAAAATATTTTTAACGGTTTTTATTTTATTTTGTTTTGCGGTTTTTTCTGCAGCGGCGAATAAAGACAATGTAAACATCAGTAAATCCGTTTTTGTTTCTCATGAATGGGACAAATTGCAGGAAGTTATTCTCGGGTCTCCTAAAATGTTGACCGTTCCGGGTTACTATCCTACGATAGAATTCGGGTTTAATTATTCAAAAGACAACAAAGACTGGCTTGAAAAAGCCGGCGGTATTCCTATGGAAATTGCAGATAAAGAGTTTTATAAGCAATTAGTTATGCAGTCTGATAATTTAGAAAAAATTTTAAAAGAAAACGGCGTAATAGTTCATAGATTTGATCCTTCGGTTCTTTCAAAAGAAGAATTGGAATATATGCAAAATTTAGAAAAAGGGTTTAATTTTCTTTATCCGAGAGATCCTGTTTTGGTTATAGGGAATAATATTATAGAAACTTCTTTAAAAATTCCAATGAGAGCAAGAGAAAAGTTCATTATAAGAAAAATTTTTAGCTCTTTTCTTGAAAAAGATAAAAACATAAAGTATGTTTCAACTCCTTCTGTATCGCCAAGTTTTTATGATGACGGACTGTATCTGGAAGGAGGCGATGTCCTTGTCAACGGATATGAAATATATGTAGGTTTTTCAGGCAATGCGACAAGTATTTCGGGTATTGATTGGCTGAAAAGGTATCTTGGACCGAAATATAAAGTTTATAAAATAGATATTAAAGATTTTCAACATCTCGATTGTGTTATGTCTCTTGTAAAGCCGGGGCTTGGCATTATAGTAAAAGATGCAATCATCGGAGAGCTTCCGGATTCTCTAAAAAAATGGGATTTTATTGAAGTTCCTGTAGAAGATGCAAAAAAATTAGCGGCAAATATTTTTATATTGAATAAAAATAAAGTTATAATAGATGAAACATTTACATATTTAAAAACTGAGCTTGAAAAAAGAGGAGTTACCGTAATAACAGTTCCATTTAATGCCGTTACACAAATGGGCGGAGGATTCAGATGTTCTCATCATCCTATCAGAAGAAGCAAATAATTTTCATTATAATAAAAAAAGTCCTGTTTTTTAAACAGGACTTTTTTTATTTATATATGCAACGGATTATTTGATAAACTGCTTGCATTTTTTTTAAAAATGGTTTATAATAGACTCAAATACTAAATTAGTCGAAAGGTTTAATTATGAAAACAACAGATGCAGTAAGAGAAGAACAAACGAGAATAGAGATAATAGATGCCGCCCAAAAGCTCTTTCAAAAGTACGGCATAGACAAGACGACCATGGATGATATAGCAAGAGAAGTTGGAAAAGGAAAAAGCACTCTTTATTATTATTATGAAAGCAAAGAAGATGTCTTTTATGCCGTAGTCAGCAAGGAAAAAGACGAAGTTGTCGAATCTGTAAAAAAATCCATAAAGGATATAAAAAATGCTTCAGATAAGCTGAAAGCTTTTTTTATTACTCATTTTAAGGAATTAAGGCATAAAATGAATTTATATTCCGTTATCCTTCATGGTAACGTAAAAAAACATATGGATTTGTTTTACAAAATACAGAAAGAAAGCCTTAATTCAGATGTTGAAATTTTAAAAAAAATTCTTTTTCAGGGAATAAAAGACGGAGAATTTAAAAATATAAAAGAAAATGACTGTGAATCGATTTCAATGTCCATAATGATGATGGTGCAGGGGCTTGATTCAAATATCGTTTTCGGAAGTGAAATGTTGAAGGAAACATTGAAAATGGAAGGCGCTGTAGATATCTTTATAAAAGGACTGAAATATGGAAAATAAAAAGAGAAATTTCTTAAAAATTAATATTTTATTGTTAAGTTTTGTTTTTGTTTGCGCCTGCGGCAATGACAGTAAAGTCATAAATCTTCCCGTTAAAGTAAAAACATTCAAAGTAAGCGAAGGCTCAATACAAACAGGACTTGATTACAGCGGAACGATAGAAGCCGGACAGGATATAAGTTTAAGTTTTCTCGCAATGGGGACTGTAGAACAACTTAACGTAAGAGAAGGCGATAAAGTCATAAAAGGACAGCTTCTCGCCAAATTGAACAGCGCAAGCTCATTGAATGCTCTTCAGATTGCAAAAGAGAAATCTGCCCAGGCTGAAGATGCTTTCAGAAGATTCCTGCCTATGTATGAACACGGTAATTTGCCTGAAATAAAGATGGTTGAAATTAAAACGGCAAAAACTCAGGCTGAATTGGCGGTTAAAATAGCGCAAAAAAATCTTGAAGACTGTTCTTTATATGCGCCTGAAACAGGTTTTGTAAGCGAAAAGAGCATAGAAACAGGCGATAATGTCATACCCGGCAAAGCAGTTATGAAACTTGTAACTGTGGATAAAGTTTATGCCGTTATTTCCGTTCCTGAAAAAGAAATACAAAAAATAAAGAGAGGAATGGATGCTTTAGTCGAAATATCTGAAGATGACGTCAAAAAGTTAAAAGGAAAAGTTGCCGATGTCGGCGTTTCGGCAAATATTTTGTCAAGAACTTATACTGTAAGAATTGCCGTAACAAACGGGAAAGCGGAAGTTTTGCCCGGAATGTTATGCAATGTTTACATATCCGGAAATGAAAGAGTTTCAGGGATAATAATTCCTGCAACTGCCGTAAAAATCGACGAAAGCGGCAACGGATGCGTTTATGTCGTTGACAGCGGTACAAAAAAAGTTCATAAACAGAACGTTAAAACTGAAGGATTCAGAAAAGGCGGAATAATTATTTCGGCAGGTTTAAAAATTAATGATTTGATAGTAAGCGAAGGCGTACAGAAACTTGATGATAATACTTTAATAGAATATCAGGATTAATTATGGAAAATAAAGAAAAAAAATCTTTTATAGAACTTGCTTTAAAATACAGACAAATACCTATAATTTTGACTGTAGCTTTATGTATAGTGGGGATATATTCTCTTTTCAATATGCCGAGACAGGAATTCCCTGAGTTTAAAGTAAGACAGGGTTTGGTTATAGGAGGTTTTCCGGGAGCTTCGTCTGAACAGGTTGACGAACAGCTTGCAAAACCTTTGCAGAAATATCTTTTTCAATATAAAGAAGTAAACAGAAAAAAGACCTATTCAGTGTCAAAAGAAGGACAGGTGGTTGTTTTTCTTGAAGTCAATGAAAATATCAAAGAACCGGATTTATTTTGGTCTAAGTTAAGGCTGGGTCTTCAGGAGTTTAAATCAAAATTGCCGCCGCAGGTTCTTTTGCTTATAGGCGATAATAATTTCGGGGACGCATCGGCAATACTTCTTTCAATTTCTTCGGATAAAAGAAGTTACAGAGAATTGGAAGATTATCTTGAAAAACTTGAAAATAAAGTAAGGCAAAATCCGGCTGTTTCAAATGTAAAACATTTCGGTATTCAAAAGGAACAGATAACAATTTACGCTGATCCCAATAAACTTGCTTATTACGGTATAAAACCTTCGTTGATAATGACGGCACTGCAGCTTGAATCCGTTGTCGGATACGGAGGAAAAGTAACTGATAATGAACTTGTAATGCCTATACATTTGCCTCAGCAGTTTAAATCGGAAGCTGATGTGGCCGAACAAATAATTTACGTGTCGCCTGTTGACGGAGCTGTTGTAAGGATAAGAGACGTTGCAAAAGTTGTCAGAGAATATGATGTAGAAGATTCTTATGTGGAAAGCAACGGTAAAAAATCTCTTGTTTTGTCTATGGAGATGCATTTCGGCAACAATATCGTTAAATTCGGTAAAGAAATAGACGCAATTATAAAGGAATTTAAAACGACAGTTCCTCAGGATGTTGAAATAAAGAAAATTGCAGATATGCCTGGAGTGGTTAAAAGCTCAATAACACATTTCTTCAGGGATTTTGGAATGGCGGTATTATCGGTAATTATAGTTATAATCATATTTTTGCCTAAAAGAGTAGCCGCCGTAGCTGCGATTACAATACCGATTTCAATATTGATATCAATGGGTTTATTACAATTTTACGGAATTGAATTAAACACCGTATCTCTTGCGACTCTTGTTCTTGTACTCGGCATGATAGTCGACAATTCAATAGTTGTTATAGATAACCACGTGGAAAAATTGGACCACGGTATTGACGTATGGACGGCAGCATGGAGCAGCGCAAAAGAGCTCTTCGTTCCTGTTTTTACCGCAACTCTTGCCATCATGGTTGCTTTTTATCCTATGCCTATGTTTATGGACGGAATGTATAAAGAATTTATATCTCCTATACCTGCAACCGTGACGATTACGCTGTTTGTTTCTCTTTTGGTGGCTTCTCTTGTAGTTCCTGTTTTGTCATACTATTTTATAAAAAAAGGCGTTCATTCAAAAGACAAGCAGACAAACGGCGGAAAGAAAACAATGCTTGACAGGCTGCAGTCCTTTTATGATTCAAAAATTGCGCTTACTATGAGCAGACCCAGACGCTCAATAGGCATTGCCGTACTGTGTATCGCAGCCGGTATTATTTTGCTTTCAATGCTTCCTCAGGAAACATTTCCTAAACTTGAAAGAAACCAGTTCGCCGTAGAAATATATTTTCCTGAAGGGACTTCTCTTGACAACAATGCAAAAACCACAAAAGAAATGGCAGGCATACTTCTGCAGGATAAAAGAGTAGTTGACGTTATTTCTTTCATAGGAACAGGTTCTCCGAGATTTAACACTTTGTATGCTCCGCAGATACCGGCAAAAAATTATTCCCAGCTTATAGTAATTACAGATACGAATAAAAATACAAAAAAGATTTTAAGAGAATATGATGAAAAATACAGAGACGCGTTTCCTAATGCGCACGTCAGATGGAAAGAACTGGATTTCCTTCCGGTAACCGCTCCTATAGAAATAAGAATAGCCGGCGACACTATAGAGGAAATAAAATCTTTTTCGGATAAAATCAAAACAATCATGACAAATGAAAAAGACCTTATATGGGTGCGTGATGATTACAGAAATCCTCTGCTTGCAATAGATTTGGACATAAATAAAGAAGCGGCTGACAGGCTCGGCATTACAAGAGGAACTTTAGGGCTTTCTACAGCGCTTAACCGCAACGGGATGACTGTTGCAACCGTATGGGAGCAGGATTATTCGAAACCTGTAATCTTAAAATACGAAAAATCAAAAGTTACAAAACCTGAAGATTTGGGCAGTCAGTATATCTCCGCTCCGTTATCTCCTAAACCGGTGATGTTAAGACAAATTGCAAAATTAAAACCGGGGTTTAGCGAAGGGCAGGTGGTAAGAAGAAACGGTAAATATACTCTTACCATGTACGGAGACGTAAAATTTGACAAGCTTGCAAATCCGGTATTTAAAAAAATTGAATCTAAAATAAAAGAACTTCCTAGACCTTCAGGTATTGAGGTAAGCTATGGAGGAGAATACGAAAAGTCTCTTGAGACTTACGGACCTTTTTCAAAATCTCTTATAACAAGCGTTATTCTTATATTTTTAATATTGCTGTTTCAGTTTAAAAGCGTAAGGCTGTCATTGCTTGTAATGTGCACAATGCCTCTCAGTTTGATAGGCGGCGTTTTAGGACTTCTAATAATAGGATATCCGTTCGGCATGACTTCTTTTGTCGGATTTATAGGACTTTTCGGCATGGTTGTCAGAAACGGGGTAATTTTAATCACTTATGCAAACGAACTTGAAAAGGGCGGGATGTCTCTTAAAGATGCGGCAATAGCAGCAGGTAAGAGAAGAATGAGACCTATATTTTTGACCGCCAGCGCAGCCGCAGTCGGCGTTATACCTTTAATAACGTCGGGTTCTTTGTTATGGGGACCGCTTGGAACAGTTATCTGTTTCGGGCTTATAGGTTCTACGATTTTAACTTTGTACGTTTTGCCCGTAGCCTACTGGAAATTCAGCCCTGAGCATAAGGAGCAGAAAAATGTCAAATAAAAAAATATATATTTTTTCTTTTTTTCTTTTTTTGGCATGTCCGTTATTTGCCGAAGAAGGATATAAAATAGAAATAAGCACGGTTTCGGTTTTTTCAGGGCAGAAAGACGTTTTAAAAATAACTCTTGAACAGTATCAAAAAATTGCGCTTGAAAACAACAGCGAGCTTCATAAAACGGAAGCCGAAGCCGAATATGCCCGTCAGGAATCAAAAGCGGCTTTTACAAAATATTTTCCAAAAATTTCCGCATCTGCGGCTGTTGCAAATACCGATATACTGCCTGGATTCAACGAACCTGTAAGCATTCTTCCTGTCACGTCTCAGAGCAACGGAGGTTCTGTCGTGATGTTGAGCGCTACCCAGCCTTTATTTGCCGGAGGAAGAATTGTAAACGGCAATAAACTTGCAGACAGCGCGTCAAAAGCAGCCGATTATAAATTACAGATTAAGCGCAATGAAATCTATTCCGAAGCAGAAAAAAAATACAGACAGTTCCAGCTTCTTGAAGGTAAAATGAACACTTTGCTTTCTTACGAAAAAATGCTTGACGCCCTTTACTCTCGCGTGTCGCAGGCTTTTGAATTAGGAATAGCTTCGAGAAGCGATTTCTTAAGAGTTAAACTTAAAAAAGAAGAGATTGCGGTGCAAAAACAGCAGCTTGAAAAAATTATAGAAATTGCCTCCAAAGATTTAAAGCTTTATGCTGAAATTGACGAAAACACGGAAATAAAAATAGACAAAAATTTTTCTGAGGTGCAAGAGCCTGTTTACAGCAGATCTGATTTTCAGTCTTATCTTAAATTAAGACCGGAATACAAGCTGCTTGAAACGGGAGTAAAAGTGTCAAAGCTGCAAAGAAATATGGAGACGGGTTCTTATTTGCCGACCGTAGCGGTCGGGGCAAGCCTTTTCAGAACGGATTATTTCAGCAATAATTATTTTGATAAAAGCGCAATGCATTATCAGGATTCCATGGCTTTCGCAATGGTAAGCATGCCTTTGAGCGACTGGTGGCAGGCTTCGCATACTATAAAAGGATTAAATGCAAAATACAAAGCGGCGCAGAATGAATTTGAGTCAAAGTCAAAATATCTTTTGCTTGATATGGAAAATAAATTGACTTGTCTGGAAACTGCATATAAGCAGGTAAGGGTTGCCGAGATAGGTCTTGAACTTGCACAAACAAACAGAATTGAATATGAAGACGGCTATAAAAACGGGACTGAAAAACTTTCAGATTATCTTGAGTCTATGGCTCTCGAACAGGAAAAACAAAATAAATTAGACGAAGCAAAAGCTGATTATTTTGAAGCAAAAACGGCTTTTCTCATATCAATCGCAAAATTAGAATACTAGCTTTTGAAAATAAATTATATTTATGATAATCTAAAAGAAATCTGAATATAATTTATTTTTTTATACTATGCAAAAATTAATTAATAAAGCTGAAAAAACACATATACTGGAAAGAGAAGAAATATCGTTTCTTCTTAGAGATTCGTCCGTTAATGACGAGCTTTTCAATGCTGCCGACAGAATAAGAGAAGAAAATGTCGGAAGAGAAGTTCACCTGAGAGCATTAATTGAATTTTCTAATGTCTGCAAACAGCATTGCAAATACTGCGGCTTAAGAGCTGAAAATAAAAATCTTGACAGATATAACATAGATGAAGAAACAATATTTAAATTCGCGGAAAAAGCGGCAGGTTACGGGTATAAAACAGTTGTTTTGCAGTCAGGTGAAAGCAATTTTTATTCTGAAAAACAGCTTGTCTCTCTGATAAAAAAAATAAAATCTTTAAATATGGCAGTAACTTTAAGCATAGGTGAAAAAACTTTTGATGAATATAAAGCGTATAAAAGCGCCGGCGCAGACAGATATCTGCTCAGAATAGAAACTACGGATAAAAATTTATACAGCAAACTGCATCCTGATATGAACTTTGAAAACAGAATAAATTGTCTTTATAATTTAAAAGACCTGGGCTATGAAGTCGGTACAGGCTGTCTCGTAGGTTTGCCTGAACAGACTTTTGAATCTCTGGCAGATGATATTTTATTTTTCAAAAAACTTGATGCCGATATGGTCGGCATCGGTCCTTTTATTCCAAATCCCGATACTCCTTTAAAAGATGAAAAAGCCGGCAGCTTTATTCTTGCATTGAAAGTCATGGCATTGACTCGTCTCCTTCTGCCTGACGCAAACATTCCTGCGACGACAGCAATGGAGACTTTAGATCCTAACGGCAGAATTTTGGCTTTGCAGAGCGGAGCAAACGTCGTGATGCCTAACGCTACTGAAGGCGAATACAGAAAAAAATACGAGCTTTATCCCGGAAAGATTTGCATTAACGACACTCCCGCAAAATGCAGCATGTGCATAAATGCAAAAATACTTTCAATCGGGCGTGAAGTTTCAAAAGATTACGGCAAAAGCAAACATTTCATTAAAAGAATTAAATAGAAAAATTTGTCTAAAATCTTTAAATATTATACTATTCCTATATAAATACAGTATATTTCTTTAATTAAGGAGTTTTTATGAAAATATCAACGAAAGGAAGATATTCATTAAGGCTTATGATAGATTTGGCGGAACATAATAACGGTGAATATATTACGTTAAAAGACATATCATCACGGCAAAAAATTTCGGTAAAATATCTTGAACAAATTATTGCGCAGCTTTCCAAAGCAGGACTGCTGAAAAGCGTAAGAGGTCCTCAAGGCGGATATAAGTTGTCAAAAAGTCCTAAAGATTATACGGCAGGGGAAATTCTCAGAGTAACCGAAGGCAGTTTATCTCCTGTAGCATGCCTTGATTTTAAACCGAATAAATGCGCTAATTATGAAAAATGTTCTACGATTGATTTTTGGGAAGGTTTGGATAAGATAATTCAGGAATATGTCGACGGAACAACTTTAGAGGAATTGGCGGAAAGGCATATAAGCAAGAATGCCTCGGATTTTTCAATTTAAATAGAAAATAAATGTATGGCATTGACATTTGAAAAAATATATTGTATATTTCATTTCATAGTATTTTGATAGGAAATATGGATATTAAAAAAAGAGGTGTGAAATGTCTTATAAAAACATTAAATCATTATATATAAACTACATCTGCTGGCGAATGTGTCTTTTTTGTTGCAGTTGTAAAACAGTAAATTAAAATAACAGAATTATAAAACAGGAGATATAAAATGACAAACAAATATAAATTTGAAACTTTACAAATTCACGTAGGACAGGAAACGCCAGACTCGGCTACAGATTCAAGAGCTGTTCCGATTTATTTAACTACTTCGTATGTCTTTGCAAATTCGGAGCAGGCTGCAAAAAGGTTTGGATTGACGGAAGGGGGAAATATTTACACCCGTTTAATGAATCCGACAACCGATGTTTTTGAAAAAAGAATTGCCGCTTTGGAAGGAGGAGCAGCGGCTCTTGCAACTGCTTCGGGAGCAGCGGCTGTTACTTATGCAGTGCAAAACATCGCCCGTTCAGGAGATCATATCGTTTCGGCAAAAACAATTTACGGCGGAAGTTATAACCTTTTTGCAAATACTTTGTCTGAGTCGGGTATTGAAACTACTTTTATCGATGCCGATGATATTAATAATTTTAAAAAAGCGATAAAGGCAAACACAAAAGCAATATTTATAGAAACGCTTGGAAATCCAAATTCAAGCATAATAGACGTTGATGCAGTTGCAAAAATAGCTCATGAAAACGGAATTCCTCTTATAGTCGACAATACTTTTGCAACGCCTTATTTATTCAGACCTATAGAACACGGAGCTGATGTAGTTGTTCATTCGGCTACTAAATTTATAGGCGGGCACGGCACGGCTTTGGGCGGAGTTATAATAGACAGCGGAAAATTCGATTGGGCTCAAAATGATAAGTTCCCGGGACTTTCAAAACCAAACCCTAGTTATCATGGAGTAGTTTTTACCCAGGCAGTTGGAAGTCTTGCTTACATAATAAAGATAAGAACAACAATTTTGAGAGATACCGGTTCCGCATTAAGTCCTTTTCATTCTTTCTTGTTTTTACAGGGGCTTGAAACATTATCATTAAGAGTTGAAAGACACGTGTACAATGCGTTAAAAGTTGTGGAATACCTTTCAAAACATCCTCAAGTCGAAAGAGTAAATCATCCTTCTTTACCGGATGACAGATACAATACTTTGTATAAAAAATATTTCCCGCAGGGAGCCGGTTCAATATTTACTTTTGAAATAAAAGGGGATGAAACAAAGGCAAAGAAATTTATTGATAAACTTAAGATTTTTTCTCTTTTGGCTAATGTCGCAGACGTAAAGTCGCTGGTTATACATCCTGCTTCAACAACACATTCTCAGCTTAGCAAAGAGGAACTTTTGGATTCAGGCATAAAACCTAACACGATACGTTTATCAATAGGAACTGAGCATATTGACGATATAATTGCAGATTTAGACGAAGCATTTAAAAATTTATAGGAGATATTATTATGGTTAAAATTTATAAAAAATTAACAGATTTGATAGGAAATACGCCGTTACTTGAAATTACGGGATATTCAAAAAAGAATAATCTTGAAGCGGTTATTTTGGCTAAGCTTGAATATTTTAATCCTGCCGGCAGCGTGAAAGACAGAATTGCAAAGGCAATGATAGAAGATGCCGAAAAAAAAGGATTGCTTAAACAAAATTCAGTAATAATAGAACCTACGAGCGGCAATACGGGGATAGGTTTGGCTTCCGTTGCTGCGGCAAAAGGCTACAGAATTATACTTACAATGCCAGAAACTTTCAGCATAGAAAGAAGAAATCTTCTTAAAGCTTACGGAGCCGAACTTGTTTTAACGGACGGGACAAAAGGAATGAAAGGTGCTATTGAAAAAGCAAAAGAACTCGCCGAAACAATTCCGGGCAGCTTTATTCCAAGCCAATTTACAAATCCGGCAAATCCTGCCGTACACAAAGCTACGACGGGCGTTGAAATTTATAACGATACTGACGGTAAAGTAGATATTTTTATTGCAGGCGTAGGTACCGGAGGAACAATCAGCGGAGTCGGCGAATATCTGAAATCAAAAAATAAAAACATTAAGATAATAGCCGTTGAACCTAAAGATTCTCCTGTTCTTTCGGAAGGCAAAGCAGGTCCTCATAAAATTCAGGGAATAGGCGCAGGATTTATTCCTGAAACTCTTAATACGTCGATTTACGACGAAGTTATTCCCGTTGCTAACGAAGATGCTTTCAGCACTGGAAAACAACTTGCAGTTACAGAAGGATTGCTTGTCGGGATTTCTTCAGGCGCGGCATTGTTTGCGGCTACACTGGTTGCAAAAAGGCCTGAAAACAAAAACAAAGTGATAGTAGTTCTTTTGCCGGATACAGGCGAAAGATATTTGTCTACTCCTATGTTTTCTTAAAAAGGTATTTTAATATGTCACAAAAAGCGATGGTTGCAATGAGCGGCGGAGTGGACAGCTCCGTCGCTGCTTATATAATAAAACAGCAGGGTTTTGAAACCGTAGGCGTGACTTTAAAGCTTGTTTCAAACGAAGATATCGGAGTTTCAAGAGAAAAAACATGCTGTTCTCTTAAAGACATTGAAGATGCCAGAAACGTTTCTTTTAAAATAGGCATAAAATATTATGTTTTTAATTTTACCGATAATTTTAAAAACGACGTTATTTCACGTTTTATTGAATCTTATGAAAAAGGGTTTACCCCGAATCCCTGCATAGACTGCAACCGTTATATAAAATTTGAAAAATTACTGGAAAGAGCCGTAAATTTAAATTTTGATTATATTGTCACGGGACATTACGGCATTATTGAGCATGACGGCGTTTCCGGCAGATTTATATTAAAAAAAGCTTTGGATGATACGAAAGACCAAAGCTATGTTTTATATTCTTTAACGCAAAAACAGTTATCAAAAATATTGCTTCCATTAGGTAAAATGAAGAAATCAGAAATAAGGAAGATTGCATCGGAGCAGGGTTTTATAAATGCAAAAAAGCATGACAGTCAGGATATTTGTTTCGTTCCTGACGGGAACTATGTCGGTTTTATAGAAAACTATAGACTTAAAAAATATAATCCCGGAAATTTTATAGACGTTTCCGGTAAAATTGTAGGCCGTCATAACGGAATAATAAATTATACGATAGGACAAAGACGCGGTCTTGGACTATTTTATCATAAACCTTTATTTGTATGCGCTAAAGATGCGGAAAAAAATACTATTACACTCGGCAGTGAACAAGATTTGTATTCTAAAAGGCTTACGGCGGTAGATATTAATCTGATAGCGTGTGAAAAAATAGAAAGGCCTTTAAAAGTAAAAGCAAAAATCAGATATAACCAGAAAGAACAGGATGCAATAGTTGAACAAATATCAGAAAGTCAGTTTCATGTTGAATTTGATTCTGAACAGCGAGCCGTTACAAAAGGGCAGGCTGTAGTTTTATATGACGGAGATATCGTCATAGGCGGCGGAACGATAATATAATCAATTTTCCAAATCTAAATCAAAAATTTCAACGCGGTTAGTTTCGGTTTCAAGCACGGCAACCGTGCTTCTTCCGTATCTTTTACCCCAAACTTCTCCGGGATTTATAAAAGTGGCATCGGGTGTTTTTTGTATTGAAGGCTTATGAGTATGCCCGTAAATCATATAGTCAAAGTGTTTTTCAACGCTGCATATCCTGTGCGTTAAAACGAATGTTTTGCCGTCAAGAACAAACATATAAGGAGAATCGTAGATTTGTCCGAACTTGTTTATAGTTCTTGCAAGATCGCAGGTTTCAAAATCATTGTTTCCAAAAACTGCCATAAACGGCGCTTTTAATTTTTCAAAATGTTTTGCCGAAGAAACAAAAGAAAAATCTCCGGCATGCAAAACAAAATTTACCTGCCGGAGATTGAAAAATTCAATAGCTTTTAAAATTTTGTCCGTATTATTGTGCGTATCCGACAAAATTCCTATCTTCATTTATATTGCAACAACATTTTTAACTTCAGGAATAGCTTCCATTATCGCTTTCTTTACGCCGTACTGTAATGTCATTGTAGCCATAGGGCATCCGCCGCAGGCGCCGGTTAATCTGACTTTTACAATACCGTCTTCCGTTACTTCAACCAATTCAACGTTTCCGCCGTCAGCCTGAAGGCTCGGCCTTATTTTGTTCAATGCTGCTTCTACTTTTTCTCTCATGATAAACTCCTTTGTTAATGTTCCCGATTATTTTATTAAATTATTTTATATAAATAAAGCTGCCAGTTCTGAATCTAAAAAACGATTTTTGATGAGTTTTGTTTTTTAATTCAAATATGAATTGTTTTTTGTTGAGAATAATTGTATTATATTAACGTATAAACCATTATAAAAATCAAAAATTCCTGAAAAATAACATTTAAGGAAACAAAATGGAAAATAACAAAGAACAAAGCCAAATCCAATTTGAAGAAAGCATAAATAATAAAAGCAGAATTAAACAAAATTATGAAGTAATAAAATTGTTGTTTAAATATATGAAAGCCAATAAAAAATGGTGGCTTTTGCCGTTTTTATTTGTGTTGGCTTTTTTCGGCATATTTATAAGTTTTGTCGGAAATAGTTCCGTTATGCCGTTAATTTATGCTTTATTTTAATCATTAATTAAAAAACAAATAGTCAAAATGAAAAAATATTTTTTAAAGATATTATTGGCGCTGGTTGGTATCATATCAGCTCTGATATTTATTGAAGTTACTTTACAAATCATTTCACTCATAACAGAAAAAACAGAATATTCAAGAACTTCTTATGTTGAACCTGACGATTTAAAAAGAAAAAGAATTCTCTGTATCGGCGATTCTATGACTTACGGTTCCGGAGTAGAATTTTACGAGACATATCCTGCCGTGTTGCAAAAATTTCTGAATAATATTTATCCTGGTAAATATGTCGTCTACAATATCGGACATCATGGAGTAAGTTCATCAATGGTATTGAGTGATTTGGAAAATAATATAAAACAGTACAAACCTGATATTGTTTTGATTATGATCGGCAGCTGCGATAATTTCATTCTTGAAAAAAGTAACAGTTATTTGTTTGCCGACAGTACAATTCAAAGATATCTTACTATATTGAATATAAATTTTAACAAATTAAAAATAGTAAAACTTTTCAGTGTGTTTTTCCTTCATGATAATGATCAAATAGGCAGTAAGAACAGTTTTATTGAGCACGATAAATCTTATTCTCTTCAAATTGAGTTATGGACACAAAAATGTAACAAGAAGCTTAATCCTGAAGAACTTATACGAGAAGGCGAAGCCTTTGTCAAAATTCATCCGAACGTGGAAATGTTACAGCAAATAGCATTTTTGTACCAACAGAAAGGCGATTTCGAAAAATCTTTTATATATTTTAATAAAGCTTTGGATATTGAATGTTCCGTGCGGACCGTCCAGTTTTTGATAGAAGGGCAATATATCAGGCAAAAAGATTATAAAACGGCATTGGCTGTATTGGAAAAATATAAAAAAGTATTTATCAGGGAGAAAAAACTAGACCTTTTTCTTGAAATGAAAAGTTTTTGCAGCAGCATTAATGAAAACAGCGAAAGCAAAACTCTTTTATATAATTATTCCAAAATATATTCTATATTAAATAAAAAAAATATTAAGATTATATTTTTGGGATATCCTCAGTATGACAAGACTGAAAATGAATTGGCGGTTATAAAACAAAATCTTAAAGCTGAAGTGCTGTTCTTGTTTGCAGATATAGTTAAAGATAAAGATATCCTTTTGCGATATGACGGATACTGCACAAAATACGGATATGAAAAAATAGCAAAAATGGTTTTTGCCAGACTGCAGTCTCTCAAATGGATTGAATAACCTGAATACATTTCAGAACAAATTTTATAAAAACCTATATATTGTCAGATAATATTCCAACCGTTTTTTGAAGCGTCAGACGGCATGCGCCAGTCTCCGCGGGGGCTTAAACTTATCGAACCTACTTTCGGTCCGTCCGGCACGCAGTTTCTCTTAAACTGTGAGTTAAAAAATCTCTTGTAAAACAGGTCAAGCCATTTTTTGATTACGGCATCGTCGTATTTATTCTTAAAAGCGTTCTGCGCAAGATAAAAAATCTTTTCAGGCGTGAAATTCCAGCGGATATGATGATATATAAAAAAATCATGAAGTTCGTAAGGTCCGATAAGATCTTCGGTTTTCTGGGCGATATTTCCTTTTTCGTCAGGAGGAAGAAGTTCCGGTGAAATTGCAGTATCGCATATTGATTCAAGCGTTTGTCTGCATGATTTCAGCTCAATCCATAAACTTGCCTGGTACACAAGATACTTTACAAGAGTTTTAGGCACGGAGCAATTTACGTTATACATGCTCATATGATCGGCGTTATAAGTGCAAAAACCGAGGGCAAGCTCAGATAAATCTCCTGTTCCGAGAACTATTTTATTTGTTTTATTGGCGTAATCCATAAGGATTTGGGTTCGTTCTCTCGCCTGTGAATTTTCATAAGTGACCGAACGGTCATTTTCAGAAAGTCCTATATCTTTGAAATGCTGTATGCAGGCTGCAGAAATGGATATTTCCTGTTTATCAATTCCTAGTTCATCCATAAGTTTGAACGCGTTGTTTTTTGTTCTGTCGGTCGTTCCGAATCCCGGCATAGTAATGCCTGTTATAGTTTTTCTGTCCCAGCCGAGTTTATCAACGGCTCTGACAGCAACAAGAAGAGCAAGAGTCGAATCAAGCCCGCCCGATACGCCTATGACGAGTCCCTTAGTTTTACTTGTTTCAAGACGCGTCATCAGTCCGTTAACCTGAATATTTAAAATTTCTTCGGCGCGTTCTTTCATTTTATCGTTTGTTTTAGGCACAAACGGGGCTGAGTCTATATAACGGTTTAGCTCTTTAGGCTGTTGAATGTTATTAATATCAATTTCTATCGTTTTTATCTTTCCGTTTAAAACGTCGTAAAAATGGTCGACCTGATCTCCGAAAGTCGTAAATTTGCGGCGTTCATTTTCTAATTTGTTTATATCAAAATCCGCGAAAATTTTTGTGCCTTCGCGTTTGTAAAGTTCCGTTTCGGCGAGCATAATTCCGTACTCGTAAGCAAGACAATGTCCTGAAAATACTACGTCTGACGTCGATTCCGTAGGCCCTGATGCCGCATAGAGATATGCGCAGACGTTTCTTGATGAATTTTGGCTGACAAGTTCACGTCGGTACGCTGCTTTTCCGACAGTTTCTGTAGACGCCGACGGATTTAAAATCACAGTCGCGCCCATAATGCTGAGACGCGAAGAAGGGGGAATAGGCATCCATAAATCTTCACATATTTCAATGCCTGTTTTAAAAGACAAATTGCCTGCCGAAACGTCAAATATTAAATTAGGATTAAAAGGTATTTTTTTGTATTCCGAATCTATATCGAATCCGGAATGGAACCATCTGCGTTCATAATATTCTTTGTGATTTGGAAGATATGATTTAGGAATAAATGCCGCTGCTTTTCCGCCGGCAATTACGGCCGCGGCGTTCCAAAGGCGCGACTGATGGTAAAGCGGAAGCCCGACAACGGCTATTATATCTTTTGTTTCAAGAGATATTTCATCCAAAGCATCTTCTGCTTCCTTAAGTAAAATATCCTGCTGGAATAAATCTCCGCATGTATAGCCTGTCAATGAAAGTTCAGGAAATAAAATAATAGAGGCGTTTTTCTTTTTTGCGTCTTTAATTTCATTTATTATCTGAGCGGTATTAAAATTTACGTCTGCAATTTTAATTCTTGGTGCGCAAGCGCAAACTCTTATAAAACCATGTTCTGTAATCATATATACTCCAACAAGATAGATAAAATTTTGTAATAATATGAGTATATCAAAATTTTCAGCAAATTTAATATCAGCGCATTTTTTTATGCGGTATATTGAAAAAAATTTTTAAAATGATAAAATATTACGCAAATCTAATTATCTAATTCATAAGCTCTTGATAAGATAATAAAAATTCAAATAAATTTAAAAAGTCGGGGTGTAGCACAGCTGGCTAGTGCGCTCCCTTCGGGTGGGAGAGGTCGCTGGTTCAAATCCAGTCACCCCGATTTTATAACCAAAAACCGTCTTTTAAAACAGGAAATTCAGCTTTAAAATTAAATTATGAAAAATAAACACATCGGTTTGTATTTACGGCCGGTAAGAAATATCTGCTTGGAAACTGTAAACGCGCCCAAGAGGATTTGAACCTCTAACCTTTTGATTCGTAGTCAAACGCTCTATCCAGTTGAGCTATGGGCGCATTATAAAAACAATAAATAATTTTAAATGATTTAGTGTTTTTTGTCAATAAGGATTATATTCGTTTTTTCTCTGTATTTTTGATAAAATAGCGGTATTAACTTACAGAGGTGTTCTTGTGTCTGCTAAAAAATTGGAAAAACAAATATTAATAACAAATAAAAAAGCTTTTCATGATTATCATATTCTTGAAGAATACGAAGCCGGTATCGTGTTGTCAGGGTATGAAGTCAAATCTTTAAGACTGCATAACGTAAGTCTTGTCGACTCTTTGGTAAGATTTGTCAACGGTGAAGCTTATTTGGACAATGTATATATAGCTCCTTATTTGCAGATTTCAAGCCATGTCCAGGAATATGAAGCTAAAAGGAAAAGAAAACTTCTGCTGCACAGACAGGAAATAGTTAAGATAAATTCGAAAGCGAAAGAAAAAGGATTAACGGTAATACCTTTGGAAATCTATGTTTCAAAATACGGCAAAATTAAAGTTCTTATAGGACTGGCAAAAGGGAAAACCACTTACGACAAGAAAGAAATTTTAAAGAAAAAAGACATAAACCGCGAATTACAAAGACAGGGATATTGATGTTGGCGCAAAATAATGACAAATAAACAGATATCAGACCAATTTATTGTTGTTGAAGCTTCGGCGGGATCCGGAAAAACTCATAATTTGGCAAAAAGATATATTACTTTACTGCTGGATTTTGACGCATCTGAAAATAAAAACATTCCTTTAAAAAATATTCTGGCTTTAACATTTGCAAATAAAGCAAGTGTTGAAATGAAAGAAAGAATAATAGAATATTTAAAAAAAATATCATTAAGAGAAGATGTAGGCGATTTACTGAGCGATATTAAACTTCCAAAAGATAAAATAGCTGAAAATGCAAATATTGCGATGAACGTTATTATCGGGCATTACGATAATTTTAATGTTAAGACAATAGACAGTTTTATTAATTTAATTATAAAGGCCTGCGCTTTAAAAATAGGTCTCTCTCCTGATTATCAGATAGAAGAAAATTATAAGGACTATATAGGTTTTTCAATAGATTCGTTTCTTGATAATTCTTTAGTCAGCAAAGAACTGGAGAATTTGTTAAATGATTTTTTTGAACAATATCTGGTTGACGCTCATTTGTCATGGGATATCAAAGAAAATATATCGCAGGAATTTATAAAACTTTACGAAGACGTTAAAAAATCCGCAAAACAGCTTCAAAGTGACGGCGTGATTGATTATAAAAAAGTTTTGATTGATTATTGTGAAAAATTTTACGACTGTTGTCTGGATATGACTAAAATCAAAGAATTTGCAAATATAGACAAGCGTCTGGCTGATAACATATTTAAAATAACAGAGAATAATAAAAGATATCTTCTCACAAACAAAACAATATCTGCGTATTTCAAAAAAGAGAGTATTCCTTACAGGGCAAAAACACAGCAGAATGAACGGCTTGATGAATTGTTTTTCGAATCTCAAAAAATACTTAAGGGCTTTTATGAGTTTAAAGCGTTTAATTATTACGGAATTTATATGCGGATGTTTGAGCATATCGTTAATGAGTTTGACAGACAGTCAAAAGCGGACTCAATAGTTTTTCTGCAGGATCTTAACAGAAAAGTATTAAAAATATTTAATGATGACAGCGGGATAGTGCCTGAAATATATTTTCAGCTTTCGAGTTATTTTAAAGATTTTCTTATAGACGAATTTCAGGATACAAACCAAATACAGTGGAAAACGCTGAAATTAATAGTTGAGGAGAATCTGTCTCAGGGCGGTTCTTTTTTCTATGTCGGAGACAAAAAACAGGCTATATACGGATTCAGAGGCGGGGATTCAAGAATATTCGACCGTCCTTTAGCCGAATTTGCAAGATACAATCCTAAACGCGTGCAGCTGGACACAAACTACAGGAGCTATAAAGCAATTATTGATTTTAACAATTCCGTTTTTTCAAAAGAAAATATTGCAAGATTTTTTGACGAACTTGTAAAAGACAAAGACCTTGAGGAAATTCCCATGTATTTCAGTTCTATTTCCGATATGTTTGAAACGTCAAAGCAAAAATACAGCGCCGGTAAAAAAAACGGCGGATATGTCGAAATATCGACTATAGAGTACGGAGAAGAAGATAAAGAAGACTGTGAATTAAAAGTAAAAGAGTATTTGTATAAAACCATAGATTCTCTTAAAGAAAGGTTTGAATACAAAGATATTACCGTAATATGCAGAGACAATAACGATATAGCAAAAATAGGACAGTGGCTTCTTGAAAAAAACATAGACATTGAATCTTTTCAAACTTTAAATATTATAAACAGCGATATTGTAAAAGAATTGTTTTCAGCTTTGAAATTTTTTAACTCTCCTACGGATGAAATATCTTTCGCGTCATTTTTGTTAAGTTCAGTATTTTTATTCAGGACAAAAATGTCTAAAGAAGAAATACTGCAGTTTATTACGGAAAATTCTTTGAATAAAAATAAAGAAAAAGAACTTTATGTTTTGTTCAGAGATAAATATCCGGATATATGGCGGGAATATTTAGAGCCGTTTTTTAATTCGGCCGGTTTTATTGCCGTTTATGAATTGCTTGTTTCTGTCATATCAAAATACGACGTTATTAATAATTTTCAAAATAACAATAACGTAATTTTAAGATTTTTGGAAATTGTAAGCATTTTTGAATCGCAGGAGCAGGGACTGCAGAATTTTATAGATTATTTCCAAAATACTGAAGAAAGACGCAAGGATAATAATTTCTTTATTAAAGTTCCTTCTTCAAACGCCGTAAGAATTATTACTGCTCATAAAGCTAAAGGTTTGCAGTTTAACGTTGTTATAATGCCTTATTTGTCTTTAAAGTTTTCCGCTCCGGAAAAGCCTTTCAATGTACAGAATGACAAATATATTAAGTTTCTTAATATTTCAAAACAAATGCTTTCTTATTCGGATGAACTGGCGGAAATATATTATAAAAAATACTTTAAAAATCTTTCGGACGAGCTGAATGTTTTATATGTCGCAATGACAAGAGCCGTATGCGAGTTTTACGGGCTTATAATGCAGGAAAGCGGCAAAAAAAGAACTCCTATTAATAAATTGCTGCCTGATGATTTAAGAAAATCAGGAGAAAAGAATAAATATTCTCCGGCGATTAAAAAAGAAGACGTTGTCAAAGAAATTTTTGTGACTCAGATGAAAGATTTTACTGAGATAATTTCGGAAAGCGCAATGGAAATATACGGTAAAGAAAGAGAAGATATTTTGTTGAAGGGGAAAATTATTCACTATGCTTTGTCTTTGATATTGACTTATAAAAAAGAAAATATTGAAAATGAAATTCAAAAAACTTTATCTTCGGCTGCTTTAAAATATCCGAATGAAAATATTTCATGGCTTGAGTCTTCATTAAAAAAAATTCTGTCTGATAACGCAATATCGGCGTTTTTTGACGTTTCAAAAAACATTTATAATGAGAAAGAATTTGTAGATTCTTCAGGGAATACTTTAAGAATAGATAAACTTGTAACAGATAAAGAGAATAAAAAAATAAGCATAGTCGATTTTAAAACATCGATATACGATGCCGAACTTATCAAAAAACAAATGCATAAATACCTTTCTGTGGTAAGAGATTTTTATCCCGGAAAAGAAGTCTGTTGTTTTGTAGTCAATATCGAAAAAACTGATGTTGTGGAGATTAAGTAATGCCGTCAAGAATTATTAATATCGCATTACATGAAGACATTGTTAAATTTACGGCGGCTCATATACGGTCTCTTTGCGGGACTGCCGATTTCAGCTCTGCGGCTGTTATTATGCCTTCTAAAAGACCGGCGCTGTTTATAAAAAGAGAACTGTCAAAAAATCTTAACAGATCTTTCATTCCGCCGAGTTTTATGACATTTGACGATATTGTCAGCGATATAACGGCTGCTCATTTTAACTTAAAAAGAATCTCTGAAATTGACAGCGCTTATATTATTTACGATATAGTTAAAAAGAATATTCCCCAATTTTTTGAAGAGAAGAATTCTTTTGCCGGTTTCTTTCAATGGAGTTATGAAATTCTGTCTTTTATAGACGCTCTTGATACTGAAAAAATCACGGATGACAAACTGTTAAATATTAAGCTGAATGCTGATATAGGATATGATCTGCCTGCAGGAATAAACGAATTATTGAAACATCTCTATTTGATAAGGAGCCTGTTTCATAAAGAATTGAACGCATCCCGTAAAACGACGAGAGGATTAAGTTATTACAATGCTGATTTGAAAATACTTCAACATTTAAAACAATATGAGCGCGTCATATTGTTTAATCCTTACTATTTAAACAAATCCGAAACAGACATGTTTAAAAAAATTTATGATGAGGGAAAACTCGATATTATAATCAAAGGCGATAAAAATAATTGGAGCGCTCTGGAAAAAATTTACAAAGATTTTTCAGGTTCTTACGAAAATGGCGTTAGCGATAAAATAAATGAAAATATCAGCTTTTACTGCGCTTATGACGGTGAGTCTCAAGCCTGTTTAGCCGGAAATTTAATAAACAGATTGTCTCCGGAAGATATTTCGCAGACGGTTGTTATCGTACCGGATAACTCAATTTTGCCATCTGTTATGAACCAAATGTACAGCATTGTCGATGACGTGAATATTGCGGTAGGGTACCCAGCTGCAAAAACGACGGTCTTTTCTCTTATGAACGCTTTAGTAAAAGCTCAAAAGACAAAAAAGAATAATAAGTATTATGTAAAAGATATGCTGTCGGTTTTATCAAATCCTTTGGTAAAAAATATGAGGTTTATTGGAAATCCGAGCGTTACAAGAATAATTGTGCACAAAATTATTGATAACTTTGACAGATTTAACCGTGAAGCTGAATTTTCAGGTTATGTTTTTATTGACCCGGAAGAAATCAAAAACAACGTTAAATTATGCAATGAAATTTCAGATACGGTTTCTTATTACTGGCAAAGAGTTTCTCCTGAAAGAGTAAAAGAACTGTTGGATGAAATTTTTGCTTTGTTTTTTGACAGCCTTTCGGATATTTCAAATATGAGCGTGTTAAGCGGCTGTATTAAAAAAATAGCCGACAGTATTGTGGAAAAAAGCCTGATTAAAACATATCCGTTTAATTTAAGCGCAGTAAATATTCTTTATGACATTGCCGGACAGTTTCAAAATGCTGTTTGTTCAAATGAAAATTTCGACCAATACGAAATGCTCTATATACTTGAAAAAGTATTGTTAAGAGGAACGGTTTCTCTTGTAGGGAGTCCTTTAAAAGGACTCCAGATTTTGGGTGCTCTTGAAGCAAGAGGGCTGAGTTTTAAAAACGTGTATGTTTTGTCCATGTCGGATTCAATTATGCCGAAAATAAAAGAAGCCAGTCCTTTAATTCCTAAAGATATAATGATTTCTTTAGGAGTCGGTTATGTAAGCAGAGAGGTTGATATTCAAAAATATCATTTTATGAGCCTTGTAGCATCAAGCGAAAATGTTTCGCTGATATATGCCGATGATGAAAAAAACGAGAGAAGCAGATTTATAGAAGAGCTTGTATGGCAGAAACAGTCAAAAGAAAAATCTCTTGAAGTCGCAAATGTTATTAAAACTGTTTTGCCGAGCAGAGTACTGTCACAAAACAAACAAACATTTGCAAAAACTGATGAAATAAAAGAGTTTTTAAAGAACTTTTCTTATTCTCCTACAAGCATAGACACTTATATGAAATGCAAACTTCAGTTTTATTATAAATATATTTTAAAATTGTCACAGCAGACAGATTTTGAGCAAAATTATGAAAGTCAGGATATCGGCAACGTAATACATGAGTTTTTGGAACAGACCTTTCATAAGAGTACGGCAAAAGAGGATTTGCTAAAAAACGGCGCTTATGAACTTTATTTAAACACATTGGAACAACATTTGGATAAATATTTTAAAAAACATGAGACCGGTAAGATTTTTCTTTTAAAAAAATTAATAAAAAAGAGAATGTGCGATTTTTATGAAAATGAAAAAAACAGGGATTTTCAGGAAATACTTGAAACGGAATTTTCGATAAAGTCAACGATTCAAATTGCAGGCAATACGTATAATCTTAAAGTGAAAGTCGACAGAATTGACAAAAACGTCAACGGCGGACTTTCTATCATAGATTACAAAACAGGATCAATAACAGCGCCTTTAAAAAGCGGAATATCTGAAAATGCCGAAGGAGACAGAAGAGAATTTATACGGAAGAATATCAAATCTTTTCAATTGCCTGTATATAAATATGCCTATGAGAATAAATTTTCAAAAAGCATAGAAAATTGTATGCTGTATTCTTTAAGAGACGGCAATATAATCTCTCTGTTTAAAGAAAAAACTTCTCAAGACGATAAAAATAATATATACAATATTTGCATTAGTCATTTGAAATATGTTATTTCCGAAATTAACGGCGATGAGCCTTTTAAAGCGGAGTTATATGATAATGCCGACTGCGCCTCATGTCCTTATTTTTATTTATGCAGATAATTTTTGCAGTCTTTAAAAAGGATGATATTTTTTGTAAAATACGGATAAGATATTGATTGTTTCTTGGAGGAAAAATGAAGGTTGTTGCGTTTAACTGCAGTTCCAGAAAAGACGGGAATACATCAATTTTGCTGAACACCGTTCTTAAAGAATTATCAGATAAGGGAATAGAGCCGAAACAGATTCAGCTTGCCGATAATAAAATATCAACGTGTATTGCGTGTTATAAATGCGTTGCAAACAAGGATAAAAAATGCGCAATTGCCGATGATATGATAAATGACTGTATACAGGCGATGACGGAAGCTGACGGAATAATTATAGGGTCTCCTGTTTATTTTTCAAACATCACGCCGACTGCGGCGGCATTAATCTGCCGTGCCGGTATGGTTGCAAGAGCAAACGGCATGCTGCTTTCAAAGAAAGTCGGAGCGGCCGTAGTATCGGCAAGAAGAGCCGGTTCAATGCATGCATTCAGTTCAATCAATCATTTTTTTACAATACTTGAAATGATAATAGTAGGTTCAAATTACTGGAACGTCGGTTTCGGTAAACAAAAAGGGGATGTCTTGGCAGATGCGGAAGGGTTGGATATTATGCGTAAACTTGGGCAGAATATGTCATGGCTGCTGCAAAAAATACACGGGGAAAATAAATAATGAAAAAAATAATTTTGTTTTTATTGATGCTCCTTCCGGTTTATGCTTATTCTAAACCAGACAACAGGTTGTTTATTATAGAAAGAAGTAAAAACGCCAATATTGTTTGTTATGATGCAAAGTTAGACGCTAACGGACAAATTTTAAAAGAAAGTCCTGTTGATGCATATTGGCTTCTTTTTGCCGAGAAAAACGGAGAAAGGGAAGAATTAAGCCTTTTTGATAAAAAAGCGTACGGGTTTAAAGCGAAATATAATGAACAGAACAAAAATTACGATTTTACGTTGAAAGCAGTGGAAGATAAACCTATGACTATCAGCATAATCGGAACTCTTCCTAAAGTAACAATACAGATAAATGATAAAAAATGTTTCTTGGAAAAGGTTTATATAGAGTCTAAAGACGGCGCTTTCGGCATACCAAAAGTCAGTTTTTATACTTTATACGGCGAAGACATTACCACAGGCGCTAAAGTTGAACAAAAAATAGTATTGAAAAAATAAGTATTTTCTGCTAGACTAATATTGTGAAGAAGAGGTATATTATGTCTAAAAAATTGGGTTTTACGCTTACGGAGTTGATAATAGCTTTGGTGATCTTGGTAATATTGGCTTTGGTGGCTATTCCTGTATATAGAGGATATGTAAAAAAAGGTATAGCAACCGAAGGTAAGGCTTTGTTGGGTGAAATCAATGCCGCCCAGCAGATTTACTATTCAAGGCACGGTAAATATTACGCCGGTACTGCAGGACAGCAGATGGGCGCTTCTTTCGGCGTTGATGCAAGAAGGAATAAGTACTTTACATCATATTATGTTACTACAAGCGGTGATACTTTTGATGCTGTTACGTCTTCAAAAGAAGGGCATCAATTGACATTGAAGGGTTATGCGACTACTACACCTCAGATAATAGACAATACCCCTGTAGATTAAAATTTAGTATACTAAAGGAACAAGCTTGCGCATAAAGCTTGTTCCTTTTTTTATATATGGAGAGATGGCCGAGTTGGTTTAAGGCGGTAGTCTCGAAAACTGCTATACGGGGAACCGTATCGGGGGTTCGAATCCCCCTCTCTCCGTTCTTTTCTTTTTTAAAGAAACAAATCAACATTAATATTTGGTCTGCAATTTTGTATTTCAAAAGCTTATGTACCGTTTCACTTTTTGTACACCGCACTTTTGAAATACTTTATTTCGCCTAAAATCTTAATGTTTCAAACAACAAAAACACATAATACACACTTTTAAATTCTCAGAATTTTTTACAACTTTGTGCCTTGTATAAAATCGAAATACTGTGTAAATGTTTCTGCACTTTTGAAATACTTCATTTTTTATATTTTAAATCGTTTAGAATAAAATGTGTCGGAAAATTTGGTTGGATTATTCTATTTAAAAAGCATTCATATAAAATAAAACAGTTCTTGTTGACCGTCATAAAAAAATTTACTATATTAAATTCGTTATAATAGTCATTAGGAAGGCGTTTATTAATATAAAAAAAGCGTCTATAAATTTTCTAAATAAAAAAATTTATCTTAGAATCATTTGCTTTAGTAAAAGAAATGATTCAGTATTTCTTTCCTCTCAAATAAAACAAATATCGTTAAAGAATAAATGTAAAAGAATAATAAAAACATATTGTCTTTTTATATTCAGTAATTTTAATTTCAAGGTGCTATATGAATAAAAATATCAATTTGAAATTTATTGCTATGGTATCATATTTGTTTTTTTGCAGTTCAGCCTTTGTTTATGCCGATAATGAGCAAGCTGCCGGACTGAATTTTATTATCAAAAACGCGTTGGAGTCTAATCCTGAGATTATTTATGCAAAAAAAGCTTTTGAATCTTCGCAGGCAAGGATTCCTCAGTCGTCAAGCTTAAAAGACCCTGAATTTGGGTATGAACATGATAAGATGCTTTCCGACAGAATGTTGTCGGGAGAGCCTATGAATGTATTATTTATTTCACAGGAAATTCCTTTTCCTTCAAAACTTTATCTGCAGTCAAAGATAACATCTAAATACGCAAATATTGCATATGAAAATTATAAACTTAAAGAGCAGGAAATAATATCGCTTGTGAAAAAATCATATTATGAACTTTTATTTGTTTATCAGGCTATTGCAATAAACGATGAAAATAAAGATGTTTTGAATCAAATTTATAAAACTTTAATATTGCGTTACGGTTCAGGGCAGGGAACTCAGTCTGATGCTTTAAAAATTCAGGTTGAATTGGCTAAAGCAGACGGAGAGAGTATTCTTCTTGAACAGAAACTAGAATCTCTAAAGGCAAAAATCAATACTTTGCTTAATAAAAATCCGCAAGAAAACATTAATATTTCTTTGGATGAATTTAAACCCGACAAAATAAATCATACGCAGGATGATTTTATAGATATGGCTAAAAATAACAATAATGAATTAAAAATTTATAAATACTCAGTTGAAAGAGGAAAGCTGGCTTATGAACTTGCTTTAAACGGTTATTTGCCTGATTTTTCATTAAAATTTAAACAAATGATATCTAAAGATTTTTTTGAAAACGATGAATGGTCTGCAATGATAGGTATTACTTTGCCTTTGTGGTTTTTTAAAAAACAAGCGTTTAACGTTGATGAAACAAAATCTGAAATCGAAATGCTTGATTATGATTACAAAAACAAAGAAAATGCCGTTATTTTCGAAATTAACGATGCGTATTCAAGAGCTTTGGCAAATGAAAAACTTATTAATTTATACGAAACGGCTTTTATTCCGCAGGGGCAAGAAGCGGTCAATGTCGCGTTAAAAAGTTATTTATCAAATAAATCAGATTTTTTATCAGTTCTTGACAGCAGACGTATGTTGATAAATTTTAAGTTGGAATATTTGACTGCAATGTTAAATTTCAAAATTGCATTGGCAGACCTTGAGAAACTTACGGGAACAATCTGACCGGGAGGGTATTATTGTGCATAAATATTTATTAGCGGTTATTTTTATATTTTTTGTTTCATTTGGCTTTTTCTCAATTTCAGGATGTACTGACAGAGAAAACGGCATTTCTTCACAAAAAGAAGAAAAATACCATTGTCCTATGCATCCTGATTATATTTCTGATAAGCCCGGCGATTGTCCAATTTGCGGAATGAAGCTTGTTAAAATTGAACAAAAATCTTCAGAATCGGAGTCTGAGCCTTTAAGAGCAAAAGAAAAAACTGCCGAGGAAATTTGCATAGAGCATAAGTGTACAATGAAAAATTGTCCAATGATGGTTAAATCCCATATTAAGCCCGGTGAAAGACTTTTTTGTCCTGTTTGCGGAGAAGTTATAGGTACTGAAAACGGTAAAGTTGTTGAAATATCAAGTATTTCAACAAATAAAGGAGTTTCAGACGAGATGAAAAATCGAAGAAAACTTATTTATTATAGAAATCCGATGAATCCTAAAGATACTTCTCCCGTTCCTGCAAAAGATTCAATGGGTATGGATTACATACCTGTTTATGAAGATAATTCATCTGCAAATAAAGATGCCGGTACGACAGTGTCAATAAGTGCGGAAAGACAACAACTGATAGGAATCCAGACTGAAAAAATAACAGCTAGAAATTTGGTTGCGGATATACGCGTTTCCGGCAAGATTGCCTATGACCCTGAATTGGCGGTTACACAGGAAGAATTTATACAGGCTTTGAACGCTCAGGATAATGTTAAAAATTCTTCTCTTAAAGACATTGCGGATAATGCCGGAAAATTAACTGCCGCAGCGGAAAATAAATTAAAATTATCAGGAATGAGCGATGAACAAATTGAAAAAATAAAACAGACACGCAAAGTCGAAACAAATCTTTATCTGCCTGATAAAAATGATAATGTTTGGGCATATATATATGTTTATGAATATGAAATAGCTTCCGTTAAAAAAGGTGATAATGTTGAAATAGAAGCAGCGGCTTATCCGGGGGAAAAGTTTGCCGGAAAAGTTGTTGCAGTAAGCCCTGTTTTGGACAATGAAACAAGAACAAACCAAGTTCGTGTCAGCGTAAAAAATAAAAATAACAAACTTAAGCCTGAAATGTTCATAAATGCCTTAATAAATGAAAAATTAGGTTATAAATTGTCTGTGCCTGTATCTGCTGTGCTTGATACCGGACTGCGGAAAATTGTTTATCTGTCAAAACCGGGGGACATAATTGAATCTCATGAAGTTACTCTCGGTAAAAAAGCAGGAAATTATTATGAAGTTTTAGACGGTTTGAAAAACGGCGATATTGTTATAACAAGCGGAGTTTTTCTTGTTGATTCTGAATCGAAACTGAAAAATCCTTATCACGGGAAATGATATGATTGAAAAAATAATAGAATTTTCTGCCAAAAATAAATACATTATTATTGTTTTTGTGATAGCAGCTATGGCTGCGGCTTTTTACAGTATTAAAAATATGCCTTTGGATGCAATTCCGGATCTTTCAGACACGCAAGTTATAATATATTCAAAATGGGACAGGTCTCCTGATATTATTGAAGATCAGGTTACTTATCCTATTATCAGCGCTATGCTGGGCGCTCCAAATGTGAAGGCAATCAGAGGTTTTTCTGATTTCGGATTTTCTTATATTTATGTTATTTTTAAAGACGGTACGGATATTTATTGGGCGCGCAGCCGTACTTTAGAATATTTAAATAAAATAACAGCTAAACTGCCTGACGGCGTTAAAACAGAGATAGGACCTGATGCAAGTTCTGTCGGATGGGTTTATCAATATGCTTTGACAGATAAAACAGGAAAAAATAATTTGGCTGATTTAAGAAGTTTTCAAGATTGGTATTTGAAATATTGGCTTCAAAGCGTTCCGGGCGTTGCAGAAGTTGCTTCCGTAGGCGGTTTTCAAAAACAATATCAGGTTAATGTTGATCCTAATGCGTTAATTTCATATAAAATACCTCTTAATAAAGTTGTTGACGCCGTCAGAGACAGTAATAATGATGTCGGCGGAAGACTTGTTGAATTTTCGGGTGCAGAATATATGATCCGCGGCAGGGGATACGCAAAGACTGTTAAGGATATAGAAAATATTGTTGTAGGCGTTTCTTCTTCCGGGATTCCTGTTCTTGTAAGCAATGTGGCAAATGTGACGTTGGGTTCAGATATGCGCAGAGGCGTTGCCGATTTGGACGGAGAAGGCGATTCCGTAGGCGGTATTATTATTATGCGCTACGGAGAAAATGCTTTAAATGTAATCAACAGAGTCAAAACAAAAATTGAAGAAATAAAAACTTCTCTCCCGGACGGAGTTGATTTAGTAACCGTTTATGACCGTTCCGATCTTATTAAACGTTCAATTAATACTTTGAAAAAACAGCTTACTGAAGAAATGATAATAGTAAGCGTAGTAATTCTTTTATTTCTTTGGCATTTTCCGTCAGCTGTAATTCCTATTGTAACAATACCTATAGCTGTTTTTCTTTCTTTTATCCCAATGTTCGGTATGAACATAACATCAAATATTATGAGTCTTTCCGGAATTGCAATATCAATAGGAGTGCTTATTGACGGAGCAATTGTTGAAGTTGAAAATGCTTATAAACGTTTGCAGATTTGGGAAGCAGGAGGGCGAAAAGGTGATTTTCATACTGTAAGATTAAATGCTCTTAAAGAAGTCGGTCCGTCGGTTTTTTTCTCACTGCTTGTAATAGCAGTAGCGTTTCTTCCTGTTTTTACTCTTGTGGATCAGGAAGGGCGACTTTTTAAACCTCTTGCCGTCAGTAAAACTCTTGCAATGGGTATTGCCGCATTGCTTGCTATAACTCTTGACCCGGCAATGAGAATGTTGTTTACTCGCATGGATTATAAACATTTTAAGCCGCGCTGGATTTCAAATATTTATAATTCAATTACAGTCGGCAGATATTATCCTGAAGAAAAACATCCGATAAGTAATATTCTTTTCCGAATTTATGAACCTGCATGCAGATTTGTTCTTAAATACCGCAAAACAACGATTATTTTTGCTTTAGCATTGTTAATTTCTACAATTCCAGTTTATTTTCATTTGGGTAAGGAATTTATGCCTCCTCTGAATGAGGGAACAATACTTTATATGCCTACAACTTTACCGGGAATTTCTGTTACTGAAACACAAAAGCTGCTTCAGTCAATGGACAAGATTATAAAAGATACTCCTGAAGTTGAGAGGGTATTCGGGAAAGCAGGACGTGCGGAAACATCTACAGATCCGGCACCGTTTTCAATGATGGAAACGACTATTGTTTTAAAGCCTGAAAAAGAGTGGAGAAAAGTTGACAGATGGTACTCTTGGATGCCTGATGTTTTTCAAGTTCCTTTTCGGCATATTTGGAGTGACAGAATAACTTATGATGATTTGATAAATGATTTAGACGGTAAAATGAATTTTCCGGGCGTATCTAATGCCTGGACAATGCCTATTAAAGCAAGAATCGATATGCTGTCAACGGGAGTAAGAACGCCTGTCGGCATAAAAATATACGGCTCGAATCTTAAAGAGATTGAGGCGATAGGCGTGAATATTGAATCCGTAATAAAGAATATAAAAGGTACACGTTCTGTTTTTGCAGAAAGAGTTACTGGCGGATATTTTATTGATTTTGATATAAAAAGAGACCGGCTTGCCCGTTACGGTCTGACAGTCAAAGATGCTGAGGCTGTTATTACTTCTGCAATTGGCGGAGAGTCTGTTACGACAAGTATTGAAGGCAGAGAAAGATACTCAATAAATGTTAGATATGCAAGAGAATTCAGAGATGATTTGGATAAGCTGAAAAGGGTTCTTGTTACAACGGCATCAGGTGCGCAGATTCCGCTCGGAGAATTGTCTGAAATTAAAATATCTATGGGGCCTTCAATGATTCGTGATGAAAACGGGATGCTCTCTGGATATGTTTACGTGGATATTTCCGGACGAGATATCGGCTCTTACGTTGATGAGGCCAGAAAAGCCGTTCTGGAAAAAATTAAGCTTCCTGCCGGTTATGCTGTTCAATGGAGCGGGCAGTACGAAAATATGCTCAGGGTAAAAGAACGTTTAAAAGTTGTTATTCCCGTTACGCTATTTCTTATATTTATTTTGCTTTATATGAATACAAAATCTTCTGTTAAAGCCGGTATTGTTATGCTGGCTGTTCCTTTTTCCCTTGTGGGTGCAATATGGCTTTTGTATATTTTAAATTATAATATTTCGATTGCAGTTTGGGTTGGAATGATAGCGCTTATGGGTCTTGATGCAGAAACAGGCGTTTTTATGCTGTTGTTTTTGGATTTATCTTATAATGATATGTTAAAACAGGGGAAATTGAATACGCGCGAAGACCTTGATGAGGCAATAGTTCACGGGGCTGTAAAACGCATACGCCCTAAAATGATGACAGTTACTGCTATGTTTATGGGGCTTATTCCGATAATGTATTCAATGGGAGCAGGCAGCGATGTGATGAAAAGAATAGCTGCTCCTATGATAGGAGGTGTTTTAACAAGTTTTATTATGGAGCTGCTTGTATATCCTCCTGTATATTCAATATGGAAATGGAATTATGAAATGAAATATAAAAACAATAACTTAAAAGAAGAAAACTTTGAAATATCAAAAGGAGAAACAAAATGAAAAAAATGTATTTCACTTACGCGGTATTATTTTTGTTATCGTTGTTTAACGTTCAATTAATTTATGCGGCAAGCGCATCATCTGCTGTAAAAACAAAAGCGGAAATTTCAAAATCCGTAAATGCAGGTAATACCATATGTCCTGTAACAGGACAAAAGATTGAAGAGAAAACAAAAGCAACATATGAATATAACGGGAAAGAATATAATTTCTGTTGTTCAATGTGTATTGATAAATTTAAAAGCGATCCTCAAAAATATATAGATAAAATAGAAAAGACAAAGTAAATATTAATAAATTAATTTGTTAATTGTGCTTTAAGTTAAATCTTAAAACCGCCTATGGAGGACAATGTTTTTGCTGCGGATTTTGAACCTTTTATCATAGACTTTTTTATGTCTTTGCTTGATAGATATTCCATAATGAAACCTGCCTGATAACTGTCGCCGCAGCCGGTTGTGTCAACGACTTTTTTAGGTTTTATTGCTTTGCATACATATTTTTTGCCTTTTTGATAGGAAATGCTTCCGTATTTTCCGAGAGTTGCCGTAAATATCGTGTTATATTTTTCAGACCATTTTTTTAAGATATCTAAATTCTGTCCGTTTCCGCTTATAAAAAATAAATCTATATATTTAAAATATTTTTCCCATGATAATTTTATTTTTTCGTCGTGAAAATCGACACACATAATAAATTTTCTGTTTGAGACTGCCTTTATTATGTTTTTAAAGTCAGGTTCATAATATGTAGTCGCTACGGCGTCCATATCTTTTATGATTTTTTTGTCATGTACGCTCATTTTATAATCAGCCCAAACTCCGCTTGTCCAAGAATTTTCCTTGAAGTATCTGTCGCCTGTTTCGTCTATATGTATTATATGATTTGCCGTTTGTCCTTTGACTTCATAAAGGTTTAATCGGTTTATTTTATATGCGTCAATTGATTTTTTAATAATAGAGGCATAGTTGTCTTGCCCTATATTGCCCATTACAAACACTTCAGTATTTTTTATTGCAGTACAATTAACGGCGAGGTTTAATGCGTTTCCTCCTGGAAGAATTTTACCGCTTTCAGGAAAGACGTCCACGCAAAAACAGGCAAGAGCTAAAATTTTCATTTTAAATCCTTTTTTTTGATAAAACCGATTATAATATATGAAACCGTCTAAGTCAATTATATGAAAAAAGTAAAAATACGAAATTTGCAGATAAAGAATATAAATATCGGCATTACATAAAGAAACAGTTTCTGAAAACATAAAAAAAAGATAAAATAAATAAAAGAATCTGCGGCAAAACTGAAAATACAAATAAAAAGGAAAAAATCATGAAAATTTTAAAAGCATCAGTCAATGATGCAGGCGAGATTTTATGCCTTCAAAAAGCTGCTTTTATGAGCGAAGCCGAACTTTACGGCAATTATAATATTGAGCCTTTAAAACAAACAATAGAAGAAATCAAAAAACAGTTTGAAAGTTATGTTTTTTTAAAAGCGGTTTCTGAAGAAAATATAATAGGAACAGTCCGCGCTTTTGAGAAAGGCGGGACATGCTATATCGGTAAACTGGCTGTTTCTCCTTTGCACCGCAATAAAGGAATTGCAACTCTTTTGATGAAAGAAATAGAAAAATACTTCAAATGCAAAAGGTTTGAACTCTTTACAGGTGTAAAAAGCGAAAGAAATATGCATCTGTATGAAAAACTCGGTTTTTCAGTTTTTAAAAAAGAGCAAAAGGGTTGTGGCGGCGTGGTAGAAATAGCATATATGGAAAAGTCAGTTTAGATAAATTTTCACATATTTTTTTATTCATAATTTGTTATATTACTGATATAATATGAAAAGATAATTATGTAATAAAAAAAAGACTAAATTTTTGTTAAGCCCAAATATGAAATATTTAAAAAATATACCTGATGAATATAAATCAATAATAGATAAAATAACGGGGATAGCTATTGATAACGGCTATGTCATTTATGCCGTAGGCGGTTTTGTAAGAGATATGGTGTTAAACCGTATTCCGAAAGATCTTGATATTATGGTTGAAGGCGATAACGGCGGCATAAAATTTGCCGTTTTGCTGTCTCAGAAACTAAACATTCATCCTCCTGTAATATTTGAAAAATTTGCCACTGCAAAATTAATTATCGACAATCAAGAAATAGAATTTATTATGCCGCGTCAGGAATATTACGATAAAAACTCAAGAAATCCGAGAACCGAAAAAGGAACTCTTGAACAGGACGTTTTGAGAAGAGACTTTACGGTTAATGCGTTGTTTTTAAGGCTTAACGATATGGCATTGCTTGATTTGACGGGCAGAGGTTTTAATGATATACGGGATAAGGTTATAAGAGTTACCGATGAAACCGCTTCCGATTTAATTTTCGAGCAGGACCCTTTGAGAATTTTGAGAGCCGTACGGCAAAGTTTTCAGCTTGGCTTTAAAATAGAAAAAAACACTTATTTAAGCATGTCAAAAAAAGCGGACAGGATAACAATAATATCTCCTGAAAGAATCAGAGACGAAATAAATAAAATTTTAGTTTTTGAAAAACCTTCGGAAGCATTTTATATGCTTGACGATATAAAATTATTGGGAATAATTTTCCCCGAACTGAAAGAAATGCAGAAGATTAAGCTTAACGGAAATGCTTTTGATTACGCAATGAATCTTATTGATAAAATTCATCCTGATTTGGCGTTGCGCATGACGGCGTTATTTTATTATTCAGACTGCTGCGGGAAGGCAAGCGGCATAATCTTAAGAAATATTCTTTCAAGATTAAAATATTCCGCTGATTTTATAAAAAAATCCGTTTCTTTGCTTGAAGGATGTTTTTCAGCGAAACAATATGAAGAAAAATGGACGGATGCCGAGATAAGAAAATTTGAGAAACAAACATATATAAATCTAAAAGATATAGAAACATTTGTTAATGTTGATTCGGGACAAGAAAAAAAATCCCTGTTTGAAAGAATAAAAGTTCTTGAAAAAAACAATATGCTTGTTCCAAAAAAAGAATTGCTCGACGGAAATGAAATGTCGGATATTTTCGGGTATCCTTCAGGAAAGTGGATAGGAAAGGCAAAAAAATATATAGAATCATTGCAATTTGAGAATCCTTTAATATCTAAAGAAAAAGCAATAGAAGAACTTAAACTTTATATTGAAAAATCAAAGGATATATTGCTATAATACACAGAGGTGATTTTATGGATAATGAAGATATAAAAACTGAAGAAAAACAAAAAGAGCAGGAAGAGGGACAAGAACAGGAACAGGAACAGGAACAACAGCAGGAACAAAAAACTTACGATAAAGAAGGCCTTTTGATAGGAGGAGTTGTCGGCGTTATTCTTTCCATCTTCGGAGTAATGTCTTTTTTGATGGCGGTTACTGTAGGTTTGTTTGTAGGTCTTCTGGTTGGTACTTTCATAAAAAAATGAACTTTTGCGGGGATTAAATGGGACCGGATTATAAAAAATATATTAAAGCTTTTATAGATAAAACTGTTGAAGGTATTGAATTCCATCCTGAAAGATTTTATATAAATTTTCATAAAGTAATTCCTAAACTGCAGCAAAAAGAATTTGATAAATTAATAGAGCAGTACACTTCAAATATACTTTACAATCCTTCGGATGCGTCAGCTTATTACAACAGGGGAATAATATACCACAAAAAAGCATTGTATAAGCAGGCAATAGATGATTTTACAAAGGCGATAGATTTTGATAAAAATTTCACTTTTGCGTTTATCGCAAGAGGAGAATCGTATATATCTCTGAAGAATTTTGATTTAGCCGAAGAAAATTTTGAAAGAGCTCTCAAGCTTAATCCTGAGAACTCTACCGTTTACAACAGCCTGGGAAATATCAACAGAATAAAACGCAATTTTGAACAGGCAATTTCTTATTTTGACAAAGCAATAGAATTAAACGAACATAACGAATCGGCTTTTTACGGAAGGGCAATGTCGTACAGATCGCTGTCTAAATATTCGAAAGCGATAGAAAACTTTACAAAAGCCATAGAATTAAATCCGAATGACGATTATGCATTTTGCAACAGAGCCATAACATACAGCAGCATAGATGATTTGGATAAAGCGGTTTCAGATTTGAATGAGGCTCTTAAACTGCAGCCTACTGATTCTTTTGCTCTGAATAACAGAGGAATAATACACAGAAAAAAATTAGAAGAAGATTCGGCTGAAAAAGATTTTAAATACGCCATTGAAATAATTCCTGAAGACAGTTATGCATATTATAATCTCGCAAATCTTTACAGAGAGCAGGGGTTTGACGATAAAGCTTTAAAACTTTATTCGGAAGCGATAGATACTGATTATTCTTTTGTTCCGCCTTACCTTGCAAGGGCAAATATCGCTTTGTCCTCAAATGATTTCAAAAAGGCTAATGAAGATATTTGTCAGGCAATAGATTTAATGCCGGACAGTTATATTTGTCATGCAATGATGGGATATATCAATCTTATAAATGAAAGTTATGATGATGCTCTTGATAATTTTAAGAAAGCCGCAACCCTTGATATTGATAAGAATCCCGAGCTTCTTTATGCCTGCGGCATATGTCTTTTGGAAAAGAGCGAATATTCAAATGCGGAGGCATATTTTAATAAAGCTTTGTCATTGGCTTTTGATGTTCCTGAATTGATGTATTCAAGAGGATTATGTTATTTTAATTCGGGGAATTATGAAGAAGCGATAAACGATTTTTCTTTGGCATTGGATAAAGACGATAAACTTGTCGAAGCCAATTATTACAGAGGTTTGATATACGCAAAACTTGCCAATTACGATTTAGCTTTAAACGATTTTGAAAAATGCGTAAATGATAAATTTAAGCTGTACGAAAGTTCTTATTACCTCGGTGTATGTAATTTGAAATTAAAAAATTATGATTCTGCTCTTCTGAATCTTCAGGATGCCGTTTCCGGAGGATATACAAACATAGAAGTTCTAAAAAGAAAAGCTTTCGTTTTCAGCAAGCTTGAAATGTATAACGAGGCTTTGATAGATTATAATGCCGTTTTGGATATAGACAATACCGATATTAAAACTTATATTGATAAAGTAAAAGTACTGATTTTGCTTAAACAGTACGATAAAGCCGTTAAAGACTCAGACAAAATACTGGAACTTTCTCCGGATAATAAGTATGTCTTGTTTTTAAAAGCAAAGATTAATTTTCTTACATACAATTATGACGAAACTATAAAATTCGCAACAGCTTATCTTCAGGATAATCCGAAAGATACGGATTGTCTTGAAATGAGAGCCTCTTCGTATATTATCGCAGGCAAGCTGACAAAGGCTTATAATGATTACAGCGCAATGATTTCCGTAGAGCCTAAAAATTTAAATTTGTATGTCAAAAGAATCAAACTTTGCATTAAAATGAGAAGTTATGAAGAAGCTTTGGAAGATATTTCGTATCTCTTAAGTTTGGATGATAAATTTGTATACGCATATTTTTACAGGGCGATAATAAACAGAAATAAAGGGTATGTCGTAGATGCCGTTAAAGATTATGATATTGCTCTTAAACTTTTAAGCGAAAATAAAACGCTTGATTTGGATTTAGAATTGCTTGATACAAAGAGATATTTTTATACTGAAAAAAGAAAATCGAAAAAAGCAGTAATTGCCGATGACCAAACAGAGCAGCTTGACAGGATCCAAATACAGGAAGATAACAATATTGCGGCAGTCGAACTTAATGAAGTAAAAGACGATGAAAATGATTACGGATTTAAAGAACAAGACTCTTTTGAAAAATTTAAAGAAGCTGGACAGCCGAAAACGATAATAGCTGAACAGCCTGCAGAAAATAAAATTAAAGACGATACGGATTTGCCCGAAGTTGAAATTAAAAATCAAGCGCCTGTTGTTTTTGAAAAAGAAGAAAAAAAACAAGAAGAACCTGTAATTCAGGATATTGTTGATCAGCCTGTTGCCGTATCCATAGATCAGCAAAGCAATCCGGAATCTGAAAAACCGGAAGAACCTGCGGCGGAAGAAACTGCTGAAACCGTCAAAGACAATAATGCAAATATCTATCCTGCGGAAGCTCAGAAACAAGAAGAAAAAATACAGGAAGAAACCGTTACAGTTTCAGAAAATCCGTCGAATACAGCAGATTTAAAAAATGAAGCTCCTGCTGGTAAACAAAACGATTTGCCGGCTGAAGCTTTACAAAACGAAGAAAATGACGATGCTTTCTCCAGTTTGGAAGAAGCAAATAAAGCTATAAGAGAAAACGGAAACGACTGGTTAAATTATAAGAAAAGAGGCAATTTATATTTTAGACAGTCAAATTATAAAGATGCGGTAAAAGACTACGATACTGCGATTAAATATCATAAATTCGGAGATGCTGAAATTTTTCTTAACAGAGCGGAATCTTTTAAAGCTTTAAAAAAATATAAAGATGCCGTTTATTCTTTGGATAAAGCGATAGATATAGAACCGGACAATGCGGTGCTTTATTATAAAAGGGCTTTGATGTATAAAGCAAACGGCGATGCAAAAAATTATTTAAAAAATTTAAACGAAGCTATCGAGTATGAACCTGAATACAAGGATGCTTATATTGCCAGAATTAATTACTACGTTATGCAGGCAAAATATAAGGAAGCTTATGAAGACATATTGTTCCTTTTAGATTTCTATGCCGATACAGATATTAAGTATTTGATGGCAAAAGTTTCTTTTCATATCGGAGATTACAGAAAATGTATCGATATTTTAACCGAGATATTTGAGAATAAACAACAGGAAACAGAAATTAATTATTATTTGGGAATGAGTTATTTTAAAACAAAAGATTATGATAATGCTGCTGTTTATCTGACAAGGTCAATAGCCAGAGGATATAAAAACAAATTAATTTATTATTCAAACGCTTTGTCTCATTTTTCAATATCTAATTTTGCGGCTTCTTTGGAAAACGTAAACAAAGCAATAGATATTGAATCAAAGGATTTTGAACTGTTTTGGCTGAGGGCAAGAATATATACGAAATCAAACAATTTTTTAAAAGCTTCTCAGGATTATGAAAAAGCTGTAAAACTCAATTCTAAAAGACACGATTTGTTTGCCGAAAAAGCCGAATATTTTGCAAGAAATGATAAAAATGTGCTTGCAGTTAAGGATTATACAAACGCGATAATACTTGATAAAAACAATCCGAAATATTATTACAACAGAGGTTTGTTGTATAAAAAAATAGGAAATAATAAGGAAGCTGAATCGGATTTTAATAAATCAAAAATGCTGGAAGAAGAACAGCATAGTTCTGTTAACGAATCATATGAAAAAGAGCAGGTTAAAACACAAAACTCTGATGTTCATACAGAAATAGACGTTCAAAACAGCATGGTTTTTTTTAACAGAGGAAATGTTAATTTAAAGAAACAAAAATATGACGAAGCGATGGATGATTTCACAAAAGCAATAGCATACAATCCGAATGACATTCAGTCTTACATTGCCAGAGCCGAAGTCTATTTTGAAATAAAAGAATTCGATTTGGCGTTGGATGATTTGTTAAAGGCCGTCAAAATATCGCCGAATTCATCATTGGCAAACTGTAAAATAGCAGATATATACAGAATTAAGAATAATTTTAAGCAGTCTCAGCATTATTATAAGATGTCAATTGACCTTAACCCGAAAAATTCTATGGCGTATTTCGGATATGCGCAATTGTGCGAGAGTAATAATCAAACTGATTTGGCTGTTGAAAATTATCAGAAAGCTGCAAAATTGGATATAAAAATTTCAAAAGAATGCAATTCAAAAATTTCACAGTTAACAGCGCTATAATGAAAAAAGCAAAATTAATAATACCCGTTTGTCTGATATTTGTTTTTTTTATATGCGGGTCCATATATTCGGGCAGCACTTTGAATTCAAATGTGATGCTTGAAGCAATACTGAGGTCTGATTTAAAAACTGTTGTCAGATGTCTTGATAACGGGGTAAGTCCTAATTCAAAAGATTCAAACGGAAATGCCGTTTTGTTGACGGCAATAAATATGGGATTTAGAGACGGAGCCAATTTGTTAATAAAGAGAGGGGCAGACGTTAACGAATCTTACGGAAGAGGAATGAGTTCTTTGATGCTTGCCATCAATAAAGATATGGAGTCTACGGCCGAATTGCTGATAGATTACGGCGTGGATTTGGATAAGAAATTAAGCGACGGAACAACTGCTCTTATGCTGGCGTCAGAAAAAGGTATGGTAAAAATCATAAAGTATATGATTAAACATAATGTTAACGTAAATGCAAAAAACGACAACGGGCTGACTGCTTCGTCAATAGCTATGAAAGCCGGTCACAGCAATATAGTTAAAATTTTTAACAAGTCAGGGTCAATACCGGGTACTTTGGGGGAAGCGGTTGTTACTTCCGACATAAGGCTTACGGACAGATTTATAGCTTACGGCTCAGATGTAAATGAAAAAGGCGTTTCAGGAAAAACGCCGTTGTTAATTTCTTTTGATAACGGAGATTATGATATGGCCGCTTTTCTTATATCAAAAAATGCGGACATAAATATATCTGATGATAACGGAATAAGTCCTTTAATTTCTGCTTGCGCTTCAAATAATATAGATCTTGTTTCTCTTGCCATAAACAGCGGCGCTGACGTTAATTCTCATGATGCAAACGGAATAACTCCGTTGATGTATGCGTTATACAAATCAAATATAGAGACGGTCAAATTGTTGATTAATCATAAAGCAAACATAAATATTGTAGATAATAACGGCGTTTCGCCGATAGTTATTGCCGTAAGGCAGGGCAATTTAAATTTGGTTAAATTGCTTGTTTCAAACGGAGCTGTAATAAATCAGAAACAAACAAATGTTCCCAGACTTTTAAATACGGCCGTTGACATCAATAATATTGACATCGTCAGGTTTTTGCTTGAAAAAGGAGCCAGAATAAATACAAAAGACATAAACGGAATGACTCCTTTGATTTTAGCCAGTTCAAAAGGCTATTTTGATATTGCGAAACTTCTTCTTGATAACGGCGCAAGGCTGCATTCTGACGACAACAGAGGTTTAACGGCTGTTGATTACGCAGAAAAAAATAAAGATTACAGTATGATTTCACTTTTAAAAAGCAGGAAAAAATAGACGCAAAGGAACAGTTTTATGTTGAAAAAAATCTTTGTAAAGCTTTTTGTAAATACAGAAATTAAAGATGATATAGAATTTCTTTCAAATATAAGTTTTTTCAGTAAACTTACTTCGTGGGAATTAAAAAAAGTTATAAGCATAATGTATAAAAAAGAGTATTTGAAAGGGGAAGTTATCTATAATAAAGGCGAAGATTCAAAATTATTCTGCATATTAAAAAAAGGCAAAGTTGAATTGTTTGACGGAAAAGATAAAAAAAATCTTGAAGCAAACGATATTTTCGGGCAAAAATCATTAATGAACGAGAATGCAGTTTATGCAAATACGGCCACAGTACAGGAAAAAAGTCTTGTTTATATAATATATAAATATGATTTTGAAAGGCTAATGGCGGCGGATACGAGAATAGGCTTTAAAATAGCTAAAATATTACTTGATAACTTATATGACAGGTATAATAATAATTTATGAAAAATAATTTATTGACAAGAGGATTTGTCATTTCAATTCTTGCTTTTTTTGTTTTGGCTCTTTTCCTGTATTTCAGCAGGGGAGTTCTTGCTCCTTTTATAATTGCCGCTTTTTTAACGTATCTGATATCTCCGTTAGTCAGAAAGATAATGATGACCGGCGTTAAAAGATGGGTAGCCGTTATTTTTTTAGTGGCTCTTTTTTCTGTTTTTATGGTATCGATAATAAGCTTTATCATTCCTGTAATAACGAATGATATAAATATTATAATAAAAAAGACTCCTCAATATACGGTTTATGCACAGAATATAGTCGTAAAAATACAATATTATTTAGACAGATTTATGCCGTTTTTGACTAAGTACAATTTAGTGGATATCTTTACGGTTAAAGCAAATTCTTTTATTACTGCAGAAGCGGCAAGACTGCCTAAAAGCATATTTTCGGTTGTTTCTGTTATGGTACTAGTGCCGTTTTTAACTTTTTTTATGCTTCTCGGATACAAAAAAACGGTCAATTCCATTATTCATCTTGTACCGGCAAAGTATGTTGAAACTGTTTTGTATATTTTTTACGAAATAGATTTTGTTATGGGTAAATATATAAGAGGACAGATTATAGAAGTTATGTTTGTCGGCATATGTTCAATAGTAGGTTTGAGCATACTTGGCGTCAATTATGCTTTTCTTATAGGAGCAATTGCCGGCATTTGCAACCTTATACCTTATTTGGGGCCTGCCGTCGGGCTGATAACGGCGGTTACCGTTGCTGCAATTCAGTTCCAATCCATGATTGTCGTAATTAAAGTAATTTGTCTTTTTTTAATAATACAGCAGATGGATAATCATATTATCCAGCCTGTCGTTATAGGACAAAATGTGAATTTAAGCCCTGTCCTGATGATATTTGCGCTTCTTGCCGGAGCAGAAATATTCGGATTTTTAGGGATTGTTTTTGCCGTTCCTGTAACGGCGTTGCTTAAAAATATTTTCGTCATGTTTATAAGAAGATATAAAAAAATATATTAGTAAAAGGATAATTATGGAAAATCATGTCAGAGGCTTTTCTCTTTTCAGTGCTCAGGATATTTATCTTTTTAAAGAAGGCAGTCACTTTAAGTTATATAATTTATTAGGCGCTCATCAGGTAAATTATGAAGGCAAAGACGGCGTTTACTTTGCCGTATGGGCTCCTAACGCAAAAAATGTTTCTGTTATCGGTGATTTTAACTATTGGGATAAATGGTCTCATCCTTTAAATTTGCGCGGCGACGGTTCAGGGATATGGGAAGGTTTTATTCCCGATTTAAAACAGGGAGACATATATAAATATTTCATAGTTTCAAATTGTAATAATTATTCGGTTGAAAAATCAGATCCGTATGCTTTTCATTGTGAAACTCCTAAAAAAACAGGTTCTAAAGTTTGGGGACTTGATTATCAGTGGAATGACGGAAAATGGATGACTACAAGATATAAGCGCAACAGTTTAAAAGCTCCGATGTCTATTTATGAGCTGCATTTAGGCTCATGGAAGCGGAAACCTGAAGAAAACAACAGAATGCTTTCTTACAGGGAGATAGCCGAAGATTTAAGAGATTACTGCATTGATATGAACTTCACTCATATTGAACTTATGCCTATAACGGAACATCCTTTGTACGCTTCATGGGGGTACCAGACTACCGGATACTTCGCTCCGACAAGCAGATACGGAACTCCTCAGGATTTAATGTATATGATAGACGTTCTGCATCAGGCCGGTATAGGAGTAATAATAGATTGGGTGCCGTCGCATTTCCCTACGGATATGCACGGTTTGTCTTTTTTTGACGGAACTTATTTGTATGAACATTCGGACAAGAGGCTTGGTTTTCATCCGGACTGGAAAAGCGCAATATTTAATTACGGAAGAAATGAAGTTAAAAATTTCTTAATATCGTCTGCATTGTTCTGGTTTGACAAATACCATATAGACGGGATAAGGGTAGATGCCGTAGCGTCTATGTTATACTTGGATTATTCAAGAAAAGAAGGAGAATGGCTGCCTAATAAATACGGAGGAAAAGAAAATATAGAAGCCATAGCGTTCTTAAAAAGACTTAACCACGTAATATACGAAAATCATAATGACGTTCAAATGATAGCGGAAGAATCAACCGCATGGCCTATGGTTTCAAAACCTACTTATTTAGGCGGGCTCGGTTTTGGTTTTAAATGGAATATGGGATGGATGAATGATACTTTAAGATATTTTAAAACAGATCCTATTTTTAGAAAATATAACCATACAAGTTTAACATTCAGTTTGCTTTACGCGTTCAGCGAACAATTTGTTTTGGCTTTTTCTCATGACGAAGTAACGCACGGAAAAGGGTCTTTATTGGGTAAAATGCCGGGAGACGAATGGCAGAGATTTGCGAATTTAAGACTGCTTATAGGGTACATGTACGGACATCCGGGTAAAAAACTTTTGTTTATGGGATCCGAATTCGGACAGGTAAAAGAATGGTCTCACGATGAAAGTCTTGAATGGCATGTTTTAAAATTTTGGCAGCATTCCGGAATGCAAAGATGGGTAAAAGATATTAATAAAGTTTATAAAGAGGAATTGTCTTTATATGAGGACGATAACAGCTGGGACGGATTTGAATGGATAGACTGCAACGATTCAGATAATTCCGTTTTGAGTTTTTTAAGAAAGTCTCCTTCGACAGGCGAAGTGATGGCATGCGTATATAATTTTAATCCGGTGCCTAAACATAATTATAAGGTAGGCGTTACAAAAAGAGGCTTCTGGAAAGAAATATTAAACAGTGATTCGGAGTGCTATTTCGGCAGCAATATGGGCAATCTCGGAGGCGTTAATACTTACGATTATTCTACCCATGCAAAGCCTTATACTTTAGAAATTACACTGCCTCCTTTGGGAGCTGTTTTTCTTAAATATAAAAAATAAAATTTAATATTAAGATATTAAATATATTTCTTTATTAATATATTTTATCTTGTAAATTTTATCTGAGTTTTTTTCTTTTATATAATTGTACAATAACAATAATGCAGGCAGTTTAGGGAGTCTTATGAATATTTATTTAACAGCCGTAATATCTTTTTTGCTGATTGCTTTTATAATTGACGCCGTTGCAGATTATTTTAATATAAAAAATATGACGGACGAGCTTCCCGGAGAATTTGCCGGTTATTATGACGCTGATAAATATAAAAAATCGCAGAATTATTTAAGAGACAAAACGGCGTTTTCATTTATCTCTTCTTTTACTGTTTTAGTTATTGAAATTATATTTATTCTTTCCGGCGGTTTTAACTTTATCGATATGATTTCAAGATCTTTCGGATACGGAGAAATAGCCACTGGCTTGTTTTTTGCGGCGTTTTTGATGATATTGCTTAATATAATACAAATACCTTTTGCGGCATACAATACCTTTGTTATTGAAGCCAAGTACGGATTTAACAAAACTACTGTAAAAACATTTTTTATCGATATTTTAAAAACGGCATTTTTATTTGCTGTTATAGGATTGCCTGTTTTTGCTCTTATCGTCTGGTTCTTTGTCAAATTCGGCTCTTTTGCATGGATTTACGCTGCTGCGGCAGTCGTTTTATTTGAAATTTTGATAACTTTTATCGCGCCGGTATTTATTATGCCGTTGTTTAATAAGTATATTCCTCTTGAAGACGGAGAATTAAAGTCTGAGCTTGAACGTTATGCCTTGCGTGAAAATTTTAAGATGAAAGGCCTTTATAAAATGGACGGTTCAAAACGCTCTACAAAAAGCAATGCTTTTTTTGCAGGTTTCGGTAAATTCAGAAGAATAGTTCTTTTTGACACATTAATAGAAAAGCATACGACGGATCAGCTTGTTTCCGTTCTTGCTCATGAAATGGGACATTATAAAAAAGGGCACATAACTAAATTTATGGCAATGTCTTTTGCGAATACAATTTTAATGTTTTTTATTTTGTCTTTTTTTATAGATAATCAGCATATGTTTGAAGCTTTCGGAATGCAGAATATATCCGTTTATGCGGCATTGGTATTTTTTGGTTTTTTGTATACTCCTGTATCAATGTTCTTATCTGTCATTCAAAATGTTTTGTCCAGAAAATATGAATTTGAAGCCGATAAATATTCCGTTGAAACTTATAAAAAGCCGGATTCAATGATTGAGGCTTTGAAAAAACTTTCAGTTGACAATCTTACAAATTTAACGCCTCATAAGTTTAAAGTATTTTTAGAATATTCGCACCCGCCGGTTTTGGAAAGAATAAAAGCAATAAATAATATAAAAACAGAGGAGTAGGACTATGGACAATTTACTTAAAGAACTTTTGTTGGCTCCCGGTATTTCAGGTTGTGAAGAAGCCGTTGCACAAATTATGAAGCGAGAACTTGAGAAAACCTGCGATGAGGTTAGAATTGATAATTTCGGCAATGTTATCGCAAAAAAAGGAAACGGCCCGAAAAAAATAATGATAGCGGCCCATATGGATGAAATAGGTCTTGCCGTTAAATATGTAAATAACGAAGGTTTTATATATTTTATAAAAGTAGGCGGAATAGCTGATATGGTTTTGCCGGGACAAAGAGTTATTATTAAAGCGAAGAAAGGAGATGTCTGCGGAGTTATAGGAACAAAACCTCCTCATCTGCAGGGTCCTGACGAAAGAAAAAAAGTTATGACCCACGACAATATGTTTATAGATATAGGATGCGGTTCAAAACAGGAAGTTTTGGAAAAAGTCGAAATAGGCGACCAGATTATTTTCGAACCGAATGCAGGCGTTTTGAATAAAGACGTTTATTACGGTAAAGCGATAGACAACAGAGCAGGGTGTTATGCAATGATAAAAGTAATGGAGCAGCTTGCATCTCCTGACGCCGAAGTTTATGCTGTCGCAACAGCGCAGGAAGAAGTAGGTTTAAAAGGCGCAAGAACTTCATCTTTTGCGATAAATCCCGACTTTGCTCTGATACTGGACACCACGGTTGCAGGAGACGTTCCCGGTATTGAAGACAAAATGTCTTCATTAAGATTGGGAGAAGGAATAGCTATAACTCTTATAGAGGCAAGCGGCAGAGGAACGATTGTAAGCAATAAAGTCAGAAGATTAATGATAGATACCGCAAAAGAAAACAATATAAAGCATCAAATTGACGTTATAGACGGCGGTATGACAGACGGAGCCGTCATTTATATGAACAGAGAGGGAATTTTGACAGGTATATTAAGCATACCTACAAGATACCTGCATGCTTCAAGTTCAGTATTTAATATAAAGGATTTGGAAAGCGCCGTTGAGTTGTCGGTTAAAGTTATATCAAAAATAAAATAACGGAATTATTTTTCAATATTTCCAAAATATTTAATTTGTCATTGCGTAAATTTGCCAAAATAAGGAGCTTTTGATAAAATAATATATTATGAATAAACAATCAGCAAATATAAGGAAAACTTTTTTAGACTTTTTTGAACAAAAAGGCTGCAAAATTGTAGAATCGGATTCTTTGGTTCCGTCCGGAGACAAGACTCTGTTATTTACTTCTGCCGGAATGGTGCAGTTTAAACAGCACTTTTTGGGACAAAGCAAAGACACTTTCACTAAAGCGACTACTTCCCAAAAATGTTTCAGAACGTCCGATATAGACCAGGTCGGCATTACAAACAGACACTTAACTTTTTTCGAAATGCTTGGCAATTTTTCTTTCGGCGATTATTTTAAACAAGAAGCTATCGCATGGGCATGGGATTTTTTAACCAATGTTATGGCTTTGCCGAAAGATAAATTATATATAACCGTTTATAAAGATGATGATGATGCCAAAGAAATATGGAAAAAAATTGTTCCTGAATCAAGAATTATAAAAATGGGCGATGAAACTAATTTCTGGACGATGGGTCCTACGGGACCGTGCGGACCTTGTTCTGAAATATTGATAGACCTCGGTCCTGAAATGGGATGCGGTAAGCCTACATGCAGCCCTGCATGCGACTGCAACAGATATCTTGAAGTTTGGAACCTTGTGTTTACGCAGTTTGACAGACAGGAAGACGGAAGTTTAAAACCTCTTGCAAGAAAAAACATAGATACTGGCATGGGACTGGAGCGTTTGGTTGCCGCCGTTAACGGAAAAAATAATGTTTTTGAAACGGATTTATTTCTGCCGATAATGAACGCATCTTCCGAATTATTGAAAGTTCCAATGAAAGATAACGTTCAGAAATTAAGAATGATAGCCGATCACGCAAGAGCCGTTACGTTTCTTATTTCAGACGGTATACTTCCTTCAAACGAAGGAAGAGGGTATGTCTTGAGAAGAATTTTAAGAAGAGCCGTGAGACAAGGGAAAGTTTTTGGCATGAATGAACCGTTTTTATACAAGCTTGTAGATAATGTCCATTCCATAATGGCATATGCTTATCCTGAATTGACGGCAAGACTTGACAATATTAAGTCGATGGTAAAAGTTGAAGAAGAAAAATTTTTGGAAACTTTAAATACCGGCACGGATATATTGAACAATTTAATAACTGATTATAAGAATAAAAAGAATTTTGTAATTAACGGGAATGATGTCTTTAAACTGTATGACACGTACGGGTTCCCTCATGAACTTACAAAAGAAATTGCCCAGGAAAACGGACTTTCGATAGACGAAAAGTCTTTTGAAGAAGAAAAAAAGAAAGCTCAGGAAAAATCAAGAGGAGCTTGGAGCGGCTCAGGCGAGCAGGACATAACTTTTTATTCAATTTTGCATAAAGAAACCGGAGATACGAATTTTAAAGGTTACGAAAAATGCACTTTGAACTCAAAGGTTTTGTCTTTGATAAAAGACGGCAAAAAAGTCGATGTTTTATCAAAGGGCGATAAAGGCGAAATAATACTTGACGCTACGCCTTTTTATGCCGAATCGGGAGGACAAATTGCCGATTTTGGAACCTTGTTCAACGATAAGACAAAAATATACGTATCGGAAGTTACAAAACCCATAGGAAGTTTGTTTGTCCATAAAATAGAAGTCAATGAAGGCAGCGTTAAAACGGGAGATGTTTTGACGGCTGAAATTGATGCTTCCAACAGACAGCAGATAGCGAGACATCATACGGCGACGCATTTGCTTCATAAAGTCTTAAGAGATTTATTGGGCAGTCATGTAGCCCAGGCAGGTTCTTTGGTCACTGCAAATTCTTTAAGATTTGATTTTAACCATTTTAAAGCTCTTAGCAAAGAAGAACTTTACCAGATAGAAAAAAATGTTAATGAAGCCGTAAGAGCAAATTTTCCTTTATCAATAGTTGAAATGCCTATACAGGAAGCAAGAGAAAAAGGAGCAACTGCTTTGTTCGGAGAAAAATACGGAAACGTTGTAAGAACCGTAACCGTAAAAGAAGATAACGACAATATTTTTTCAATGGAGCTTTGCGGCGGTACTCATGTGAGAATGACAGGCGATATCGGAATGATTAAGATTGTTTCCGAATCTTCAGTCGGCAGCGGAATAAGGAGAATAGAAGCTGTTGCCGGAAGCGCGGCGGAAAAATATTTTGACGATTTGGAAGAACAGATACATAATATTTCTAAAACTTTAAAAGTTTCCAAGAATTTGCTGTCAGGAGCAGTAGAAAAACTTTTGGCGGACATAAAGCATTTGGAGTCTGAAATATCATCTTTAAAAAGTAAATGCATATCAGGCGAAATAGACGAATATCTTAAGAAAGTTAAACTGGTAAAAGATATAAACGTTTTAGCCTTTGATGTTGAAGATGTTGACGTGAAATCTTTGAGAGATATGTCAGATAAGGTCAGAGAAAAACTTTCTTCGGCAATAGTCGTTATATCTTCAAAATCGCAGGATAAAGTTTCTTTTGTCGTTTCCGTAAGCGGAGACCTTGTAAAAAAAGGATATCATGCCGGTAAAATAGCAAAACGTTTTGCGGCAAAGATAGACGGTTCAGGCGGAGGGAAACCTGATTTCGCGCAGGGCGGCGGAAAAAAGTCAGAACAAATTTCTTCGGTAATAAATAATATAGAGGAAGTAATAAATGACTAAAAAATTATTGTCATTATCTGCAATAGGTAAAGATAAAACAGGCATAGTCAGTTCTATCTCAAAAGTTCTTTTTGAACTCGGATGCAATATAGAAAATTCTACGATGACTCTTTTATCCGGACAGTTTGCGATGATACTTCTTATAGCTTATCCGAAAGATGCAGATGTCTCTAAAATAAAAACGAAATTAAAGCATGCTTTAAAAGATACCGGTCTTTCTTTTTCAATAAATGAAATTGACGACAACAGCAAAAATATACAGACTTTCGGAGATTATGTCATTTCCTTGTACGGCGCGGACAAACCCGGTATCGTTTACAATATAAGCAAATATCTGGCGTCAAAGAAAGTCAATATCACAGACGTGCAAACGTCAATAATAGGCGTAAAAGATAAAGTTTACGTGATGCTGCTGGAAATACAGCTGCCGAAAAAAGTAACTGCGGATGATATTAAGTCGCAAATGAAACTATTGTCAAAAGAACTGAACGTATATATATCCGTAAATCAGGCGGATTCCCCAGAGATATAAAGTGGCAATTTTAAAGATTTTGACAATTCCAAACGATATTTTAAAACAGATAAGTTCTCCTGTTGATGTTATTGACAACGGCGTAAAAAAACTTATAGCGGACATGTGCGACACTATGAAAAGTTCTTCGCATTGCGTAGGAATTGCCGCGCCTCAGGTAGGCGTATTGTCAAGAATTATAGCGGTTGATGTCTCTTTAAATATGAAGCCTCATAAAAATAACGGACTTTTAATAATGATAAATCCTGAGATTGTATATTCTTCAGGAAAATTAAAATCCAGAGAAGGCTGTTTGAGCGTTCCTGATTTTACCGGCAACGTTACAAGAAAAGCAAAAATAGAAGTTAAGTATTTGGATATTAACGGCGAAAAGAAAATATTAAAAACTTCAGGATTTGAATCAATAGTTTTACAACATGAAATCGATCATTTAGACGGTTTTCTCTTCTTAGACAGAGTTTCTTCACTTAAGACGGATGTCTTTAAACGAATTTGATATTTTGTATATATAAATATAAAATCTGGCTGACATTATTCTGCTGAAAATAAATGACAATAAGGATGAAATTTGTTACCTTTTGACGTTGACATCTATTTATTTGCAATAATTATACTGGACTTGTTATCCATTATGATTATGATTTTTAAGGAACAGAAAAGACCGTCGTCAATTATGGTTTGGTCTTTATTGTTTATTATTCTGCCTATAGCTGGATTCGTATTATATATCTTTATCGGAAAAGGTCCTTCCCTTAAGAAGCAAAGAACATTTCATTTAAAAATGCAGACTGATAAAAAGCTTGCTTCAAGCGCTTTGGACGATAATTTAAATAAATTTAAAAATCTTAACATATCAAAGCAGCATATCAACGATATCGTAGAATTTAACGCAAAGTACAATCTTGCCGCTGTCGCAATTTATAATGATGTTACTGTTTATACTGATATCGCAAAACAATACGAGGATATGATTGCAGATATTTCAAATGCGAAAAAATCGGTTAATATATTATATTTTATTTATAAAACAGACAGTATAGGAACAAGGCTTAGAGACGTTCTTGTGCAAAAAGCAAAAGAAGGCGTAACAATAAGACTTGTAGTTGATGATATAGGTTCAATGGGAGCAGGCGATAAATTCTTTAAGCCTTTGACAGACAACGGGGCCGAAGTATTAAGATTTTTGCAGGGAAAGTGGAAATATCTTAATTTTAACATAAATTACCGTAATCACAGAAAAATGGTTGTTATAGACGACCGTATTGCCTATACGGGCGGAGCAAACGTCGGAGATGAGTATATGAATAAAGGGAAACTCCCATGGAGAGATACTCATATGAAAGTTGTCGGAGACGGCGTTTATCTTATAAATTTGAGATTTTTTAAAGATTATTCTTATGTTACCCATAAAGATGTTATAGCTTATGTTTTGGCAAAACCTAAACATAATGTAACTAATATTTTGCCTATGCAGCTTATAAGCAGCGGTCCCGACGTAGCTAATGAAGAAATAAAGCAGACATATATAAAACTTATTTATAATGCGAAAACAAGAATTTGGATGCAAACGCCTTATTATATACCTGACGAAAGTTTTGCCGATGCCGTTTCAACTGCGGTAAGAAGCGGAGTTGACGTGAGAATAATGATTCCTGAAATACCCGATAAGAAACTTGTATATTATGCGACAAAAAGCTATGCAAGCGATATGGCAAAGATAGGCGCAAAGGTGTATTTTTATCCTGCTTTTATACACAGTAAAACTTTAATAGTCGACGATGATATTTGTTCATTGGGGACATTTAACATAGACGTCAGAAGCTTTAAACTTCATTTTGAACTGACGAACCTTATGTACGGCAAAGAAATAACTTCACAAATGGCCGGAATGTTTGAAAATGATGCACAAAAAAGCTCAATTATGGATATAGAATATATCAATATGCAGTCTAAAAATGAAAAATTTATGCAGGCTATAATGAGACTGTTCTCGCCTATTTTTTAACCGCTAATTTATTGCATTCGGGTTTTTCTTTTCAAAAAGAGTGAAATTGTTTTTATTAAAGGATAATATTCCTTCATCCCTGAGTTTGCATATTTCATTAGACATAGCGCTTCTGTCTACATAAAGATAATCGGCAAGTTCCTGTCTGTTAAACTCTATTGTAAAAGAATTATTGTCAGCTTTTTTTGCCTGTTCGGAAAGGAAAGAAAGAATTTTTTCTCTGGTTGTTCTTTTTACGATATGTTCCATCTTTTGTATCAGAAGAATATTGTTGTCGGCCAGTATCTTAAGCATATTGTCAATAAGCTTAGAATGAAAGGCACAAGAGTTCGGACATACCGTAATTATTTTTTTGTAATTAATAAAGAGAATTTTTGCTTTTTCTGAAGCTACCACGCTCACAGGCAGTTTTGCAAGTTTGGAACAGGAAAACGCTTCTCCGAACATTTTACCGCTTGAAAACTTGGATATTATCGCTCTGTTGCCCCAATAATCTTCTTTAATAACATTTACGCTGCCTGACAAAATGATTCCGGCTTCAGAAACTTTGTTTTCCGCCGACCATATATATTCGTCTTTATTGTATGTTTTTTCCTTTGCGCACAGACATGATAAAATCGAAATAATGTCTTTTTCGTCTATATTGCGGAACAGCGGCATTTTTTTCAGCACATCTATGTATTCTTTCATAAAAAAGCCTTTTTTGTTTTGTTGTAAAAACAACATATTTGTTTTGTATATTTTATTACAATAATTCCACAAAAGCAATAACGCCGGATAAATATTGCAGTATGCGGAGGGTAAATATGATAAGAAAAATAATAAATATTGACAGAAAAAAATGTAACGGCTGCGGACTTTGCGTTCAGGCCTGCCATGAAGGCGCAATAGGCATGTACGAAGGAAAAGCAAAATTACTGCGCGACGATTACTGTGACGGATTGGGAGACTGTCTGCCTGTTTGTCCTACGGGAGCAATATCTTTTACCGAAAGAGAAACCGTCCCGTATAACGAGCAGGCTGTAATGCAGAATAAGTCCGTCAGTAAAAAAGAAGCAGCTCATTGTTCATGTCCAGGCAGCAAACCTGTTTTTAAAGAAAAAGAAGATTGCGGTTTTTATCAATGGCCTGTTCAAATTAAACTAGTCCCTGTAAGTGCTCCTTACTTTAAAAATACGGATTTAGTGATTGCCGCTGATTGTACTGCTTATGCATACAGCGATTTCTATAATAAATTTATAAAAAATAAAGCGGTCGTAATAGGATGTCCGAAATTGGATGATATTGATTATACTGAAAAACTTACGGCAATATTAAAAAATAATGAAGTTAAAAGTTTAACAATTATCCGTATGGAAGTTCCCTGCTGCGGAGGTATTGAACATGCCGCCATAAATGCGCTGAAAAACAGCGGAAAATTTATTCCGTGGCAGGTTGTTACGGTATCAACAGACGGAAAAATATCAGGTTAAAGGAGGAATGTAAAAATGAATCAAATGTTTTGTTTTCAATGCGAGCAAACCGCAGGTTCAACAGGATGCAAAGGACAGGCAGGGGTATGCGGAAAACCTGCAGATGTTGCAAATATACAGGATAAATTGACAGAATCATTGATTGAGCTGGCGATGGCTGCAGAAGGAAAAAAGGTCGGAGAAACAACTCATAAGGCCGTTATTTCAGGTTTATTTATGACAATAACAAACGTCAATTTTAACGAAAAAAGCATAAATAAACAAATTGATATCATAAGAAAAGAGAAAGAAAAATTGTCTTCATCATGCTGCTGCACATGCGGCTGCGGCGAAGTTGAACGCTTTGACATTAAAAAAATTTGGGAAGGCAATGAGGATATCCGTTCGTTAAAATCATTAATTCTATTCGGCTTGAAAGGCGTCGGCGCTTATGCTTATCATGCTATGGTTTTAGGGTATGAAGATAACGAAATAAACGAATTTTTTTATAAAGCTTTGGCAGGAATCGGCAAATTATCAAGCGCAGACGAGCTGTTGCCTTTAGTTTTTGAAGTCGGTAAAATTAATTTACAATGTATGGAACTTTTAGATCGCGCAAATACAGAAGTTTACGGGATTCCAAAGCCTGTTACTGTTCCTCTGACTATAGAAAAAGGTCCGTTTATCGTAGTTACGGGACATGATTTAAAAGATTTACATTTACTTCTTGAACAGACAAAAGATAAAGGCATTAACATTTATACGCACGGAGAAATGCTTCCGGCTCACGCATATCCTAAATTAAAGGCTTATTCTCATTTAAAAGGAAATTTCGGGACTGCATGGCAAAATCAGAAAAAAGAATTTGACAACATACCTGCTCCGGTTTTATTTACTACAAACTGCCTTATGCCTCCTAAAGAAACTTATTCGGACAGAGTTTTTACAACGGAAACAGTTTCATATCCGAATACCGTACATATAGGCGACGATAAAGATTTCACGCCTGTGATACAAAAGGCTCTGGAACTAGGCGGATACAAAGAAGATAAAGTTATGACCGGAATTAACGGCGGAAAAGAAGTGACTACTGGTTTCGGGCACGGAACAGTTCTTTCAGCTGCCGATAAAGTCGTAGAAGCCGTAAAAGCCGGAGCCATTAAACATTTTTTCCTTGTAGGCGGTTGTGACGGCGCAAAACCAGGAAGAAATTACTATACTGAATTTGTAAAAAAGACTCCTAAAGACACGATTATACTGACTCTTGCATGCGGTAAATACCGTTTTAACGATTTGGACTTGGGAACAATAGGCGGATTTCCGAGAATTATGGATATGGGACAGTGCAATGATGCTTACAGCGCAATTAAAGTGGCTGTAGCTTTGGCGGATGTTTTTAAATGCGGCGTTAATGAACTGCCGTTGTCTCTTGTATTGTCATGGTATGAACAAAAGGCAGTATGCATCCTTTTAACCTTGCTGCATCTGGGAATAAAAAATATTTATTTAGGACCTAGCCTCCCGGCTTTTGTTTCGCCTAATATATTAAAAGTTTTAGTCGACAAATTCAATATTACGCCTATCAGCACTCCTGAAGAGGATTTAAAGAAAATATTGGGATAGAATAAAAAATAGAATATGAAAAACGGCTGCCGGCATTTATTTGCCGGCGGCGTTTTTTATTTGTTTAAAAAATATAAAAGCATACAAATACATAGAAAGTTATATTTTTTGTATAATAACAAAATGTATTATTTAATTAAAAGAATCATATTATCAATACCTATTCTTTTCGGCATAACAATAATAACTTTTTTTGTAATGCATTTGACGCCCGGGAAACCTACCGATTTAATGACTGATATGAATGTTAAAGTTACCGCCGAGGCGAAAGAAAGGCTACAGCAATTATACGGTTTGGACAAACCTATACATATTCAATATTTTGACTGGATAAAAAGATTTGTTTGTTTTGACTTCGGAGATTCTTTTAAAGATTCCAGACCTGCAAGAAATAAAATATTTGAAAGACTGCCTGCAACTATTCTTCTCAATTCGTTATCACTGTTTTTTATTTGCCTGATAGCGATACCTCTCGGCATTTATTCGGCCGTTAAAAAGGATTCTTTTATAGATAAGGGTATAACTATCATTCTTTTTATATCTTTCTCAGTCCCGTCATTTTGGCTTGCATTGATATTTATGATACTTTTCGGCGTGCATTTGGGATACCTGCCTATATCTGGTCTGTATTCTTTTGATTTCGGCAATATGTCGGTTCTTATGAAATTTTTTGATTTGTCAAAACATTTGGTGCTTCCGGTTGCTGTTTCAGTAATTACTTCGCTTGCAATATTATCAAGATATACAAGGTCCGGTATGTTGGATGTACTGAAACAAGATTACATAAAAACAGCGTACGCAAAGGGATTAAATGAAAAACAGGTAATTATAAGGCATGCTTTAAAAAATGCGCTTCTTCCACTGATTACGATAATAGGTTTGTCTATTCCGGGATTAATAGGCGGCAGTTTCATATTTGAAACAATTTTTTCATATCCGGGAATAGGAAGACTCGGATATGAAGCCGTAATGGCAAGAGATTATCCTGTTGTCATGGGCATTGCGACATTGACTGCCGTTTTAACTCTGCTTGGAAATATCGTTGCGGATATATTATATACTTATGCCGATCCTAGGATAAAATATAAATAATGGAAAATAATATAAAGAAACTACTTCGAAATAAATTTGCCGTTGCCGGACTGCTTATAATATTTTTGCTTATAACCGCCGCCGTTTTTGCGCCTTTAATTTCGCCGTATGCGCCTTCGGAACAAAATCTGTCAGAAAGGCTGATGAAACCTTCAATGACTCATTTTTTCGGAACTGATGATTTGGGAAGAGATATTTTTTCAAGAATGATATACGGAGCCAGAATATCGCTGACAGTAGGCTTTATATCTGTCGTTATTATTCTGATTATAGGGACTTTTCTAGGTATCGTATCGGGATTTTACGGAGGCAAAATCGATTATGCAATAATGAGGTTTACCGATATCGTATTATGTTTTCCGACATTTTTTTTAATATTGCTTATAATAGCGTTTTTGGAACCTGATATATATAATGTGATGATTGTCATAGGCTTAACTTCATGGCCCGGTCTTGCAAGGCTTGTAAGAGCCGAAGTTCTCTCTCTTAAAGAAAGAGAATTTATTTTAGTCGCAAAAATGATGGCTTTAAGCAATATAAAAATATTCACAGTGCATATCTTGCCTAATATCATTTCTCCGATTATGGTATATTCTTCACTTGCCATAGGCGGCGCAATACTTACAGAATCGTCGTTGTCTTTTTTAGGTTTGGGCGTTCAGCCTCCAATGCCGTCATGGGGGCAGATATTAACGTCGGGAAAGGATTATATATATATTGCATGGTGGCTGTCCGTTTTTCCTGGAATTGCAATATTATTGACGGTATTGTCTTTTAATTTATTGGGCGAGGCGGTTAGAGACGTTTTTGACCCTAAGGAAAATTATATTGAAAAACAATAGAAACATAATATTATCAGTTCAAGATTTGTCGGCAGGATATTATATTGACGGAAGATATGTTAATGTTTTGCAAAATATAAGTTTGAATATCCGTGAAGGAGAAACTTTTGCCGTAGTAGGGCAGTCCGGTTCCGGGAAAAGCACTCTGGCGCTTGCAATAATGGGATTGTTGCCGATAGACAACGGCAAAATAATAAACGGACGGATTCAATTTTATAAAGAAGATTTAATTAAGACAATAAAATATATAAGAGGAAAAGAAATATCAATAGTCTTACAGGATCCTCATTCTTATCTGAATCCTGTAATTAAAGTAGGGCGCCAGGTAAGGGAAGCTTTGGAAATTTATGGTGTTGGAATGACCTCATCGGAAATTGACGCTAAAATTAAAGATACTTTTAAAAAAGTCAAACTTGACGATATAGAAAGAATTTATAATTCATATCCGCACCAGCTTTCAGGAGGACAGAAACAAAGAATTTTAATAGCAATGTCTATAATAAATAATCCTAAGGTTTTAATTGCCGACGAACCTACTTCAGGTTTGGATCTTCCGGTTCAAAAACAGATACTGGAGCTTTTTGCCGAATTAAAAGAGCAGATGAATTTAACTTTATTAATTATTACTCATAACATTTTGATAGCAAAAAAATTTTCCGACACGGCGGCTGTATTGTTAAACGGAGAAGTCGTTGAGACCGGAAATTCCGAGGAAATATTTTTAAAGCCGAAACATGAATATACAAAGTTATTATGCGGACATGCCGCAAGAATGTACAGAAAAGGTTAAAAATGTTAATAAAAGCCGAACATATTTATAAAATATATAAAACTAATGCTTCTTTTTTTCACAGAGAAAAAGAATTTAATGTCTTAAATGATATAAGCTTTTCGTTGGACTGCGGCAATACATTGTCAATTATAGGGGAAAGCGGATCGGGGAAAACGACATTGGCAAAAATACTTTCGGCGCTAATCCCTTTTGACAGCGGAATGCTTGAAATTAACGGTAAAAAGATTCAGTCTTTTACAAGAAGAGAATTGTCTCAGACAGTACAAATGATATTCCAAAATCCTTATGCGTCTTTTAACCCTAAGCTGACAATAGGGGTTTCTCTGTCACAGGCATTTGACGGTAATGAGGATAATAAAGAAACGGTAATAAAAGACAAATTATTTCTGGTAGGATTGGAAAAAAATATTTTAGACAAATATCCTCATCAGTTTTCAGGCGGACAAAGACAGAGGATTGCCATTGCAAGAGCTCTGCTCAAAAATCCTGAAATTTTAATTGCCGATGAACCGTTTGCATCCTTGGATGCGGTCTCGCAAACAAAAATAATGGATATATTTTTAAAAATAAAAAAAGAAGAAAAGACAAATATAATTTTTATCACTCATGATGTTGCCGCAGCTATGGAAATATCGGACAAAATATTAATATTAAAAGACGGGTGCGTCGCAAGATATGACAGCGTTTCAAATATAGATAAAGACAAAACGGATGCATATGTCAACGAATTGCTTGCGGCAACTTATATGACGGAGTAAAAAAATGAAGAACATAATAAAAGATTTGCAAATGATAGGTGAAAAAACAAATACCGGGGTTTTTGCCGTAGGCGGATATATAAGAGATAAATTATTAAATAAAGATTCTCTTGACTTGGATTTGGTCGTTTCAAAAAAAGCCGATATCTTTGCAAAGAAAACAGCGGCTGCGTTAAACGGGAAATCTTTTATTCTTCATAATGAGACTCAGGTTTACAGAGTTGCAGTTTTTAACAACCGTGCTTTAAAATATATCGATATCTCTTTAATGCAGGGAAAAACAATTAAAGAAGATTTACAGAAAAGAGATTTTACCGTTAATTCAATGGCTGTAGATATTAAGCATTTTAACGATATAAAAAATAATATTATTGATTATTGCGGCGGATATAAAGATTTAAAAAACAAAAGGTTAAACATTGTTTACGGTAAATCTTTTTTGGATGATCCTTTAAGAATGCTCAGAGCTTTCAGAATTGCAAGCGAATATAATTTTAAACTTTCTGCCGAACTTATTGAATCTGTGAAAAAATACTCTAAAAAAATTAATTCCGCAGCTCCTGAAAGAGTCAAAAATGAATTTTTCAGAATTTTAAACAATAAAAATTCATCGCAGTATATTTTGCAGATGGATGACGCAAAATTACTGGAAGCGGTTTTTCCTGTTATAACGTCAATGAAAAAATCGGCTAAAAATTTTTATTATCACCCGAAGGGATTATTCCAGCATTGTTTTCAAACTTTGGAGTCGCTGGAGAAAATATTAAGCAAACTTGATAAATATTTTCCGGAATCAAAAGATAAACTTATCAAACATTTAAATGAAAATTTTTCTGATAATGTGAATAGAATAAATCTTTTAAAGTTTGCCGCGATTTTCCATGATTGCGCAAAACCGGAATGTGCAAAAAAAATGGATAAAAAAATAAGGTTTTTAGGACATGAGGAACTCGGAGCTAAAAAGACGTCAGAAATAATGAAAAGTTTAAAAATGAGCAATAAGGAAATTGACTTTGCAAAAAGTATTATCGCTCAGCATATGAGACCTTCAAATCTTGCAAAATCGGATATTATAACAAACAAAGCCCGTTTTAAATTATTCAGGGATTTAAAAGAAAACGTTCCTGATATATTGATATTGGCTATGTCTGACTGGCATTCATATAAATCTTTAAAAGTTTATTCGAAAAAAATCTTAAAACAGCAGGAAAAAGCAGTTGCGGAGATAATAAATAATTATTTTGAATTTCAAGGAAAAACCGGACGCAGAAAACTTATTGACGGAAATATACTGATGAAAGAGCTTTCTTTAAAGCCGGGAAAAATTATAGGCGAGCTTTTAAACCTTGTAAATGCTTCTCAAGATGAAGGAAAAATAAGCACAAAAAAAGAAGCGATACTGCTTGCTAAATCAAAATTGACAGTGCTTAGAAAAAAACATAAAATATAACAACTTGCGGGCATAGTCTAGTGGTAAAACCCCAGCTTCCCAAGCTGGAGATGTGGGTTCGATTCCCATTGCCCGCTTATGTTTTTTTATAAAAAACCGCAGACAGCAAAAATACTAAAAAACTTTTATTTTTTCAATTTTGATTTCAAGTTCAGATTTTCTTTTTTAAGAAGAGCATTTTCTTTTTTTAGGAGATCGGCTTCTTTCCTTAACAGATCTATTTCTTTTGACAGCAAATTAGCTTCGCTAACTTGGTAAGAGTCCTGGTTTTTATATTCGTAAGGGGTATCTTCGGCATTAATAAAAAATGAAACAGGCAAATCTAAAATTTTTGCAATCTTTTCAAGATTTTCCAATTTAACTTTATATTTTCCCGAGAGCATTCTGCTCAAAGAAGACGGTTTTATTTTAATTTGTTCGGCAAGGCTTTTTTGCGAAATATGTCTCTTTCTTAATACTTCCAAAATTTTTAAATAAGTTTTTATATTGTCGTTCATAAAAATCCTGTAAAATAAAAAACACTTGACAAAACAGCAACTTTATGTTATTTTATTATCATAAAATCAACATATAGGGCAAAAAGTTAATAAACAATGTTTTAATGAACAAAGGAGATAAGAGTGTCAAACTCAAATAATTTTAATATCTCAGACAATCACAAAATATATGCAAAAAAGCTAGGCGGTTTGTTTTTTATAAACAAACTGAAAAAAGCATTAAAACATTTTGCGGTGTCTTTAATGTCCTGGCTTTATTTTATCAATTAGTTGTATAAAATATCAATAGCAAACAGAACGGAAGACACGAAATGCAGAGCAAACGGCATAATGAGTTTTTGAAACTGATAAAAAGACTTGAAATTAAAAATCAAATAAAAGAAGTAAGATATTATAAAATAATGGTTCTCAAATATTCATATATTTTTAAAGAAAATTTAATATCGGCATATAAAGAACTGCATAAACTTCTTGCAAACAGACATAAAAATAACCAATAATTTTATCTAACCTTTTATTATATTTTGCAATAAATCGGCAAAAATAATACAATTATCCGATAATGAACATAAAAAATTTAAATTATAAAATAAGCTTGGCAGTTACAATTTTATTTTTTTTGTCTTCGGGTATTGTTTATTTTGTAAAAAATAAACATTATTCCGTTGATAATTTTTTAAATAAGGCAAATTCTTATTTTATAAATGAAAATTTTCTGCAGTCTGCAAGGTATTACAGAAAGTTAATTTCTATGGGGTTCGTCGATGAAAATGTTTATATAAACATTTCCAATTCATTGATAAAGCTTGGCGATTATAAAAAAGCAAAAGACTATCTTAAAGAAGCGTTGAATAATCATCCGTCTTCCGAGCTGTACTATCTTTTAGGATATACATACTATGCCAAGCTGCAAATTTCATTTTTGCATGAAGACGCCGAAGAATCAATCAAATATCTCCAAAAAAGCATAGAAATGGATAAAAAAAATAAGTTGTCATACCGCTTAATAGGGCAAATTTACGAGCAGTCAAAAAATTTTGAATATGCAAGAATCTGGTACAAAAAGGCATTGATCGAACATATTGAAAACATAAGCGAGTTTTACGGATTTATTGCGTACACGTATTTTGAAGAGTCAAGATGGGATGAAGCCATACAGTATTATAAGAAAGCTATAGACGACAATAAAAATTATATTTCAGCATATTGCAGTATGGGCGAAATATACAGAATAAAAAAAGATTTTGTTAATGCGGAGCAGTATTATAAGCAGGTAATATCGATAAATCCGGATTATGTGCTTCCATATTACAAAATAGGTAATATATATTACGAACAAGAAAATTATCAGGAAGCTGTAAAGTGGTACCAAAAAGGATTGGAAAAAGAAGCCAATAATAATATGATAAATTACTATATAGGCATGAGTTATAAAAAATTAAATATGGTGCCTGAAGCGGTAAGATATTTAAAAACAGCCGCTTATTGCGGTAATGACGATGCTGTCGAAGAGCTAAGGAGTATGATAAAAACTTTTTAATTATGTTTTATAAAAATAAAATTTCATTTTTTATTGTTTTGGGAATAATATCGTTTATATTGTATTATTTTATTGACCAGCAGATTGTTCTGATCGGTTTGTTGAATAACTTTATAATATCAATAGGAATATTGTTTTTTCTGATAATTTTCATATCTTTTTTTTCTTCACTTATAATGTTGTCGGTTATGTCGGCAGCGTCAAAGATTTATACGAAAATAACAGGTAAACAAGCCAGATACAGCAAAAAATTTGCATTATGGCTGAATTTTACAGTTATGTGTTATATAGTTTCTTTTATCATTTTTCTTCAATCGATAACATATTAAAACGCTTGTTCAAATGCAAGATTGCCGTTAAAACAATTATTTGAAAGAAAACGTCAAACAGGCTTACGGCTAAAATTTTAGAAGTTAAACTGTTGTTTCCTGTCAGCAGAAGAGAGAAAATCAGCATAAATTCAAAAATTGACGAAATATAATTAGTTTTAATAACAAATTTCTTTTTATGCAATTTCAGATTAATAAACCACAATAAAATATATGAGAATAAAATAATTAAAGAAGCATAGATAATACAGGCGGCGTAATCCGTCAGTAAGAATTTTTCTCCGTTTAAAATCAGAAAAGAAATAAAAATCATCAATAAGTGTCTTATATGCGCTGTTTTAGAAAATTTAAAATTTAAAATTAATAAGACGGCATAAACGTATTGTAAAAAGATTAGTAAATGGCCTAAGTATACAGAATGTCCTTTGAATAGCAGACTTATGAGAAAGCCTGCCAGAATCCAGAGACTTAAAGAATTTTTAAATAAAAAAAACAAATTATGAATTTTATTTTATCCCGTTAATAATTATTGCCATCCTGCTTAATTTTTATTGTTATTCGGCGCAAATAAGCAAAGAAAAAACTACAGTAATTATATTAAATTATTAAAATTAATACGGCGTAAAATTTGCAGTAACAAAAAAACATAAAAAGTTTGCAGATAAAATTTTATTTATAAGTTGAAATAATATGTTGTAATTGATACAATAAGCAAAATAATTTTAAATTTTTTTGAGACGGGAATTTATTGAGAATAAATGCCATCATCGTCTAGCGGTTTAGGACATCGCCCTCTCAAGGCGGAGATCATGGGTTCAAATCCCATTGGTGGCATTTTATATATATTTTAAGAAACCGGTCGGAAAAGCCGGTTTCTTTTATTTTGTCGACGGAAAAACGTCAATGTAAAATAATGCAATAAAATGCAACAAAATGCAGTTTTTTCTTTTGTTCGTTACCAAAATAATCCCAAAATATCTGTTTTATTTAATTTTGACAGGCATATCTATTCTTGATATAGATTCCAGATTCTTTTTTGCTGAGCTATGATAATAAATCTTTTCGGTAAGTTTGGTCGAAGAATGCCCTACAATTTTGGCAATTTGAATCAAAGGAATATTGTCATTCCCGGCTAGAGTTATAAATTTATGTCTTAGCGAATGAAAATGAAATTTCGGATCTATTTTGTCTTTTAATCGTTTTGTTTTCAATTTATATATAATTGATGAAAGAGTGCTTTCGTTTAGACATCTGCCATCGTCATAATAGCACATATATTTATATTTGTTCTTGACTGCGATTTTATATCTTTTAAAAAAGTAGTTACGATAATCCGGGTGCATCGGAACGTCTCTCGCAGAAGTTTTATTCTTCGGCTCCCAGCCGTCTTCTTCTTTTGCCCTAATTTTTATGATGTTTGCCTCAAAATCCATATCTTCAGGGGCAATATGTACAGCCTCGCCGGCTCTCATTCCTAACATTCCGAAGATTGAAGCATTAATCATCGGCTCTGAAATATTTGCAAAATATATCTTTAAGTCCGAATCAGAGGGGATATACCCTGTCTGATTATCTTCAATTTCAAGAAATTTTGTTTTTTTTGAAACATCTTCGGATAAGTAGTTCTTTTCAAAAGCAATTTTCTGCATGTGCTTAAGAGTGCCCAATTCTCTGTTGATTGTAGCCTCAGCTTTGCCTTTCCTGCGCATTTTATAGTTTTTAAGGGATAAATCATCAAAAGCCGAAACTGTTTTAATTTCGGGGCAAAGCGTAAGAAAAGTGTTTATTGTTATTTTGTCTCTCTTTCTTGTGCGGAGACTTTTGTAATTTACATATTCTTTAATATATTCTTGGATAAAATCTAAAAGAGGATAGTTACTTATCGTTGTACCGTTCTTCTTCGCATACAGCCGTAATGTGATTTTCGCTGCTTCTGCAATTGCGTCTTTTTCTATTGGACTTACCGGTTTAGATTTGTGTTTCTTCTGTTCGTACCAATAGACATAATAGATATTGCCTCTTTTTCTAACGTGCGGCATAACATTCCTTATTTATCAGCTTTGTCCAAATATTTAAGAACTCCATCTATATAAAAAGATGATATATGATAAATCGGACTTTCTCTTTCACCATATATTTTGATAACAAGACCATCTTCTCTGAATTTTTCGAGATAGTCTTTTGTTATAGTTATAGAAAAAGTTTCTGATGGATAAGATTGTTTAAACGCAGAACCATATTTTTTAGGTTCGTATTTTTCTTCAGTTTGAAAGTTCAACTCAACACCTTGAGCATCTAAAGCTTTTGTATAGTTTGGAAAATCTTTATCTCCAGCTAAATTTAATAAATTTTCTTTAGTCATTATTTTTATTGTTTTAATATTTGTCTTTAAATCTTCAACAATAATAATATTATAAGTGAAATTGGGAGATGACCATACGCTTATGCCAGTTTTTTCTTTAACTTCTGAAGGGGAAACTTGTCTATAATCTATTTTCGGGAAAATTGTTCTTTTTATTTTCGCAAAAGAATCTTCTTCAACTTTAACTTTTTTAATAACCCAGTTTGCATCTTTAGCTGAAAAAGCATAGCTTGAAATAAAACACATAAATAAAACTAATAATATTTTTCTCATTTTTTACCGCCTTGTTTGGATTTATAAAATGCTATTTGCTCTTCTAAAAACTTTATTTTTTCTTCTTTAAGTTCTAATTCTTTTTGCATTTGATTATAAGAGATATTGTTATTGTCTCCTATAGCAACTATATTTTGGTCTCCAATGTCAAAAATTTTTTGGAGTTTGTCTTCGGAAGTAGACAAGATATTAGCCATTTCTTTTATGATTTTTTCTGATGGTTTTTGTCTTCCTTTTACAAAATGAGTTATTAAAGTTTCACTACACTTTAATTTTTTGGAAAGATTCCGTTTTGCACCGCGTAAAATACCGCCATTAAAAGTCTTTAATAGTTTTAAAAAATCTTGTTCTTTCATTTGTTCGTATCCTTTTATAGACGACAAAAATAATACTTGACAAATCTTACAAAATCTTATAAACTTTTATAAGAAATAATAAGAAAAAGGCAAACGGAAAATGAAACAAAAAAATTTTTTATCAAATTCAAGGGGTGGCAAGTCTGCAAAAAAAGTTCCGTTTGCCGACGTTCTTTTATTAAAGGCTTCCACCCTTTCCAATATTTTCAATTTTACCAAATTTAAACACGCGTTGGCAATGCAGATTGCTGATTCGTGTTTTTTTATTTTAGCAGCTTCAAAATGCGAAAGCAATATATTTTTTTCGCGCAGGGAGTGCAAATAAATGCAAATTTATGAAAGCGTAGCCGAATTGTTGGAAAAAACCAATGCAAAAAAATTGGCCGCCTTAGTAAATTTAAGCAAATCACAAATATATAGATATGCAGAAAATCCTGAAATTTCAGGTACAAGAATGCCGGCCGATATTATCCCTATGTTTACTCGGCTTTCGGGCAATCCAATAATTATCCAAAACCTCTGCCAGCTGTGCGGAGGCGTATATATACCAATTAAAGAAGAAAAAAATATTGATTTTAAAAAACTTTTGCAAAAGAAAATCAATTCAACGAAAGTAATTATTGATTCAAACTTTGACGGGAAAATAACGAAACAAGAACTTAAAAAAATAAAGAAAGCAATATATGACTGCATAATGGCCAGTGCTGCATATATTTCTTTTTTAGAGGAGGGAAAATAACAATGGCAGACCTTGAAAAATACAAGACATTTACTGTGCCTCAAGTTGCCGAATTTCTTCAAGTATCGGTAAGGACTGTCAGGTCTTTAATCGCAGACGGAAATTTTGCAAAGCCTTTAAGAGTTGGAGGGCAAATAAGATTTGTATCTGAAGACTTTTTCAGCTGGCTTGAGACTACAGGAGAAGACGTCATGGATACGAGAAAAAAGAAAAAAACTATAGATGCAATAAAAACGAATTAAGAGGTCGAAAATGTACGAAAGCATATTTTTACCAAAGCTTAAAGAAAATAAGAAAAACAAACTATTTTTCGTCGAAAAAAGAATTAACAAAGAACATATTACCAGCGTTATTTTAATCATAATTTTCGCTTTTTTTGGTTTTGGAGGGACAAAATGAAATTAAGCAATAAAACGAGGGACAAAATCACAATAATAGTTTTCATAGCCGTTGTTGTTGTTATTGCATACGCATTATTTTTTGGCGGTTCTATATTGTTTGCTTCTTGCCGTACAAAATATATTGAGCATAGCAAATGCACGGAGATAGTTTTTGCCGATGGCTCTAAAACTTATATCGGCAATTCAGCGGCTTTCGGCAAAGAAATAAATTTGTCAAATAAATAAAAAGGGGGAAAAGTGAAAAAAAGTCCGGAGATCAAGCAAATTTGAAAGATTTAGGCGTTACTGCTGACTGGGAAAAAATGCCTGAAGAGGTAAAAAATTGTCATCATTCGGAATCAGTAATTAAAAGAAGTAATACGGTAACAGAACATTTTTGTTATCAGTGCAAATTCAAATATCTCATAGACAAAGAGAGATTAAGAAATGGACTCTATTAAAAGATTAGAAATTTTAAAAAAACGGCTTCGTTTTTTTGTGAGTTTTCCAGAGGAGAAGCAAGACTTTTACAAGATTCGCATGCTGAAAATTAAAATTTTTGATTTAGAAACAGAAATAAAAAAAACGGAGGAGTAAAAAATGTCAAATGAACTTTCCAAAGACCCTATGAAGGAATTAGCAAATTTTCTAAAGGCAGAGCCGGCAACATTGAAGAATGTATTAAAAAAAACAGCATTTAAAAATTGTCTAACGGATGAGGATTTTATGGCGGCAGTTATGACTGCAAATGCTTATAAACTTAATCCAATTCTTAAACAAATTCATGCTTTTGCGGCAAAAGGAGGAGGGGTTGTTCCAGTTGTTTCTGTTGATGGTTGGGTGCACATAGTTAATTCTCAGCCGAATTATGATGGCATGGAACAGATTGAGAATAGAGATGAAAAAGGGAATGTTATAAGCATAACTACAAAAATGTACCATAAAGACAGAAAATATCCAACAATAGCAAATGAATATATGGCTGAATGTAAAAACGAGGCGAACAACACTTGGCAAAAATGGCCTATCAGAATGCTTAATCATAAATCTTATATCCAATGTGCCCGTAAAGCTTTTGGCATTTCAGGAATATACGATGAAGACGAAGCAGAAAGAATTAGAGAGTCCATAGATGTCACTCCTGGCAAACCGGATGTTGATGTCCCACAGGCTAAATCAAAAACAGCTGATACAAGTGTTGAAGAAAAGCAGAAAGAAGAACCTGCCGTAGAAGAAAAAAAAGAGCCTAAAAAACAAAAAGAAGTTGAAGAGCCAAAAGCTGAATATTCTTCTTTGCAGGATGTCCTAAACCTAAAAAAAGAGTCGAGCCCTCTTTCGAAAGTAAAATGCTTTATAAAAAGCGTTGGAAAAACGAAGTCGAAATCAGGAAAAACAATCGCAATAATACAGACGATAGACTCCTACAGCAATAAAAGCCCAATTGGCGCAGAAATCAGGATGTTTACGGATAATGATTTCGTTGCCGGTGTTGAACATGTTTTTGACAATGTAAGGTCAGCGGGAGTCTTTAACGGAAAAACGGTATATGCGGCAGATACTGCTACGGAGGCAAATGACGATGGAATTGAGATTTGACGCTGAAAACCATCTATATTTTGTTGATGATATAGAAAAGCCGTCTGTTACTAAAATCATATCGCAAGTAGGTTTGACTGATTTCTCTGCAGTGCCTGCTCCGGTAATGGCAAAAGCTCTAAAGTTCGGAACGGCGGCGCACATAACTACCGAATTGGAAGACAAAAATGAACTCGATTATAGCTCATTGTCGGCGCCTTTAATTCCATACTTAAATGCCTGGAAAAAATTTAAAGCCGAACATTCGTTTGTACCAATTGATATTGAAAAAAAATTCTACTGTTCTTTGTATGGCTATTGCGGGACAATCGACAGAATCGGCACAGCTGATGGCAGAAAAATAATTTTAGATATCAAAACATCAACGACAATGTCTCCGGCGACAGCCATACAGACGGCAGCTTATGCTCTTGGCATTAATGAGCCGAAGACTGAAAGATGGGGCGTACAATTGAAGGCTGACGAAACATATTCTATTACGCCGTATACAGACGCCGGAGATTTCGCATTATTTCTCAGTGCCTTAAATATATGGCGTTGGAAAAACAAAAATAAATTAATAAAGAGGTAAAAAATGGCAGATATCAAAGTTTCTAAAGAGGCGACAGCTGTTGTTAAACAAATAGAAAAACTTTCCGGCGAAATAAAAGAAGTAGAGATTACAGATATTCAATCTCTTAATTTTGCCGCAGATTTTCTTAAAGAGATAAAAATACAAAAAGCAAAATTGGAAGAGGAAAGGAAAAAGTTAACACGTCCGTTAGACGCGGCAAAAAAAACCATAATGGATTGGTTTAGGCCGCAAGATACCCGCCTTGAAGAAGCTGAACTCGCTCTAAAGAAAAAGATAGCAGTTTTTCAGGCTGAAGAACGTGCAAGAGCTGAAGAACGTGCAAGGCAGGTAACCGAAGCAGCAAAGAAAAGACAAGCAGAAGAAATCGCAAGATTGCAAAAAATGGAAGAAGATGCAGAGCTTGCCGGAGATGTTGAAGCCATACAAGAGATTGCGCAGGAAAAAGCAGTCGTTGCGACAATGGAAAGCGTTGCGAGCGTTGTGCAAGAAGTGCCTAAAGCAGAAGGCGTATCTGAAGTTCGTAATTGGAAAGGCGAAGTTGTCGATTTGCCAGCGTTTCTTAAATATGTTGTCGAGACTGGGTTATTCATTAATGTAATTGAAGTTAGCCAAAAAGAATTGAATGCTTTGGCTAGAGCGATTAAAGATACAAAAGAAATACCCGGTTTGAAATTTAAACAGGAAGTTTCAATTTCCGTAAGGTAGGAAAACGATGGATACAATTAAGGCTGTAGATTCTCTGTTCGATAAGATAGATAAAGGAATGGATATTATGACGCCGCGTGAATTGTCGCAAATAATTGTAGAGCTATCAGTTTATTTAGGCAAAATGGGCGATATGTTAGCAAATACGAATATTAAATATTCGAAGATATGGCTTAAATTGAGAGAAGACACAAAAAGCGACAAGCATGCGGATGTCGCCGCAGGAACTACAGAAACGTATAAACAACGGAAAGTATTAAAGATGAAGATTGCAGCGACTACAGAGCTTATAAACAGCCTTAAAAAAAGAATTGAGGTTTTAAATAATGAAGCCAGAAACCAATATTAAGCCGGTTGAAAAACAATACAAAGGGTGCTACAGCTGCGCCAATTTTAAAAGATCAGGCGAAACTATTTCCGGATACGGCAAATGTATAACACCTGTTAACAATTGTTATTTTATCGTTAATTGGGAATATGTCGAGTCCGGAACTTTCAATTATCCGGAGAGATTTTACCCGACAGCCGGTATTTGTTGTATTGATGATTGCCCAAATTGGAGAGAGGATAAAAACAATGAATTCTGAAGAAACAAAAGAAACTAAAAAAGAAGAAGTAAAGACAGCCGGCGGCTTTGATTATACAAACACTGATTTTATTAAAGCGTTTCAAACGCTTGTTGAAAAAGCTTATTCGCAAGGATACAGACTTACTCATTTTACGAACGGAGATCTATTTGTCAAAGGAACGTTAGGCTTCAACATGTCCGGCGTGTACAGGTGGCAATCTGTTAATTCGGAAGGAACGGCTTATCGTTGGACAAAGGTCGTAAAAATGGCAGAAGTCAAGAATATTGCCGAAATGGAAAATCAAATATTCGGAGATGAAAAATGAAAGTTTTTTACATCGGATTTAAAGGAATGAGTATAAACATCAAATACGAAAATGGCTTTGATAAATGTCAAATATCTTCAGATGAGAAAGCAAAACCTGAATTTTATGCAGCATTTTCAGGCTTAAAAAATGTGTTTGATGAAATAGCAGAGTTGCCTAGTTCTTACGATAAGATATTCGTTACATCAATAGCAATTACTTATGAGAATGAAGATATTAAATCCATTATCGTATGCGGAGAGATGAAACTTAAAAAGAGCTTAGGCTCTTTAAAGATTCAAACGCCTCTGAAAAATTACGAAGATATGAAAGGCGTAGCAGATGGGTTAAGTTATGAATCGCGAAAAACGATAAAGCTCTTAATCGAGGAAGCTTGCGACTTTGTCTCCGGAGATAGAAACCAGCCAGATTTATTCAACAAAAAAGGCGTAAAAACAGCAAAAGAAATGAAAAAAGAGAAAGACCAAAAGAACAAAAAAATTGCCAAGACTCTTGAGGCAGCTGATGCAGACCTTGTCGAAGGAGAAAATGAATAATGGCTCACATAGAAAATAATGAACAAGCTATGGTCGCAAGATATTTATCCGTTCGTTATCCTCAATCTTTGTTTACGTCTTCTGTTGCTGGCGTTAAAGTTAAACTGTTTACAATGATGGCGCTAAAAAGAGCCGGGTATAAAAAGGGAACTCCGGACCTAATGATATTTGAACCGAGAAAGAATTTTCACGGCTTGTTCATCGAAATGAAAACGGCGAAGACTCCTTTTTCAGAAAAAGGGAAAACTTCTCCGGAGCAGAAACAATGGCAGGAAGACTTAAATAAACGAGGCTATTCGGCCCATATCTGTTATGGGTTTGAGGAAGCACAATCTGTTATTGATGACTATTTTAAGAGATAAAAAAGGGGGGGTAAATAAAATTATGGCGACATACAAAGTAACTTTAATAATTAAAGAAGAAGAAAAGAAATTGCACATCGCCTTGGCTGAAGATACAGAAGAGTTTGTCAAAGTTATAACGGGATTGAACTATCCGGAGACAGATATTAATACGGCCATAAGCGATGCGATAGCTGCTTATCCTGCGGATTTAGAGGCTTTCGAAGCAGAACAGAAACAAAAAACAAAAAAGACGTCTCCTGTAGCAGTAAACACAGAAACGACAAAGAAAATAGCAGAAGAATCAAGAACGGCCGAAAAACCTAAAACAGATCTTTTTCAGGCAGCTGAAAAAGCAGAAAACGAAACTTCTGAAGAACCTTCTGTAGAAGTTGCCGCAGAAGAAACAACAGCGTCCGAAGAAAATAATGCTGATTCGGAACTTTTTGAATAAATAGGAGGAAAAATAAAAATGGTTAAAAAAATACAGGTGGTGGAAAAATTTAATAAAACAGTTTATATTTATGACGGAAAAGAGTTTCCGGGAGATGATATTGAAGAGTCAGACATGATAGCAATGTTATCCTCGACATTTCCTGAAGTTTCAAATGCGACAACCGAAACGACGATAAAAGATGAAGTTAGGTACATAGAATTCATTAAAAAAGCAGGCACAAAGGGCGCTTCTTCTGCGGAAATTGTCGATAAGTTGGATACTCTACATGCGCTTACGAATATTGATTTGTGTTCGCTAGAACTTTTAAAAAAAGAGAGACCATTAAGTCGTCAAGAAGCAGAATCTTTGGCAAGACAAAGGAATATATTAGATGAAAGGTCTTCGCTTAAAAGCAATGTATATAGAAGAATTCTTCATTTACAGCCGGCAATAAGTTCGGCTGTAATAATAGAGGGAATATAATGAACGTCTCTTTTGCATTAAATATATTATCTTTAATAAAACCGCCTAAGAAATTTCTAAATATTCTTTCAGATAAAATTGATTCATTAGATTTTGTCGAGGCGGTTTTATCTGCCGAATGTTTCGCCCCTTATAAAAAGCAAATATTAAAAAAGATTTCGAATTTTGAATATTCGGCTGTAGCAAGATATGTTATCGATATTATCAATAGAAAAGAGCTTTTTCCAGTTCAGGATATAGATACTGATGATATAGAAGCGGTATCTTATTCGGTGCCGATAGATTTGGTCGGATATTATGGCAATTATGATGCGAATATTTCTATAGATGATTTAACTGGAATGTCTACTCCTGAATTTGTCGCTACAATCTTGCTGAACTATTCTTCTTTTGTCGATTTTATTGGTGCAGAGTCCATCCATGAAGAAATTGACAACATTGCTGACGAAACGATAAAAACAAGAGTATTAGACTTTATACAAAATTACGAATTAAAAGATTTATACCGCTGTTTTTTAGATGACGTTGCTGGCGGCAGATACAGCAATAATCCTTTCATGCAAGATTTAACTTATCTGTTTAATAGGCTTTGCCAAAATACCGGTTGTCCTTTTATTGACTGTATTCCTGATATGATGCAAGAAAACGTTTTTTGGGACAATGTCGATTCTTTGGTTGAAATGTGGGCTGAACAGAAGAAAAAAGAAAAACGCTGGATAAAATTTGTCAGAAAATTAAGAGCAAATTCAAAATTTCAAAAAAAATTTTATAAGGTTCTGTTCGAAATTGTAAACCGGTATAAAACTTCGAAATTGTAAACCGGTATAAAACAAAGAAAAAAGAAAATCGCAAAGAGGTAAGCAATGCAAAATGAACATAAAAAGGAAAAGAAAATTTTGAATAAAGTTCCTGATCAGGAATTACAAGGCGTTCTCGCATTTTATGAAGATTCAATATTCTATGTTAGATATGAGCATGGAATAGTCGTAAAACAGCCGATAGAGGTTTCCGGAGAAGAATTGGAGCAGGCTTTCGCCGGAGTAAGTTTTAATTCAGGGTTGTTGGATTTAAACACTTTGTTTTATGCCAAAACTGGCAAAGAAGAAGAAGTTTTGCTTTATTTTCCTGCAGGTAAAAAAAGAATAAATTTAAAAGCAAAGAGAAAGAATAAAATTGTCACGATACCTGTGCCGGCGCACGTCTTTCACGGGATAGGGCTAACCTATAAAATATTTGCAATAAAAGATTTGCAAGAAGGCTCTTTATATCATATGCCTTTGCCGAATATACATCCTAATGGGGCAATATGCCATGGTTCTGTCTCGTTCCCTTCTTGTTCAAAACATGAAATAAAACAAGCATACAATTTGTTCTGGGAATCAGCTTTTAATAAAGATTTATCCGACGGAAAAATATCTAAAAAAATTGACCTGCAAGATTATTTAATTTCGCTAGATGGAAAGAAGAAGTTTCCGGAAGAGATGTTAATCGACAGCAAAGATAATCTGCAAGATTTAGTCAATTCTAAAGATTTTTAAGGAGCGTTTTTATGATGGAAGATTTACATAAACATTATTTTTATAATGGGGAAGAATTGCCGGATATCACAGCAAAATGCGGCTATGATTATATAGTGTCTGAGACGAATGTCATATTGCGAGCCGAAAACAATCTGTTTAAAATAGCAATGCCGATTAAAGATATTAATATTAGAGGACTACAACCTCTGTTTTTAAATGAAATAAAACTCAAATATGGCAAAATACCATTAGAATTATTTAAACGAATTCTTAAAGAAATAAAAGGTAATGAAGAACAGTTTTTTCAGATTTATTTTGATGTTGATATTCAACAATATGCTATATCTTATCCAAAACAGGAAGGACAAAGCCAAAAAGTAAATTATTTCTCCGAGCAAAAGAATGTAATTCTTGAAGTTCATACCCATCCTAACATGAAAGCTTTTTTTTCCAAAACAGATAATAGAGATGAACAAGGATTCAGAATATATGGCGTATTTGGTACGGAGAACGGAATAATAACGGACATGTCTTTCCTTTTAGGCGTATACGGTTATTTTTTCAATCTATCTTTTGAGGAGGTTTCAACATGTTGCGGTCTCTAGTTCCTCAAGGATCAGTTGCTATTTATTTAATCGGATGTGGCGGTACCGGCAGTTTCCTTGCTCAAGATATTGCGAGGATTGCATATCATTTGAATAGCAAAGAGGAAATAAAGATTGTCTTTATCGACAATGATATTGTCGAAAAGAAAAATGTCGGCCGGCAAAATTTCGTTGAATCTGAAATCGGGCAAAACAAGGCCGATGTCTTGGCTTTCCGGTATAACAGAGCCTATGGCTTAGAGATAGTGTCTATATCTCAAAAAGTCCAAGAGATTTTCAAATCTGAAGCTTTTCCAAGAAAAATTAATATTTTTGTCGGGGCAGTAGATAATACAGAGGCACGTAAGTTCATTTCACAATGTGTGTCGGATGCTGGCTTCGGTATCGGCGGCGAAGATGAATACGGCAGAATATTTACAAAAACGACATATTGGCTTGATTGCGGCAATGAAAATTCTTCAGGACAAATATTGCTTGGCAATGCAAAAAAAACAGGCAAATTGAAAGAATTGGCAATAAATCTTATAAGTAGTATTCCTTTCCCTCACATTCAGGCACCGGAGCTAATTAAAAAACAGCCAAAACCGAAATTGAGCTGCGCGGAGTTTGCAATACGAGAAGAGCAATCTTTGCTCGTTAATAGAGCAATGGCGACATTTGCTGCACAATATTTATATGACATCCTTGTAAAAAAAGAAATAACGAAATATGCGACATATATTTCTTTGGCAGGATGTTCTGCCTCAAGCAAAATATTAAGTCCGGCAATGTGGGACAATCCAAAAAGTAAAAAAGGCAAAAAGGGAAAATCTGCCGATCGGGGTAGATAAATGAAATATTTTTATATATGTTTTTTTGTTTTTTGGGTTGTTGTTTTTGCTTATTTATGGACGATAAAATTTTAAAAGGAATGAATAAAATGAATAACGACAGATTTTTAGCTAGAGGAAAAACGGCGAACGGCAAATGGGTTTATGGAGCTTATCATAAGCATTTGCCTTATACTCCTTCTCCTATAAGAAATCAAAAAGAAGAAGAAAAAAAAGAAAAAGATTATCGACATATAATTATCCAGGACGATTTCAGCGATTGGAATATGCCTAGAGGAATTATTTGTATTGAGGTCTTGCCCGAGACAGTAGGTATGTGTACTGGCAAAACAGATGAAAATAAAAGGTTGATTTATGAGGGAGATATAGTAATCACTCCTTTTAAACGAACTATGTTGGTTAAATGGTCTCAAAGAAAGGCAGCATACATCTATTTACACAAAAGCGGCGTTGAAAATAATATTGGCGATTACGAAGTTAAAATCATCGGAGACATCCATGACAAGACTGAATTACTGGAGGAAAAATGAATTGTCCAAAATGCGGAAGTTCTAAGATAACAGAAGTCCCAAACAATACGCTTGATGTTGCCGTAAAATGCGATGATTGCGGATATGAAGATTTTGTAAATGAATTTGAAAAACAATCAAAAGAAGAAATCAAAAGCGAAGAAGATAGATTTATAATTTTACAAGTAAAAAAACCAAAAGAATGTACAGGCTGTGAATATGATTGGAAATCTTGCGAAATAACTTGCCCTCATAATACGGAGAAAGGCAAAACAAAAGAACAGTATGTTAAGGAGCTTGAAGAGATTATATATAGCTGTTCAAAAGTTTCTTTATCAATGCCTTTGGAAAAAGCAAAAAACGATAATACATTAAGACATATAGATGCTTTTAAATTGATGTTAAAACAAGCCAAAGCAGTTGCAGATAATCTTTTTAGGGAGGCTCAGAAATGTCAAAAATAATTTATTTAGATACAGAAACAACGGGTTTAGACAAAGATAAAAACGATATTATTCAGATAGCAGGAATTATCGAGATAGATGGCGAAGAGAAAGAGAGTTTTAACCTTAAATGCCAGCCTTTTAATTGGGAAAATGTTTCGCAAGAAGCTCTTGATATTCAAGGACGTACTATTGAAGAGTTAAAAACATATCCTAAACCTCAAGATACGTACAAAAAATTTATATCAATACTTTCAAAATATGTCGATAAATTTAATAAAAACGATAAGTTTTATGTTGCCGGACAAAATGTAAAATTCGACCTTGATTTTTTACATTCATGGGCTAAAAAATGCGGAGATAAATACCTCGGCTCGTTTTTTTATTGGTATTGCATAGATCTGCTTGTTTTAGCTTCGGCGTTTAGAGCATGGGGATTTATAGATACTCCGACATTAAAGCTCTGTGATATATGCAATGTTTTAGATATAAATATTGAAAACGCTCACGATGCAATGGCAGACATTAAAGCAACAAAAATGTGTTTAGGAAAGATAAAAACAATGTTTAAATTCGAATTATCCAAGACAGATGAAAACCTTTTTGAAACAGAAGAAGAAATCCCTTTTTAAAAGAGAAAAAAATGCTAAATGAATACCAAAACAAATTTAAGAAAAATATAGAAAAGATATCGGCACGAGGCATAAGCCAACGCGATATTTTCGCGGATAATGTTTCTTGTATGGCAATAGCAATGGCAAACGGCGTAGATTCTTCCAATTTTGACCGTAGAGAAGCAGAATATATGCGGATTATAGGAAAGTATTCAAAAGAAGAAATTGAGCTGTTTACGGCCAATATGGCAATTTTAGTTGAAGGCTTAGAGTTCGAAGTAAAAGATTTTCTCGGCGAAGTATACGAAAGTCTTGAAGCCTCAAATAAGCACGTTGGCCAATTCTTCACGCCGTTCCATTTATCGGATATGATCGCAAAAATGCAAATAAATATTCCGAAAATAATAGAAGAAGTTTCTTCCGGAAGAATAATATCAATATGCGAACCTGCATGCGGCGCCGGCTCTTTACTTATTGCGGTTGTTAACGCCATAAACGAATCTTGCCCGGAAGAGTATAAAAGCCAATTGCAAAAAAACATCATATTTGTAGCAACGGATATAGATTCTCTTTGCGTAAAGATGGCATACCTGCAGATGAGCTTGTTAGGTTATTGCGGAGTATTTAACAATGGAAATACCTTATCTTTGGAAGTTTGGGAAACATGGATTACGCCGGTAGCGTATATATCAAATATTATTCGAAGATTCGGCCGGCAAAATGATGAAGACGGGCAGGAAAAAATTAAAAAAATACTGCTTGAAATGATGAACGATAAACAGATTTTCTTAAAAATGGGAGCTTAAAATTATGGCAAAAAAAGAAAGTTTTATACTGTACCAAAATTATTATGAAATACTTAAGAGTCTGGCAGATGAACAGCTGGGAATATTGCTCCGGGCGATCTTTATATACAACGAAACAGGCGAAGTTATAGCACTTGCTACGGATGTTAGAATCGCTTTTGAATTTATTAAATCGCAATTAGACAGAGATAATAAAAGATATGAAGAAGTTATTAAAAAACGTGCCGAAGCGGGAAAAATCGGCATGACAAAGAGATGGAAAAAAGAAGAAAACGAAAGTAAAAAAGAAAGAATAAGTATTGATAATGAAGAAAAAAATAACAAAAATAACAAGTGTTATCAAGACATAACAAACGATAACAAACGATATCAAAGCATAACAAACATAACTGATAATGTATATGATGATGTTAATGATAATGTAGATGATAATGATAAAAGAATTAAAGACAAAAGAAATAGCCGGCCAAAATCCGCCGGCCAGGAAATTGAACTTGAAGAACTTTTTCCGGAAGAAGTAAAAGAGAAAAAACTCCTGCCTCAACAACAAGCGATAGAAATATTTTCGCAGAAGTATGAACAGCTGACGAAAATGCGATATGTTGCAAGGAAAACGGATTTTATAGAAGTCGCCGACTTGTTAAAACACACAGACGAAAAAGAGTTGTTGGTAAAAATCGACATTTTGGAAAGGCTTTGTAAAGAGGCTGCAGTTTCAAACAAAAAGCCGGTTTGGTTTGTCGACGGTCTTTCGAGCTTTTCGATAGGAGTATTAGTCAAAAATTATAATGCGCTAACGCCGTATTTAACGGCCGAAGAAAAGAAAAATCTTGCGAGAACAAAAATTTTGGAAAGAATTTAAGGAGGAAAACTGTGAGCGGACAGATTATCAAAAAATGGAATTTTGAAGAGAAAAAAATAATAGCTGAAGAACTCGGCCGATTATTTACGGCCAACGGCAAAAATCTTGGCGAAAAAACGCTGATAACTTTCATGGAAATATTGCAGGCCAGCCCGTTTGATCCCGGAATAATAGCGCAGGCAATCCGCAGCCTGCAGATGACGCAGGAAGAAATCACAATTAAAACAGCGCTGATTTTGTCGACGGCAAAAAGTATTAAGATAAAGCAGATAGAAAAAGAGCAGCAGGAGCAATTGTCGCTTGATGAGCAAAGCGGCCGAAATGTTATCGGTCATCAGAAATGGCAAAGTCTTATTGAACAAGTCGTGAAGAGGACAGATTCAGAGCTTATTGAATAAAGCTCTTGACATATTTGTAAAACTGTGCTATAAGCGAAATTAGAAAGTAATTATAACAATGGCAAACGGGACTAAGGAAAACCTGTAAAATGCCATTGTTTTTTTTATGTACTAAAAACTTAATATTGTCGTCAACAAAAAACGCAAAAGGATTAATTTCTTTTTTGCGTCTTTTTTTATGTCAAAAATCTTTTGTTTTCGGAGCATTAAAATGAAAACTAAAAAAGAATATGGCATAAAGTGGCAGTATGAAGTAAGAAAACTTAAAGATTTGAAACCGTATAAAGATAATATCCGCATTGCTAATGCGCTTAAGATGCAAACGTTGAAAGAAAGCTTGAAGAGTTTAGGCAGCGCTCATTTTTGGGGCATAAATATTAATCCTGACAAACAGTGTTATAGGGAAAACCTTCCTTTCTCCTTTTTGAATTTTATCGGAGGCCCTTTTCAAGCAGTCCTTAAAAGCAATAAATGCCGTTTTGACGAGAGATTACCACTTAAAGAAGATTATGACTTCACAATTCAAAATTTAAACAAATATCGCAGAGTATTGCGTATTAACAGATATTTCTACGAAGCTAAACAGAGCCAGCAAGCCGGAGGTTGTGCTTGTTACCGAAATGCAGAAACCGAAGAATCTCAATTTGTGGAATTGCAAAAGAAGTGGGGCTCTAACATTGTTAAAAGGGACTCTTGTGCGGATCGTTCCCATAAAAGCATTAAAGGCCGAAAGATGGAAGACTACAACCCTGTAATAAGAGTCCCGATAAAAGGCGTTTAAAATGAAAAAGAAAAGTAAAAAGAAAGTTGCAAGACACACACAAAAGCACACTAAAGAAGCAAAGAATAAAATCTCCCGGGCGCTGAAAGGGAAAAAGAAAAGTCCTGAAGCTGTAAAAAAGATGAAAGACAATGACAACGCTAAAGTTTGGGACTTCGAAAAAGCGAAAAAGCTCTTTACTGAATTAATTGAATGGATGAGAGCCGACTTACAAAATATTTTTATTGTAAGTTTTTTATCAGAGAAAGGCTTACACAAAAGCACATTGACATATCTCGTAGAACATTACGATATGAACAGCGAATTAAGCGAAATGGCAAAAGTTGCAGACACAATGCAGGAAGCAAAGCTTGTTGATTTAGGTTTTAAGGGCGTAGGAAACCCGACAATTACAATTTTTATCCTTAAAAACAATCACGGCTACAAAGATAAATTTGAAACAGATAACAGAAACGAAAATCTTAATGTAGATATAGGAGAGGTAAAGCGTGCAATCCCAAATGACAGATTGTCTCAGCTTGCAGAGTTTATCGTTAGCGCAGAAGCTCGCAATGGCAGAGACTAGTCTGCGATTCTTTATGACGGCTTTTGCATATACTGAAACCGGCGAAAAGTTTTCTTTTGCCGGAAGAAATTATCTATTACAGCCTTACCTCGACAATTCTGCTTATCAAGTACACAAGAAGTGTACGCAGGTAGGAATAACAACAAAAGCGTTATTCTCTGCGATACACGCCTGTATGTACAATAAATATCCGAAAGGGTGCATATATTTCTTCCCGACAGAAACAGACGTTAACGACTTTTCAAGAGGACGTGTTGCTCCGATTATCGAAAACAATTCAATGATAGCAAATGTTATAAATGATACCGACACAGTAGGAATGAAAAGAGTCGGCAAACGCTTTATTTATTTCAGAGGAATGAAATCAAAATCTAGAGTAAAGTCTGTCCCTTCCGATAAAAATATTTACGATGAATTAGATGAAATGTCTCCTGAAATAGTAGAAATGGCACACGAAAGATTAGGCGATTCGACACTAAAATATAAAGAATTTTTAAGCAATCCGACGTTCCCGGAATACGGAATCGATAAAGAATTTATAACATCAGACCAAAAGCATTGGCTGCTTAAATGTCCGCATTGCGGAGAATGGAACTGCCTCGAAGAAACGTTCCCGAAATGTATCTTACCGAAAGGCGACACTTATATCCTCGCGTGTAAGAAATGCCGCAAAGAATTAGATAAATGCGCAGGAGAATGGGTCGCGAAAATGCCGCGAAATAAAGATGTTTCGGGATATCAATATTCGCAATTATTTTCTAAGAATGTTACGCCGAAAGAAATATACACTAAATATCATAAAGCGCTTAAAGAAGGCAAGATTGCCACGTTTACGAGATTAGTCTTAGGGCTTGCTTATGTATCAGCAAAAGATAGATTAACGAAAGAACAAGTTTTGAAATTGAGATCAAACGAATTTCCAAAAAACTTCTGGGAATTGACCTCTCCTTTGTACATGGGAGTTGACCAAGGAAAAGATTTACACTGCGTATTCAAACGCAGGTGGAACGATATCATATTAACATATCCAATAGTAGAGGTAGAATTCGAAGATTTAGACAAATATATCAAACGTGGCGTTATGCGTTGCGTAATTGACGCATTGCCTGAAACAAGAAAAGCAAAAGAGTTATCTAAACGTTTCCCGGGCAAAGTATATATTAATTATTATACCGACCAGAAAACAGCTTATAACTGGAAAGAAGATATAAAAAATGATGAATACATCGTGCAAGAAAATAGGACTGATTCAATGGACGCTTCGCATGAGCTTATTCTTAACGGCGAAATAATGTTGCCGTTTACAGATGTATCCGAAGAGTATGCAATCCACTGTTATAACACGGCAAAAAAAGAAGAAGAAAACAAAGAAACCGGCAAAAAGAGAAATGTCTGGGTAAAGCTCGGAGCTGACCATTTTCGCCACGCTGACAACTTTGCGACGATAGCAATGAGCCGCGAAGATGAAGACGCAAATCTTTCTGTGTCGTCGGGCGGATCGAACATAGAAGATGATATTTACAAAGGAGCAATTTAATGAATCCGGAAGAGAAGAAAGAAAGCAATATTGATACATCTCATAATGTCGCAGTTGGTACATCGTTTCCTTTAGATGTTTTTGCAGGGAGCAACGAATATTTACAAACGCTTAAATGTGCGCGTGGTGTAAGAATGTATGACCAAATGCAAAACGATACAGATGTTTCTATGGTTCTGCAGGTTACGTCCACGCCTATCATCGGCTCTGATTGGATAATTCGCAGCCAGTCAGATGACCAAAAAGACCGCGATATTGCAAATTTCTTTTATGATTATTTTTGGGAGAAAGCTCCTGATAAATTTTCAAAGATATTACAAGATATTCTTCTGATGTTGATTTACGGGTTTGTCTATTTCGAAAAAGTTTGGGTTGAAAAATGGATCGGCGGAAAGCAGTATCTAATCTGCGAATTGCAATTTAGACATCCTCTAACGATTGAAGAAATCGACATCAAAAAAAGAATTGTCAAACAATATTCAGATGGTAAATATCTTGAAATGTCTTTTGACAATCTTGCAATGTTCGTATACAAACAGCAGGGCGATGATTATTGGGGCCGTTCTCTGATACGTCCTTGTTATCAGCCTTTTGAGGACAAGAAGCTTAATACAGGCAAATGGAGAATAGCCGGCACAAAGCAGGCTACAGGCTTTATACACGTTGAGCATCCTGCAAATTTAAAAAAAGAAGATGCAGAGTACAAGGCTGTTGAAACAGCGCTTACTAAAATAGCAACAAGCAAAAACCCATATTTAATTACTCCGCCGAATTTTAAAGTTACGGCACATCAGCCGGCAATAACAGCTGACTTTTTTGCGAAGACGGACGAGACTTGGAGCATAAAAATAAGAAATACCGGTCTTGCAAATTTTATGGGGCTTGGAACGACCTCAACAGGATCATATTCTGTTGGCGAAATACAGCTCAATATGTTCATGGAAGCGGAAGAGGCAATATGTCGTTATATCGAACAAAAGTTTAATGAAGTGCTGAGGGAAATGGTTATCGTTAATTTCGGACAGCAGGATAAATATCCTGAATTAAAATGCCCGACGTTAAACAAAACATTGGCACTGAAGCAATTGGAAGCTATAAAGGAATATTTCAGAATGGGCGCCGTCAAGGTTACAAAAAAAGATGAAGATGAGATCAGAACAAGAACAGGTTTCCAGATGAGAGATGACGAGGACGAAGTAATTCCAATAAATTCCAATATTCCTGCAGAGCAGCAGCCAACAGCAACAATAACAAATGTTAAAGATGTTAAATTAACAAATGCTTTTTCTCCTACAAAAAGAAAAGGCGACATAGATTCATTAAGCAAAGAAATGCAGATGACAATGACATCAAATTTAGGAATTATAGCCGATAAGGCAATTGCCGACATAAGAGCTTATCTTAAAAAGAATGGTACCGCCGGATTGTTCGATAATATAACGTTTGGAAAAAATAATTATCAATCCGTTTTATTCAAAAAGATTTCGTTTCTTGTATCAAAAGGCTGGGATGATGCGAAAGCTTATGCCTCGAAAGAAGGCTTCTATAATGCGAAAACAACGCTTGAGGATGGCGATATTAACAAAGTACCGAAAGTCCTTAAATCTTATGTAGCAAACAAAGCTAAGAACCTTGCACAACAGCAGGTTACAGAATTAGAAGCGATCGTTTGGAATACTGCAAACAAACCGGATGTCGGCATAGATATTGATGAGCTTATTGCCGAAATAGGCAATAAGGTTGATTTATATATTAAATCGCAAAAGATTCAAACACAGGCAGACATGGCGGTAGTTCAAACTCTTAACGACAGCGAACAGACATTTTATAAATCTGAAGAAGTTGAAATTGCATATTTTGTTTATGTCGCGACAATAGATAATTCAACAACAGAATATTGTAAATGGCTGAATGGTAGAACTTTCACGCCATACGGCCAAGCATATAAGCTGATTTATCCGCCGAGACATTTTGGCTGTAGAAGTTTCCTCGTTCCGGTATTTGGAAAAGTAGCAATACCTGATATGAGCAAACATGATACTGTACCGCCTCCAAGTTTAATGGCTATACAGCAGTTTTAAAAAGGAGATTAATAGTATGTCTACAATTGTTAAAAGATGCAAAGACTGTTCAAAAGAGTTCGATATTACAGACGAAGAGCAAAACTTTTTTATTTCGAAAGGGCTTGAAATCCCGTCGAGATGTAAAGAGTGCAGGAGAAAACGCAGAAATGCGAAAGCCGGAAACAAAGGTTTTAAAGTCAGCGATACTGCGGAGGTAAAATAAATGGAAAGAAGTTTATTTATTACGGAGGATATTACAAAGGACAATACTCCTTATATCCTTGAGCAAATTAAAGCTTTTGAAAAAGCAGACGCTACAGCTCCTATAAAAGTGTACATCAATTGTTATGGTGGGAGTGTTATGGCTCTTTTTTCAATACTAGATTTATTAGAGATGTGCAAATGCCCTGTTTATACGATTAACATGGGCGAAGCAGACAGCGCAGCTGCATTAATTCTCGCGGCAGGTAAAAAAAGATTTTGCACAAAAAACAGCATGGTAATGCTACACGAGTTGCAGGTAACCACTATTGTCTCAGGCGGTGCATCTGATGTCGAGTCTTTAGCAAAAGAAATAAAAAATATTAACGACAGAATTTTCGCCGAATTGTCAAGATTTACAAAAAAGACAGTTGAAGAATTAAAAGGGGATCTGTCAGGTAAGGACCTTAATCTCAATGCCGAAGAAGCTATAGCTTATGGCGTTGCAGATGAAATTATAACAACAGAAATTGCAGAAAAATATCAGCTTAAAAAAGAAATGCCTAGCAAATCTTTTACAAACAGCGGTATTGATATCAAAATTAAAAGAGGAGAAAAACAGATGACGAAAGATGAATTACTTTTAACACTTAGAAAAGATTTTGACATTGATGTTTTGTCTTTACAAAAAGACTTAACTGAAGCAAAAACAAAACTTGCTGAAGCCGAAAAAGCAAGAGAGGTTATCGGTAAGGTAAAAGACGAGCAGGAAACACAATTAACAGCTTTGAAGAAAGAAAAAGAAGAGAAAGAAATTGCGCTCGAAAACAGTAAAAAAGAGCAGATGCTTACGAAAGCAGTTGCAGAAAGAAAAGTGCTTCCTTCGGAAAAAGAAGCATTCCTTAGCTTGCATAAAACGGCAGCAGAGCTTGAAGCTTTCTTGTCAAAGTTACAGCCAAAATTGCATGGAGAGGCATCAGGTGCACAGTCTGCGGAAGATGTTGCTCTATCAGGAGAGTTCGACGAAACAACCCTTAAATGTATCAAAGAAGGGCGTTTCACTATTGAAGATGCAAGAAAGTTTTTATCGAAAAAGGAGGATAAATAATTATGTCATTAACAAACACAGCTCTCATCGCGGAATTTGACAAAGTCGTTACCGTTGCATACGGAAAAAAGACTTTGGAATATAATCCTGCATTGGCAGGATTAGTCGCTTCTTATAAAGTGCCTTTTGCACCTACAAGCTCTGCAATATTTAAAAATTTTATTGCGGGTTTGGCGCAAGTCACTGACGGAACTTCCATTGACGCATCTACTTTACCGGAGCATTACAAAGTAGACATTACGAATAATAAGTATGGCCAAAAAGTCCAAGTAACAGAATCAGAATTTGAAAGAGCTTCCAGTGTTGCAGATTTAGCAATATATGTTTCCGAAATAGAATCTCTCGCAGTAAACGCAAAAGATGACCCTATTTTGAGAGGTTTGCAATTACTCGAGGCAGGTCATACAAATGCGAATGGTGTTTGTTTTGATGGAAAGAACTTTTTCGCGACGGACCATCTTTACGGAACTGCAACCGGTCAGAGCAATCTCTTGTCTGGACACGGCAATACTTTAGATCAGGTTTCAAGAGATATGGACGCTGCATATAATGCAATGACAGGCTTCTATGCAAATGCAGGTGGCGGGAAGAAATTATTGAACAAAACAATCAAGATATTGGTTATATGTTCGACCCAATTAGCGTCGGTTTTTAAGGATTTAAGAGATAAAAAAACTATAAATGCAACCGATAATGCTTGGGCAGGCAATTTTGAATTTGCCGTAAATCCTTCATCTGACCCTTATTCTTGGTATATGCTTAATCTCGAGAACGATTCGTATTTGTTGAACAGAGCAATTTTGAACCCTATCGAAAAAGAAGCTAAGTTAAAAAACAACTTGGCCCACGAATCCGCACAACTCGATGGCTTATATAAATGGCAAGTCGATATGAGACAAGGAATCGCTTACGGCGCGTGGTACAAAGCCGTAAAAGTTGATAATTCCGGTGCTCCTGTCACGGCATATTATACCGTCAATGCAATGGTCGTTAATGGCAACGGGACTATTTCTCCTGTTGGATTCTTGACAGCAGTTAACGGCTCGTCTATTGAGTTTACGTTGACTCCAGCTGCAGGATATGTCGTTGATAAATTATTTGTCAACGGAACTGATGTTACGGCAAATATTGTAGCAGGCAAGTACACTCTTGCAAATATCGCCGCAAACAAATCAGTTGTAGCAACTTTCAAGACAGAAGCGTAGTTTTAAAATAAATACAGAGGCGGGCTTAATATCCTGCCTCTGTATAAAAGAGGTTTTTAAATTATGGAAATTAAATCTAAAGAAAAATTGCCGTTCTTGTTTAAAAATTGCACGGAAGGCTTTATATCGGAAAATCCTTTTATGTTTACCGATAAAAGTTCTTCTTTTAAGCAGAGCTTAACCGAACAACAGTTCAATAAATTGTCAGAATTCAATGTCAATAAAGTTGTCGAAGTCAGCGAAGCCGTAGATGAAAAGGCAAACAGCGAAGATGACAATGCTTTGGCTGAAATTAATCTGTTGGAAAGACAGGCGGCAAAAATGATTAAAAACAGCAATGCACAAAAGAAACTTTTAAAAAGAATTGCCGAACTCAAGGCTGCAAAAGGTAAAAAATAATGTATTGCACATCGGAAGATGTAGAAATATATTTCAACAGCATCTCTTTTACGGCGACTTCAGCTATTACAAAAGCAAAAGTTGATTCTTTAATAGAACAAAGGAGCAACTATATCGACGCTGTTATCGGCAGAAAATATACATTGCCTTTGACAGAATCAAAAGATTTGGCAATTTTGAAAAGTATTTGCACGAGGTTAGTTGCCGGAGATATTGACGAAACTCAATCTTTTTCGATTTTAAAAGTCGATCAGAAAAAAGGTAGAGATTTGAAGAAAGAAGCACTGGAGGATATTCAATCCATTTTAGATGGAAAAATTGCTTTGAGTTCTCCGGCGTCAACTGTGCAATGCCTAGACATAAATTCAGGGATAGAGGTTCTCGATGAAAATACAATTTGATTTGTCTTCCGGAAGCTTAGCCCGTTTATCTGCTTGGGGAATATCTAATTTTAAAGATATTTTTTTTCAGTGGCACGATAACTTTTTAAGAGGAATGTCGGCGATATTCGCCAATACAGGCGGTAGAGTCTCCGGAAACAAATTCGTTGATGGTATTGCATGGGAGCCTTTGTCTGAAAAATATAGAGAAAGAAAAAGCAAATATACAAATGGCGGAACGTTGGTCTGGTCAGGTACTCTCGCTGACAGTTTCAGAAATGAAAGCGATCCTGGACATATTTTTAAAATGGATAAATATTTCGCAGAGTTCGGAGCGAAAAGCCTTCTTGCATTATGGCATCAGGAAGGCACAAAAACCAAAGACGGCCGTAAAAAAATGCCGGCAAGACCGATAATCTTTGACAGCCCTGCAAGAACAAAGGCTTTCGTAAGAATATTTGTCTTGTATTTTGAGGCAAGATTTAAGGCTATGGGTATAAATATAAAGTTAACCGAAGAGGTTTAAGATGAAGAAGCTATTATCGTATGATGATAAACTTAATGATTTCGAGAAAATATTAAAAGATAATCTTAATAATTGTATAACGGAAAATAATTCGCAAAAACCTGATTTGCCATTATCTTTAGTTGATGACGATGATTATTATTTTAATATTACCGAAAGTGCAAATTCTAACCAATTTGTTTATCTCGAGATATTAAGGGTAGAGCCTAGAAGTATAACAGGCAAATCAGCGGACATTGTTTTCATTAATGTCTTTGTCGGCTTCTCCACAAATAGAGCGCCAAAAGAAAATATGATCATGGCTTACAGGTATGAAAGTTGTATCCGTGCAGCTTTCGAAAACAATCCTTTAATTAAATACGAGAGCTGTTTGGTAGATGGATTAACAATAGGAAACCGCGCTTTATATGGGGCAATGTGCACGTTCTCGGTTTCTTTATTTTAGAGGTAAAAAAATGAGCGAAAAAAATGGAAAGATAGGAAAGGTAAATATAGATGACATTAATGCAGTTCTCAAAGCAGATAGAGTAAGTTCTGCTATTGATGTTGACGGCAAAGGAAAGATTATCGTTAAGAAAAACAATCTTATATCCCCGAATGGTCAGGTTGTAGTTTCTTTTGTCGGTAAGAAATTAAACAAGCAAATTTCTGTTGTGAGAAATAGAGTAAATATCGTTTTTGAGAAAGGGACTACATGGGAGAGCATAGGCTCTCAATATAAAGTTGGCCCGGAAACGATAAGTTGGCAAGAAAAAGATTTTGAATAACGAGGAGAAAAAAAGATGAATAAAAGGAAAAAAAGCAGATGTTAAAAACAGGAGGATATAGAAGATGAAAATACAAGCATTGTTCGGAGGAGAAGCGCTATTATTCCTTAACCGAATAACAAAAAAAATTGAGGCGTTATTTACGGTAACTGGCGAAGGCGGGCTTGAAAGATCTGTCGAAATGATTGAACTTACCGGAGGAAATTATCAGGGAGCAGTCAAAGCAGAAGCCGGCGCTCCAAGCAACTCTTTTTCGTCAACTGTAAAACAAATTTCGGAGGGTTTATTTTCGGTCATGGAAAATGCCGAAATAACAAGAGCTGCAGCTGATGCGGCCGGATATGTCGGCACGCCTTCTGATGTTCTAAATACCGGCTTGGCCGCTAAACTTACGCCTTCAGTCATTTCCGGTAAAAAAGAAAATCTGCCATTTGGTACAGTTTTTCTTGAAATAACATCAACAGGGAAATGTAAGGCTTATGTAGCAGGCTCATTGGCTTCCGGTCCTACAGGCTGGCTTGAAGAAGATGGCTCTATATCTGACGAAGTTTCAATTGCGACATCAGGCACAGTATCTTTTGACGATATAGGCATTTCTTTTGCGGTGGCAGCTGATGCGGTTCTTACTGTCGGGAGCAGAATTGCCGTTGAAGTAAGACCGGTAAATACAGCAGGAAGTTCCTCTATAAAAGTCGGAGGAACGTCGGGTATTGTTGAGAAAGCTGTAAAAATTATTTATCCGAGACAGTCGGACGGATCTATCTACAGCGCATATATACCTAGAGTATCTATGCAGGGCGTAGGTCTTCCTATGATGGAAAGAGCCTACGGAGAAACTACAATTAACGGTAAGCCGTTGATTGATTCAGCAGAGGGTTTCTTATACAGGCTGGATATGATTAAGCCGGCCGCTTAAAGAAATAAAAACTTCGGCCGGGTTAACAGCCCGGCCAAAGGACAACGAAAATGGATATATTAAATAAAATTTTTGAAGTGTGTTTCATAAAAATAGGAAATAAAGAATATCGCTTGAAATATTCTTTGTCAGCTGTTTTATGGCTGGAAAGCAAAGGCATCAAATTAGAGACTTTAGCGAAATCTATAGAAAAAACTCCACAGACGACAATTTACCTTTTGGCTTTCGCCGGGTTGCCGAAAGATCAGTTTCGCGAAAATATGACTTTCGACAGCTGGATAGAAAGCTTGTCTGATGCCGATACTAAAAACATCATTAAAAAGCTCGATGTTCTTCTCGAAGCTTTTTATACGGCATTAGGCGTTAAGCTGGAGAAAATAAACAAAGAGGCAAAAAGTTCCAAAAATATAAAAAAAAAATTAAAGAAATTGTCGATTTTGTCGTTACTCATTACGCTTTTACTTATTATCAGGTTTGCGAATTAACTTGGGTGGAAATCGTTGAGATGTACAGCTCTATGATAATAAAAGAAACTGAAGATTTTGGAAGAAATAAAGCAGCTGATTTGAACAATATTCGCGCCGGCGCATTTGCAAGTATATCAACAAAAGAAGGACAAAAAGCCGGCAAAGATTTATATAACACACTTAACAAGTGTTATGAGGGTATGCAAAAAAAAGAAGAAAAAGAAGAAGATGACGAGGAAAAAAATCCTGATACCAGAGGACTTTTTAAATGAGCGACAATGAAATAAAAATAAAAGCTAGTGTCGAAGATACCGCCTCCCCGGAAATTAAGAAAATAGGCAAGAATATATCGGATATGGGGAAGTCCGGAACGCAAACGGCTAAAGATATTGATAAGACTGCAGAGGCTTTAGATAATACTACTAAAAAAACTAAAGGATTTGTTGAACTTTTTTCAAGAGCGAGAAGAAGTTGTACAACTTTTTCTTTTGCATTAGCAGATACTGTATTGTCTTTAGGAAGATTATCGTATGCTTACGCTAAAGAATCTATAACAGATGCTATAAAAGGCTTTGCGGCTCAAGAGATGGCGGCAAACAGGTTAACCTCGGCACTTAAAAATCAAGGAATATATTCGTCTTATTTGGCTGACGATTTAGATAGATACGCAAAATCGTTAAGATCAATCTCCGGCATAGATGACGATGTCATTAAAGATAATATGCGGTTATTGGTCAACTATGGCCTTATAGGCGATGAATTAAAAAGAGCCACTAAAGCCGGCTTAACTTTATCATCGGCGTTAGGAATGGATCTTAATTCATCAATGTTGGCCGTAGCAAAAGCAGCTGAGGGAAATTTTCAAATGTTCTCGCGCTGGGGAATTAAAATAGATGAAACTGCTTCTCAAAGCGAAAAGTTTACACAATTATTAAGCCAAATTGAAAAGAAGTACGGCGACATTGTAAACATCAATGCTGATAATATAATTACTCAAACAAATTTATTGAGGGAGCAGTGGGGCGATTTTAAAGAAGAGCTTGCAAGCGGAGTAGTTCCTCTCTTAAATAAAGTTTTAAATCTGTTTAATGATCGTTTTACTGCAAAAGAGACATTAAATAATTTATCCGATATCGAACTTAATTATTTAGACAAAGAAATTGAATTGCAAAATCAGTTGATAAAACAGCAAGAAGATTTAAACACGCTTAAAAAATATGCTCCTGGAGCGACAGAGAAAATAGCCGAATCCGAAGCTTTGATTGAGGCAACGAAAAGAGAAATTTCGTTAAATGACCAAAAAATGCAAGGTCTTCTTGAAAGCAGAAAAATAGAGAGAGAGGCTAACGAAGCAAGAATTGCGGAGGCACAAAAGAATATTGCGGCTGAAAAAACAGCCGAAGAAGAAAGGCAAAAAGCCCAAAAGAAGAAAGAAGAAGATTTAAAAAAGGCCGAAGATTTAGAAAAACGTAAAGCGGATATGATTATTTCTTCGACGGAATCTGTTTTGCAGAAAGTCGCAGATTTAAATAATTCATACACGTCTTATGAATATGCCGAAAAAGTAAACAAATATAAATTGGATTATGAAACAAAAATAAGTTTTCTCAATGAAGAAATTAAAGCCATAAAAGATAAATACGGGGAAGAATCTCAACAATATAGATTGTTAGTGGAAAAGAAAAAATCCCTTGAAGCAGAATTTTCAGAATTTAATGATAAAGAAACAAATACGAGAACTGAAAAAGCTGGTTTTTTTTATGAGTTAGATGTTTGGCTTTCGCAAGAAAGTATTAAAAAGAAAATTGATGGAATTAGAAACCTTTCTCAGATACAGACATCAAGTATTAGAGCTGTTGCTGCTGTCGGCAAAGCAGCCGCTATCGCTACGGCTACAATAGACACTTATAAATCAGCTAATGAGGCTTATGCTGCTATGGCGGGTATTCCTGTTGTAGGACCATATCTCGCGGGAATTGCCGCTGCTGCTGCTGTTGTTGCAGGTCTTGAAAATGTTGCAAACATTGCAGGTGTTCAGCTTGCCGTAGGTACCGGATATGTCCCTAAAGATATGCAGGCTACAATCCACGAAGGCGAAATGGTTGTGCCTAGAACATTCTCTGAAGCGATTCGTTCCGGAGATATTTCTTTATCCGGAGGAAACGTCGATAATTCTTCTGCAAATAATTCTTCAATAAGTGTAGTTGTACAGGTCTCCGGAGATATCATAGGAGACACATCAACTAATTTGGCGAAGAATATACAGGCTCGAATAAGCAAAATGATTGCCACCGGGCAGACAAAACCGTTTCCGGTTAAGGAGAGAATGTAATGCCTATTTTTTCTGGAATTAAAATTTTCCTCGATGATGTAATAAATATGAATTTTGGGGGTACTGTTTCTGCAAGTTCGGCTACTATAGAAGCAGAATTCGCTTTTAATGGAAATAATATTGATTCGTGGCAATCGGAAGACGAAAATGACGATGACATAACATCTTATGTAGAAAGAGTCCTTGACAGCGAAGCGTCCGGAGATACTCTAATAATTGCAGATCATAATATAAAAACGCCGATTATTTCAATTAATGACATCTTGTTAGTTAAAGATACAGATTATACAATACAAACATCCGACGGCTTTAGCGTTGTTTCTTTTGTTTTTAGAACCGATATTCTCAAAATAAGAATATCAGGGAAAGAGACGGAAATTGCCGATAGCGAGAAACAAATTGGCAATGTATTATTACTTACCACTTTAGGACAATTTGAACAACCTCAAGAATTCAAAAATGCTTTGGAATTTGAACAAGGAAGTTTGACCTTACAAAATGGAAAAAAGTTTATTTTCGATTGCGGCGAATCTTGGACGTTCAAAATTACAATTTTCTCTTTATCTCAAAATGACATAGACCTTTTTGAAAAGATAAGAAAAGTAAAAGCTCCGCTTTGGTTATGGCCTTGCGGAGGCAATGAAGAACAATTTGAATATCATTTTGAACCTTTCAGGTTTAACAATATATATAAAGTTTCAGTCGAGGACGGAGTAGCGCCGAATCTTAAAGACAATCTATATTGGACAGGCTTAAGAGATTCTATAAAGTTTGTAGAGGTTGAATAAAATGGCAACATCAAAACAAATTTATTTTACAAAGAACAATATAAAATTAGCTTTAAAATATTCAATCTTGCGGAGATTGTCAAATCCGATAACCAACGGCAATAATTTCGTTTTAAACGGCGATTTTGCAAGCGCTGAACATTGGAATGCCGGAAGCAATATAACGATTAATACGGGCACGCAGAGAGCTATATTCCAAGCGACAAATAATGCTCTTTCGCAAAATTGCGGACTTGCCAAAAGCACTTGGTACAGAGTAGATTTTGATGTCCTGGAATATCAACAAGGCAAAATACAAATCTCTTGCGGAAATGCAAGCGCAAAAATTGTCGAAGTTTTTCAAGGCCATTTTTCCGTAGACATATTTTCAAAGGGCGATTCAAATTTATATATTACCGGTGTTGATTTATTTGCAGGTTCTTTAGCAAATATAACCGTGTATAAATTATTTTTCTACGAACAAAATTGGCAAGATATTACTACATATACGACAAAGTCGACATTAAATGTATCAAGAAGTTTTGACTTTAAATCTTGGGAATTCGGGGAAGTCACGCAGGATAATTGTAATTTACAGCTGATTAATTTACATGGCGAAATCTCTGATGAAGATAATCCGGAAAGTATATTTTTCGGATATGTCCGACACTATTCAAAGTTAAAAATTGAAGTCGTTTTTAATAGGGATAATGAATCGAAAGAGATTCTTTTTCTTGGCTTGCTTGACGATAGAACGGCGACAACATCCGTAGAATCTACACAAGCAGTTATTGAAAACATTACAGCTTTTTCTTTTACAAAAATATTAACAGATACGAAATTATCTGAATTAGGCACATTATCGGCAACTACAATAAACACTGCGGTTTATGAATTGCTGAATCGTGGCATTTTTACAGATTATTTTACAGTAAATTCTGCCAACATTTCTGCTGGAGTAAATGCAACAATAGACCTTTCTGTTTACAGTGCAAGTACATCTGTCCTTGATGTGCTAAAAGACATTGCGAAAGGACACAGCGCTTTTTACATAGATGTAAATAATAATTTCATCTTCAAGGCTATTGAACCTACAGAATCTAAACAAGCAACTTTTGATTATTCGCCAGAAAGAAAATTAAAAATTTACGATTATTCTTCTGGAAGTGAAAGAGTAATTGAAAAATTTTATTGGGACGAATCTTCAGAAAAATTTGAGGTTGAAGTCCCTCGATACAACACATCGGAGACCATAAGTATTGATTCTGTTCTTAATTCTTCTGATAGGCAATCAATTATTAATTATTTAGGCGCTAAATTTTCTCAAAAAGCAAGCAGCTTTAAAGTTGATTTGCCGTTATGTCCTTTTCTCAATATATTCGACCGTGTTGGTATAGTAAGTCTTGGAGCAATTGGAAAATCTTTTATATTAAATATCTCAAAATTAGATGTTGGCGTTCTCGAAAATCCTATCGGAGCAATAATTATTTCCGATGAAAAAGATTATTTTATATCAGAAATTAATCATTCGGGATTTAAGACGACAATAACTGTTCAAGAAATAAAAGAATAGGAGCTAAAAATTATGGCGAAAAATGCCACATTAAAAACTTTTAAAAAGAACGAGATTCTAAAATCGGCGGCAATTAATCAAGAATTGGAGAACGTCGGTTCTGTTGGCGGACTTATACCGTATAATGCAACAACAAAAGAGCAAGATACATCAATGACTTGTCCGATCGGAAGCCTTAGCAGACCTTTCGGAAATATTTTCGGAAAAGGTCTTAATGTTTATACTGAAGCACAGATTTTAGCTTTTGTTTCTGCCGGGAAAATTACAAGTTCAGATATTATGTTTTTTTTCGATCCAAATACGCTAAGTTTTAAAGTTTGGAACGGAACTGAAATTACAGCTTATTTAGGAGGAGGCGCAGGAAATATGGATCATTTATTTGGCGATGGCTCTGATGGAGACATAACACTTGTATCAAATGCTAGTTATGATATACCTAAAAATTTTACGAATTTTACGATTAATGCTGGGGTTACATTATCGGTAACAAATAATCTTACCCCGTTAGTTATCAGATGTACCGGTACTTGCACAATTGCAGGGACTATTGATTTATCGGGGAAAGGATATACTTCGGGTGGAGGAGATACAACCTTCGGCTTTGGCGCCGGGGGCGGACATAGTGGCGCCGGGACAGGCGGCGGGCACAGCTATGAGTATGGTGCAGGAGTATCGCATCTCTTGCCGAAAGAGTATGCAAGGAGACTTTCTCTCGCAAACCTGAACCCGTGTTTTGGTTCAGGAGGCGGACCTGCAGGAACCGGCGTAGTTGGTGGTTCGGGAGGCGGGAGCATTTTAATAATTGCAAAAGAGCTTATCATCTCTGGCTCTGTTGTGGCTAATGGTGCCGCCGGTGGAGCTGGAACGCTAGTTGTAACCAATGGTGCTGGAGGCGGCGCTGGAGGACAAATAATTCTGTTGGCTAAATCGAAAACAATAACCGGTACAGTTTCTGTTGCCGGAGGAGCAGGCGGAGCTCCTTATTCCGGCGGTACGGCCGGATTTGCCGGAGGAGCAGGGTCAGCTTTTACTTTTAAACTTTTATAAAGGGGAAAAATATGAAATTTAAAAAATGTAAAAATTGCCAAAAAATAATTGAAGTTGAAAATGCCGATATAGAAATAACTGCTGAAGTTTTAGCTTCAGCTAATGAAGATAATACAGAGGTAAGCAAAAATCTCTGCGAAGAATGTGCTGAAGTTGAAAGACAAAAAAATATAGCTGCTGTTGAAGAAACAGCAGAAATTGCGGAGGAACAAAATGTCTGAAAAAATGGTTGAAGCCGGAATTGTAAGAAACAATGTCATTGAGATTAAACCGGAGAATGGGGAAAAAGGGCTACAAATCTCCGGAACTTTTACAGGTGCAATAAAGTTAAAAGTTTCGGTCGACAACGGAAAAACGTTCACGCCGGATTTAGATGCAGATGAGGAAGAAATTAAATTCACAAAACCGCAATATGTGCCATTATTAGCCGACAGACATTATTGGATATCTGTCGATCTAACCGAATGCACGGACTTCGCCGGGTTGACTGTGGAGGTGGAATAAAATGAGTATAACCGACAGAAAAGAAAAAAAGAACGCAGCTTTTAATTTGTTCGACAAAATTGTCGCCGTTCCTAACGGTAAAATACTAAGATACGGAGATAATGCCCAATTGTTAAACGCTGATTATCCTGCAGGTTATAATGCTGTTGCAAATTTGCTTGCCGGCGCAGACAAAGGAAATAAGTTTATAGGCAGCCATAATATAGATACGGCCGTTGATTATTGTATTGTTAATGATACCGAATATATTTTAACATCTGATAATAAAGTTAAAAGATGGGGTATCATTAATGAAGAAACAGAAGAAGAAGGCTGGATTACGATTGAAATTTTTAATCGTATTGGGAACAAATTAATCGTATCGGGAACAAAAATAATATTTGTATATTCAGATTCTGATGATGACCAGAGTGTCAACTCTGGATTAGCAATTCTAGAAACAACTACAAATATCCTAACGAAATTACCATTATGGATAACGGCTGATTATTTTTGGTTTCTTCAGACATCACGTTACAATATAATGATTTGTAATGGGTATTTAACTTTCGGTAACAACACAGCGATTCCTCTTAATAATTTAGTAGCTGAAGCATTATTAACAACGACAATGCAGGCTCGAGCATATTGTCTTGGTAAATACTGGTCAACAGACGATATGAATGCTTTTATTTCTGACACAATAGATGGAGAATATTCACAAACTTTGACTGGACTTGTTGAAAGACCATCATCATATCTAGCTTTATCTGAAACAGAATTGTTTATTCACTGCTCTCATTTTAACAGCTCTAAAAATTATGTCTATGATGGGACAAATTTAACAGAAAAAACAGCAAAACAAATGGATGAAATATGTTATAACCAGGGTTATATTTTCGGATTCTATAGTTGGGAGCATAAAGTCATTTATTCTTCGGATAAAGGAACTACTTGGCAAGAACAAGATTTAGGTGTTGAAATAAAATCAATAGGCTGTGCCGCAGATACCGAGAGTATAACGGCAACGACAGCAGCTGCAGTATATTTTAAAGTATATGACATAATATCATATACTGATACAATCACGCTTACGGATACGTCGACAATCACAATCCATTATTATAAGAACGGAGAGATAAAAATATGTCTTCCGGAAGAACAAACAAATCTTGACACGGTATTTACCGACAAAGGCGTCTTAGATTATTTTGTATTCGACAATGCAAACGAATATTTTAAGATTCCAAGGGCAAATTTGCCTGAAGCTTTGGCAAATATCGGCTTGCAAAAATGTTGGTACATAAATTAACTTGCGAGGAATACAAATAATGTCAAAAGAATTTGAAGCCGCCATTATAAAAATAGAGCAGATAGCGAAAGATGTTGAGTACATAAAAGCGTCTATTGAAAATACCAACAAAGAGCTTTATGGCAACGGGAAGCCCGGACTAAAGACGCGCCTACAATCAGTTGAGTTTGTTATTTGTATAGTTAAATGGGTAGGCATTACTTCTGCCGGTGCTGGATTGACTGCTTTTATAGTGCATTTTATTAAATAAAAAAGGGGGTGATGACAAGATGAATACAATTTTAATCTTTTTAGTTGGCGCTATTATTGCTGCATGCGGTGTTCTGCAGTGGTGGAAAGGGATTGAATCAAGCTGGAAAGTTGACTGGAAAAAAGTAAGACAATCATTTATAGCTTTTGCATTTGCTTTATTTTTCGGTGTGATGTTTTTTTATATGCTGAATAATTATCTTTTCTATTTATTTCAAATCCAGCAAAACTTTGGATTCTTGATTTATTGGATTATGTTAATGCTTGCCGGCATACAATTATTTTATGAATTCGTCGTGCAAAACATCACGAAGTTTGCAGGTGCTTTGATAACTAAACTTACAAATTAATTATTTAAACGGAGGCGTCTTATGAAAACCGAAGAATTTTACAACATAGCAAAACCAATATGCCAGGCTGCCGGCTTTGAAACGTTGGCCGTAACGGCTCACGCTTATCACGAGACAGGCGGCTTTGCAAAAGTTATCGGAAAGAATAACTATTTCGGCATTAAGACGCCTCAGCAATCTGTCTGGACTGGGTTAGTCGCAGAAGTAAGAACATCGGAGGATATTGTTCAAATTGCAGGAGAAACAGAAGATAAAGCACGATTAAGAGCATTAAATATATTTAGGCGACGTATTGATAAAATTGTGCCTAAAACAGTTGACGGGAAAAAATACTGGCATGTTACCTTATTGCAGACTTTCCGTGATTGGCAGACGCCTGAAGAAGCTATAAAGTGGTATTGTAATGAATTTATACGAAAGATCTACCCGGAAGCGTATAATTTTAGATCTGTAGGCTTTCAATATTTTCCGGCATTAATACCTAAGTATGCAACAGATCCGGCTTATGCAAGAAAGTGCATTGAAGTTTACAAGGTTCTTAAGGCAAAATATTTTCCGAGGGGATAAAATGCAAAAATATATTGAAACAGCTGTATTCTGTTTGCCTGCATTTTTAGGTGCTGCTATTGTTATTTACGGATTAGTTAAGGATTCTCTAAACTATAAAAATTTTAAAAAACAGAAATAAGATTGATGGCTATTCCTGTTTTGGAGAAGATGTATGAGAAACTATATAATTCTTTTTTTAATTATTTTATTTGTTGTAACTCTTTTTCTGTATTCCCAAGAAAAAAAGAAAAATGAAAATCAAATTTTCATTGATAAGCCTTTGCCGGAGAATGTCTCCGGGCAAATAGTCATCGAGAAAACACTAATAAAAACAAAGGCTAAAGTAATTACTTCTTCCGGAACTATTACACAGGCGCAAATCTTGCCGACATATCCCGAAAGCCAAGTCGTTATCAATATTACAGACGATAATCAAATTAAAATATTAGACAGAGATATAAAAGGGTTCTGTTTTCGGCCAGCGCTTAGCTTAGGTTACGATAATAATACTAATATAGGTATTTGTGCCAGATTCTTTTTTTATCGCAATTTCGGGGCTTTCGCAGGCTTATATTATGGCTTAAATGATCGACAGGCTAATGCCCTTGCCGGTGCAGACTATAGATTGTCTGTTATCGGCGCCCCGAATGTCAGTGTTTTTTGCGGTTATAATTCAAAATCAAAAATAGTTCTTGGCTTTAATTTTTATTTTAATTAAATAACTTTCCGTCGTAAAAAATCCGAGTTGTGAAAAAAATGTGAAAAGATAAAAAACCCTTGACATTATACCGTTTGTGTGGTATAATGTTAACAGCAAATAAAAAAAGGGAGAGAAAAAATGACGGAAAAAACTTTTAATATGTATCAAGCAAAAAACGGTTCAATAATGCTATCTATCGGGAATATACGTTTTAAATTAGAAAAAGAAATTGCAGAAAAATTAGATTTGTATGACCTTGAAGATTTTAGCCCAGAAGATTTTAATAAATTTTATAATCAAAAACAAAACGGAGGCGGAAAGTGAAATTAATTTATAGAAATCAAAACGGCGAAGAAATTAAAAATGGATGAAAAAGAAATGAAAAGCATAAAAGAATTAAAAGTGAGTATTGAGCCATTAAATAATAAATTTATGTTACTTCTTATAGATATTGACAATAAAATATTTAAATCTGCTATTATTAATGATGATTTGTTAAGCATAGAAGAATTATCTGACGTATTAGGTGTTAAGATGCAGGATATTTATATAAATAAAGAAGAATATTATATTCATGATGGGGATATTATTTTATTAGAATTATATATGAATATAAAAAATAATAAATTTAAAAAAATTAAAATAGTTATTATGGAAGATACTGAACTTAATCATCCTCATTCTGTCATTTTTTTAGATGATGAAGATAAAGAGATTAACGGTGATACTATACACGGCGATTTTATAAATATGGATGATATATATTATTATCTCAAGCCAAATAAAAGAGTCTTTGCAAATAGGGATGATATAGCTAATAATATGTTTAAAAATGGAGCATCTCTGTTTTTAGAAATATAAAAAGAAAAAGGATAATTTAGCAAACCATGAACATTAAAAAAATAGCCGAAGAATACAAAATAAAAACAAAAAAATGCCGGTATTGCAAAAAAGAGTTTATTCTGAACTCACCGGCACAGGACGTTTGCAAAGACGCTGCTTGTCAGCGAAAAAGGCTAAACGAAAAACAAAAGAAATATCAAAAGAAAAAAAGGAACAGTTTGACATAGAAGTTATAATCATATAATATTATATATATGATAGAAAAAAATAAATTTGCTGCGCCTTTTTCAGAAAAGAACAAAGAAAATTTAAACGAGTTTTCTTTCAATATAAAAAATTTAACTGCAATTTTTAAAATAAAACTTTCAGCTTTTAAAATTTCTCTTGCTAAAAAGTTCCAAAAAAAATAGAATACATATAAATGAAAAAATGTATTTTTTGCGGGGCAAATCTCGACAACCATCCGAGAAGAAAGGTTTGCGAGAAAAAAAGTTGTCAAAAGAAAAGGTTGTCTATAAACAGCAAAAAGTATTACGCCAAGAAAAAGACGTTGTCAAAATAATCCCAAGTGATTATTTTATTGACGGAGTTCAATGCTCATTGGTGGCATTCGTTTATTTATAAGGAGTTTGAAAAATGCTTGATATTAAGCTTTTTAGAGAGAATATTGATTTTGTAAAACAGGGATTGCTGCGCAGAGGTGAAAATATTAACTTAAACCAGCTTATTGACTGGGATAATGAAAGAAGGTCTATAATTGCCGAAATAGAGCAGGACAGACTCAGAAGAAATACGGATTCGGAAAAAATAGGCAAGTTAAAAAGGGAAGGCAAAGAACCTGAAAAAGGTTTAATGGAAGAATTGGACCAGCTCCGCGACAGAATACAGGAAAAAGAAAGATATCTTTTAAATGTAGAAAACCAGATTGAAGATTTTCTGATGAGACTTCCTAATATTCCTGATGAAACTACGCCTACGGGAAAAGATGAAAAAGATAATGTTGTCGTAAGAACTTTCGGGACTGCGCCTGAATTTTCTTTTAAACCTAAACATCATTGGGAAATAGGCGAAAATTTGGGTATTTTGGATTTTGAAACTGCTTCTAAAATTTCAGGTTCAAGATTCGCTTTGTTAAAAAATGAAGGATGCGCTTTGGAAAGAGCAATAATTTCATTTTTTCTTGAAACGCACAAACAGAAAGGATATCAGGAAATAATGGCTCCGTACCTTGTAAATAAAGCTTCTATGAAAGGAACCGGACAGCTTCCTAAATTTGAGGAAGATTTATTCAGATGTCCTGATGATGAAATGTATCTTATACCTACGGCGGAAGTTTCAGTTACAAATATTCACAGAGGGGACGTTTTGGATGATTCTCAGCTTCCTGTTAAGTATGTTTCTTATTCCGCATGCTTTAGAAGAGAATCAGGCACTTACGGAAAAGACACAAGAGGTTTGATAAGAAATCATCAATTTAATAAAGTTGAACTGGTTAAATTTGTTAAACCGGAAGAATCTGCGAAAGAGCTGGAATTGTTAACTGCAGATGCTGAAAACGTTTTGCAGCTGCTGGGAATTCCGTACAGGGTCGTTTGTCTGTGTTCCGGAGATATAGGATTCGGTTCGTCAAAAACTTATGACATAGAAGCATGGATGAGCGCTGAAAAGATGTACAGGGAAATTTCTTCATGCACAAATTTTAAAGATTTCCAGGCAAGAAGAATGAACGTAAAATCAAAAAATAACTCTACTAAAAAGAGGGAATTTGTCCATACATTAAACGGTTCAGGGGTTGCAGTAGGCAGAACTTTTGCTACAATACTTGAAAATTATCAGCAGGAAGACGGCTCTGTCATTATTCCTGAAGTTTTGAGAAAATATACCGGGTTTGACGTAATCAAACCTAAAAAATAAAAGCGCAACTATAGATTTTGATGTAAAAAAATTGTAATTTTATTACATTTAAAGGAAAGCATGTACAGCTTATATCAAAATTTTCTTTATATATCTTCTATTGTAGCTATTATATTATCCGTTTATGTTTTTATAAAAAATAAAAAATCGCAGATTTCATTTAATTTTTTTGCATTGGCGTTCACTATATTTATTTTGCTTTTTTCATACGCCCAAATGTCAGGAACTTATAATTTAGGCACGGCTTTGGTTTGGGCAAAAATAGGTTTCGTCGGAATAGCATTCTTCCCTTTGGCTGTTTTTCTTTTAATCTTCACGTTCATTAAAATTAAATTGGAAAAAATTCAGTATTTGCTGCTTTTGCTGCCGCCTTTCTTTTTTATAAGTTTAACAGTGTTTTCAGATTTAATGATTAAAGAAGTGACCGGAAACTCGTGGGGAATTTATCCGGAGGCCGGTAAATTATACATATTGTTTATCGCCTACAGTATTGTAATGTTTTTGTGGCCTGTATACAATTCATACAAATATATACAGAAAGATGAAGTGACTTCTATTAAAAAACAAAAAGTAATATATATGATGCTTGTTTTTCTGTTATCGTTGATTTTATTTTTGTTCGACAATTTGTTTTTTTATGATATTTTCGTTTTTGAGCCTATATTGTATTTGACGACTTTATTTTGCCTTATTTCATCTACAATAATAATTTCAAGTTTTAATTTAACAAACGTTAAAGTTACTTTAATAAAATTTTTGATTTTTATTTTTATGCTGTTTTTGGTTTTAATTCTTTCAAATTATATTTTAGTTTCTTCTACAAATATCTATATATCTAATTTTTTATCGTTTATGCTGACCATAGGCTGTTTTATCGTATACAAAAGAGTTATCGTTAAAGCGGAAGAAGTTTTGCTTGCGCAAAATAAACATTATCAAAATTTGCTTATACATGCAGCCAGCGGCATGGCAAAAGAGCATAATTTAGACAGACTGCTGAAGCTTATAGCAATTATCGTATTAAAGACGATAAAAGTCAGTTTTGTAGCCATTTTTCTCGAAAATAAGCATGAGCAGAGCTTTGAAATAAAAATTTTAAGATCTTTTTCTAACAAAACAAACGAGTTGATGTTTTCTTATGATTACGATCATCCTTTTGTGAATTTTGTACGCCATAAAGAAGAGCCTTTTTTATTTGACGAAATGCCGCAGTATATAGCTCATTCAGTTGTTCTTCCTTTCAGAGCGGCTTTGGTAGTGCCGTCTTTTTTTGAAGGGGTCAAAGGCTTTATGGTTATCGGTGAAAAAAACAACAGGGATATTTTTACCAGAGATGATATAAGTATTTTTAAAATGCTGGCAAGACAAACATCTCTTGCCATGGAAAACTGCCTGTTTTTTGATGAATACAAACATGCGCAGGAAAAAATTTTTACAGCCGAAAAACTCGCTTCCATAGGAGGACTCGCAGAAGGAATTGCGCATCAAATAAGGAACAGATTAAACCAATTTTCAATGATATCGGGCGAATTAAAGTATGAAATTAAAGACTGCAAAACATCAAATGACAATATAATAGAAAACAACAAAAAACTCAAAGATTCGTTTACATATCTTGAGGAATTGTCAGAATCTTTAAAAAACAACGTTGAAAAAACCGATGACGTTATAAAAGGAATACTTGATTATGCAAAGATAGAGTCCAGATACAGAATGTTTGAGGTTTTTCAGTTAAAAGAAATCGTTGATTTGGCGTATGATCTTTTAAAAGTTAAACACCGCTTGTCTAAAAAATTGAAAATTATAAATAATTTTGAAGATCATGACGTAATTTTTGCGATGAAATCACAAATGATGGAAGTTATATATAATTTGATAGATAACGCATATGAAGCTATAGATGAAAAATTTTCTATGCTGAAGAAAGACGAGCAGCTTAGTTTTGTGCCTAAAATTGAAATCTCTTTGACAAAAAAAGAAAAAACGGATGTTTTTAAAATTTCGGATAACGGAATAGGAATAAAAGAAGAAAACATGGCAAAGATATTTATTCCTTTTTTTACTACAAAATCATCATCTAAGTCAGGAACAGGAATAGGCATGTATATAGTAAAAAGGATGGTTGAGGAAAATCATAACGGCAAAGTATGGTTTGAATCTACTTATATGCATGGAACAGATATAATTATTGAGTTGCCAAATATATAATCTTATGTTATACTAAAAACATATAGTTTTGAGGGAAAGTCTGTGAATAAAAAAGTTTTAATAGTTGATGACGAAGAAGAAATAGTAGCTTTTATGGCCAGGTTTTTAAAAAGACTGAATATAGACAGCGTTACCGCTATTTCAGGAGAAGAAGCGTTGAATTATTATCAAACCGATAAGTTTGACTGCGTTTTCCTTGATATTCATTTAGGCGGAATTAACGGACTTGAAGTTTTAAAAAAAATAAGGAAAATGAATCCGAATGCCAAAGTTATTGTGATTACGGGAAGCATAAGCGCCGATAACAGAGACAACGTGATTTCTTTGGGAGCGACTGACTATTTGCAAAAGCCTATAGATTTAGCCGATTTGAAAGAAAAGATTTTAAATTATATTTAACATATCATGGAACAGAAAAAGGATTTTAGGAATTATTTGTCGAAAGTGGCAAAGCAGATGATTTTGATTCATGACGCTAATCTTTTGTCAAAGCTTGTCATCAGGACGGTTACGAGAAGTTTAGACGTTAAACATGCGGGATTATTTCTTTATAACAAAACTAACCACGAATATATAATTGAAGTGTCAAGAGGGAAAAAAGGTCTTAAAATACCTGTCGGCTTTACAAAAATAAGGAACACAAATCCTATAATAAATTTTTTTTCCAATCCAAATTTGTCTGCTAATTACAGAGAATATCTTTTGCTTTCTCATATTCAAAAATTAAAAGAAGAAAATAAAGATAACAAAGAGCTGGCTGATTTTTTCACGGATTTGGAAAATGAATTGTCTTTATACAGAGCCGAGCTTATAGTTCCGGGTTTTTTCAGAAAAGATTTGACGGTTGTTTTTTTTATAGGCGGCAAAACTGATGACCAGGATTTTACTGATGACGATATAGAATTTGTTACAGTTCTTGCTTCAGATGTGGTTATGGCTATACAAAATGCAAAGCTTTTTGAAGACATCAAGCAGCAGCTTGACGTAAACAAACAGCTTCTTTTAAATACTGTGGAAACTTTGGCTACGGCGATAGATATAAAAAATACTTATACCCACGGACATGCCGAAAGAGTTATGAAATATTCAATGGCTTTGGTAAAATATTTACCGAGAGAATTAATATCTGATTTTCAGTCTTTTGAAGATTCTCTGAGAATTTCGGCTTTGTTGCATGATATAGGAAAAATCGGAATACCAGAAAGCATATTAAACAAGCCTACAAGATTATCCGATGATGAAATAGATTTAATCAGAAAACATCCCGCTATGGGAGCTGAAATACTTGAACCGATAAGCGAGCTGCAGATTGCAAATTTAGGCGTGAAATTTCATCATGAAAAGTATGACGGTTCCGGTTATCCTTACGGACTGTCGGGCAGCAATATCCCTCTGATAGCGACGATAATATCTGTTGCCGACGCTTATGACGCTATGCTTGGCGACAGACCTTACAGAAAAGGTTTGGAAAAAGAAAAAGTAATTAAAGAAATAGAATCAAATAAAAACAAGCAATTTCATCCGGCGGTTGTCGATGCTTTTCTCGAAGCAGTTTCAAAGAATGAAATATAAAATAAAAACTTGTTAATACAGACAGCATATTATGAATTTAAGATGTATAGTTGATATATCAAGAAATTGTCAGATGAATATGGCAATAGACGAGATGTTTTTTATAAAAGACGATTTTACACCGGTATTAAGATTTTATACCTGGTCGGAACCGGGATATACGATAGGATATTTTCAGAAAAAATCGGATATAAAAAATGAAAACAATTATCCTGTTGTAAGAAGAATGACGGCGGGACTGGCTGTATTACACGATTCTGATTTATCGTATTCTCTGGTAATATCTGACGAACTGTGGTCTTATATTTATAACCAGGAAGAAACATATAAAATTATTCATAATGAAATTAAAAAAGCTCTTCAAAAAATAGGTATAATATGCGATGAACAAAAAAAAATAGATACGACGCATAAAGACATATCATGCGTTAAAACATTTTATAAAGACGACGTTTTTTTCAAAGGGAGAAAAGTCGTAGGGTCATGTCAGAGAAGAAGAGGAAAAAGAATTTTGGTTGAGGGTTCAATACATATAAAATTAAGCGGAGAACAGATTAATGCTTTTGCCTGCGAGTTTTTTGAAAATATTTCAAAAACATTAAAATGCGCCGTTGAAGTAAGTAAATTGGATGATCTTGAAATTGCGGATGCAGACATAATAGCGTCTTCAAAATATAATACTGATAAATGGAACGGGTTATTCTAAAATGACAAATGAATTTTTATTCTTAATCACTTTTTTGTCAGCTTGTTTAAGCGCTGTTGTGCTGACGCCTCTGTTTAGATATGCAGCCGTAAAATTCGATATATATGACAGACCTATTACGGAGGTCAAAACCCATAAAATAAGCACGCCGTATCTTGGCGGACTTGCCATATGGAGCGGATGGCTGATAAGTTTGCTTATTATAAGGTTTATTACGCATTTCCCTACGGGAACGTTAAACAGCATAAGATCTTTGTTTATAGGCTCTTTTTTAATGCTGCTGCTCGGTTTGTTTGACGATATCAAAAAAGGCGGATTAGGTTTTAAATTTAAATTTTTTATACAGATTGCCGCCTGTGTGGTTGTAGTTGTTTTTTTCGACATCAGGATTAATTTTATAGAGAATTATTTTCTTTCCGTAATTTTGAGCATGCTGTGGATTATAGGTTTGTCAAACGCGTTTAATATTATTGACATTATGGACGGTTTATCCTGCGGTATTGCTGCGATAGCCGCTTTATTCTTTTTTGTTATAGCGCTGCCGAGTGAGATGATTTATGTCAATTTTTGTTCTATTGCTTTGGCCGGCGGATGTCTCGGGTTTCTTCCTTATAATTTGTCAAAAAACAAAAAAATATTTATGGGTGATACAGGCAGTTTATCAATAGGCTTTATTCTTGCGACGATAGCAATGGGGACGTCTTACACAAAAATAAATCCTATAGGTATTTTTGCTCCTCTGCTGATTTTGGCTGTTCCTGTGTATGAAACTGTTTTTGTCAGCATTATGAGAATGAGAAAAGGCAAAAACCCTTTTCTTGGAAGTAAAGACCATTTCCCTTTAAGACTTGAAAAAATAGGATATACGAGGAAACAAATATTGCTCTTCGTTTATGCGGCTTGTTTTGTGCTCGGGATAACGGCGTACTTAACTGTTAACCTGTCTCAGTCTTTGGCTCTAATGCTTTTCAGTTTTATTGTAATAGTTTTAATTTTTATTGCGGTTAAATTATCAAAAATAAAAGTAGATTAAATATGCAAAATAATATAGTCATAGGCGCAGGAATAAGCGGATTGTCTTTCGGATATTTTTCAAAAGACGCATGCATTATATTTGAAAAAGAATCTGTCGCCGGAGGTCTTTGCAAATCTTTTAAAGACGGAGAATTTACGTTTGATTATTCAGGACATTTTATACATATAAAAGATAAAAAAATAAAAGATTTTCTTGAAAAAATACTCGGCAAAAAGCTTTTAACTGTAAAAAGAAATGCCGTAATATATTTTCGCGGGCGAGAAATCCCTTTTCCTTTTCAGGCTAATTTATATTATCTCGGCGAGAAAGAAAAACAGGAATGTATAAAAGGAATAAAGAACAGAAAAAACGTCAAAATTTATGACGATATGCCTTTTATTGACTGGTCTAAAGCCATGTTCGGTGACGGAATAACAAAATATTTTATGCAGCCTTACAACCAAAAACTTTGGAGTTATGACTTAAAAAAATTGACTGCGGCATGGACGGCTCCTTTTGTGCCAAAACCTTCCGCCGAAAGCATTATAGAAGCAGCTTATAAAAAAAATGACGTAAAATACGGTTATAACAGCGAATTTTATTATCCTCCGGAAAAAGGCTGCGGCGCTGTTGTTGAAGCTTTGTTTAAAAAAATAAAGCACAGTGTTTTAACTGATGTAAAAACGGAGAAGATAGACTGGGAAAATAAAACAGTTTATGCCGGCGGCAGAAAATATTTTTATGATAATTTAATATCTACACAGCCTCTGCCTGAACTTATAAAACAGCTGCAGAATCCTCCGCAGAATATATTAAATTGTTTGAAGAATCTTTCATCTTCTTCAGTAAGGTGCGTAAATATCGGCATTAAGTATAAAAAAGAACTTCCGAAATTAATTCAGGGAAAACACTGGATATATTTCCCTGATAAAGAATATCCTTTTTACAGAGTAGGCATTTATTCAAACGCCTGCAGCAAACTGGCTCCTGAAAAATCTTATTCTTTATATGTCGAATTTTCAGATGCAGATAATAAATACGACAGCAAATGCGAAGATACGGTTAAGTATTTAAAAAAAGCGGGGATAATGAATACTGACGACGAAATCAAGGCAGTCAGCGTTGTCGATATGCCTTGCGCTTATGTGATTTTTGATAAAAAAAGAAAGAGAACTCTTGAAGTTATAAACGATTTTTTAAACAAAAATAATATTTATACTACAGGAAGATACGGAGCTTGGGAATATTCTTTTATAGAAAAAAATATTACTGATGCAAAAAATCTTGCGCTTAAATTGAACAAAAGAAAATGAAAAAAATTAAACTATGCATAATCGTTACAAAGTTGGAACTCGGCGGAGCCCAGAAAGTTGCCCTCGCTCTTTGCGAAAAAATAGATTTAAACAGATTTGATCCTTTTCTTATCTGCGGATGCGGAGGGATACTTGATAAAGAAATTTCCGGCAAAATAAGAGTTTATTTTATTGATGATTTAATAAGAGAAATCAATCCTCTGAAGGATATTAAAGCCGTTTTTAAAATATATAAAATATTGAAAAAAGAACGTCCGGACGTTGTGCATACTCATTCTTCAAAAGCAGGAATCGTCGGAAGGTTTGCGGCAAAATTGGCCGGTATTAACGGCATTGTTCATACAATACACGGGTTTAGCTTTAACGATACTCAAAAAAAAGCAAAGAAAAAAATGTTTGTCTTTCTTGAAAGAATCGGCGCTAAAATATCAAAATATCTGATACCTGTCAGCGTCGAAAATATCAATAAAGGACTGGAAAATAAAATAGGGAAAAAAGAACAATACAGATATATAAGACTCGGGATAGACATCGATAATTTTAAAAATTACAAATTAAAACCTTCTTTAAGGGAAGAACTGAAATTTTCCGGGGAAGATTTTGTAGTTACTACGATAGGACCTTTTAAACCCCAGAAAAATTTGCCTGATTTTGTCAGAATTGCCGGTAAAATGGTAAAAGATAATAAAAATTTTAAATTTGTCATAGTCGGAGACGGCGAAGGAAGAAAAGAGCTTGAAACTTTAATAAAAAATTACGGAATATCGGACAGCATTTGCCTTATAGGATGGAGGAAAGATATTTCGAATATCTTAAATTCAAGCGATGTTTTTGTTATGACGTCTCTATGGGAGGGGCTGCCTATTTCCACTATAGAGGCAATGAGCTGCGGGCTTGTTCCAGTAGTCAATGCCGTTGACGGACAGATTGAAATAATAAAAGACAACTGCACGGGTTTTTTGATTCGTCCTTATGATATAGAAACAAGCATTGAAAAAATATTGTTTCTGGCAAAAAATCCTGATATAAGAAAGCAGATGGGAGAAACTGCAAGAAATTCTATAGACAACAGCTTTTCAATAGAGTATATGATAAAGCAACATGAAAAACTTTACTCAGATATGCTATAATCTGCAATTCCGGAGCAGGATTTTACATATTTGTGTTCTCTTCTATAATGTGCAGCACGATTTGATTTAATATCCTTTTCTCTAAAAAATAATTTATAAATTAAAAAAATGATGATAAAAAAAATATTCTTAAAATTTATTAAACGTTACAAGTGCAAAGCGGGATACGGGGAATTCTTAAACATAGCTGTTCCTCTTATTATCTGTACAGGCATGATTTCAATCCAGCAGTTTATAAACAGAATGTTTTTGTCATGGCATTCGCAAATTGATTTGGCGGCGTCTCTGCCTGCCGGAGTTTTAAACTTTACCATTATGAGCTTATTTGTCGGGACAGTAAGCTATGTTGACGTATTTATTGCACAGTACTACGGCAGAGAAGATTATGAAAAAATAGGTCCTGCGGTATGGCAGGGCGTATACTTAGCTGTTGCCGGAGCCGCGGTATTGTTGTTAATTTCTTTCTTTTCAAAAGACATATTCGGGATAATAAACCATAATCATGATGTTATGATAAAAGAGATATCATATTTTAAAATATTGTGTTACGGAGCTTTTCCCGCGCTTGCATGTTCCAGCTTTTCAGGTTTTTATGCAGGACAGGGCAAAACTAAAATTATCGTTCTTATAAATATTGTTACAATAACGATAAACTGTATCTTGGATTATATTTTAATTTTCGGCAAATTAGGATTTCCTAATTTGGGAATAAGAGGAGCCGGCATCGCTACAATTATATCTTCGTTCATAATGATGGTGATATACATTGTATTGATTACTTCAAAAAACAACGACGGTCTTTTCAGTACAAGAAATATTCGTATAGATTTTTCATTTCTAAAAAGATTGTGGAATTATGGTTTTGCAAACGGAATTCAATTCTTTTTTGATATGGCAGGCTTTACGTTTTTTGTATTCGTTATCGGCAAAATAGGCACGCTTGCGCTTACGGCAAGTACGATAGTATTGAATATTAATATGCTTATGTTTATGCCTGTTTTGGGTTTGGGAATGACTACTTCTATAATGGTCGCACAAAATTTGGGCAGAAATAATACATTTCTTGCTGTAAGAAGCGTTTATTCCGCTTTGCATATAGCTTTTGTACATGTTTTGTTTGTAATAAGCTGTTATTTGTTTTTAGCTGATTTTTTCATAGCGCCGTTTTTAAAAGATTATCCTCCGGAGCTTTATAATCAAATCTATCCTATTTGTATAACTTTGCTGCAATTTCTTGCGGTATATGCAGTAGGCGATCCTATCTGCATAATATTTTCTTTTGCAATAAAAGGAGCAGGAGATACCGCTTTTGTTATGAAAACGCTTATATTATCGGTTCTTTGCGTCATTATAATACCTTTAACGGTAATAATTCTTATTTTTAAACTCGGCGGACTGTATACCAGCTGGACAATTTTGACAACAAATATTATTGTTCTGGCTGTTTCTTTCTTTTTGAGATACAGAACAGGAAAATGGAAAAGAATGAGAGTTATTAACCAGAATTAATAATTAAGCTTTTTATCAATTCCGGAGAAGACCTTAAATACTAAAGGCGTAAGCACTAAATTATAAAGAATCGACAGCCATACAAGGTGAGTGAGTTCAAAAGACGTGCCTGAGATTTCATTCGGCATTATTATATAAATTAAGCTTATGCCGAATTGTGATACTATAAGACAAATAGCCATTACTATAACCTGCGTTAACGGCTGGTTTTTGTTAAGTTTCTTGTTAAATTTGCCGGCTAAATATCCTGATACCGTAAAAGTTAACGTTCTGATACCGAAAACGTCCGTCGATAAAATATCCCATGTTAAGCCGTATAAAAAGCCAAGAAGTTCTCCTTTAAGAGCTCCTTTGTTTAAAGCCTGGTAAACTATAAACATAAGGATGAAATTAGGATATATTCCTCCGAACGATATGTATTTTGACAATACAAATTGAAGTATGACAAGAATAAGATAATAAATAAAAGATATTATAAAAGAATACATAAATTAATTGACCTCGTTGGGAACTAATACTACAACTTCATAAACTCTTTCCATTTGAGAATACGGCATTACGCTCACATCGCTGTACTCTCCTGCATTTGTTTTTGATATTTTTACGATTTTACCGATATCAAGTCCTTTATCAAAAGAAGAATTCAGCTGGCTTGTAATAATTTCATCGCCTATTTTTAAGTCTACAGACTGCGGTATATAATTTAATTTTAAATATTGTGAATTATATCCGTCTGCCAGACAGTCAATTTGAGAGTTTTTTATTTGTACCGGTATTGAAGAAAGCGAATTTGTAAGCAGGGCGACTTTAGAAGTCGATTTGAAAACTTCCACAATTCTTCCGAAAGCGCAATATTGTGAATTGTTTACGATTGCAATTACCGGTGAATCTTTTTTTATGCCGTCTTTTGAACCTTTGTTGATAATCATCCATTGAAACCATTGGGAAGGTTCTCTGATAATTACGTTTGCAAATACCGTAGTGGAATTATTTTTTTGCGGCAGTTCCAAAAGCTGGCGGAGCCTTGTATTATCGTCTATTAAAGACTGGTAGTCTTTGAGCTGGTCGGATAAATCGAGAATTTGCTTCTTTAATTTTATGTTTTCCTGGTTTACTTTGATTATATTCAATATGTTAAATATAAGATTGTTTGTGCCTGTAAAAGAATCGGAAGTGAATTTTATTGTAGGCGACAGTATAGAATATGCAAGGTATTTCATCGCCTGTATGGTCGGTGTCAGCCTTGCCGAAATCATAAATACAGAAATAAAAACCAATACCCAAAAAAGCTTATTAGCATTCCTGTCTGATTTATTATTGGAATTAAAGGTCATAATTTATATAAGGAATATAATTGTTAGATAATATTTCTTTTTTGAGCAAACTTTATATTATCAAGTTCTTCCAGATATATTCCGGTTCCTCTGACAACACAAGTTAGAGGATCGTCGGCAATGTTGATAGGCAATTCCGTTTCTTGTGCTAAAAGTTCAGCAAGACCTCTTAATAACGCTCCGCCGCCCGCCAAAACAATTCCTCTGTCGACTAAATCTGCCGATAATTCCGCAGGAGTTTCTTCAAGAGTGTCTTTTATAACTTCAACTATTGATTTTACAGGTTCCGATAATGCAGAACGTATTTCTTCGGATGTTACGACTATTGTTTTTGGAAGACCTGTTACCTGGTCTCTTCCTTTTACTTCCATGCTCAATTCTTCCGTCATAGGAAATACCGAACCGATTTCTATTTTAACGATTTCTGCTGTATTGTCGCCGATCAGCAAATTATATTTTCTTCTGAAATACTGGACGATAGCTTCGTCCATTTTATCTCCGGCAATGTCGACTGCTTTTGAGACTACCATTCCGCCGAGCGATATTACGGCTACGTCGGTAGTTCCTCCGCCGATATCGACAATCATATTGCCTTCGGCTTCCTGTATAGGAATTCCTGCGCCGATAGCAGCTGCCATAGGTTCTTCTATTATATGGACTTCTCTGGCTCCTGCCTGTTCTGCAGATTCTCTTACGGCTCTTCTTTCAACTTCGGTAATTCCCGAAGGTACGCCTATTACTATTCTAGGATGAAGAAGTCTTTTTGATTTGTTAACTTTTTTAATAAAATATCTTATCATCTTTTCGGTTGCGGCAAAATCCGCTATGACACCGTCTCTTAAAGGCCTTACCGCCACAATGTTGGCAGGGGTTTTGCCCAACATTTTTTTAGCTTCCGTACCGATTGCCAAAACATTCTTTGTTTCTTTGTCCATCGCCACTACGGACGGTTCGGTTAAGACAATACCCTGTCCTTTTACGTAAACAAGCACGGCGGCCGTTCCCAAATCAATTCCCAAATCGTTTGAAAATAACTTAAAAAGATAATTAAACATTTTAACCCTTCTATATAAATAAATTTTATAAAAATACGTAACTCTTCGAATTCTGTTATTATACTAAAAATATAATAAAAAACAATGCCTTTGCTTTTAAAATCTCAGCGTAGAAATATCCGAAGCTTTCTTTTTTTTATAAAATAATGTAGAATATCTCAAAAGTCTTCGGGGAAGGTGAAAATCCTTGCCGGTAGTGAGCTGTAAGTTAAGCGAGCCTACGAGTCTGCTTTAAAAGCGGATTGAATCTGTGAAAATCAGATGCCGACGGTAAAGTCCGGATGAAAGAAGATATTATATTTGTTTTATATTTCCCCGAAATTATTTTTTATTTCGGAGTTTTTTGTTTTTATGGAAGATTATAAAAAATTTATGCAGGCAGCGTTAAATTTAGCTTCAAAGGGACGCGGATATGTATATCCTAATCCTATGGTAGGCTGTGTTTTGGTAAAAAACGGAAAAGTAATTGCCGAAGGCTATCATAAATTTTTCGGCGCGGAACATGCCGAAGCCCAAGCTATCAGAATTGCCGGAGACAAATCAAAAGACTGTGTTTTATATGTGAATCTTGAACCGTGCAACAAGTGGGGGAAACGTCCTCCATGCGTGGATCTTATAATAAAATCAAAAATAAAAAAAGTCGTATGTTCAATGAGTGATCCAAATTCGCATGCGGACGGTAAAAGTTTTAAAAAATTAACGGAAAACGGAATAGAAGTAATTACCGGGATTCTCGAAAAAGAAGCTGTTAAATTAAATAAAGAATATATAAATCACATTAAAAAAGTAAAGCCTTACATAACGGTAAAATCGGCTGTTTCTCTTGACGGGAAAATAGCAACGTCAAAAGGCGATTCAAAATGGATAACAAACAATAAATCAAGAGATTTTGTGCATAAGACAAGAACTGAATACGATGCAATACTTGTCGGGACAAACACCGTTCTTAAAGATAACCCTTTGCTCTCGTCGCATAATAAGGGTAAAAATCCGGTGCGTATAATACTGGATGAAAAGCTGGCTACGCCGTCAGATTATAAAATAATCAATTCAAAGATTCCGACAATTATTTTTTATGACGAAAATATTAAAGATATACCGGTCTATTTTTTAAAAGATTTTGTAAAATTGATGCCTGTTGATTTTAAGTCGGCAAAACAAGATTTTAACGTAATTATAGATAAACTTCACAATATGTCATTGAAACGAATTTTTGTGGAAGGCGGAGGGGAAATAAACGCTTCGGTTCTAAAGACAGGAAAAGTAAACGAAATAATGCTTTTTACGGCTCCTTTAATAGTCGGCGGGAGAAATGCTAAGACTTTTGTCGAGGGAGACGGCTGCGATTATATAAAAGATTCATTAAAACTTAAAGACATAACTATAAAAAGGTTTGGAAGCGATATTTTGTTAAGAGGAAAATTTTAATGTTTACCGGGATAATTGAAGATGTAGGTAAAATTATTGATTTTGCCGATTCGGCGATAAGAGTAGAAACAAATCTTGACGGAATAAAAATCGGCGACAGCGTTGCCGTAAACGGCGTATGTTTGACGGCTACGAAAATTTCAAATAATTTGATTGATTTTGATTACAGTCCGACTACAAGCAAATTAACAAATATATCTTGTCTGCAAAAAAATTCATCAGTAAATTTAGAAAGGGCTCTTCAGCTTAATTCAAGGCTGGGAGGTCACATCGTTTACGGTCATATAGATACTACAACGGCTGTTGCCGATATCAAAAAGGCCGGAAATTTTTATTTTATTAAATTTAAAATAAATGAAAAAATGAAAAATTATATAGTTGATAAAGGTTTTATTGCCGTTGACGGAATAAGTTTAACCGTATCAGAATGCGGCAATACGGATTTTAGCGTTACAATGATACCTGAAACTTTTAATAAAACGATATTTAAAACAAGAAAAATAAATGATATCGTAAATATAGAATTGGATATTTTGGCAAAGTATGTCGAAAAAATGTTGAATAATAAGAATAAAGAAACGGATATTTCTTTACAAATGCTTAAAGAAAACGGGTTTATTTAAGAGGATAAAATGGAAACAAAGTCAAAGTTTGCATCAATTGAGGAAGTTTTAAAGGATATAAAAAACGGCAAAATGGTTGTCGTCGTTGACGATCCGGGCAGAGAAAATGAAGGAGACTTGGTCTGTGCGGCAGAAAAAGTTACGCCTGAAATAATAAATTTCATGACAAAATACGGCAGAGGTTTAGTATGTGTCCCTGTCAACGGCAAAACTTTGGACAGACTTGAAATAGATGTTGTAGAAAGAAAACACGGTATAAAGACCAACGATAAAATAAGCTGCGCATTTACGGAATCTATAGATTACAAAAAAGGAACTACTACAGGAATATCTGCGTATGACAGAGCAAAAACAATTAAAGCTATTACAAGCAATAAAAGCGTGGCTGACGATTTTGTAAGACCGGGGCATATTTTCCCTTTAAGATACAGAGAGGGAGGCGTTTTGGTAAGGGCAGGACATACAGAAGCATCAGTTGATTTGGCAAGGCTGGCGGGGCTTGACAGTTCAGCCGTTATCTGCGAAATAATGAAAGATGACGGAACAATGGCAAGACTAAACGATTTAATTCTTTTTGCAAAGAAACATAAACTTAAAATTGTTACGGTTGCCGATTTGATAAAGTACAGAAGACAAAATGAAAAATTGGTAAAAGAAATGGTTTCAGTTAATTTTCCTACTAAATTCGGAAATTTTAAGCTTTCTCTTTTTGAAGACACAATTAAGAAAGAGAGTCATTTGGCCATTATAAAAGGAGACGTAAAAAATAAAAAGAATGTTTTGGTAAGAGTTCATTCTTCATGCGAAACAGGGGATATTTTTCATTCTTTAAAATGTGACTGCGGAGAACAGCTTGAAAACGCTTTAAGAATGATAGAAAAAGAAAAAACAGGCGTAGTTTTATATATGCATCAGGAAGGGAGGGGAATCGGTTTATTAAATAAGCTGAGAGCCTATAAACTGCAGGAAGAAGGATTGGATACCGTTGAAGCAAATGTCGCCCTTGGCTTTGAACCTGATTTGAGAGATTACGGCATAGGGGCTCAGATTTTATGTGAACTAGGCATTTCGAGCATCAGGCTTATGACAAATAATCCGAGAAAAATAGTCGGGTTGCAGGGGTACGGTTTAAAAGTAAACAAAAGAGTTCAGATAGAGGTACCGCCAAATTCAATAAATAAAAGATATTTAAAAACTAAAAAAGATAAAATGGGTCATAAATTGGAAAAAGTTTAAAAAATGCTTATATAAAAGGAGTAAAAAATGAAAATAATCAACGGGCAGTTAAATTCGTCGGGCAAAAAGTTCGCTATCGTAGTTTCAAGGTTTAACGAGTTTATAACGAATAAACTTGTTGCAGGCGCAGTGGATATGTTGACAAGACACGGGGCAAAAGAAGATGACATTACAGTTGTTTGGGTTCCTGGAGCGTTTGAGATATCTTCGGTTGCAAAAAAATTGGCCGATTCATCAAAATATAACGCAATTATATGCGCAGGATGCGTTATAAGGGGCTCTACTCCTCATTTCGATTATGTTTCTTCTGAGGTTTCAAAAGGCGTTGCAATGGTCGGATTATCAAGCAAAGTTCCTGTTATATTCGGCGTTTTAACTACTGACAGCATAGAACAGGCAATAGAAAGAGCCGGAACAAAAGCGGGAAATAAAGGTTCCGATGCGGCGCTTACAGCTATAGAAATGGTAAGTTTGTACGAACAATTATAATAACAGTATTAAATTCATTTCATATAAAAATAATGGCAAATCGCAAAACGGGTTTGCCGTTATTTTTTTATGTCCAATCTTTTCTTCTTATAAAATTAAGCAAAAAATACAATTGTATGTGTTGTAGGCTAAATATAGTATTTTTACTTATTTTTATCTCCTTTCATGGTTTTTTTCAATAAAATATTAATAATATTTATGCTTTCTTGTCTTTTTTGCTTAATTTTTCTTAAATTTTTTTAAAAATCACAAAATTCATTAATAAAGGGGTTTCCGGTGGTAAAATTACAATTTTTTGCCCAATCATTTTAAAGGTTTTGTTTCTTTTGCCTAAAAATAATATTTTTGCTTATTTCGGTATCTTTTTTTTATTGGTTATATTTTCGTTTTAATCATTTTTTAAGAAATTAATTGTTTGGAAAAAATTTTAAAAATAAAAAATTTCAGGTAAAAATATTAAATGCTTATTTTTTTAATTTGAATTTTTTTCGGGAAAATTAGAAATAAAAAAAATAGAAAAAAATGTCAAAAATATGCCAAATTTTTTATTTTATTAAGTTCCGATAAGATATATTATGTTAAGTTGTATGTATGAAAAACAAATAAGCTAACATTAAAGTTAAATATTAAGTATATAGTTATTTTCTATGCTTATCAATGTAAAAAAACGTGTAATTTGTATTTTATTTTAAAAGTTATACAATAGCACTCACATATGCTTTTTTACTGTTTGTAAAAAAATGTTTATTCTTTAATTTTTTTAAGGTTTCTAAGGTTTTATTTCTGAAATTATCTAAACAAAGTCTGACTTTAAGATTAAAAAGATATGCGGATTATCAAAATGGCTGTATGGCAAGGTTACATATTTTTTTGAATAAAGGGCGGTTGATCTGCTTTCTCCCCATTCTTCAATATGTGATTGAATATAACATGATAAGGTAAGTTTCTTATCGTTATATAATAGGTATGATATATTATTATATTCCCTAACAAGTATGTTTTTTATGGTAAATTTATACAAAAGCAAGTATATTTGTATATATGTAAAATTGTTAAAGGTGTGTTTGCAGGCATTTAATACTGAATACAAACAAGTACTTATGTATTATATTATTTGTGTTTTGTATATATTTATTATTCTGTTGCTATATTATTTTTTTTGCATTTTGGCATGAAAAAAGCCGGCAGTCTTAAAAAAAGGCCGCCGGCTTAAATAATTTATTTGATATTAGAAGTCAAAACCATAATAGAAGAGAATGCTGAAAATGCCTATTTCCTGGTCTTTTATAGAATCAGGTTCACTTCCGTCAACAGTTGATTTTGTATATCTTAATTCACATCCGCTTATATTTCCGGAATCATTTCTCCAGTTTCCGCCTAAACCTATAACATAACAAGTTCCGCTTCCGGAAGCACTGTCGCTGCTGTTATAGCCGAGATAATTGGCGCTTACTGTATAACTTGCAGATCCAAATCCTATACCTATAGGTATGTAAAATCTTGACTCTTCCTGTATGTTATTTAAGTATATATGCGCTAAAAGTAAAAAGTTTGCAAAAACAGTGGATTGGGTTACTTCAATATTGGTGCTTTTATCTGTTTTTCCTAAGAAAGCGTCAAGTCCGAATTCCGCTCCTAATGCGAAATAATTTGTAATATAATGCAGATATGTTGCTCCCAATTCAATACCTACTACACCCCAACTGCAATCTAACGGTTCATAACCCGGTATACGAATTGTGCCGTCAGGCTTATTTGTAGGTACTGAAAGACCAAGTCTGCCGTATAATATGTTACTTCCGGGTTTTAGTCCTTTTTTCATAACAGGGGCTGCAGGTTGAACTGGCTGCTGCTGAACTACAGTTCTTTCTTGCTGGACAGGAGGTAATTGGACATTGTCCGCAGGCGTTGCCGGCGCGGAGGCAGTAGATGTTACGATATTGTTGTTTGCTGCAGGTGCTGTCATTTGATTACCTTGAATCTGTGTCTGAGGATTTACTTCTTCCTGATGATTGATAATGGTTGTTGTTTCATTTCCGTACTGGTCAGTTTCCGTGATTGTCGTTTTAATCGCATTTCCCTGTGAATCTTTTTCAATTACTTTTTTTGTTGCCGCTTCTGCAGTGATAAAAGAACAAAATGCTATCAGCAATGACATACAGAATATAAAAAATGATTTTTTCATTTTCTGCTTTCTCTCCTTTATAAAGATTTGGTAAGCGCATTATATATTACATTTTTGTTTTTTTCAACATGTTTAAATTTGCCGCTAAGATTTTTCTTGAAAAAAAAACGTAAAAAATATATAATCATCAGACTATAGATAAAAGGATCTTTTTTTTATGGGAACTCGAAGACAAGCAAGAGAATGTTCTTTACAGATGTTATATGCATATGACAATTGTTGTATGCTTGAACCGGATATTTTAAAATGTTTTGATGAAATTTTACCTGTAGAAATACCCTACAGGGAATTTGCAATTGCAATTTTCAGAGGTGTTTGCGGCAACCAAAAGCAAATAGACAGCCTTATTGAGCAGGCAGCTGATAATTGGGAAATAAAAAGAATGTCCGTGATAGACAGAAATATTATGAGACTTGCCACATATGAAATACTTTATATGAAAGATACTCCGATCAGCGTTATAATTGATGAAGCCGTAGAAATATCAAAAACATATTCAAACAGAGATTCAAGTAAGTTTGTTAACGGTATATTAGATAAATTGAAAGATGAAAGAAAAAAACAGTAAGGTCTTTTAATGCAAGAAGATATAAATAATATATCCAGGCAAATAGAAGAGTTAAGAAATCTGATAAGGCAGCATGATTATTTTTATTACAGCCTTGATGATCCTAAAATTTCAGATTTTGAATACGATAAATTATTTAAACAACTGCAGGCATTGGAAAATGCTTACCCGCAGTTTATATCCAAAGATTCCCCGACACAAAGAGTTTCAGGATCCGTATCATCCACTTTTAATAAAATCAAACACAAAATTCCTATGTTCTCGCTGGATAATTCTTATTCAACGGAAGACGTTCTTCAATGGTATGAAAGGGTTAAAAAAATTGTCGGCAGCAATATGGATTTTATAGTTGAACCTAAAATAGACGGACTAAGCGCAAGTTTAACTTATATAAATAATTCTTTTATTTCAGGCTGTACAAGGGGTGACGGAGAATACGGAGAAGATATAACCGAAAATTTAAAAACCGTTAAAAACATACCTTTAAAACTTATGTATAATAATAAGTCTTTTTTACCGAAATTCGGTTCAAAAAATATAGACATTAATTTGGACGAACTTAATATTTTTGAAGTCAGAGGCGAAGTTTACATAAACAAAAAAGATTTTCAGCTGCTTAATGACAATTTATCGGATTCCGGTTTACCTAAATTTGCCAATCCAAGAAATGCGGCGGCAGGTTCGCTGCGACAAAAAAATCCTAAAATTACATCGGAAAGAAAGCTGAGTTTTTTTATACATTCTTTCGGACAGGTTAGCGGAGCCGAACTTTCAAAGCATTCAGAATTTATTGATTTTTGTTCAAAAGCAGGCTTTGCTGTGCAAAAGGACATAAAAGTATGCGGAGATATCGGCGAAGTTTTAGAATTCATACAATATCTGCAGGAAAAAAGAGATGAGCTCCCTTATGAAATAGACGGGGTTGTCGTTAAAGTAAACGATTACGAAAAGCAAAAAATTATAGGTTATACAAATAAAAGTCCTAAATGGGCTATAGCTTATAAATTTCCGGCAAGACAGGCTGTTACTAAATTATTAGCCGTAAAACTGCAGGTAGGCAGAACAGGAGTCGTTACGCCTGCGGCATCGCTGGAGCCGGTAAGTTTATCGGGAGTCACGATATCTAATGCAACGTTGCATAATTTTGATGAAATTGAAAGGTTAAATTTAAACGAAGGTGATGATGTTCTTGTGGAGAGAGCCGGAGACGTTATCCCTAAAATAGTTAAAGTCGTTGAAAAAAAATCTCAAAATTATTTTGTTCCCCCTTTATTCTGCCCGTCATGTAACAGTAAAATTGTAAAAGAAACGGAAGAAGACGTCTATTACAGATGCGTAAATCCTTCATGCCCTGCGCAGTTTCAGAGAAGTTTAGAACATTTCGTTTCAAGAGACGCCATGAATATTGAAGGGTTCGGAGAAGTTGTAGTTGATCAGCTTTTGAAACTTAATAAACTTCATACTTTTGCAGACATATATAAACTTACTTTCGACGATTTTATGATGCTTTCTTTGTTTAAAGAAAAGAAAGCCAATAATTTAATAGAATCTATAGTAACAAGCAGAAACAATCCGCTGAACAAACTTATTTTTGCTTTAGGCATAAGGCATGTAGGAGAAAAATCTGCTGTTATTTTAGCCGACAGATTTAAAAATATTGACAATTTAATAGCGGCATCTGAAGAACAGCTTCTTTCTATCAACGAAATAGGGACAGTCCTTGCAAAATCAATTAAAGATTATTTTGCTAATTCTGAGACATTATTAATGATAAAAGAATTACAGTCACTTAAAGTTAACACCGTTGAACCGGAAAAGGACACTTCTTTTTCCCCTTTGCAAAATAAAACTTTTGTTTTGACAGGAGAACTTACATCTATTACAAGAAAAGAAGCTGAAAATTATATATTGTCTTTAGGCGGTAAGACAACGTCTTCAGTAAGTAAAAAAACAGATTTTGTCGTTGTCGGCAGCGAACCCGGTTCAAAATATAAAAAAGCGCTGGAACTAAATATAAAAATATTAAATGAAAACGAATTTAAGGAATTAATAAAAAATGAAACAAAACAATCTTGATATAATATTTGAAGATGAAAATGTCTTGGTTCTAAAAAAAATATCAGGAATTACAGTTATTCCTAAAGAAGACCAGCCTGTCGGGAATACAATTTTGTTTCAAGTGAACGATTACATAAAACAGGAATCTTTCCCTGTTTTATCTCTTGATTTTGATGCTTCAGGCATAGTCATTTTTGCCAAAAATAAAGAGGCATATGATTATATATCCGAACAATTTAAAAATTCAAAAATTAAAAGAACATACCATGTGATAGTAAACGGCATTATGGATGAAGAGAAAGGCGAAATAAGAAAATCTCTGATTGTTGACAAAAATGATACCGTCGTAAGCGAGAAAGGACTTGATTCCGTTACAAAATATGAGGTTAAAGAACAATTTAAAAATTTTGCTTTTGTAGAAGCTGTTCCCGTAACTTCAAGGAAAAAACAGATAAGAGCTCATTTTTGGTCTATAGGAAATCCTTTGGCAATAGATGATATTTATGCGGGTTCAGAGCCTTTAATGCTGTCAAAACTAAAAAGAAGGTATAAAGGCGTTGACAAAGAAAAACCGTTGCTTTCCAGACTGCCTTTGCATCTGTCAAAAATAGAATTATTTTTGCCGGGCATGAAAAACAAGACTGTTTTCGAACTGCCTTTGCCTGATGATATGAATATTACTTTAAAACAATTGAGAAAATATAATAAAAGAGGGTGATTGATATGTCCGGAAAAGTTTATTTTTTGCCTTGGAACAGAAAAAACGAATTATATGAGTTTTTAAAAGCGGCAAGGGCTTTTGACCATGTCAAAGCAAGACACTTTCTTGCAATAAAAATGCATTTCGGCGAAGACGGTAATGAAGGATATATAAAACCTGAATATACAAAAGTTTTGACTGACATTGCAAAAGAAAAGACGGCGTTTCCTTTTTTAACAGATGCAAGCACTATATATGTAGGAAAACGCTCTGATGCATATCATCATTTGCTTCTTGCCAATAAACACGGATTTACTATAGACAACTGCGGATGTCCTGTTATCATAGCCGACGGTTTAAGAGGCAACACTTCCGTGGACATTGAAATAAATAAGAAACACTGTAAAACAGTTTCTATTTCCAGGGATATTTATTATTCCGATTCTTTTATATTTTTAAATCATTTTAAAGGGCATGAGATAACAGGTTTCGGCGGAGCGCTAAAAAATATAGGAATGGGGTGCGGAAGCAAATCAGGTAAATACGCAATGCATCATAATGCAAATCCAGATATTGATTTGAACAAATGTATAGGGTGCGGAGTTTGCGTTAAATGGTGTCCGGCAGAAGCTTTAAAGCTTGAAAATAAGAAAATCAAATTTAATAAGAACAAATGTATAGGATGCGGAGAATGTGTTTTAAGTTGTCCAAAAAATGTTTTTCAGCTTGGCTGGAACGAAAATACAAAGAATATACAGGAAAAAATAGTTGAATATTGTTACGGCGTTTTACAGAATAAAAAAAGTTTCAGCATTAATTTTTTAAATCATATAACAAAATTTTGTGATTGTTACACAACTAAAGGCAAAGTTCTTATGGATGACATAGGAATAGTTGCCGGAGCGGATCCTGTGGCAGTTGATAAAGCAAGCGTTGATATAGTGAACGACCGTTTTGGGAAAGACTTTTGCAAGCATATTTTCCCTGAAATTGATTATAATATACAATTTAAATATGCTTTTGAGCTTGGTATAGGTTCAGCTGATTATGAATTGGTAAATTATCCGGCAAAATAATAAAAAATATTGAAAAACAAATATAAATTTTATATTTGTTTTTCAATATTTACAGATAATTTATATATAATTTGTGAAATATTTGTAAAAAAAGTCCTTGATTTTATACTTATATGAGCTAAAATATAAATAGGAGAGAAAGGAGATAAATAAAGCAAAAAGGAGAAAACGATGAAAGCTTACACTCTTTTTGAAGTAATAATAACAATCATCATCGTTGGGGCGCTGGCAATGATTTTTATGTCCTTTTATGCAAATTATATAAAACAGCTTATGAATTTATAATTTATAGCCTGCTTTTCCCGCCCCTCTTATAATAATCATCAAAAAATCAAATAATTTAATTTCACAAAGTTTTTAGTTGACATCCTTTAAAAATATCATATAATAATGCTACTAAGCGTAAAGGTTTTTTATGGAAAGAAATAAAGTTATAGTTTCATTGGAATTTTTAATCGTATTATTTATAATTTTTTCATTGACGGTGATTATGTTTTTCAGCTATTTAAAACATATTCGTTACGCAATGATTACCGAAGGAAAATCTTTAATTTATTCTATTGCAAAACTTGAAAAAGCTTATTATGTCGAATACAGCTCTTTTTTGCCTATAGAAAACTCAACGCATGATCAAATTTTAGACATAGATATAAGAACAAATTCTTATTTCAATACTTTTTCGGTTATTGTTCCCGGTACTGAACAGGATGCTGATTTTTCAGTTTTTACAAATTCGACCGGCAAAGGGCTGCTGAAAAATATCACTCTTATATTGCACGGATATAAAAATAAACCGTCAATATTTATCATGAACGAGCACAGTAAATAATCAAACAAAAATTGTTTTCTGCAAGTTGTTCTTATGTTATTAAAATGCTAAAATATTTTTTCAAAACAGAGAAGTAAAAATGCCTAAAATTTTAGAAATAAAGAAATATCCGAAATTTAAAGACAGCTTTAAAGTAGTTTTGGATAATGATTTTTCTGTTGTTATTGATGCCGAAACTATTGTAAAATTCGCTTTAAAAAAAGATTTGTTTATAAGTGATTTAGAGTTGGATTCAGTTGTAAAACACAGCGGTTCAAACAGAATAATGAGTTATGCGCTGTATTTGATTTCTCATAAAGCTTACAGTAAAAAGTCTTTGACTGATAAGCTGCTTGAGAAAGGTTTTGTTTCTGAAGATATAGAAAGAGTTATCAAAAGATTTATTGAATTAAATTACGTAAATGACGAAAATTTTGCCAAAAATTTAGCTGAATACTTAAAAAACAAATCAAAAGGTACTTTTTATATTAAGAACGAATTAAAGAGTCATAATATTGAAGACAGTACGATTGCAGTCATATTAGCGGATGTTTTTAAAGATATTCAGCCGTATTCGCAGATAATAGAATTAATTAAAAAGAAATATCCTGAATTTGACGGAAAAGACGCATCGGAAACAAAAAAAATAGCAAACTTCTTCTTGCGAAGAGGTTTTGCCGCTGAAGATATATCAAAAGCTTTCAGAGAATATAAAAATATTACAATATTATAGAAAATACGGGAGAAGAAAATGGCAACAGCATTATTAAGCGTATGTGATAAAACGGGAGTAGTTGAATTTGCCAGAGAACTCAAAAGTCTCGGGTACAATATTATTTCCAGCGGAGGAACGGCCAAAACGTTAAAGGAGAATTCTGTAGAATGTACGGAAATATCAGACGTAACAGGTTTTCCGGAAATGCTTGACGGAAGAGTAAAAACATTAAATCCTAAGATTCACGGCGGGATTCTTGCAAGGAGAGACATTCCTCAACACATAGAAGAATTGAAAAAATATAACATAGAACAAATAGATATAGTTGCCGTTAATTTATATCCTTTTGAAGAGACTGCAAAAAAGATACAGAAACCTGAAAACAAAAAAATTTCACAGGACATAATAGAGAATATTGATATAGGCGGAGTAACCTTAATAAGAGCCGGAGCAAAAAATTATAAAGATGTTTTGATAGTTTGTTCCCCTTGCGATTATTCTATGATTATCGAAAATTTAAAAAATAAAACAATAAATGATGATTTAAGATTGAATTTGGCTGGAAAAGCTTTCAGGCATACGGCTTATTATGATGCTATGATATCAGGTTATTTGTCTTATGAAGATTTTCCTTCTCAGGGAGCGATACCTTTAAAAAAACTTGCTTCTTTAAGATACGGAGAAAATCCTCATCAGAAAGCTTCTTTATACAGTTTCGGCAATGAAGAAAACACATGTTCAGCTATATCCGCAAAACAAATTCACGGCAAAGAATTATCTTACAACAATTATTTGGATTTGGAATCTGCATGGCGTCTTGTTCATGAATTTGACAATACTGCGTGCGCAATAATAAAACACAATAATCCGTGCGGCTGTGCTGAAGGCAGCAATGTAAAAGACGCGTATTTAAAAGCTTTGTCATGTGATCCTGTAAGTGCTTACGGAGGAATAGTCGCTTTTAATGTTATTGTTGAAAAATCTGTTGCGGAAGAACTTGCAAAATTGTTTGTTGAATGTATAATAGCTCCTGATTTCACGTCTGAAGCGACTGAAATTTTGTTTACTAAGAAAAACATCAGATTGTTAAAGCAGCCTAATAAATATGTAAAACCGGCATCATCAATAGAATACAGAATGTTGACTAACGGAATGCTTGTACAGGAAAGAGACGAACAACTGTTGTCAGAAATTAAAACAATAACAAAAAGAGAACCTACGCAGGAAGAAAAAGATGCTTTGGAGTTTGCATGGAAAGTGTGCAAGCATGTAAAGTCAAACGCAATAATTCTTGTGAGAGGCAGACAGACGGTAGGAATAGGCGCAGGTCAGATGAGCAGAATTGATTCTTTAAATATAGCAGTCAAAAAAATGAAAACTATTAATCACGGTTTGGATGAAAGTAAATATCCTTTAGTTTTGGCTTCGGATGCTTTTTTCCCTTTCCCTGACGTTGTTGAAGGTTCTTCGGCAGAAGGAGTTACGGCGATTATACAACCGGGCGGTTCTATAAGAGACGATTTATCCATAAATGCATGCAACGAAAGAAACCTTACTATGCAGTTTACGTCAATGAGACATTTTAAACATTAATTTTTATATATCTGCATAAGAAGAATTTTTTATATTGATTCTTTTATGTACGATTATTGGCTGCGGTTAATAAATGGAAAAGAAAAAAATAACGCTGGCAGATTTAGATACTTTGAAAAGAAGTTTTCAAAGCAAAGGGCTCCATACTGTCTGCCAGACTGCAAAGTGCCCCAATATCGGCGAATGTTTTAAGAATAAAACGGCAACATTTATGATATCCGGCGATATTTGTACAAGGAACTGCTCTTTCTGCGCGACCGGACACGGGAAACCGCTTCCTTTGGATTTAGACGAGCCTGAAAAAATAGCTTTGACTGTGAAAAATTTAGGTTTAAAATATGTTGTTATAACATCTGTTACAAGAGATGATCTTTCTGACGGCGGAGCTGAACATTTCAAAAAAGTTTCTGAAGCAATAAAAAACACAATACACAATATTAAGCTTGAAGTATTGGTTCCTGATTTTAAAGGATCAAAAGAATCTTTGGATATTGTTCTTTCGTCTGGAATAGACGTTTTTTCCCATAATATAGAAACGGTTCCTTCTTTATATAAATTCAGAAGCAGCGCTGAATATCAGAGATCTTTGGCTGTTTTATCATATGCAAAATCAAAAAAAATTATTATAAAAACCGGTATTATGCTGGGGCTCGGAGAAACAGAAGATGAACTTATGCGCGTTTTTTTTGATTTAAAGAATATTGATTGTGATATTTTGACGATAGGACAGTATCTTCAGCCTTCAAAAAATAATGTTCTGCAGGTTAAAGAATATACAGAAGACGAATTTAAACATATAAGGCAAAAAGCTCTTGATGCAGGAATAAAAAATTGCGTATCGGGGCGGTATGTAAGAAGTTCTTATTTCGCCGAATCATCATATAATTCTTTATTTTCAGCATAAAATGGAAAAAAAATATACGGCGTTGATAAATAACAGTATTGTTTGCGATAATATTTATCCGGCAGAAACTTTTTATGAAAAATTTAAAGGGTTAATGTTTTCTTCTTCAAACAGTAAAAAAATTCTTTTAATTAAAAATTGTAATTCCGTCCATACCTGTTTTATGAACTACAATCTTAATGTTGTTTGTTTAGATAAAAATTTTATAATAAACAAAATATTTTATGATGTGAAACCTTTCAGATTTATTTTACCTCAAAAAAATGTTTCTCATATTCTTGAAATTCCTTCCGGATGTGTTTTCGATATATCTGTCGGCGATACAATAAAATTTATACAAAAATAAAAGAAACAGCCGTAAATTTTAATTGACGGCTGTTTCTTTTTAAGTTAATGCAAGTTATTTACATTTGTTCAATATATGTTTGTTTGTCAATTCTAAAAGTTCTTTATGCGTTAAAGGATTTACGCGGTCGCCCTGAAACTGTTTGTCTATTGCCGCCTGTATTTCCAAAAGTCCAGGATGCGTTTTTTCAAGTTTACGTTTTTTGTCTTTAAATTCAGGATGCTGCGTATTTATCCAGTAAGCTATTCCTGCAAGACCTGCTCTGTCTGTTATGGCAACTTCAGGAGGTCTGTTTAGAAGAGCATTAGTATCGAACACATTATAAATCTCCTGCTCTTTTAAAAGTCCGTCAGCATGAATGCCTGCTCTTGTGCTGTTAAAATGCGGGCCTACAAAAGGCTGCATATTAGGTATGTCATATTTCAATTCATATTTGAAATATTTTGCTATTTCGGTAATAACAGGAAGCTTCATTCCGTTGTGGCTTCCTCTTAATGCTATATATTCTATTGCCAAAGCTTCAAGAGGCGTATTCCCCGTTCTTTCTCCTATTCCCAAAAGAGTGCCGTTTATTCCGGAACATCCGTATAACCATGCAAATGTTGAATTTGTAAGAGCTCTGTAAAAATCATTATGTCCGTGCCATTCAAGCCATTCCGAAGGAACTCCGGCATGATGTGTCAAACCGTACATTATTCCGTTCACGTTTCTAGGCAGCGCAGCACCTGGATATGCAACTCCGAATCCGAGAGTGTCGCATGCTCTTATTTTAACCGGCATTTTCGCTTTCTTTGAAAGTTTCATAAGTTCCCTTGCGAAAGGAACGACAAAACCGTAAAAATCCGCTCTTGTTATGTCTTCGAAATGACATCTAGGAATAATACCTTCGTCAAGAGAGGCTTTTACTATGTCAAGATACATATCCAAAGCTTGTCTTCTTGTTTTTTTAAGTTTCAAAAAAATATGATAATCCGAACATGACGTTAATATTCCTGTTTCTTTTATCCCCATTTCCTTTACTAATTTAAAATCATTTTTTGTCGCTCTGATCCATGATGTTATGATAGGGAATTTATATCCTTTTTCCTGACATTTTCTTACGGCTTTTCTATCTTTTTCGGAGTAGAGGAAAAATTCAGTTTGTCTGATCATTCCTTTAGGCCCGCCGAGTTTATGCATCAATTCAAATAAATGAACTATTTGTTCCACTGTAAACGGAGGAAATGCTTGTTGTCCGTCTCTAAAAGTTGTGTCCGTCATCCAAATGTTTTTAGGCGGATTCATAGGAACAACAGTATTGTTAAATCCTATTTTAGGAACATCTTTATATGAAAAAGTTTCTCTTAAAAGATTAGGTTCCTCGACATCTTGAAGTTCATAATTATATTCTTCTGATTCAAGAGTTCTTTTTGTCTTATTAAAAACTAACATTTTACCCTCCTTTATAATATGTATATATCCTGATAATTATAATAATTTTTTGCTATTTATACAAATGTTTTTTTATTAAACAATAAAAAAAGAATTAATTACTTTGTTTATCATATTTTATTTTTAATATTATCTGAGTTAAAGCCAGACAAAAAATCACTATATTTGCAATAAAAACAGGCTTGCTTCCTGTCAGAAATCCGTAGATTATCCATAAAAAAACGCCTGTGCTGAAAAGGGCAAACATTCCCATAGACACGTCTTTTGCCGATTTTGTTTTAAGCGTTTTTAAAATTTGAGGAATAAAAGCGATTGTTGTAAGAGTTGCCGAGACATATCCTAATATTTCTATAAAAATCATTTCCATTTTATATCTCCGAGAGGCAGGCCGGTATGTGTTTTGTTTTTATATAGAAAGCGGCTTATAATTGCTTTTTGAGGGCAAAAAGAAACACATCTCAGGCAAAACTGGCATTTCGTAGAAAAAGCAGGATATCCTCCGTTCATTGTTATATTTTCAACGGGACAAATTTCCGAGCAAATTGCACATTTCGTGCATTTGTTTTTATCCAGTTGAAATTTTGCGATTTTTTGCGAAAACTTAGTTTTCCAAAGAGAAATAACAAATGTTGTTAATATAAAAAACAAAGATGATATTATTGTCGGTTTTACTTTAGAAGAGTTGTTTTCTGCTATTGATTTTGCAAAATTTTCGACTTTCGGAAGAGTCTTGCTTAATTTCAACGCTTTTTTATTGTCATTTTCCACAAGCAGGAAATTGTTGGGCATAATAAATTCTGCAGATGCTATAACGGCGTAATCTTTTTTTTGCAGAATTTTACCTATATGCGCAATCATCTTCAAAGAACTGTCTCCCATACTGTTAAACAAAAAAACTTCAGTGCCTTTACCGTCAGGCAGGCTGTCAATCCATTTCCTTACAAAAGGATATGTATTCCAGCAGGCAACCGTAAAACCTATGCCTATCGTAGAATTCAGATTTATTTCCGCCGGATTTACTCCTTCCATTCTGTGTACTTTTGAAAAACAAGAATTTTCATTCAGAACATCAGATATTTTTTTAGCTATCAGAAGGGTGTTTCCTGTGCCTGAAAAAACATAAATGTCAACGTTTTTATTTTGCATTTTGGCTCCTTGAGAGTTTTTCAATAGCAATATTTAAGAAAACTATATCAGTAGGAGTAATACCAGGTATTCTATGGGCTTGTCCTAAAGTTTCAGGATTTATTTTTTCCAATTTTTCTTTTGTTTCTCTCGATAAAGAAGATATCGCTTTAAAATCTAGATTTTTAGGAATTCTTTTGTTCTCATATTTTGCAATTTTATTTGCATTAATTTCCTGTCTGTTGATATAACCTTTATATTTTGAAGAAATTTCAAATTCTTCCTGTACTTTCTGCATATTCCAAGGGAACAATGCTTCATCTTCTGGCAAATTGTCAGTTTCTTTATCGTATATTTTTGCAAGCGTTTCTCTGTACAATTCAAATCTTTTATACATAGCATCTGAAATCAAACCTATTCTGTACCCGATGTCCATTAGCCTTAAATCAGCATTATCGCTTCTTATGCTTAATCTGTATTCTGCTCTTGAAGTAAACATTCTGTAAGGTTCGTCAACACCTTTAGTAACCAGGTCATCTATAAGTATTCCTATATAAGCTTCATCTCTGTTCAATACCACCTGTTCTTTATCCAATACTTTCAAAGCGGCGTTTATACCTGCTATTATTCCCTGGCTGGCTGCTTCTTCATATCCTGTTGTGCCGTTAATTTGTCCGGCAAGAAACAAGTTTGAAATTTTCTTTGTTTCAAGCGTATGTTTAAGCTGAGTAGGCGGCACATAATCATATTCTATTGCATATCCGTATCTTATAAATCTTGCATTTTCCAGACCTTTTATTGAATGAAGAAGATCTTTCTGTACTTTTTCCCCTAAACCCGTAAAAAGACCGTTGATGTAGACTTCCTTAGTGCTTAAACTTTCCGGTTCAAGAAATAACTGATGTCTGTTTTTATCCGTATATCTTACAATTTTGTCTTCTATTGAAGGACAGTATCTTGGTCCATGCGCATCGGCTAGTCCGTTATACAATGAAGAATCGTCAATATTGTTCTGAATTATTTTATGTGTAGTTTCATTTGTGTAAACAAGCCAGCATGAAATTTGTTTCTTTGATTCCTGCCATTTCTTTATGTCTGTAAAATGAGAAAAAGGCATAGGAGGATTATCTCCGGGCTGTTCCGTCATAACTGAATAATCTACGGAATCTCCGTTGATTCTAGGAGGCGTGCATGTCGTAAATCTTTGTATTTCAAGTCCGCAGTCGTCTTTGAGAGAAGTTGAAAGACTGATGGAGGACATTTCGCTGAATCTTCCGCCGTCAAATTCGTTTTTCCCCACAAAAATTTTACCGTTTAAAAAAGTGCCTGTAGTAATAACCACAGATTCTGCCGATATTTCTTCGCCTATTTTTGTTATTACCCCTGTGACTTTATTGTTTTTTACGAGCAGTTTCGTTGCGGCTACCTGCAGAATATCAAGATTTTTTTGAGAAATAAGAGAATTTTGCATAAATATTGAATATAATTTTTTGTCGCATTGGGCTCTCGGAGACCAAACGGCAGGACCTCTCGATTTATTTAATACTTTAAACATTATACCGGCTTTGTCGGTTATAAAACCCATTTCACCGCCTAAAGCGTCAATTTCCCTTACCATTTGTCCTTTTGCTATTCCGCCGATTGCAGGATTGCAGGGCATATTCGCTATGGAATCAACATTTTGTGTAAGCAGTAAAGTTCTTAGCCCCATTCTTGCCGATGCCAGAGAAGCTTCACATCCCGCATTGCCTCCGCCGATTACGATTACGTCATATTTATTGTTTTGCATTTTTTAAATTACTCCCGTATTATATATGTATATAAAATGTTTATAATACATTTACATCAGTTTTTTATTAGAAATATTAGAATTTATGTAAGATTTGTGTTTACATCTTTGTAAACTTTAATCGTTGTAATATTTGCCTGTTTTTAAGTATTCAAATAATTTTACAAGAATACTAATTTTTTAGCAAATAAGGATTGAAAAAAATTATATGATTAATTAGTCTACAAGATAAGAAAAAATTTGTCAAATTGCCGCAATATCACAGCTGTTAAAATTTTAAAAAATATAGTTTAAGTCTTTGAAATGTTTTGTATAATCTTGTATAATCAGGCAGTTAGTTAGAAATTAATAATCTTTAATAAGAGCGGTTTGGAGGAATGTCATTATGATGGTTGATCCGTCAACTTCAAGTAAGAAAAAAGGTTTACCGGAAGGACTTTGGACTAAATGCAAAAAATGTGAACAAATAATATTCCAGAAAGATTTTATAGAAAATTTTATGGTATGTCCTAAATGCGGATATTATGTAAGATTAAATTCAACCGACAGAATTGATCTTCTTACAGATAAAAAATCATTTAAAGAGATAAATGCGGATCTTAAACCTGTAGATATTCTAGGATTTCCCGGTTATAAAGAGAAAAAAGATTCTTATAAAACAAACGATGCTATTTGTACCGGCGAAGCAAAAATAGGCGGATATCCGGTAATGATAGGCGTTATGGATTTTGAATATATGGGCGGCAGTATGGGCTCTGTAGTCGGAGAAAAAATAGTAAGATTAATTGAAAAAGCCATGGAAAAGAAACTTCCGGTTATAATAGTTTCTTCTTCGGGCGGCGCCAGAATGCAGGAAGGAATATTGTCTCTTATGCAGATGGGCAAAACCTCGGCTGCTTTGGCAAAGCTTGCAAAAAAAGGGCTTCCGTATATTTCCGTACTGGCAGATCCTACAACCGGAGGAGTTGCCGCTTCTTTTGCTATGTTGGGCGACATCATCATAGCAGAGCCTAATGCTTTAATAGGTTTTGCGGGGCCTAGAGTTATAGAACAGACAATAAGGCAGCAGCTTCCTAAAGGATTTCAATTGTCTGAGTTCCTTTTAAAACACGGTATGGTTGACATAGTTGTTGAAAGAAAATATTTGAAAGACACGATAATAAAAGCGTTAAAGTTCTTTGTAAAGAAATAAAATGATTTTTTCTGACGGTATAAACGAATATAAATCTATGGTTCCCGGATTAGGAAGAATAAAAAACTTTCTGTTTCAGTCAGGCATAGATTATAACAGTATTCCTTATGTACATATTGCAGGAACAAACGGAAAAGGTTCAACCGCAAAAATGCTTGCGGAAGTCTTGTCTTTTTCAGGCTATAAAACGGGATTGTATATTTCCCCTCATATAGTAAAAATAAATGAAAGAATACAGATAAATGCTTTACCGGTTTCAGACGCGGCGCTAAAAAAAATATACGGAGAATATGCATCATTAATAGATAAGAATAAACTGACTTTTTTTGAATCTATAACGGCATTGGCTCTAATATATTTTAAAAAAGAAAAAGTTGACATAGCCGTTTTGGAAACAGGTCTGGGCGGAAGATTTGATGCTACGAATGTAATAACGCCGGCAGCCTGTATTATTACAAGTATAGATTTGGACCATAAAGAAATTTTAGGAAACACGCTGTCTAAAATTGCTTTTGAAAAAGCAGGTATTATAAAGAAAAATGTTCCTGTAATTTGCGGCAGAATAAAAAAGGAAGCATTAAAAGAAATTTTAAAAACAGCAAAATTAAAGAACTCTGAATCATATTTGTTCGGTAAAGATTTTAAAGCTCTGAATTTAAGTTATAATTGGAAAAAATATACGCAGAAAGTTGAGTATACCGGTTTAAAAACAAATTTAAAATTTGATTTGAATTTGCTGGGAGCTTCTCAGGTTTACAACGCCGGTATGGTTTTGTGCGCATGTGAGCTTTTAAAAGGGCATGGTTTTAAAATAGATTTTCAAAAATTAAGCGATGTTTTTAAAAATATAGAGTGGAATGCGCGTTTTGAAGTAAGAAAGCTTAAATTAGGAAATAAAAGAATAACTTTAGTTATAGACGGGTGTCATAATTTACAGGCGGTAGATAATTTTTTGCAGTTATATAAAGAAAGTCCTTTTTCCGGAAAAAGAAACAAACTTATTTTTGCCGTAATGCAGGAAAAAGAATATAAAAAAATAATAAAAAGAATAAGTCCTTTTGTATCGACTGTAAATTTAGTTGATATTAATAATGGCAGAGCCGTAAAAACAGAGGAATTAAGAAAAGAATTTTTAAAGTACAAAGACGCGGAAAACGTTTCGGTATATGAAAGTATTGAAGACTGTTTAAAAAATGCCGTTAACAATGATGTGTTGTTTTGTTTGGGGTCGTTTTATTTGGCAGGTAAGATTATAAAATTTATAGAGGAAAAAAATGTCTAAATTCTATTTGGGTATAGATATGGGCGGTACCAGCATAAAAATTGCTGTTGTTGACGATAAAGCAAATATTCTTGAAGAATCTTCTTTAGATACTGACATAAAGGCTCAGCCGAAAAAAGTTATTAATGATATTGTTAATGCCTGTAAAATTTTAAAATATTACGGTAAGGTTAAATCAATAGGCATAGGTATTGCCGGAGATATTGATTTCAAGAAAGGAATAGTGAGATTTTCCCCTAACTTGCCCAGATGGAAGAATGTTCCGTTGAAAAAAGAAATTGAAAAGACAACAAAAAAAACTGTTTTAATCGATAATGACGCAAATACGGCGTGCATAGGCGCTTTTTGGCTTGATCTCAAATCAAAATCCGACAATATGATATGTGTGACTTTGGGCACGGGCGTAGGCGGCGGTATAATAGTAGATAAAAAACTATACCGAGGAAATACGGGAACTGCAGGTGAAATAGGGCATATGACTCTGGAAGTCAACGGCAATAAGTGCAATTGCGGAAATTTAGGCTGTGCCGAAACTTATATCGGAGCTAAATATCTTGTCAACCGCGCCGTAGAACTGATGAAAACAAAATCTTCAAAAAATATATTAAAGCTGAGCGGCAATAATAATTCAAATATAACTCCTAAAATATTATCTGCTGCGGCAGCGGCAGGCGATTTGACGGCAAAGCAGATTTGGTCGGAAGCAGGAGAAAAATTGGGCGTTTTGCTGGCGAATATTATAAATTTTTTCAATCCGGACAGCATTGTTTTATGCGGAGGCATCAGTAAAGCAGGAGAAGAATTATTGAAGCACGCAAACAAACAAATAAAATCAAGAGCATTTAAAACTGCGGCTGATTCATGCAAAATCGTAATTTCAAAATATACAAACAAACTCGGCGTAGTCGGCGCAGCAATGCTTGTTAAAAATTAATAGATGTTAATAAAATTTAAAAAAAAATCTTATATCTTATCTCTCTGTACAGCTGCTGTTTTTCTATATGCTGCATCATTGTATGCATATGAAGTCAATATAAAAGCAGATTCTCTTACCTATAGGCAGGATACCGGCGTAATGACTTCTTCAGGCAATGTTAAGTTAGACTGGCTTGGCAAAATAATGCAGGCTGACAACATTGAAATGAAAATCCAGACAAAAGAACTCAAGGCCGACGGAAACGTGTCTATTAAAGAACCGGGCAATACTATTTTCGCAGAAAGTATTGATTATGACATGGAAAAGCAGGCAGGTACTATGAACAATACTTTAGGCTATTCTTCGGCTATTTTTTTCAGAGCTGAAAAAATGATAAAGGTTTCGTCGGATACTTACAGAATAGAAAACGTAAAAATTTCAAACTGCGATTTAGACTGTCCTCATCATTATGCTTTTGCCAAGGAAGGTCTTTTTATAGTTGATAAGAAAATAACAATATATAAAGCCACTTATTATGCTGGAGGCATTCCTATATTTTATTTTCCGAAATACACAAAATATTTAGATTCCGGAGAGGGTTCAAAATTCAGTTATGAAGTTGAACCGGGATACAGCAATGACGGCGGAATAATTGCAAAAGCAAAGCTAAAATATAAATTTACGGATGAATTTGACACAAAATTATATTTGGATTATTTAGGCAGAGTAGGAGAAGGAATAGGGCTTGAAGCAAATTATTACGAGAAAGATAAAATAAAAACAACTTTGTACGGATACGGCGTTAAGGATGTCCTTGACGATTCTCAAAGATGGATGGCTAAACCTTCATACTGGCAAAAAATTAACGATTTATGGACTGTTCAGGCTCATGCCGAATTTGTAAGCGACTCTTATTTCAACAACACATACCAGCAGGATGACTGGGAAAGAGTTTTGAATAAAAGGAAATCTTATTTGTCTTTTACAAGACAAAGTTCAAAATCGACTTTAAGAATGCTTACGGAGTTATACCAGATATATAATCCTGACACGGATAAATTGCAGGAAGGTTCTTATACAAAACTGCCCCAGATAGCTTACTCTATATATCCGGCTTCTACTTACGGAGCAATAAGCAATTTTACGTTTAATTTTGAAAACCAGTATAATTACGAATATGAATATAACGGCGAAAATTATAATTATAATTATGTCACTTCAAATGCCGATTACAATATTACAAAAGATTATAAGATATCCAAAAGGCTTACTTTAAAGCCGACTTTGGGGTTGAACGAAACTTTTCAGGACAGTATCAATCCTGAAGACAATTCCGATAATTTTGTTACAAGGTACTACGGCTCTTTAAACGCCAGATACAGACTTGCTTGGTGGATGGACTGGAATTTATCGTATGAGTCAAAAATAAGGTCAGATGCCAATTCTTTAAGCATTGACGGTGATGCAGACGACAGAGGTTTTGAAAAAAATGCGTTAATATTTAATAATTATATGTATCTTTCGTCTAATTTTATTGTAAGAAATTACACCGGATATGATTTCAGAGACGTTGAAAATATTGATTATATCGATTGGTATCCATTAATTACAGAAATTACTTATGCTCCGAGTTCAAAATTTACCGCATACATAAAGCAGCAGCAGGATTTGAATCCGTTCAGATTTAACTCTTTACAGCTTGATACAAAAATAGGACAGTTGGAACGTGTTTATTTGAATTTTTCGGCATTTTATTATGAATATCGTCCTGAAGAAGCTGACATTGTCGGCGGCATAGGATTTTGGCTTAATTCAAAATGGAGACTTGATTATTTAATAAGGACAACGTGTAAATTCAGAAATTTTTATCTTTCCGGACATGATCAGGAATTTAAATTATACAGAGATATGCACTGTTTCAATTTTGGAACTTCTTTCCGTTTGAGAGAAAGCTATTACGAATTATATTTCAAATTCGAAATGAAGGCAAATGTCCCTACTCTGTCTAAAAAAGACGGAACAAAAGAAATAGAAGAAGAATTTTATCCTTGGAGATAAAAATCATTCCCCCCGCGTAATTGACTTTTTGCGGTTTCTTTTACAAATTGTTTTTTAGTATAATCTAAAGTATGAAAAGAAATACAATAATTTTAGCTGTGATAAGTTTTATATTTTCTTTTGGCTGTTTGTATTTTTTTACTGCATATATATATCATGAAAGGCTTTCGGCATCGTTGTCTTCTGCAAAAAATTCTTCAATATCTGTTGTAGACATAATTTCTCCTGAAATTAAAGCGGCATTTTTAAAGCCGGACGATATCTCTCTGCTGTATTCAATCGAAAGAATGTCAAAAATAAAGAATGTAACGGAAGCTTTTATCCTTGATAAAAATTCAAATGTCGTAATCCATAACGATTCGTCCAAATGGAATAAAAAATATAATGAGCCGGTGTTTTCTAATGCAGTCTCGGCAAAAGATAAAAAGTTACAGTCATTGTCGCCGTCGTCTTTTTTATATTCAGTTCCTATAAATGAAAATGCTGTTTTATGCGCGGTTTTCTCATTGGATGACATATTAAGCAGTTTTAAAATATGGAAAATAAAATTATATGTTTTGTCTTTTCTTTTTTCTGTAATATTTACTTTTTTCGTATATTATTTGTTAAAATTTTTCTTTATCAGACCTTTTGAAAAAGCAAAAAAATATTTATCGCTTAATGAAAGAAATAAAAAAACAATTTATTCAGATTTGGTCAATATGGCATTTCAAAGTTCTGAAATTAATAATGAAAAACTGGATAATATTGAGTTTAAAAGCGACAAAATAAAAGAATTGTTTAAATATGTTTTAGAGAGCCGGTTTGACACTTCAGCGTCTGTTTTTTCTGTTTTGGACGATTCTGCTAAAATTGTATATTGTTCTGATGTCAATAAAGTCATTTTTAATAAACAGACAATCAATACTCATATTGTAAACGCCACCGCAAATATAAATATCATTCAGGAAATATCAAAAATTATAGACAATGCCGATTCTTCTTCAGAACTCAATATAGAAAATTTAAAGATAAACATTATTCCCGTAAGAAACGAGGCAGGCAGCTTCATAGGCATAGTTATAACAGGAAAATAAATTTATCGTAATTTTTAAAGATTATTTGTTATTGAAGAAGAAATTTTTTGCAGAAGATCAGAATAAGCTTTGCTTTCCGTTTTTCCGAATCCCCTCTCTTCAAAAGAAGTGCTGTTTATTTGTGTTTTATCATCGTATGATGAAAGTTCGGCTGTTACGGTTGCATTTGCTATATAAAGAGGAGCATATGAACCGGAAGAATCCTTTATGGTGCTTTTTGTCGTTTCTATTATTGAAACATTCGCTCTTAAAATAAAATCATTGTCTTTTGCCGCAGTGACAAAACCGTTCTGAATGAGATTTGATTTGACGAGATTCTCAAGTTCTTCGTTTGACTTGTTTGATGAAATATTAACAAGTATTCTTTTTTTGTTACCGAGAAAATTTAATTCTTTGCTTACTTCTTTAAATGTGTATGCGTTTATAAAATTTTCATCAAGATTATAAGTCGTTTTTATATCTAAATCCAGTTTATAATTTGATTTTTTAAGAAAGGCAACTTTTTTAAACTGATATTCAATTTCTCCGGCATCATTTGTTAAAACTTTATCGATTGAAAAATTGCTTAAAGTATTAACAGTAAATGAGAAATTTTTGCACAACTCTTGAGTAGCAGAAAAAGAAATTTTAAATTTTGCCTGTACTCCGCTAAGCTTATCTGATGAGGAATATGAATCCTGAATATCAATATATGACAACAGATGATTTATCGTGGACAATATTTCAGATTCGAGATTTCTGCTGACACCGTAATTGCATATGATTTTTAAAGATTCAAATAGTTCTGGCAAAGCTTCACGGCAGTTATTTGTCTGAATAAGCTGTTTGGCTTTTGTATATCTGTTGGCTACATTCTGCTTGAATCCTTCATATTCTTTTGCAAGCCTGTCTTTTTCTTTCTGATAATCTTTTTTATCATATTGCATAAGAACATGAACGGTATATGTATGGCTGCCGTTATCTTCGTATTCTTCAAAATATACGTCTTTTATTGTCGCATTTAGTATTTTTACGTCTCTTGATTTTGAAGAAGACGAATCTTCAAGAGAAACGCTTGTTTCTGTTATAAGTCTTTTGGTATTTACCGACATAGTTAAATCAAGGCTTTCTGCGATTTGTGTTAAAGCGTCTGAAACGGCAAGCTTTTTTGCTTTCTCGAAAGTATCCTGAGTTGATGACCCTGAAAAATAAAATTTACTTTTATCTTCAGTGGTCATTCCTATCCATGAAGGCATTTTTTTCGAAGATTTACTGACAAGCTTAGCTTGCAATACGGTTGTATTGCAAGCTAAGGCTAATACCAATAAAACAACGAAAAATTTTAAATTCATTATTGTTGTTGAACTGCTGCAGGTGCCGTTACTGCCGGCGCTGCGACAGGTGCTGCTTCTTCTTTATTATAGAATCTCTTTTCTGCTTCAACTAATAAGTCTTGCGCACTTTTATTTTGCGCAACTTGTGCAGAAGTGTCAGAAAATGCTCTTTTTACTAAATCTTTATAAGTTGCTTCCGGTATTGAAACCAAAGAATATGTTCTGTAGTAGACTTTACTGTCGCTGCCTTTCTGTTCCTGAATTTTTTCAGAGTATGTAGATTCGACAACAACACCTGAAATATTTATCTTGTTTACGTTTGACATAAACACGTCTTTCAAATAACCGCCTGTAGATTCTTCATACATCCCTGTTTCCAAAGATCTTCCGAATTCTACGCCGATTGTGTTTTTTACTTGTTCTGCAACTTTTGTTTGTGCGGATGCAAAAGATGCTCTTTTTGATGCTTCAAGATTTGTAAAACCTTCCGAAACCGCTACATAGAACATTTTTGAATTTTCCTGGTAAAAATCTTTTCCGCTTTTTACCCATGAAGGCTGGTCGCCTTTAGGAATGGTTTCCAGAACAGTTATTTTTACCTGATCTGCAGAGTTGATTTTTCCTGTGCTTGCACAACCTGCCAGTCCTAAAAACATAAAACTGAATGCTACTACAAATAATTTCTTCACTAGCTTTTCTCCTTTTAAATGAGATTATACACCGTTAAATCTTTGAAAAATAAAATCTTATACCAGCCTGAGGAAGCCAATCTGCATATGTTTTAAACCGGCTGAAGCTGGGGTTGCTGTTAACTGCTTCAAAGGATAATCCAACTTCCGTAAGAATTGAAAGACATGGAAGAATGTAGTATTCTGCTCCGAATCCTCCGATAATTCTAAACGCAGTGTCAGATGAAGAATTTAAATTTGAGTTATTTACGGATACAGTGCCAAATTGTATTCCGCCTAAACAATAAATATCTAAGTTTTTTAAAGTATATATTTTTCCTAAAAATTTTCCGCCGAGCATACAAACGTCATCTCCGTCTCCGGTTTGGAACCCCAAGGTAACATCAAGACCCATATCTTTGTTAAACCAATATCTTGCTGCCAGAGAAGAAACGTTATTTGTTCCGCTTGTGTCGCTTGGAACTGGTATTTGAGAGTATCCTACAGCAAAATTTTCAAGAAATGTATTTTTTTGCTGTTCTGCCGAAAAAGACATCCCGGCAAAAATAAATAAACATAAACACGATAATGCTATTTTTTTCATTGGAATCTCCATAAAAAATCTTGTTATTATTATATAATTTATATTATAAAAAATCTACTTTGTATTTTTTTAGAATTATGAAATTGCCTCTTTCATGGATTTTGTATAATCATATATATGTTTCCCTGCATTGCTCCCGTATTTTTCAATGATTTTTACAATTGCGCTTCCTACTATTATACCGTCAGCCGTTTGTGATATCTCTTTTGCCTGTTCAACAGTATTTATTCCGAAACCCACTGCGGCCGGCAGAGAAGTCACTTCTTTTATTGAATGTAAAATTGAATTTAAGTCTGTTTTTATTTCACTGCGCATTCCGGTTACGCCCATTGATGACACTACATATATGTATCCGGACGCGTCTGAAGCTATTTCTTTTATTCTTTTTTCGGATGTGGGAGCAATCATTGAAATGATATCGACTCCGTTGCTTTTAGCTTCCGAAGAACACTCTGCTTTTTCTTCAAAAGGCATGTCAGGAATGATAATTCCGTCCACTCCTGTCTGGCGGCATGAGGCAAAGAATTTTTCATAGCCGTATTTAAAAACAGGGTTTATGTATGTTAGAAAAACTATAGGTATTTCTGTCTTTTGTCTGACTGATTTTACCATGTCGAAAATTTTATCCGTAGTTGTTCCTGCCGATAAAGCTCTGATGTTTGCCGCCTGTATTACCGTCCCTTCGGCTATAGGATCTGAAAAGGGAATTCCTATTTCAATTAAATCTGTTCCTGCTTTTACCATTTCCAAAATAAATTCTTCTGTTTTTTCTAGCGAAGGATCTCCTGCCGTTAAAAAACCGATAAAGGCTTTTCCTTTGTTAAATGCATTCTGTATTTTACTCATTTATGTTTATCCCCCTGTATTGTGCAATTGCCGCTACGTCTTTATCTCCGCGCCCTGAAAGGCAGATTATTATTATATCGTCTTTTTTCATTGCCGAAGCCGTTTTTTGTACGTAAGCTACAGCATGCGCGCTTTCTATTGCGCATATTATGCCTTCGGTTTTTGCAAGGTATTCAAAAGCATTTACGGCTTCATTATCGGTTACAGGCACATATTGTGCTCTGTTTGTATCGTGAAGATTTGCATGTTCAGGCCCTATTCCCGGATAATCAAGTCCTGCCGAAATGGAGTAAACTGGAGCAATTTGTCCGTATTTATCCTGGCAAAAATATGATTTCATTCCGTGGAATATTCCTAATGAACCTCTGGCTATTGCCGCCGCCTGCTTTTCGGTATCAATTCCGTGTCCGGCGGCTTCGCATCCGATAAGTTTTACGGTTTTATCATTAATAAAATTATAAAACATTCCCATGGCATTGCTTCCTCCGCCTACGCAGGCTACTACCGCGCTTGGAAGTCTTCCTTCAGCTTTTAATATTTGTTCTCTGGCTTCTTTGCTTATTACGCTTTGAAAATCTCTGACAATCATAGGAAACGGGTGCGGACCCATAACAGAACCCAGAACATAATGAGTATCGTTGACTCTTGCCGTCCACTCTCTGAAAGTTTCGTTTACGGCGTCTTTAAGAGTCATAGTTCCGCTTGTTACTGTATGAACTTTTGCGCCGAGTAATTCCATACGGTAAACATTTAGCGCCTGGCGTTTAACGTCTTCTTTTCCCATAAAAATTTCGCATTCAACATTAAGCAAAGCTGCCGCCGTAGCTGTGGCAACTCCGTGCTGTCCCGCCCCTGTTTCGGCTATCACTCTTGTTTTTCCCATCTTTTTTGCCAACAAAACCTGTCCGAGCACATTATTGATTTTATGCGAGCCGGTATGGTTAAGGTCTTCTCTTTTCAAATATATTTTTGCTCCGCCTAGATCTTTTGTCATTTTTTCCGCAAAATAAAGAAGAGAAGGTCTTCCTGCGTAATTATTGAGAAGATCATTTAATTCTTTTTTGAATGACAAATCATTTTTATAGAATTCATAACTTTTTTCAATATTTATCATCTCGTTCATTAACGTTTCCGGAATATACTGTCCGCCGTGAATTCCGTATCTGCCTTTAGACATTTTTTACTCTCCTGGTTACATTTAATATTTTTTGTTTATCTTTTAAGCCGTTACTTTCTACGCCGGTGCTTAAATCTACGGCGTAAGGATTTATTAATTTTATTGCATTTTCAATGTTATTTTCGTTAAGCCCGCCCGCAAGAAAAAAAGGTTTTTTTATTTTCGGGACAAAGTCCCAGTCAAACGTTTTGCCTGTTCCGCCGGACCCGTTGTCAAATAAAAGAAAATCAGCGCTGCTTTTTTCCAATTTTTCAATTTCTTCATATGCGTTTAAATTAAACGATTTAATTATTGTTATGCCGCTTTTTCTTTTCAAATTTTTTATATATTCATCGTTTTCATTGCCGTGCAATTGAACAGCCGATATTATTTTATCGTTATATAAACTGAGTATTTCTTCCTCTTTAGTATTTACAAATACTCCCACCGTCATTATTTCTGAATTTAATTTCTGCCTGAAAGAATAAGCCTGTTCTTTTGTTATTTGTCTTCTGCTTTTCGCAAAAACGAAACCTGCGTAATCCGGCATTGCTTCGTTTACAAAATCAACATCGCATTCCCTGAATAGTCCGCATATTTTTATTTTTGTCATTAAAATGCACCTCTTAGCTCTTGCAATGCTTTCTTTTTATCTTTGCTGCACATAAGAGTTTCTCCTATAAGAACCGCATCAGCGTTGATTTCTCTCAGTTTTTTTATGTCACTGCAAGTTTTAATTCCGCTTTCTGAAACAAACAAAACATTTTCCGGCACAAATTCTCTTAAATTTATGCTGTTGTTGATATTTACTTCAAAAGTTTTAAGATTACGGTTGTTTATGCCTATGATTTTTGCTCCCGCTTTTACCGCGGATTCGACTTCTTCTTTGTTATGGGCTTCAACAAGCGCAGAGAGTCCGAGATTTTCTGCTGTTGATATATATTCGGAAATTGTTTTTGTATCAAGCAGAGAACAAATTAACAGAATTGCCGATGCGCCTATGCATTTTGCCTCATAAATTTGATAAGGATCTATTATAAAGTCTTTTCTTAATACGGGTATTTTGACTGATTTTGCTATGTCTGACAGATATTTATTATCTCCTAAGAAAAAATCAGGTTCCGTAAGAACGGAAATTGCCGAAGCTCCTGCGGCTTCGTATTCCAGTGCGATGCTTAAATACGGAAAGTCGCGGGCGATTAATCCTTTTGACGGCGAAGCTTTTTTAACTTCGCAGATAAAAGAGATATCTTTTGTTTTTAATGCGCATTCAAAAGGAAAATTAAGATTTAACGGCATTGCTTCAGCCTCAGTCTTAATTTCATCAAGACTTTTTTCATTTTTTAAATTTGAGATTCGTATTTTCGTTTTGGCGACAATTTTATCAAGAATCATTTTATTACTCCGTTTGATAACTTAATAAGTTTTTCAAGCTGTGAAAAAGCTTTTCCGCTGTCGATTATTTCTTCCGCTGTTTTTATTGCGTCTTTTATTGACATTTCAGGTTTTGCAATATGTATAGCAGCGGCAGAATTAAGCAAAACGGCGTCTCTTTTAGGACTCTTTTTGCCTTTGAGTATATCTCTTGTAATTTGCGCATTCTCTGCAGGATTTCCTCCTGTAACATCTTCTTTTTTACATTTTTTAAAACCGAAGTCTTCGGGCTCTATCATATATGTCTTTTGAGTTCCGTTTTGTATTTCGCATATTTTTGTAGGAGCGCTCATTGAAATTTCATCCAATCCGTCCATGCCGAAAACAACCATTGCGCTTTTTACTCCGAGATTTGAAAGAACATGAGCCATCGGCTCGACAAGACTTTCTTCATAGACTCCCAAAACTTCCATATTTGCTCCTGCAGGGTTTGCAAGAGGTCCGAGGATGTTAAATATTGTCCTGATGCCGAGTTCTCTTCTTACAGGAGCAACATATTTCATTGCTATATGATAATTTTGGGCAAACAAAAAACAAAAATTTATATCTTTCAATAATTGTTTGCTGTGTTCGGGAGATATTGATATATTTACTCCGAGGGCTTCCAAGACGTCAGCCGCTCCGCATTTGCTTGAAGCAGCGCGGTTTCCGTGTTTTGCAACGGGTATGCCGGCTGAAGAAATGACAATGGCGGATGTCGTTGAAATGTTAAAAGAATTTGATTTATCTCCTCCTGTTCCTACTATTTCAAGAACGTCCATATCATGAAGAAGGCGGATGCAGTGTTTTCTCATTCCGTGCGCGGACGCGGTTATTTCGTCTATTGTTTCTCCTTTAAGAGACATTGCTGTTAAAAATGCCGACATCTGTATTTCCGATGCATTTCCTGTCATTATTTCGTCCATTACGGCTTCAGCTTCCTGATAGGTTAGATTTTTTTTATTGACAGCTTTTAATATGGCTTCTTTAATCATTTTTTACCTTCCTTCATTGACAGAAAATTTTTAATAATTACTTTGCCCTGCGGCGTCAAAATTGACTCGGGATGAAACTGAACTCCGTAGGTGTTGAATTTTTTATGTCTTACGGACATAATTTCTCCGTCTTCGGATTTTGCGGTTATTAGCAGCTCTTCAGGCAGCGTATTTTCAATCAGAGACAGAGAGTGATATCTTGCTGCTTTGATTTTTTCAGGCAAACCTGTAAATAACGGACATTTTTCGTCGATAGAAATCTCAGATTGTTTCCCGTGCATAAGTTTTTTTGCGTAAGATATTGTCCCTCCGTACGCTTCGCATATTGCCTGATGTCCGAGGCATACTCCGAGAATTGAAATTTTTCCTGAAAAATATTTTACGGTTTCTATGCATATTCCCGCATCTGAAGGTTTTCCAGGTCCCGGAGACAAAACAATTTGTTCCGGATTAAGCTTTTCAATCTCTTTAACGGTTAATTCATCGTTGCGTACAACTTTTATATCCGGATTGAATGAGCCTATAAGCTGATATAAGTTATAAGAAAAACTGTCATAATTATCAATTAGCAAAATCATTTGTCTATTCCTCCCTGCGCTGTTTTTAAAGCATTTATTACTGCTTGAGCTTTATTTATGCATTCCTGATATTCGTTTTCGGGAATACTGTCTGCTACAATTCCTGCTCCGGAACGTATGAAAACTTTGCCGTTTTTCTTAAAAGCGATTCTTATTGCTATGCAGGTGTCCATATTCCCTGTAAAATCAATATACCCTATAGCGCCTCCGTAAATTCCTCTTTTGTTGTTTTCAAGTTCGTTTATTATTTCGCAGGCTCTTATTTTCGGAGCTCCCGATAACGTTCCGGCAGGCAGAACGGCTTCTATTGCATCAAGAGCTGATTTGTCGTCGCTGATTATTCCGTGGACTGTAGAGCCTATGTGCATTACATGCGAAAAACTTTCAATTGAAAGATAATTTTCAACTGATACTGACCCGAATTTGCTTATTTTACCGAGGTCATTTCTGCCCAAATCTACAAGCATATTGTGTTCGGCAAGTTCTTTAGGATCCGTTAAAAGTTCTTTTTTCAGCATTGCGTCTTCTTCTTTGTTTTTACCGCGCGGTCTTGTACCGGCCAAAGGAAAAGTGTATAAATTCCCGTTGTTTAATTTAACAAGTGTTTCCGGAGAAGCGCCTGCTATTTCAATATCATCGCTGCTGAAATAAAACATATAAGGTGAAGGATTTGTCGTTCTGAGAACTCTGTATGTGTCAAAAAGGCTTCCTTCTGCGTCGGCTTCTATCCTGTTGGACAAAACTACCTGAAAAATATCCCCTTCGACGATATATTTTTTAGCTTTTTCAACCATACCGCAGTAATCTGTTTTATCGAATAAGTAACGGAAATCTGATTTTATTGTTAACGGTTTATTAACCGAAGGCTTTCCGTTTCTGATAAGATTAATTACTTCATCTATTTCTTTTGCGGCAGCAGCATAATTTTTTTCGAAATTTTCCGTTTTTACGTTTGCGATTATTATAATTTCCTGTTTCAAATTGTCAAAAGCAATAACTTTGTCAAAAAGCATTAAATCCACATCTTTGAAGTTTTCTTCGTCTTTGGCGTCTAATTTTAAAGAAGGTTCGCTGTATTTAATATAGTCATAAGAAAAATACCCTACAAGCCCGCCTGTAAAAGGAGGCAGATAATTAAATTTAGGACTTTTGTTTTCGTCAAGAATCTTTTTAATGTGTTTTTTGGGATCGCCTTTTATTTCAGAACCGTTTATTTTTACGGTGCCGTTAGTGCATGTGATTTCAAGTTTAGGGTCAAATCCCAAAAAAGTATATCTTCCCCATTTGCTTGAATCTTCCAAACTTTCAAGCATATAACAGTTTTTGCTGATTGACTTTAAGATTTTTAATACTTCGATAGGAGTACGTATATCGGAATAGATAGTACGGCTTACCGGAATTACTTTGTAATCCTGCAGTAAATGATTAACTTCGTTTAAGTCTGGTTTATACATTGCGGCACCTCTTTTAAAAAAATAAAAACCGTCCATAGCAAATAAGCCAAGGACGGATCTTTTAAAAAATCCGCGGTGCCACCTTGTTTCGGGACATATAAAAACATCCCACTCTTGTCGGAATACAATCATATTCCTTGCAATTAACGCATGCATTACGTTGCAGAATACTCGGCTTGCGCCTTTGGCTGCACCCTCTGCGGTCCATTTAATAAGCTGCTTTCTGCCGGATTCTCAGCACCCCGACTCTCTGTAAGCGCATATCTTATTTTTATCTCCGCATCAACGGTTTGTACTACTTTCCCGCATTATATAATTGAAATTTTTATTTGTCAAGCCGGATGTCAAAAAAATTTATAATAAATCGCTAGGGTCCAATTCAATATTTATGAAAGTTTCATACGGAGTTTTAACTGCGTTTAATTCTTCCAAAACGCTTTTAATTTCTTTTCTGGACCCTTTTAAAATTATTTGCCATCTGTATGTTCCGTTTAATTTGAAAATATAAGACTGAGACGGTCCCAGCATGTCAATCTTATGTTTTTTTTCTGATATTTTTACTTCAAGGAAATCATAAACTGTTTTTGAAAAATCAAAAGATTTTTTATCGTCTTTATTGCGTACTGTTATTTTTGCTATATTGCAAAAAGGCGGATATTTTAATTCTTTTCTGAACTGCATTTCCTGTTCATAAAATTTTTTATAGTTATATTCCTGAGCATATATTAGCGCATAATTGTCAGGGTATTTTGTCTGTACAAGCACTTTTCCCGCGATTTTTGATCTTCCGCATCTTCCTGCTACCTGCGTTAATAACTGAAATGTTCTTTCAGAAGAACGGAAATCAGGCAGATACAAAGATGTGTCCGCATCAATTACACATACAAGAGAAACTCTCGGAAAATCAAATCCTTTGGCTACCATTTGCGTGCCGAGCAAAATAGAATAGTCTTCGTTTTTTACTCCTTCGTACACTTTTGTATATATTTCTTTTGATTTTGCGGTATCGCCGTCAAGACGGAATATCTTTGTATGAGGAAAAAGCTTTTTAAGATCTTCTTCTATTCTTTGAGTTCCTACGCCGAAAATATTAAATTCTTTTGAACCGCATTCAGGGCATTTTAAAGGGAATTTAAGTTCTTTTCCGCAGTAATGACATTTTAAATGCTCCGGATTTTTATGATAGACCATCGCTATTGAACAGTGCGGGCAGTGTATTACTTTACTGCATTTTTGACACATTATTGAAGGAGAAAATCCCCTTCTGTTTAAGAATATTATTATTTGTTCTCTTCTTGCAAGGGCTTTTTTGATTGCATTGAGCATTTTTTTTGAGAAAACGGAAACTTTTGTCTTGACGTCTTTAAGCGAAATCATTTCAATAACCGGCAGAGGTTTTGAATCCACCCTTTCCGGCAGTTCAATCAAATTAAGTGTTTTGTCAAGGCATTTTTTGTAGGTTTCCAAAGACGGTGTTGCCGAACCGAAAACAGTTACGGCGTTATTATATTTTCCTCGCCATAATGCGATTTCTTTTGCATCATAAGACGGTTTATTGTTTTGCTTATAGGAATTTTCGTGTTCTTCGTCTATTATGATAAGACCGAGATTTGTAAAAGGCAGAAAAACGGCAGATCTTGCTCCAACAACTATTTTTATTTCGCCGTTTTGGATAGCATTAAATATTTTGTATTTTTTAATTGTTGACACGCCGCTGTGCCATAATGCGACTATCCCTCCGAATCTCGAGTTTAGTATTTTTATGAATTGTGGAGTCAGAGAAATTTCCGGCAGAAGAAAAATTGCAGACTTGTTGTTGTCTATGGCGCATTGGATGCTTCTTAAATAAACCTCAGTTTTACCAGAACTTGTGACTCCGTGGAGCATAAAATTTTCATTTTTATTGTTTTTTATGCATGAAGTTATTTCTTCAAAAGCTTTTTGCTGGTATTTTGTAATTTGGAAATCCGGATTGCAAATTTTTGTTTTGCTGTTTTTTTGTTTAGTTGCCCTTTTAGGTATCTTTAAAGATACAGGCACTATCGTTGAAAAAGCTTCGCCTTCAGAACAGAGATAAGTTTCCGACAGCCATTTGGACATATTTGTTATTTCGTCCGTTAAAACGGCTGAAGAATCTATGATTTCAATAATGTTTTTCAGTTTGATGTTTTCTTCAATTTCCGAAACGTCTGTCATGGATAATACATAACCTGTCAATATTCTGTTGCCGAAAGGAACTTTTACCCTTCTGTAAATGATTTCACTTTTTTCAAATTCTTCAGGTATTGAATAGTAAAAATATTTATTGACAGGAACTGGAAGTACGACTTTAGCGGCTTTCATATTAACCTTTTTTCAAAACGGAAAGAACTTTTTTCATATCTGACCAAACGTCTTTTTTTAGGTTAGGGTTCCTGAGAAGCGCAGCAGGATGATATGTAGGCATAAGTTTAATCCCCATATATTCCTTAAAGTTGCCCCTCAAAGAACTTATGACCTCTTCCGTTTGGATTAAAGCTCTTGACGATGATGCTCCCAGAGTAATTATTACTTTAGGAGAAATTATTTCTATTTGTTTATCAAGATAAGGTTTGCATACGGACATTTCCTCAGGAGAAGGAGGCCTGTCGTTGCTTCTTAATTCAGGATCAGTCGGATCTTTCATAGGATGGCATTTTACGATATTTGCTATATATACGGACTGCCTTGAAAATCCCATGGCTTCTATTATTTTATCAAGAAGGTTTCCCGCTTTACCGATAAAAGGTTCTCCTTTATGGTCTTCCTGGAAGCCCGGACCTTCTCCTATAAACATTATGTCTGCATACGGATTTCCTACGCCGAAAACGGCGTTTAGTCTGTGTTTTCCCAAAGGGCATTTTTTGCAGTTGCAAACCTGTTTCTGCAAATCTTCCAGCAATTCGCCGGCATTTTTGTTTTTCTTTGGATAAATTGTATTCTTAGTCATTTTTTGTTCCGGGATAACTGAATTTTCTTTATCTGTGGAAATTTCTTCTTCATCCCAATTTTTGTATTCTTCAACAGCTCTTTTTGCAAGCGTTATTATTTTCGAATATTCTGACTGCTTCATTTATAATCTCTTTTGATATATTTTCTTTTGACGATAAACTTATTTTTTTTGTTTTGCCGTTTTTAAATAACAGGCACGGCTTGGACTTGTCGGAACCTATTGTCGCAACTCCGTTTGCAACTATCATGTCTAAATTTTTTTCTGTCAGCTTTTTTTTTGCGTATGTAATCAGATTTCCTGATTCTAAAGCAAATCCGACTACCACCTGATTCGTCTTATGTTCGGAAACATATTTTATTATATCAGGATTTTTTATAAGTTTTAAGTTCAAAACGTCTGAATTTTTTTTAATTTTAGTTTTAGAAACTTGAGCGGGTCTGTAATCGGAAACTGCTGCCGCTCCTATAAAAATATCGGCGAATTCCAAATTTTTTTTCACCGCGGAAAGCATGTCTTTTGTGCTTATAACGTCTATTATTTTGCATCTTTTATTAATTTCAAGCGGCAAAGATGGACCTTTGATTATAATAACGTTAAAGCCTTTTTTCAAAGCATATTCAGCAATTGCTTTGCCCATTTTTCCGGAAGACGCGTTTGAAATAAATCTTACCGGATCTATATATTCCCTTGTAGGACCGGAAGTAATTAGTACGGTTATTTTTTTATTCACTTTAATTCCGCATCAATTTGTTCCAAAACCGTTTCGACAGGCGCAAGACATCCGTCGCCTGTAATTCCGCATGCAAGTTTTCCTTTGTGCGGCATAACAAATTTATAATTGTAATCCAGTAAAATTTTAATGTTTTTTTCTGTAGCGGCATGATGAAACATATTGTGATTCATTGCGGGACATATCAGCACTTTTGCTTTAGTAGCAAGTATTGTCGAGCATACAAGATTGTCGGCCGTGCCGTTTGCAAGCTTTGCAATTGTGTTTGCGGTAGCAGGAATTACGACGACAATATCAGCTTTTTGCGCTAAAGAAATGTGTCCTATCTCCCAATAAGAAGTGTCAAACATGTCCGAGTATACTTTGTTGCCTGACAATGTCTGGAAAGTAAGCGGCGTAACAAACTGCTTTGCGCTTTCTGTCATCACGCATGTAACATTTGCGTTTAAAGCGACAAGCTTTCTTGTCAAATCGCATACTTTATAAACTGCGATTCCTCCGCATACGGCCAGAACAATATTTTTATTTTTTAAATTATTTGGCATTAGTTTCCGTTTTTTCTTCTTTTACCGATTTTTTGTTTTCAATATCGGCTATTTTTTCGTATGAAGCTTCCCCGCTTAAAACGTCTCTTATTGCTTTATCGAGAAGCTGCGGCTGTGATAATTTCCTGTAATCTTCGTCATTTTTTCTCACTTTTATCCATTCTATTGCAAGCTTAACAATGTCATATTTCCCGATTTTTGAGTCAAAAAACAACTGGTCTAAAGGTTTTTCGCTAACCATTTTACTTCCCCCTAAAATTTAATATTATTTTTAATTTTTTTAACAGAAAGTCTTTCCGCGCAAATCACGGATTCTACGTTTTTAATGCTTGTTTCCAGTTTGTCATTTAATACAAGATAATCATATTTATCCATATAAGACAGCTCTTTTTTTGCGTTTGCCAGCCTTATTTTTATTGTTTCCATGGAGTCTTTATTTCTTTTTATAAGTCTTTCTTTAAGAATTTTTAAGCTGGGAGTCATAATAAATATCATTACGGCAGATTTGTATTGCTTTTTTATTTTTAAAGCGCCCTGAACGTCGATGTCAAGAAGAATATCTTTCCCTTTGTTTATAGTTCCTTCAAGACTTTTTTTAGACGTCCCGTAATAATGTCCGTGAACTTGCGCCCATTCGGCGAATTTTTTTTGCTTAATCATTGTTTTAAATGTTTTGTCGTCAACAAAAAAATATTCTCTGCCGTTGCGCTCGCCTTTTCTCGGAGCCCTTGTTGTAGTTGAAATCGAGTAAACTATGTTTTTGTCGTTTTTTATAACAGCATCCGCAATGCTTGTTTTTCCTGCACCTGACGGCGCTGAAACGATGATAATCATGCCTTTTCTTATCTTCATAATCTTTTTATTCTATTAAATACTTATAATAAATACAACAAATCCCGTTTTATTTATTTTAGTTCGCTTGTGCAATTAGGGCATTTTGTAGCTTTTATATTTATATTTGAACAGCAGAAAGGACATTCCTTTGTCGTCGGAGTTTCATCTTTTTCGGTTGTTTTGTCTTTTAATTTGTTTATTGATTTCAGAAGCGCAAAAATTACAAATGCTACAATCATGAATGTCAATATGCTGTTAATGAAGAAGCCGATATTTAGTGTTTTTGCTCCTGCAATTTGCGCAGCTTCCAAAGATACGTAAGGACCTGCGTCTTTGCTTCCGTTTTGCAGAACTATAAACCAGTGGCTGAAATCAATGTTTCCCAAAAGAATTCCTAAAGGAGGCATTATTATGTCCGCCACCAAAGAGTTGACTATTTTTGTGAAAGCGCCTCCGATTATAATACCGACGGCCATATCCAAAACGCTGCCTCTTGATATAAACTTTTTAAATTCGTCAATAAAATTTTTAATAATGATTTTAACTCCTTTCGAACATTCTTAAATGCTGTAATATTTTACAAAAAAGCGGTTAAAAAGTAAAAATCAAAAAAATAAAAATTAAAAAATTATTGACACGAAAAAGTATATTTTATAAACTTATTAATCTTTATTAAAAACGGTTACAAAAATGAAACTAAAAACGCCTTATTATTTTATTGATGAAGAAAAATTGCTGATTAATTTGAACAAGATTAATTATATAAGAGAATGCTCAAACGCCAAGTTTGTTTTGGCGTTAAAATGTTTCTCAACATGGTCTGTTTTTGATTTGATGTCAAAATATATGGACGGAACGACAAGCAGTTCTTTATATGAAGCAATGCTCGGACGCGAGAAATTCGGTAAAGAAGTTCATGCTTACAGCGTTGCTTATCCGAGAGAAGAACTTTTGGAGCTTAAAAATTTTGCGGATAAAATAATTTTTAACTCTGTATCACAGCTTAACGCTTATTATGAAGACGTTAAAGGTTTAAATCTGGGGCTTAGAGCCAATCCCGGAATCAGTTACAGCCATTTTGATTTGGCGGATCCTTCAAGAAAGTATTCAAGGCTTGGCGTTACAAATAAAAAAGAGATAACAAATAACATAGATAAAATAAAAGGACTGATGTTTCATTTCAATTGTGAAAACGATGATGTCATCGAACTTGAAAAATCATTTGATTTTATAGGGAATCAGTACGGAGATATTTTAAAGAGATTGGACTGGGTTAGTTTCGGCGGCGGAATATATTTTACAAAACAGGGATACAACATAAAAAAATTCTGTAAAATTTTAAAAGATTTTTCGCAGAAATATGCCGTTCAGATATATTTGGAACCCGGAGAATCGTCAATAACGGATTCTGCCGAACTTGTAACCACCGTTTTGGATATTACGAATAATAAAAAAAATATTGCCGTTATAGACGCTTCGACTGAAGCTCATATGCTTGATTTGTTAATTTACGGTACTCCCGCAAAAATGAAAACGAGCAAAAACGCAAAATACGAATACATCGTCGCAGGGAGAAGCTGCCTTGCCGGAGACGTTTTCGGAACTTATAAATTTAAAAAACCTTTAAAAGTCGGTGATAATATAGTAATATCTGATGCAGCAGGCTACACAATGGTGAAAAAAAATTGGTTTAACGGACTTCCGATGCCTGCAATCGTAGTAAAAAGACTTAACGGTAAAATAGAACTTGTAAGAAGCTTTGAATATAAAGATTTCTTAAATAACTTATCTTGATGGAGGCACTGCTTGAAATGAAAAGAAATGTTTTAATTATTGGGGCCGGAGCCGTTTCTCACGTGGTATGCCATAAAATTGCGAAAAACAACGATGCTTTCGGTAAAATCTACCTAGCTTCAAGAACTTTAAAAAATTGTGATGAAATATTAAAAAGTGTTGAACGAAAAAACAATTACAAAATACCTGATAATAAAATAATTTCAAAGCAGATAGACGCCTTTAACGTAGAAGAAATAATCAAGCTTATTAAAGAATTAAATGTTTCCATAGTAATTAATGTCGCAAGCGCTTTTTGCAATATGTCTATTCTTGAAGCCTGCATACAGACCGGTTCTGCGTATATAGATACAGCTATTCACGAAGATCCTGATAAAGTATGCGAAACTCCACCTTGGTACGCTAACTACGAATGGAAAAGAAAAGACAGATGCGCGGAAAATAAAGTTACGGCTGTTTTGGGAGCAGGTTTTGATCCGGGCGTTGTAAACGCTTACTGCGCTTTGGCTGTTAAGCATCACTTTGATAAGATAGCAACAATAGATATTATGGATGTTAACGCCGGAAGCCACGGCAAATATTTTGCGACTAATTTTGATCCTGAAATAAACTTCAGGGAATTTTCAAAAGTTTGGACATGGATTGACAAACAGTGGGTTGAAAAACCTGTTCATGCCGATAAATTGGTTTATGATTTTCCCGTAGTCGGAGAACAATCAGTCTATTTGACCGGACATGACGAACTTCACTCTCTTTCAAAAAACATAAAAGCTAAATCAATAAGGTTTTGGATGGGGTTCAGCGATCATTATATTAATGTTTTTTCAGTCTTGAAAAATATAGGTCTTTTATCAGAAAAAAACGTTAAGACTTCAGAAGGGCTTGAGGTTGTTCCTCTTAAAGTAGTTAAAGCCTGTTTGCCTAACCCTAAGACGCTTGCCGTAAACTATACAGGTAAAACTTGTATCGGCTGTTTGATAAAAGGCAAAAAAGAAGGAAAAAATAAAGAGCTTTTCATATATAATGTCTGCGATCATAAAGATTGTTACAACGAAGTCGAAGCACAGGCTATAAGTTATACGGCCGGCGTTCCTCCTGTTGTAGCCGCTATGCTTATCGCAAACGGGACGTGGGACGTTAAAACAATGGTAAACGTAGAAGAATTGGATCCGGATCCTTTTATAGAACTTTTGGCTGAAAACGGATTAACGACTGAAATTATTACGAATATTCCGTCAAAAAAGTTTATTTAAAAATTAAAATATAGTATTATACTTAGGAAATTTATGGATAAACAAACAAAAGCACCAATATTTGACACACTTTTGGCTCATGCAAAAAGAAATGTCACGTCGTTTCATACGCCGGGTCATAAAAACGGTAAAGGTATCGATAAATCTTTAAAAGACTGGACGGGTCCTAATCTTTATACTTTCGACGTTACGGTTTTTGATGAAGTTGATTCCCTTCATGACCCTGTCGGTCCTATTAAAAAAGCCGAAGAATTAATGGCTGAGGCATACGGCGTAGAACATTCTCTTTTTCTTGTAAACGGAACTTCCGTCGGAAATATTGCCATGTTTTTGGCTGCATGCGATCCGGGAGAGTCAATAATAGTATCCAGAAGCTCGCATAAATCAATAATGGCCGGTATAATTTTTGCCGGAGTCTGGCCTATTTGGCTGCAGCCTAAGATAGAACAGAATCTTGATATAATTTTCAATTCAACCTATGACCAAATAAAAGATGCTTTGGAAATGTATCCTGAAGCAAGGGCTGTTTTCGTTACAAACCCTACTTATAACGGCGTTGCAACGGAAATAAAAAAAATTGCCGAGTTATGTCACAGAAAAGGAAAAGTCCTTCTTGTTGACGAGGCTCACGGTCCTCATCTTAAATTTCATGACCAGCTTCCTGTTTCTGCGGTTGATGCAGGCGCAGATTTGTGCGTTCAGTCAACGCATAAAATTTTATCGGCTTTGTCGCAGGGGTCGGTACTTCATTTCAATTCTAAACTTGTTGACATTAACAGAGTCAAAAAAATAGTTTCAATGCTTCAGACAACAAGCCCTAGTTATTTAACTCTGGCAAGCATAGATGTCGCGAGAAAACAGGCTGTTTTGCACGGTAAAGAAATGCTTTCTAAAGTTATCGAAGCGGCACAGTGGGCAAGAAAAGAAATCAATAACATTCCTTCAATGAAATGTTTTACAAGACAGGAAATGAATGCTCTCGGATTTGATTTGGATGTTACAAAATTGACTATCAATGTTACAAAAACCGGTCTTTCTGGCTATGAAGTAGACGCTATTTTGGCGAAAGAATACAATATTCAGGTAGATTGTTCGGATACGTTTAATTTAATAGCCATTATGGGAATAGGATCTGACAGAGAAGATGTTGAAAAGCTTGTAAGCGCTTTGAAAGATATAAGCAAGAAATATAAAGGAAACCAGAAAAACTGGATACTCAAAATTCCTTCGCTTGCCACTGAAATGGTAATGACTCCAAGAGAAGTTTTTTTGTCTCACGATATTAAAAAAATCCCTCTTGCAAAGTCTGTAGGCCATGTTTCGGCGCAGACGCTGACTCCTTATCCTCCGGGAATTCCCGTAGTTATACCCGGCGAAAGAATTACAAAAGAAATCTGCGATTATCTGCAGGATATGGCATCTAAAGGAATAAGAATAAGCGGACAGGAAGGTGAAAAATTAAAGATGGTGAAAGTTTTTGCAAACTAAAATGTGGAGAAAGCAAAATGAATAAAAAGGGTTTAGAACAATTACGAAAAGTCTTGATTCAGAAAAAAGCTTCGATAGTTAACAAATTGAATTTCAACAAAGGAACTGAGACAGAAATTGAAGTCGGCGACGAAGTCGATACTGCAACTCAGAGCAATGAAAGAGAAATTCAGTTTGAACTAGGTTCTCTTGATGCAAAAATGATAAGGGATATTGATAATGCATTGGCAAAAATAGAAAAAGGCACGTTTGGTTTGTGCGAATGCTGCGATGAAAAAATTCCCGAAGCAAGACTTAATGCCATTCCTTGGGTCAGATATTGCGTAAAATGCCAGGAAGAAGCGGAAAAAAATTCAAAATAAAATTAATAAATTTTAAACAGAAGTTTTCTTTTGATTTGAGTTTATTAGGTTTTTTATATTTCGTACCCGAAAAATTCTTTTTAAAAATATATTAGTTATTGACGTTAATTTAAGCGGAGATGAGTTAAAATGAGATTTGTTTTAAGTTCAAAAATTTTTAGGGCGACTGTTACCGAGGCTAATCTGGAATATGAAGGCAGCATTACAATAGATTCAGATTTAATAAATAAGTCAGGCCTTTGGGTCGGCGAAAAAGTTTTAGTCGTAAGCAATACTACGGGAGCAAGACTTGAAACATACGTTATTCCCGGAAAAGCAGGTTCAGGAACGATTTGTATGAACGGAGCGGCTGCTCATTTAATTAAGAAAGGCGAAAATATAATAATTATGGGGTTTCAGCTTTCGGATAAGCCGATAAACGCAAAATTTGTTTTTGTTGACGAAAATAATAAATGCATTAAACAACTTTAATATGTAAAAGGATTTTTTAAATGACAGATTTATTACAGTCATATTTTACAGAATTAAGACATGTTAAGACAGCTACGAAAGAAGAAATGCAGCAGCTTTGGGCAAAAGCAAAAAAAGGCGATAAACAGGCTATAGAAAGGCTGGTTGAACTTAATTACTGCCTTGTAATACCTATAGCAAAAAGATTCAGCAAAAAAGGCGTAGATTTTATGGATCTTGTAGCCGACGGAAACATAGGGCTTATAAGAGCCGTAGAAAAGTTTGATGCGACAAAAAACATAAAGTTTTCTACCTATGCGACATACTGGATAGAACAATATATCAGAAAATCTATAGAAGATAATTCGAAAACGATCAGAATTCCGTCTTATATGTATGATATCATCAACAAATGGAAAAAAGCCAGAAATTTTTTGATGTCAAAGTTATATAAGGAACCTTCTGTTTCAGAAATAAGTAAAATAATAAAAATTCCCATAGAACAGGCTGAGGAAGTCAGCAAGACAATTTTTTCTTTGGACAATATAGTTTCTCTCGATGTTCCTATTACCGAAGATTCAGATTCTTGTAAAAAAGAAACTTTAACCGATACGATTGTTAAGACTCCTGAATCAATTACGGAAATAATAAGAAATTCGCAGAATGTCCAAAAAGCAATAAACCTTCTTCCAGAAAGAGAAGCAGAAATAATAAGGATGAGATTTGGAATAGACAATACTCCCACCTTTTCTTTGGACGAAATAGGCAAAAAAATGGACTTATCCAGAGAAAGAGTAAGACAAATAGAATTGAAAGCGTTTCAGAGGCTTAAAGGCATATTCTTAAGATTGAAGTTTGCAGACGGCACTGATATTGAAAAATTGGTTCTTGACCAAAGAGGAACTAAGCCTGACAGAAGGGCAAAATCAGTTAAAGTAGATGATGATAAGAGAAAGCAAAAAGACAGGAGAAAAACATGGATGTAATTGAATCTTTAAATAAGACTATCAGAGATATATTGGATTTTCCTGTTAAAGGGATTGTTTTTAAAGATATTACCCCCCTGTTGTCTGATATTAAGCTTTATAATTCCGTTATTGATATTATGGCCGAGCAGTACAAAGACAGGAAAATTACTAAGGTTGCAGGGCTTGAATCAAGAGGCTTTATATTCGGTATATCATTGGCTCAGAAGTTAGGAGTTCCTTTTGTTCCTATAAGAAAAAAAGGTAAACTTCCCTATAAAACGATATCAGCCGAGTATTGCCTCGAATACGGTACGGCCTGCATTGAAGTTCATACTGACGCAATATCGGAAAGTGATAATGTCTTAATAGTTGACGATTTGCTTGCGACCGGAGGGACTTCGTCCGCAGCCGTTGAACTTGTAAAAAAATTAAAAGGCAATGTTATTGCTTGCGTTTTTCTTATAGAATTGTTATTCTTAAGCGGAAGGTCAAAGCTTAAAGACATCGAAGTATTTTCAATACTCAAATATTAACTAATCAAATGCCCTGGTAGCTCAACTGGATAGAGCAGATCCGTCCTAAGGATAAGGTTGGAGGTTCAACTCCTCTCTGGGGCGTTTTGAGTTCTTTTGCGCCCTTTTCAATTTCTTTTGAACTTCGGATATCCCCTCGCTGCCGCTCGGCTGTGCTTGATATACTCTTGTTCAAAAGAAATTGAAAATCATCACAAAATACTTGCAAATTATTATGACCCACAAATTTTTGTCTTGTCTAAATTCAAAATAATCTCAAAACTAAATATTCATTGTTTTTAAGATTGAAAATCATCATAAAATACAAATAAATTTAAATGTTTTTAGGATAAAATGGATAATAACCAAATATTTTAATACAATACTAAAGGATTCATTTTATTATACGGGGTTGTTATGTTTGATAAAGATTTTGATGATGTCTTTTCAAGGTCAGAAAATAATGAAATATTGAAAAAAATCATTAGTGAGATAGATTCTTATAACATAGAAAAAGATGAGATAATGAATCCGACGGTTAAAAATAAAGAAATCATTAAAAATCTTATACAAATGCGTAAAGAGTTATGGTCTTTATTAAAAAAATATTTTGATAAAAAAATAAGTTATTCACAAGCTTATACGGAATTATATGTAATTGAAGAAAAAATTGAAAAATATGCCGATAAAAAAAATTGTTTGAAAGAATTTAAGTTTTATGGTGCAGAAAAGATTCATCTTGATAACAGCGAATACATACGATTTATCAAGAACTTTGATGATATAGATAAAAAGGTTCAAAAAATTATATTGTCAGTAAAAAATGATGTGCAAGTAAAGAGAAATAATCCATTGGTGCGATATCTTCTTAAGAACCTGTCTAAAATATTTAGTATAATTAAAAAATGAGATATTTTTTAATTTTAAGTTTGTTATTTGCGAGTGCCGGTTTATTTGCCGGACAAATCAACAATACGGGAATTTGTTCCGATACAGTTCAAATATCATCCAAAACTGTTTTTATTAAAAATCCTTTTGAAATAATTTACAAAGAAGTCAAAGAGCGTCTGCCTTTTTTTGACAATACTCCTCGCATAATGAAGACGTCAGGTTATTGGATTTCTAAATTGGACAATCCTGATAAAATTATTCTTTCCAAAAAAGAAATAAAAGAATTTAATGAAAGAATTTTTAAAACAAAAGTTAATATAAATAATTTAAAAGATTATCCTGAAACGATAAAAACTGCTGATTTTTTAAAAACATTAAACACAAGGTTTTTAATGATAACCGATAAACAATATTTTAATGCAAAGTTTGAAGAACTCACGCTGTCGTATTTTCAGAATATATGCGACAAAATTGATGTCTCTGAAAGTTCTGAGACATTGCATGTTAAATTTGCCGTTACGGTAAGGTACAGCGACATAAGAATTATGCCTTCTGAAGATAAAATTTTTTCAAGCAAAAGCAGTTTTGATATAGACAGACTGCAGGAAGAAAGTTTAGACTTTGGTACGCCATTAGCAGTAATCTGCCAAACTAAAGATAAGCAGTGGAGTTATGTGGCAGCTCCTGTGGAAGAAGGATGGATTAAAACGGCTAATATTGCTTTCACGGACAGGAAAACTCTTTCTAAGTGGATTAATGCAAAAAAAACAGCGGTAATTATTAATACTAAAGCGGATGTTTATTTAGACGAATCAATGAAAACTTATTTTGAGTATGTCAGGATGGGCAGTAGGTTCCCCCTGTTAAAAAAAATCGGCAAAACAAAAATATGCGTCAGTATACCGGCGTCTGATGCACAAGGTAATTTGTATTTAAAACAAGGATATATAAGCAGTGACAATATAAACAAAGGTTTTTTGGAATATTCGCAAAGGAATATTTTAATACAGGCTTTCAAACATTTGAATTCTCCTTATTCATGGGGCGGTTATAACGGAGAGCAGGATTGTTCTTCTTTTATAGGTCAGATTTTTAATTGTTTCGGCATTGTTTTACCTGAGATGTCTTTCCAAAAAATAAAATGCGGTACTTTAACTGCGGATTTTTCGGATGATATTTCATCAGATGAAAAAAATAAAATTATTTTTAAAAATGCGGCTGCCGGCTTATCGCTAGTTTATTTACCAGGACATATTATGCTTTACATAGGGAATAACGATAATAAACCTTATGCTATACATGCAATAAACGGGTTAAGCGCCTATAATCAGGATAATGAGAAGACAATGACGGATATTAATAAAATAATAATATCGGACTTGGATATTGGAAATAATGTAAGCGGTAATTCTCTTATAGACAGAACTGTTAAGGTTAATTTGTTGAAATAAAAGCATTTTAAATACGACAAGTTACTTTTTGCCACGAGCCGAAAAAGTTCAGGACAATCTAATAAATATAAAGCAATTGTGTTAGCTGTCAAAACAGATGATATGCAAGGCAGAGTGACGAAGTAATAGCGAGTCTATTACGAGGAAGTCTAACGAAGAAGATCACTGTATAGGCACTAACCCTTTGGGCTGCGTTACTTTTTGATAAATTTGTACATTTTATTTGTAAAGTAGTGAAAGCTACTATCCTTCACAAAACATACAAATTGATTTTTAAAAATTTTAGCAGCACAAATGTTTTATATTTGTTAGCTTGTCCTAAAAAAAAGCCCCACCGCAGAGTATAGTCCTTTATATTTTTTACTGCCATCACTGAACTTTTAAAATTTATAGTTTTTTACAGTAAAAAATATTTCAGTCATAGACATACTCTAATGCGGTAATTAATGCTCTAAGGCACTAACAAAAAGAAAAAACTGGACGTTTTTACAACAAGTTAAAAAATATTTCAGTATTTTTTGACTTTGAACTTATCGTAAAATTTTGGTGCTTCTTTGACAGCTTTATGTTTCTTGAAAGTTTCTTTTTCGGGAGCTTTTTTAGTTTCAAAAACATTTGTGTTTTTAATTGCCGAAGGATTGTGCTTTTCTATTTCTTCTCTGACTATTTTTTCAATTTTTAATTTTGCCAGCTGCGTTAAGATTGTATATGTATATATTTTATTGTCACTGCCTGTATAGCAAACAGAAATATGCTTTTTATTAGGATTTAATTTAGGATATGTTTTACCGTTTGTTTCTATGAAAAATCCGTGCTGTGCTGCGTTATTGATTTTAGTTTTATCCCAAAAAGATTCAGGAATAACGGCTAATAAACACTTGGCGTTTGATATTTTACCGGGGACGGTTTTTTTTGTTTTTAAGCAAAATAAAGATGTTGCCGCTTCGTTGCTTTCCGACTTTATAACTGCAAAACTTGTAAAACTGTCAGGAGATGCCGGCTGAGTGTATTCCTGTTCGGACACAACTTTTTCCCACTCGCCGTTTTTCATTATTAAGTGAGGCTCTCCGATAAAATATTTGTTTGATAAACTTTCCGCTGCCTGTATAAGCATATAAACTCCGTTTTTTTAACTTAATGGTCTTATTATACAAAATTCCCTGACATATGTTTTACTTTTCGATTTGTGTTTGTTCAGTTTATTTTTTTAGAAGTTACCTGATTAGAGTCTGTGGTTTTTTGACCCAACGCAGAGTATATTCCTTTATATTTTTTACTGCCATCACTGAACTTTCAAAATCCTTACAGCCTAATGTAACGGATTTTGATTCAAACAAACAGATGATTAAAAAACATTTCAGTCATAGACATACTCTAATGCGGTAAAGATAAATAATTTTAAATTTGTTTTTAAATGTCTTATTAAGATCTGTTTGATGAATAGCTCTAACACTGAAAAAAGAGAAAAACAAAAAAATCAAAGAATTTAATTTAAAATAGAAATGCTTTTAAATAAAAAAATTAATATTTCTTTCTGTATGATGCCGGTCCGCTTTTACGTGAACCGCTGTATGAGCTGTGGTGATTAGGATTTCTTCTGAAAGAATGATGTCCTGATTTCTTTTCAAAGCCTTGAGTAATAGTAAGTTTTTGTTTCATTCTGCCGTTTCTGTCTTTTTCTACAAAAATTTCGTTTCCGTTGATATCTCTTTCTACGTAATACATTAATGTAGAATATGTTGACGGAGTCGGCGTAAATACCTGAACTTGTTCAGGCTTAAACTGTAAATTCTTTTTTATAAATACCAGCAGTTCTTTAATATTATCCAAACTGCAGCAAGGATGGGCGACCATAAAATAGCAGGTTAAAAATTGGTTTAAGTCTTTATTTATGCCGGTAAACATTTCGACAAATTGTTTGAAGGATTCCTGTTTAGGCTTATTCATTGCGTCCAAAACATTATCGGCTGTATGTTCCGGAGCTATTTTTAATTGTCCCGAAATATTGTTTTTTGATATGAATTCAAGGTATTTTTTCCCGTTTTCTTTGTCGGCAATAATAAGGTCATGCCTTATTCCTGACGATACGAATACTTTTTTTATTTTTGCGTTTTCTTTACTTCTTTCAAGCAAATCCATTTGCTTGTCGTGAGAAAAAACTAAATTTTTACAGATTGACGGATACATGCATTTTTTATCTTTGCACATTCCTACGGTATTATGTATTTTACATGATATTTTGTACATGTTGCCTGTAGGTCCGCCGATGTCTGAAATATACCCCTTAAAATCCGGTTTTAGAGCCAGTTTATTTATTTCGTTAAGAATTGATTCTTTGCTTCTTGAGATGACTGCTTTTCCCTGATGAACGCTTATGGCGCAGAAATTGCATTCTCCGCAGCAGCCTCTGTGCGAAACAACTGAAAATTTGATAGTTTCCTGCGCTTTTACATTTCCTGTTTTAGCATAATAAGGATGAACTTCCCTTGTGTAATCCATATCGTAAATTTCATCAAGTTCCTGTTCTGTCAATAAATCCTGCGGAGGATTATGAATTAAATATCTTGTGTCATGCTGCTGGTATAATCCTTTTGAATTTGTATAGGCTGAATTTTCATAAAATATTTTAAACATTTCTACAAAATTCTGCTTGTTATCCAAACATTTTTCAAAAGAAGGCAGTTCTGTGTAGTCGTCTTTTTTCGTTTTTGATATATAGCATAAGCCTTTTATATCGTTATAACTTGTTCCGTTTTTTATTGCCTCGGCAAGCTCTAACATAGTTTTTTCAGCCATGCCGTATGCTAAAATATCCGCTTTTGCGTCAAACAGCAGAGATCTTCTGAGCTTATTGTCTTTAAGATCGTAATGTGTTACTCTTCTGAGGCTTGCTTCTATTCCGCCTAAAACAATCGGCTTGGTATCCTTAAAATACCTTCTGATAAGGTTTGTATAGACCATAGAAGCTCTGTCAGGTCTTTTGTTGTTAATCCCGCCGGGCGTTAGATCATCTTCATTCCTGAATTTCCCGGTTGCCGTATAATTTGAGACTAAAGAGTCCATAGCGCCTGCCGTAACGCCCCAGAAAAGAGCAGGTTCGCCAAGTCTGGCAATATCATTAGTCGTTATATCCGGCTGCGCAATAACGGCTGTTTTAAAGCCTTTAATCGATAAATAGTTCCCTATTACGGCAGCGCCGTTAAAAGGCGAATCAATATAAGTATCGCCTGATATAATTATAATATCAGGTTTATCCCAGCCTAATTTAATAAGTTCTTCTTTAGTCGTAGGTAAAAACATTTAATTCCATTTATGAAAGATAAAAAAAACTGCCAATAATATAAAAATAAAACCGATTATGTAATTCCACTTCATTGATTCATGCAAATACAAAACAGAAAAAAAAGCAAAAACCGTTAAAGATATAACTTCCTGAATTGTTTTTAATTCTGCCGCATTAAACTGGCCGTAACCGATTCTGTTTGCCGGAACCATTAAGCAATATTCAAAAAAAGCTATTCCCCATGCTATTAAAATAACTTTCCACACAGCCGTGTTTGTAAATTTCAAATGCCCGTACCATGCAAAAGTCATAAATATATTTGAAAATGTAAGCAAAATTATAGTTTTCATTTTTTCAATTGGAAAGTATTATAGCAAATTAAATTTTTATTTATTGTTATACATTTAAACCCAATAATTTTTTTGCCATTATACCTATGAGAAAAGAAATTACTGCAACAGATAAACTTATTGTAAGCATCCCGATAAATCTTTTAAAAAACGGCTCGTCTTTGGCCACTGAAATATAATAATTAAAAAAAAGTATTATCAGTATAACAGTAATAATCATTGCCGCAAACGCCGCAAGATACATATCTGCAGGAAAAAGAAGATAAGGAAGCACGAGAAAAAAAACGGTAATAATATAAGCGATTCCCGTATAGACAGAAGATTTTAATGCATTTTTATTGCCGTCAGCATGTTCTGCCAGATAGTTTGACGCCGCCATTGATAATGTTGCCGATATTCCCGTTACGATGCCGGTTAAGGCGACAAGCTTTGTATGTGCGAGAGCAAACGTAACGCCTGCTATTGCGCCTGTAAGCTCAACTAAAGCGTCGTTTAATCCCAAAACCATTGAGCCTATATACTGAAGCCTTTCCTCATCAAGCATATTTATCAGCTCATGCTCATGTCTGTTTTCATCTTCAGCCATTTTCTCAGCTTCAGGAATTTCGTTCTTTATTAAATTATAATCTTTTGTTGCTAATTGTTCCGTCTTTTTTAATTTTTTCAGTATAAACGTATATCCGAGCAGAACTGTTATTATTTTATTTATAAAAAGAGTTGTTTCCTGAGCGTTGACTGTTACTCCTGTATATTTTTCCCACATTTCTGCATGGGTTATTTCATCGTTTGACATATGCTCGAGAATTTCTCGGTTTTTTGAATTTTTTTCTCTTTTTGCCATAAAAGAGTAAAGTCTGGCTCCCATCATCTCATCTTTTTGATATTTGATTAAACGTTTTTTTAATTCTGATGAAATTTCAGTCATTTTTTTATTGTCCGGTAAATAATTTTTTAAATTTTATATCTGTTAAATCGTAAATGTCAAATATAAACGATGCTGAATTTTAAAGATTAAAAGCGACGGCTTTAAAGAAAGTATAGCAGAAAACGCCGTCATTCTCAGTTGTTCTGTATAATGCTTTTATTCCTTCGTCAAAAGTTTTTTCATCAATTAAGTTTTTTTCAATTGCAGACATCCGTATTCCTTCTATCATTGCCGTAAAAGTCTTTTTTGTAAACCCTTCGACAAGAGACGGTTTGCTTGAATCTGCATATATCATTCTCGGAGAAACATTAATTTTTTTGAATCCGGTTTGCTTTAACAGAGGGTAAAGTTCTCTCCCTATATTTGGGTTGCCGCCTGCCGCTCTTTGCAATTCGGCCTGGCAAGAAACGGCTTTATGAGCCTGTATGCTGTCAGGATAAAAATAAGCGGAACCGTGGTCGCCTTCTATGACTGTAATCGTTCCGCCTGGTTTGAGAAGTTTTTTTAGACAATTAAGAGCTTTTGAAGGATTTGCTAAATGTTCCAAAACAAAACAGACAAAAATGTGGTCGAATGATTTTTCTTTAAAAGTTAAATTCAAAATATCTTCTTTTTGAAAAGAGACGTTCTGATAACCTGCGGCTTGGATTCTTTTTTTTGCTTCCGAAAGAGAACTTTCGGAAATATCGACAGATATGATTTTTGCGTCAGGGCTGTTTGATGCAAGAGAAACAGTTTGTGAACCTACTCCGCATCCCGCTTCAAGTATAAGAGAACCGGCAGAATATTTCGTATCACAATGAAGCAAATCTGCAAGAGTTTCCGCCTGGTCTTCCAAACGAACGCTTTCTCTTTCGGCATATCCGTGGACATATGGCATATTTTTTCTCCGGATTTACTGTAAAAAAACAAAAAAACGGAGAGAGAGGGATTCGAACCCCCGGTAGGGAAACCCTACGCTAGTTTTCAAGACTAGTGCCATAAACCAACTCGGCCATCTCTCCATTTCATCTTCTAAAATACAATGCCAAATATTATACTATTTTTTATTAATTCTATCAAGATATTTTTTTTGACAATATTTAGCCCTATATTATATAATCAAAAGACAACAATCAAAGGAGAATTTTATTATGACAAACTCTCTAAAAAAAATCATACCGTTATTTTTAATATTATCCGTTATATTTTTATGCCGCTCAAATCTTATTGCAACCGATATATTCGTAGCTGCAAGAGACGGTTATACAGATGACATCAAGATGCTCGTAAAAAGCGGAACAGATGTAAACCAAATAGACAGATTAGGAAAAACGCCTCTGATGTATGCATGTTCTCAAGGCAATACGGAAATTGTCCGTATTCTTCTCAAAAACAAAGCAAATGTAAAAACAAAAGACAGCAGCGGGAATACAGCTTTAATGTATGCCTGCATAGCCGGACAACCTGAAGTTCTTAATTTGCTTGTAAAATACAAAGATTCTTTGAATGAAACTAATAATTCCGGCGCGACACCTTTAATATTGGCAACTCTTAATGATTATCCGAAAATAGTTGAAATTTTGATTTCAAAGAAAGTTGATTTGGATATAAAAGATAAGAGAGGTTACACGGCTCTTATGTATGCCGCAATAAACAGCAGGCTTAATATTGTAAAACTGCTCGTTGAAAATAAAGCTTCCATAGATATGGAAAATAATTACAAAATGTCGGCTTTCTTTTTGGCTGCAAGATCGGGGAACCTTGAAGTTGTTAAATATTTGGCGTCAAAAGGAGCAGACGTAAATAAAAAGAATATTAACGGAATAAATCCGTTGATTGCCTGTTCGGCTTTGGGAAATCTTGAAACAGTTCAATATATGGTTGATGTTCTGGGCGTGGATGTAAATTCAAAAGATAATAACGGCAACAATGCTCTTATGGCTTCTGTGGCTTTTATGTACGCTGATATAATAAAGAGTTTAGTTGATCAGATAAATGAGCTTCTTACTGAAGATGACAGCGAAAAATTTTCATATATAAAAAATGCAAAAGCCCATTGTAAAGATATTACCGAATATCTTATATCAAAAGGCGCATACATAAATAATGCCAATAACAACGGTTATAATACATTTATGGTGGCTATCGCCGAAAATGATATTGATATGGCATCATACTTAATATCAAAGGGCGCAAATATAAACCAAATGGATACCAACGGAAATAACGCCTTGCTTCTGGCGGCTGCAAGCTCAAATATGAATGCTTTTTCTTTTTTGGTTAATTCTGTCGGAATGGATATAAACGTTTCCAATAATGACGGAAAAACGCCTCTTATGTTTGCCATAGAAAACGGCAACTTTGATATGATAAATTTACTTATGTCCAGAAATGATATAAATGCTAAAAAATCAGATAAAGACGGAAAAAGTTCATTGATGTATGCTGCTGAAGCAGGATATATTAAAGTTATCAAGGACCTTATAAACAAAAAAGCAGACATAAACGATATTGATGTAAAAGGCAACACTCCTTTGATGTATGCCGTAATGGCGGGTAATTTAGGCGTTGTAGAGTCCTTGGTTGATTTAAATGCTGATTTTTCCATAAAGAATAAACAAGGTTTATCCGCTCAGGATTTAGCGAAACTTTATCCTAATGACGAAAACTATGTCGAGATAGACAAATATTTCCAGCAGTTGATAAATCCACAGCAGAAGGTTTCTTCAAAAAATAAAAAATCATCAAAAAAATAAGCTGATAATTTTTTGAGCAATAAAAAAACACGGCATATAGAATTTATATACCGTGTTTTTTATATTATTATTACGTTATGCCGAAACTTTAAATTTCTTTAAGTATTTTCTTATATCGCTTATGACGTCATCTTCTTTATATTTATTTAAGAACTGGTTCCATTCCTGAAAATCTTTTGCATAAATATACGGATCTTTTACGATTGATATATATTTCTTTATATATTCAAGTGCAGAAGGAAAGTCTCCTGATAAAATACATGAACCTATCAGCTGATAATAGGCATCCTGATAATTAGGAAGACGTTTTATGGCTTCGGTGTAGTTTTTTATGGAATCTTCATACATTTTAAGGATATACTTAATATTTCCTGTTTTATAATATATTTCTGCCGAGACATTTGGATTTATTTGAATGGCTTTATCAAAGTCGGCAAGAGCTCCGTTATAATCCTCCGTGACAAATTTTACTTCCGCTCTTCCTATGTATGCCTGAGCATAAAGAGGCTGCATATTTATAACTTTTGAATATTCGTCTATTGCTCCATCATAATCATAATTAAATGCTTTTATATTTCCAAGATCCATATGAGTATTTATAATGTCCATTATTTCGTCAGAATTATTTTTCTTTGAGCTTAATTCGACGGCTTTATTGTAATCTGACATTGAACCTTCATAATCTTTTAAAATGTCTCTTATTAAAGCTCTGTTAAAATAGGCGTCGACATAATTTGGATTCAGCCTTATCGCTGTTGTATAATCCCGTACTGCGCCCTGCAGATCGTTGTTATTATATTTAGAAACAGCCTGCTTGAAATAATTTTCAGCTTTTTTTACGTTAGAGACAGACGCTGATTTTTGGTCTCCTTCCGGCTGAGCAAAGGCATTTAACGTCAATACCGGCACTGAAAGTAATAGTAAGAATGAAGCATAAATAAATTTTCTTGTCACAATAAGTCTCCTTTGTTTTAAGCAGCTGACAGCATTTTTCTTGTTTTATCCAACGAAATATTCTGCGTCAATTCCGTTATAACCGGAATTAATTTTTTCTTTCTGACATCATACAAAACAGGTATTATTCCGAATGATTTCTCAAGCATTTTCGACAATTTTTTATTTGGTTTTTTATTTAACATTTCAAGACTGTTTGCCAAATCATTATTGATTAAAGCAATGTTTGCTCTGTTTTTTACAAATTTGCCGTATTTATTGTTTGAAATCTGTTCCAATATATAAGGCGTAATATTTTGCAGTAATTCTTTTTCAGTATAACTTGTTTTTTCTTTATCGTAATCAATGGTTATAACGTCAATGTATCCTTTTGCTATTTTTATTTCGTTTAAGATTACGTTTATATTTATTTTTTTATCGTTTATAGTCAATGTCGCCGTTTCAATTTTTTGTTTTGCGGCAGGAATATTTTTTATAGTGGCGGCGGAAGTAATGGATAACGTCCTTGCTCCCATAGAATTGGCGATTTCAAGTTTTTTAATTTCGTCTAAGCTGTTGGAAATAGTTATCAATAAAGTATTTGTATTTTTTGCAAATTTTGAAATTACATTGGCTTTCAAAGAATCTGCGCGGTTATACATTATTGAAGTAATCAGGCAAAGCTGTTTTAAGAACGGAAACAGATTAAGAACAACGCTTACAACGAAAGTAGATAATGTAACGTCCGGAGTAATACTGCTTGTTATTTCTGTAGATTCGCCTGAAATGAATCCTCTGGTGCTTATTCCCCCTCCTATCAATCTTGCTATTCCTGCGCCTTTAGGAGGCGCATATTCAGGAGACATATTACCGTCAATGTGCACTAAGTTTATAATTTTAAATTCTTTATTGAAAATTCTTATAGGTACAAATTCATAAGCATTATCCAATTTTGTCACAGGGTTATGCCCTACTATAAGCGTAGTTATTCCTTTTTTATTTAATATTTTGTTGAATCCGAATTTTTGTTTCATTTCTTTTAAATTTTGAGGTTTTATTCTTGTGGTGTTATCCGCATAAATAGCCGTAAGAAGCGTTAAAGCTTCTGTTATTTCTGAAAGATTGTTTGTAGATATGTCGTAATTTCTGATATCGTTTGCCATTTTCGACAGACCTTCAAATATCTTTTTCCCTTTATATTGAACGCCTTTATAATAAAGCCCCTTTATTCTTTTCCCGTCATTATCATATTCCTGAAAAACTCCCGACTCGTCTACATATCCTACGGATACATCTCCTTCATCGTCAACAGGAAGCAAAGAGTGCATGTAATATATTCCGTATTCGTCAATTCTGTATAAGTAAAAATTTCTTTTAAAGAAGTTCAGCAATTCATTAATTATTCTGTCATTAAAATACGAAACATGGTCTATTACAGGCTTTCCTTCTTCTATAAGCTGTAAATTCCTTTGAGCTATAAAACCTTTGTCTCCTCCGCCCCATTTGTTGTGATAAGCCCAGTCAAGAGCATTCCATTCCGTGCTTTCATAATTTCTGTACATAACAGCGTCAACAACAGCCCACTCCCAGTTGCCGCTGTTTTCTTCGTCCTGCATTTTTTGTTTCTGTTTGTTTATTATATCATCGTTTATAATATTTTCCAATACATTCCAATAATCTGCAAGATTAGGGTATCTTTCTTTTAAATTTTTCAGTTCTTTTTGTCTGTCAATCCACCAGTTTATTGACATTTTATCGGCAGCTCTTATTCCTGTATATACGACAATACCGACGTTTCTTCCGAAAAATTTCTTGTGAAAATTAAGCAATTCGTCGTCTTTTTCAAAAATAGTGTTGTAAGGATTGTTAAGAACGTCTTTACCGTTGCTGTCAAGTTTAAAACCAAAAGACCGGCTGAATAAATCCTGGAGTTCTTTTTCTTTTTTGCTCCAAATATTTTTTTGTCTTAAATCGGCGTATTGCATATACAGGTCAAATTTTTCCGCCCAGTGCAATTTATTGTTTACTTTTTTAGGATCGGTTGCTCTTTTTAACTCAAGTAAATCTTTTATCTTTTTTCCGGTAAAATCGGTATAGCCGTCAGGTATTCCTTTGTAGCGGGCATATGAAGGCAGATGAAGCCCCAAAAGATTCATAAAAGCATATAAATCATGGTTTCCTATGATATATTTCCCTTTACCTGTATCCATAATTTTCTTTATAAATTCAAACGATTCAACTTGTCTGCCGCCTCTGTCAAGCATATCTCCGAGAATGTAAAAAGTTTCCGTATTACCCGGATAAGACAATCTGTCCAATATTTCCTGCTCGATCTTTTTTTCAGACATACCGTTAATGTCAAATGTAGGATCGACTAAATTTATTATAAGTTCCGTTAATCTTGCATATCCGCCGTGAATATCTGATACTGCGATGTTTTGTTTAAAATCAAATTGTTTTGTAATTAAGAAAGCCATTATCTGTTTGAAGAGCTTTAATCTTGATTTAAAACCGAATTCTGAATCTGTCTGCTCAATAGTCACGCCGGTTTCCTGATCTGCTTTTGCATAATCAGGTATCATTCTGGATAATGTTTGATTGATTATTTTTACGGCTTCTTCGATATTATCATTTTTGAGATGCATTCCCGAATTTAAAACGGCGTTTACGGTTTTTTCAGACTTTATAAATTTTTCTACAGTATGAGGGTCTGATTTTGAAGCTCTTATTATTTCCTTAGCTCCGTTTGTCAGATATAGATTTGGATTTCTTCTCAAAAACTGTCTCATTAAGTCGTTAATTGCATCGCCGCCCTGCGTTTTTAAATATATATTGTTTTCTATTAATTTAATTCTTTCGTCTATAGAAATTTTTTCATTTATAAAAGGATCCTTTTGAGTCAGCCATACGCCTAAAATTCTGTTTAAATCAAGCACTGCTGATAAACCGTCGGCATCGTGCAAAAGTCTTGCTTCATATATTGAATGTTCATCTCTGAGAATGCCGTTTTTAACTTTTCTGTGTCCAAGGCATATTTTTTCTATCTTTTCTACTTTTGAGTTCTCAAGATTTCCAGAAAGAATACTTCTTGCAAAAGTTGCCGAATTAAATTCGTGATTTAATCTCAAAAAAGAACATGAAATATCATGTAAAAATGCCGAGTATACCAAAGATTGAGTGTCGAGAGTTTCAAAAGAACTTATTTCTCTGCTTAAAATGTCAATTGTGTATGACAATACTTCAATCGAATGATTCAAAGCATGATCTGCTATAACTACTTTTTCATTATAATATTTCCCGAAGAGATATTTAGGCATTCTCTTGTACATAAGATTAAGGCAATCATAAATATTTTTTTCAAATTCTTTGACGATTTTATCTTCAAGTTCTTTATTATTTATGTCAGACGATTCCAAAACATTCCTTAGATGCGAAAGAAGTTTGTCTATTCTTTTTGAAACGTCGTTTATTCTTTTTTGGTCTACATGCTCATCAAGAAACTGCTGCATGGTTCCGTCGTTATCCACTGTCAGGTTTGAGAAAAACTCTTTTTGGGCTTCAAGATTATCATCAAGATATTCATACTCTATATGTTTTAATTGCCCTTTTCTTCCGTCAATGAGGAAATCTTTTCTTTTTATAAAATCTATAATATCCATAATCTTAAATTTATAATTCTTTAATTTTCTTAAAAATCTAAGATTGTCAGGAAATATAGGGCTTACCGAATCAAGAATTGTTTTTTTTATTTTTTCGTCATATTCGTTTGAATAGGCGTCTTTTTGTTGTTCTTCTTCGTCATCTTTTTTTAAATTATTTTCGACATATTCTATTATAAATTTTATATCGGAAAACATAAGTTCGTCTTCCGTTGTTTTATAGTTTTGGGAAGTTATTTTGCCTTTTAATTCATGAGTAAATTCGTGCAGTATTCCTGCTTTTAAGAAAGCTTCCTTAACGGTTTCATTGTTTATTTTAAAGATAGCCTCATTAACTCCTATAAAACCGTTACTCAGGTGGTCTTCAAACAAATTTGTGGATTTTGACAATAAACCTATAACTACAGTGTCTTTTACTTCAGTTTCGCTGTTTTTGATTCTGTCCATAACTTCATTTAAAATTTCCTGCATATCTTCTTTTGATATATATTCTGACAATTGGTTTTCAATTATAATATCTATATTTTTATTAACTCCGTTTACTTTTATAATCATATCCCTGTATTTTACGGCTTTTCCGTTTCCTACGAGAGCATTCCCGAATTCCAACATATATTTATAGGCTATTTTATTTAAATGTAAAAAATTAAATAAAGTTGCGGAAACAAAAGAAGGGCTTTTATCGCTTCTCTTAGAAAATAATTGTGCCGAGTATTCAGGTTTCAGAACCATATATGAAGCTTGAAATATATGAAATGTTCTTTTTATGAAGTTTATTAAGGCATTTTTTAATACCTTTTCATTCTTATCCGGAATTCTGTTTTCTTCATTCATTAATACGGTTCCGTTTACTATTTTAAACGAAAGTTCCGCCTTTCCTATTATAATGGAGAATTTATGCTGGTCATAATTTATTACGACAGGATTATCAAATATTAAAATCTCTCTTGATAATGTTGATATTGCCTGTTTTATTGCTTCAGGAGAAGTGTTTGTTTCTGCAAGAGTTTCAACAAGTTTTTGGAAAAAGAAAAGTCTTGTTCCTTCCGGAATATCGGAACTGTTTGCAAGCATTAAAGGTATAGGTGATAAAGCCTGCTGTAAGAATTTATCATTAATCGTGCTTGAAATTATATTGTTATAATTTTCATTATTTGCATTTTCCCCTACAAAAGGCGTAATTAATAAATATGAAATGTTGTTTTCTTTTAAACCTTCAAGGACCGCCGTATGAAATCCGCCGGCTACGACTACGGTAATTTTTTTGTTCAGGGCATTATTATTTTTTACTAAACTTTTTATGTTTTTGACAAATATATTATTTCTGTCTTTATTGATTTGGTGATAATCGAAAAAATCGTCATTATCAAATAAATCTTCATAAGTATACTCATAATCTTCTGACAGATATCTCGGAAGCAGATTTATATATTTTTCGTAATTTTCTATGAAGTAATCATATTCCTCTTCGGATATAGTTAAATTTAAAAAAGAACCGAGCAAATTTGTCATTTTTAAGATAAAAATGCTTTCCATTTTATCATTATCGTTTTGCAGTTTTGACAATGATTTCATGTAATCTTTAAAATACTTGTTTTGCTGAGATATAAGAGAGATTGTATTGATTTTTTCTTTTTCAATTGAATATTCAAGAAAACTGTAAAGATTTTCATATTTGCTTATATAATAGGAATAGTTATTGTTGAACTGCGAATAGAGAGCAACATAATAGTCATATTGGTTGTCTTTTTTCGATTTGCTGATAATGTCTTTATAATTGTCAAAAGATATTCCTGCTTTTAATTCGGACGTGAAAGCATTGTGCTCTTTTACTATTTTTTTTGAATTAAATTTATTTGATGTGTCTGCCAATTGTATATATTGCTGCAGAGACTCATATTTTAAAACAGGCAGGTTTATTCTTTTTAGTAGTTTCTTATTTGTTAAATCAAATTCGGCATATTTTGATAATTCCTTTGAATTATTTATTCTTTTATGAATTTCTTTATTGAATTTTTTATACAAGTCCTGTGTGTATTGCTTGTTTTTTTGTATCTCTGCCGCTCTTTTGATATTGGACAAATATGTTTTCCAGTCTTCAAGGCCGTATAAAGGAATGTTTTTGTTGCCGTTTGAGATATAATACTCAGCTCCTGTAAGCAATCCTTTGTTAAGAAGATCGTTCGTTATTTTGTAAATATCATATTTTCTTAGAGAATCAATAATTTCAGTGTTTATTTTCCCGTAAGGAGCGCCTTCAATTAATATGCTGTTTATTCCGTCTTTTTTATCAAAAACATCAATAATTTTTGATATGTTTTTTTGAACTGAAGGATTTGTATGCAAATCCTGAATAAAAACAACTAAATCATTGCTGTTTCCGCTTATAAAACTGTCAGAAATTGTTCCTGTTGATGCGGGTATTTGCGGGGCAGGCTCCAATAACATAATTGCATGTATAGTGTCCGCAAGCATAAACGAGTATAAAACAAAACATGTAACGGTTATTGAAAGTATTTTTTTCATTATTCCCCCGGTTTAGTTCTCAAGATTATCTATTTCTTTTTTAAAATATTTTTCTTTTTCTTCAAATATTTGCGTTTTTGCAAATAATTGATCGTATAATGTGTCTAAATCCTTTTTTATTTCTTTGCTTTGCTTAGGTCCTTCTGCGAGAAAATTTATGTCTTTGTCTTCGCAAGCTTTAAGAAGCAAAGCCGTGATATGCTCTATCTGGCTTTCTTTTTCCAGTATTTCTTTTTCCAATTCTTTAATTTTTGTTTCAAGGGGTTTTAATTCTTTGGATTTTTCCTGAATCAAAACAGCTTTCATTTTTTTAATATCTTCTTTAGTATAATATCTTTTTTTTGTATTAGCTATATTTATTTTTACGGAACTTCCTTCGTCTTCCCATCCTTGTTTTTCAAGGAATTCCGCATAAGTGCCGTCAAAGAAACTGACTTTATTTCTGTCAAAAATTATCAGTTTTTGTGCTATGCTGTGAAGAAGTTCTTCATTATGAGTTACCACTATTACTGATCCTGAGAAATCGTTTATCGCGTCTATCAAAGATTCTGTTGACTCTAAATCCAAATGGTTTGTAGGCTCGTCAAGAAGAAGCAAATGCACCGGTTTCATGAGAATTTTTCCAAGCAGTACTCTGCTTTTTTCTCCTCCGGAAAGAACCGATATTTTTTTGAACATATCATTGCCGCCAAACATCATTGAACCGCAGATGTTTTTTGCCGATTGCGGAAGACCGTCCGGAACAGATGCCGATACGGCTTCCAGCACAGTGTCATTATCGTTTAAATCTGCCGTATCGGATTGTACGAAATATCCTGTTTTTAATTCCGGATGAATTTTTATGTTTCCGCTTAAAGGCGCAATTCGTCCGGCAAGCAGTTTTAATAAAGTCGATTTGCCTTTGCCGTTCTTTCCTATTATGCAAATTCTTTCTTTTTTTAATATATCTAAATTCAATCCGTCTATTAAAATATTTTTATCAGTATATCCGAATTTAAGAGAATGGATTCCCATCATTTTATTTGCCGGAAAATCAATACCGTTAAATGAAAAATCCAATGTTTCAAGCTCAGTAAGTTCTTCAAGGTCTTTCTGCTTTTCAAGACATTTTATTCTTGATTGTACCATTCCCGCAAGTCTTGCCTTTGCTCTGAATCTTCTGATAAATAATTCTGTTTTCTTTTTTTTCTTTTCATGGTTTAACCGTGTTTTTTCATATATTTCTTCTTCTTTTTCTATTTGTTCATAAAGTTTTAGAGTATTGCCTGTTATTTTTTTTGCTTTATATCTGTGAATTGCAACCGTATGCGTTACTACCTGATCCATAAAAGATCTGTCGTGAGTGATTAAAATAAGTTCCCCTTTCCAGGCTTTTAAAAATTTAATAAGCCATCTTATTGCGACGATATCGAGATAATTATTCGGTTCGTCAAGGAGAAGCATGTCGGAATCAGACAAAAGTATTTTTGCAAGATTTATTCTTATTTTGTATCCGCCGGAAAAAGTTAAAGGGTCTTTAAGCAAATCTTCTTTTGAAAAACCCAAACCGAATAAAATTTTTTCAGCCTGCCATTTTGTTTCGGCTTCTTCTTTTAATATGACGGAAACAACTTCGTCTATTACCGTTTTATAACTAAAACTTATATGCTGCTGTAAGTATCCTATTTTGTAATTTTTAGGTATTTGGATTTCGCCTGAATCATATTCCTGGCTTCCCGTTATCATTTTTAACAGCGTCGTTTTACCGCAGCCGTTTCTGGCAACCAATCCGATTTTCTCATTCTTGCCTACGTTAAAACTCAGGTCTTTGAACAAGACTCGCGTTCCGTAAGATTTTGATAATAAATTTATTGTAATCATAATAAAAATCCCAAATAAATAATAAAATTATGCCGCTGCAAGCATTTTCCTGTATGCCGTTAAATCAATATCGTTTACTTTCACGTTATTTTTAGTTTTATATTCTTCGGAATATACCAAAATTAATTCAATAATTGTATTTAAAGTCTGAGGGTCGTTGTTTATTAAAGCTTTAGCATACAATTCATTAACTTTTAACGTCATATCTTTTTCATTGCCTCTAAAATTATCAAGTTCAGGCAGTAAACTTGTTTTATCTTCCATCGGGAGCTGTAAAACCAAAACTTTTCCCAATAATATTTCTAATTTTTTATCTTTTAATCCGTTTTCTTTGTTTTGCTCGGATAATTTTGCTTTAGCCAAAATTCTTTCTTTTATGACGTTTAAAAAGATGTTTTTCATATTTTCGCTGATTCTTGTATCATTCAATATTATGCTTATAACGCTGCTTTGATTTAATCCTGCAACAGTGATAAAATCATTTAATGATGATTTTATAATTTCATCTTTTTGAAGATTTCCGTTTACAGCAGGAATATTGTTTATATCTATGGAATAAGCAAAATCAGCCATATCTTTTGAATTAATACTGTTCATCCCGAATTTTATTTTAATATTGCCTAATAAAGCGTTTAATCCGCTGTATGCATCCGTTATGTCTCTGTTATTTCTGAATGCTTTTTGCAAGATATCTAAGCCTATAAGCAAAGGCTTATCAGAATTTATTAATTTATCTTCTAAAGCTTTTATTGATGTGCCTGATTCAATAACTTCCAATTCAGCAGTTTCATTGAGACTGTAATCATAAATTGTATTTCCTGTAATTTCTCCGCTTATACCGTAAGCGGCATAACCGGTATTTTTTTCATTTGATTTTATATATATTTCTATTCCTTGCTTTCTTAAATTGATAAATTCTGCAGCAATATCTCTATTTTCTTTTTCAAAATTTTCTTTTAAGAATTCAAACTGCTCCCGCGTAATCGTTTTTCTTACTGTCCCGTTTGTTAAAGCCTGATATAATTTTTCATTTTGAACTTTTTCAAGAGATATTATCGTTTTTTGAGCATACATTACTGAAATAGATTTGAATATTTCAGTAAAAGCATTAATATACAGATTAGAGTTTGTTATTATTATTCCGTCATCAAAATAAAGACCGTCGCTTGCCGTATCGACAAAAACAGAAAAATCTATATTTAAGTTTACACCGTCTTTTAAACTTAATATTTTGCCTAAATCATTTTTAATTGTTCTCGAGTTATTTATCGTTTTTACTATTTTTAAAGGTTCTATCCCTGAAGCGGCATATACAATGCTGCCGGCAATGTTAATCTGCCAGATTTTTTGTCCGCCGACAGTCAGCCCGGTATTTGTTAATTCATATTCTTCTTCTAACTGTTCAATATTATTTGATATATAAACAGAAACGGTATCTGTCCCTTTTGAAGCAGAAATGTTTGTCTTATAAGGAACAAATTCAACAGTAACATGTTTAGTGTATTCTGTATTTAATTCTGTGTGATATTTAATATTTGCAGATTTTATAGTTTTGTCAGTCAGTATCTTTGCTATTGCAATCATTTTGTTTATTAAACTTGAATTCTTAATTTCTTCAAAAGATTTTCCTGTTGCTTTTGTTATTTCGGTTTCTGTTACATTTTCAAGTTGTTTTAATTTTTGTTCAATTCCTGCTTTTTGTTCATGTTCATTTATAAACCAACTGCGTATTTTAGGAAAAAACATACCTAAGATTATAAAAGGACACTCAACAGCACTTACTATCTGCTGTCTTTCATAAAAATCGACTTTACCGATAGACAGCAGAAATTTATTAAGCCATGTCATTGTCAAAACAGGGTATTCATATCCGTTTATATAATCTTCAATCCTGCGGTAATCATCCATATCGCACGCTTTTTTATCCGGTATATATTTGAGATATTTTTTTAATTTTGCAATGAAAGAATTCCTTGAAGTCTCGTTAATGTTTGAATTAAGTAAAACGTCTATGGAGACCAATATTTCCATTTCGCTTTTTGTAAAATAAAATTTTTTTAATATTTCTTCTTTGATAATTTTCAATATATCATTTGCTTTATTCGGCTGAGACAATATGATATTGTTTATAATAACTAAATCATTTGCGTAATCTAATTTTGATTTTTGCGCGTATCTGTAAGATTTAGGTATTACGACGGATTGTTTTATTTTCTCTATTATGGATAAGTATCTTTTTTCGGAAAGATTTTTAATTTCCATCAATATATCATTAATAACTGTATAAGAATTTTCGGATGACAATGCTTCCTGTATTTTTGCGGCATTTATTCTCGGATTTGCTCCGGAATTAACAATGTCCGTGAAATATCTGTAAGTAATTGACTGAAGAACATCCGATTGCTTTTGTTTAACATGTTTGTTGGCTTTGACAAATTCAATTATTATATTTGCAAGATGTTCCCATCTCATGTGTTCATTAGCAGCATATGAAGTGTTTACCAAAAGATTAATGAACCCTCTTGCGGCGCTGTGCTCTTCCTGAAAAACGTAATCGTAATTAAATGATTCGTTAAACAAATCATATAATACCGCATTTTCATCGATTTTATATTCAGAAATTATGTTTCCGAACATATTTGCCGTAACATCAGCGAATAATTCGTGAATTGTTAATTCTGTTTCGTTTGATGAATGAAAATCCAAAAATGACAATATATTGTGTCCCAATTCGTGTGCTATTGTCAAAGGATCAAAATATGCAAAATACAGAGCAGCGTTTGCAATTGTTTTCTTTTTGCCTTTTTTTACGGCTACGGCTTTTGAAATTTTTTCATAAATTTTCTTTTTGTCTTTTGTTTTTAGCAAGTCATCTGTAAAATAATCAAGAGATAAAAATATCCCTGCGGTGAGAGCTCTTAAGTCGAAATTGTTTTCTATCTTAAAACCGCCGTCTCTTAGATCTATTATAAAACGGTCTCTTATATCTGAGACAACGGCATCGCTTATATAGAACCCGTTTTTCTTCAAATAGATGAGCGCAAAAAGTCTGTACTTTATTTTGATATTTGTATTATTGGCAATATTTTTCAGCTCATTTTTGTTTTTTGCATTTTTTAAGATATCAAAATACGGATAATGTTTCTGGTCTTCAAAAATGCCTATGAATGTTACGAGTAAATTTGTAACGATTGAAAAACCTTTTTTGTACAGTCTTCTTTTCAGCACACTGTCTATCGCAGGTATAAAAGCATTCCCGTCTGCGAAAGATTCCGGATAAGACTCATCAGAAGTATTAGAATACAAGTCTGATTTTATATCTTTGCGTTTATTTTTAGATGTTTTGAAATCTGTTTTATCAATATTCCTCATTAATAACATTTTTTGTACTTCCGGTAAAAAAGTCGAATAAACTTCGGGAGATATGCCTTCTATTTTTTTGCCGTTTAATTTTGAATTTACAATTTCAAATACCGGTCCGTTACCAAAGTAAATGCCGAGCCTGAAAAATTGTAAAGAGAGTTTTTTCATTATTTGATAAGTATCAGGAACAAATATTGACTCCAATCCTTTTACTGGAATTGTCTCGTATATTTGGTTTATTGAGTTTGTCAGTAAGTTTTGTATTTTGCCGCTTTTGTTTTTTGATGTTTTTTCCAAGTGATTGTTTATTTTTATTTCCGCATTATCATCCAAATATTTAACTACTGTATTGCCTTCGGAATCCGTATATATTTTTACCTGTCCGTTTAACAATGAGTTTAAATCTTCAATCTTATTGCCCAGTAATTCTGCAGCGGCTTTCGTTAATAAAACTTTTTGTTCAATATCAGAAGAACATGATGCCAGTTTAAATGCCAGAGCCTGTGAAAGAATCTTGTTTTGTTCTTTTATTATATTTTCATATTTCTTATTTGCCTGTCCGTGATCGCCGGTAATATTTGGAGTGATAACTATACTGTTAATGTTTTTTGCCGATAAAATATTTTGGAGGTCACCGCTGTGATAACCTCCCGTTATTACTATTATGATTTCTTTTGACTGTTTTATAATTTCTTCGGCGTTTCTTCCGCCTGAAAAATTAAGTTTTGTTATTTTATCGGTATCGTTTAATATGTTTTCGATAAAAATATTGTTTCTTTCCGAATTGACTTCATAATATTTGCTTATATGCGGAAAATCTTTTTCAATGTCTTTCAATCTGTCAATGACTGCATATTTAGAATATAATAATCTGAACTTGTCAAAACTTTGTTTAAAATATTCCCAGTCTCCGGAATTTAAAGAATATTTCAGATAATTTTGAAAGTATTCCTGAAAATCATTTATAAAAGCTATCTCATATTCGGTATTGTCATAAGACAGCGCCATTCGAATCTGGTCTGTTAAAATTCTTTCTTCATTTAATAATTCAACAGGATTAAAAAGACTGTTTGAATTTTTTATTTTTATAAATTTATTCAGTTCATTTAAATTTTTACTTAAATCAAAGTTTCTTTCTTCGCATACTTTGCTTAAAAAACAAATTAATTTTTCAGTATCGCTGAAATTATTTGTAGCATCAAGCAGTTTCTTATATGAATTATAGGACATTTCTCTTTTCAAAATTGTTAAAAATTCTTGTAATTGTACGCCAAGCAGCCTTGTGTTTATTTCGGTTGATTGTTTCGAAAGGTCCATATATCTTGATATATTAGGATAAGAACTCTTATCTATAGGAACGATATTGTTATATTTTTCAGGACTGTTATTTATTTTTTCGGCATATTTAAGAAGGATTTTATAAAACTTTACGTTGTTTATTCCGCCGTTTTTGTATTTTGAAAGAATTCTTGAGAATCTTTTATTTTGTTCATTGGTGTAATAATTGTTTAATATGGATATCTCTTTGCCGGTTTCAGCAATAATGTTGTCATAAGTTTGTTCTTTATCCATTATTTTTGCAAGTCTTGAAAGATTTTCAAGATGTATTTCTTTCTTGTCTATGCCTTTTAAAAGATTGTATTCTTTATTTTTGATTGCATAATATTCGGCTCCGGTCAGGTATCCGTCCTGCATTAATTTATCGATTACTTTGTTTTTAAAACCGGCATCCTTTATCTGATTAATCCATGAAATATCAATATTTCCGTATCCTCCTTCAATAAATACTGATTTTAAAGAATTGGCTGATGATATTTCTTTTATTAATTCGCTTATGTTCTTTTGTGTCTGAAAATGGCAGTGCAAATCCTGAATATTAACAACAGTTACATCGCTTGATAAATCTCTTACCGAAGTTATTTTGCCGTATTCCTGTTTTATTATGTTTAAATTATCAATTATTTTTAAATATTTATCAGAACCGGAAGCATTTTCGGAGACGGCATAAAGATTTGTACCGGCAATTGAAATCAGTAATGAAGCCGCAGTAATAAGCGCGCATATTTTTTGGATATTGAGAAAACTGAGAGTTTTTTTCATTTTATCTCCAAAAGAAAACTCTGTCTGATAAAATGCAGACAGAGCTTTACCGGCTTACCAAAAAAATTATAATAATATGCTGAATCATTAAACAGCCTCAGCAGACCTATATATCCTATGATATAAAACATAAGTATAATCATAAACAGATAATATACATTTGTTCCTTGCGAGAAAATAATGGTATTGATAATTTTTTCATATACAGGTTTAATCGTTTTGATTTTTGAATAATTTACCGGCAGAGCAAATCTGTTTTCGTTAAAATTATTATTATTGCTAGCCGTTAAGTTCGAAAAATTATCGGACGTAGTATTAAAATTTTTCATTTCCCGGCTGACTTTTACACACATATTTATAAAATTTTTAGGTATATTTACAATGACATTGCATTGATACTGCAAATTTATATTATCTGACAGTTCAATATTTTTTTGCGAAAAGAGAGAATATGCCGCTACCAAATTTAACATTAAATTTGATAAAAGCATAGAAAATAAAAGCAAAATTCCGCAAATTTTCTTTGACATTATAAAAACTCCCTATAAATCATTTATATTTTAATATATATGCTTTATTTTTTCAATGCTTTTTATTTAAAAAATCAATAATATTTGTAAAAAATATGTAAAAATAATTCTTGAAGATAAATCAGAAAATATGGTATTCTATAAAAAATCATATAAAAAAAGGATTACAAATGTCATACTATCAAAAATTATTTTGGATTCTTACTTCAATAACAACTTTTATAAGATTGTTTATTATCGGACGGATAGGAATAACCGTTGACGAAGCTCATTACTGGGTTTACTCTAAATTTTTAGATTTGTCGTATTATGATCATCCTCCTATGATAGGCTATATTGTGAAGATTTTTACCGATATATTCGGCGTTAACGAATTTGCGGTAAGATTTCCGTCGGTTATTATTTTTATCTTTACGTCATGGCTGTTCTTTTTATCCGCAAAAAAATTGTTTAATGAGAAAACAGCGTTTGTAGGCGCTGTTTTACTGAACATTCTTCCTGTTTTTTCTTTTTTAGGAGCTGTTGTAACAATTCCTGATTCTCCTTTATCATTGTTTTGGATGTTGTCATTTTACTTGTTCATTAATATTATAGAAACCTCTAATAAAAATTACTGGTACTTATTGGGTCTTGCCGCAGGGTTTGCCTTTTTGTCGAAATATACAGCCGTTATGATTTTCCCGTCCGTATTTTTATTCCTTTTATGTTCAAAGCAACACAGACTTTGGTTTTCGAAAAAAGAGTTGTACATATCCGTAATAATAGCTTTTATTTGTTTTATTCCCGTTATTTTATGGAATATTGAAAACAATTGGGCAAGTTTCGGTTTTCAGTTGCAGCACGGATTCGGCAAAGCAGTCCCAAAATTTTCATTTACTCTTTTCGGCAGGTCTGTCGGCGCCCAGGCAGGATACGTTTCGCCTTTATTATTTGTTTTTTACTGTTATGCTTTATTTTTATGCCTTAAAGATGCTTTGTTTAATAAAAACAAAGATGCTTTGTTTATAGCTTCTTTTTCTTTTCCCGTTTTATTTTTGTTTAATTCAGTAGCAACTTTCAACGAAATTCTTCCGCATTGGCCTGCAATGGGATATCTTACGCTTACGATATATGTCGCCCATTTGATTATTAAGTTTTGGGAAAAAAAGTTTTTCAGAATGTATATATATGCAGCCTGCGGGTTGGCTATATTGATGAATTTGCTTGTTCCCGTTCATGCAATGTTCAAAATTGTGCCGATTGAAAAATTTTTACCTGCGGCAGAATCAACTAAAGAAGAATACGGAATTCCAAAAGCCGAAATAGTTGATATAACGAATGATTTATACGGTTGGAAAGAACTTTCAGATAAAATAAATGATACTCTGAAATCATATCCTGCGGACAAACAACCGTTTATTTTTACTCATAAAAGTTATTTGGCCAGCCAAATATTCTTTTACATACCCGATAAGAGAGTCTATTGCTTGAGTGATAAAATTGACGCTTATGATTTATGGCAGAGAGATATTTCAAACCTGGCAAACAAAGATGCTTTGTTTATAACCAGCAATTTTTTTGATTTTAAAAATCCTGAACAGGTGTATCCTTTTGACAATTTTGAAAAACCCGTTGAAATTCCCGTTTATAGAAATAACAGGATTGTAAAGAAATTTTGGATTACCGTTTGTAAAAATTTTAATCCCGCAAAATTAAAACCTGAATATACGGCGGAACTGCTCGGAAATAAAAAGACATTTAGAGAAGGCTTTGTTATTGCAGACCACGCTTTATTTAAATTTATCAATAATTCTTTAAAAAACAAGCCTTTTGATTTTATAGTGTCAAAAATATCATATATTGATTCGAAAGGAATTAATCCCGGGCTTGTTTTAATGATAATCCTGTCTCTTGTAATTTTAAGGGCAGAAGATAAAAATAAATTTTGGTTAATGCTGGCTCTGTTTACTTGTGTTTTAGTTTCCGCAAGCCTCATAAATTATGCCGTAAAAGATATTGCGGACAGAGCAAGACCTTTAGCTGTATTCGGAGAAGGCAATATTAATGTTTTCTTTGAATTTTTACACGGGAAATCATTCCCTTCCGGGCATACGGAGTTTGCATTTACCGCAATGACATTTATGCTGTTGATTGTTCCGAAATACTGGTATATCTATATACTGCTTGCATTCGGAACTGCTTTTGAACGCATATATGCCGGATGTCATTTTCCTTCTGATACCGCCGCCGGAGCTTTAATAGGTTTTATTACTGCATATGTGATGGTTAAATTATTTAAGAAAATATATAAGATATAAAAAAATATATTATAATAAAAAAAGATGACTGCTGTATTTAAGAGTCATCTTTTTTTATTATAAAGTTAATTTCTATATGCTTTTAATGTGTCTTATGTCTTTACCGTGTACCATAAATATTACGTCTTCCGCAATATTTGTCGCATGGTCGCCAAGTCTTTCAAGGCTTTTTGCAATAAGCATGAGATCCACGGCTCTGCTTAATGTGGTCTGATCGGAAGTGTTTGTCATAAACTGGAGAAGGTCTTTAAAAACGATCCTTTTCAGTTCGTCTACTTCATCATCTTTTGTCAAAACGGTGTTCGCAAGCTCGGCATCGCTTAAATTAAATGATTCTATGCTGTCTTTAACCATAATTGTAACAGCTGATGCCATTTTAGGGATGTCTATTAAAGGTTTAAGTTCAGGGTATTTAAGCAGATTTAATCCTATTTCACATATATTTACAGCTTCATCACCCATTCTTTCCAAATCGCTGTTTATTTTCATTGCAGAAGTAATAAATCTTAAATCTGCGCCCACAGGCTGGTTAAGAGCAATTAATTTAAGACATGTATCGTCAACTATAATTTCAGTGAGATTAGCTTCTCTTTCCCTTATAAAAACTTCTTTTGATAAACTTTCGTCCCTTTTAACTATTTCATCAACTGAAATTTTTATCATTTCCTGAACTAAACTTGCCATATCTACAAGTTTCTTTTTTAAATCGTTCATTTCCAAATCAAAATGTCTCATTATATTTTCCCCCTTTGCAAAGTTATTCAGACTTTGCCGGTTATGTTTCTACAGCTGAAAAAGTTTATCCGAATCTTCCGGAAACATAGTCGTCTGTTTCCTGTTTTGACGGATTAGTAAAAATTTTGCCTGTAGCGTCAAATTCTATTAATTTGCCAAGCAGCATATATCCTGTTTCATCTGAAATTCTTGCCGCCTGCTGCATATTGTGAGTTACAATAACAATCGTATATTTTGATTTCAATTCCTGCATTAACTCTTCTATATGAGCTGTTGCCATAGGGTCTAGAGAAGAACAAGGTTCGTCAAGAAGAATAATTTCAGGTTTAACGGCAATAAGCCTTGCAATACACAGTCTTTGCTGTTGCTCCAAAGACAGTTCTAAGCCTGACATCTTTAGTTTGTCTTTTAAATCATCCCATAATTGTACGTCTTCGAGGCTTTCTTTAACGATAAAATCAGTTTCGTCTTTTCTTGAAACAAGCCTGTTTATCTGTAATCCGAACGCAACATTATTATATATCGACAAAGGGAAAGGATTAGGTCTTTGAAAAACCATACCGACATTTCTTCTTATTCTGTCAACATCGGCATCAGGATCATAAATGTTTTTACCGTTTACTATAACGTCGCCTTCTATTCTCACGCCTTCTATCGTATCGTTAATTCTGTTTAACGTCCTTAACAACGTTGACTTACCGCATCCTGAAGGGCCGATAAGTGCTGTAATTTTATTTGCTTTTATTTTCATATTAACGTCTTTTATTGCATGAAAATTTGTATAAAAAAGATTAAGATTTTTTATTTCAATTATATCCATTATCCAAACCTTCCTGTAATATAGTCGCCGGTTCTTTTATCTCTTGGAGAAACAAAAAGTTTCGCCGTATTGTCTATTTCAACCAGTTCTCCCATAAGGAAGAATGCGGTTCTTGTGCCTACTCTTGACGCCTGTTTTACGTTGTTTGTCACTAAAACTATAGTATATTTCTCTTTTAATTTTAACATAGCTTCTTCTACTTTTGCGGTAGATATAGGATCCAACCCCGAGCAAGGTTCGTCAAATAAAATAACTTCCGGTTCTATTGCAAGAATCCTGGCAATACATAATCTCTGCTGCTGTCCTCCGGAAAGTTTTATTGCCGAAGAATTCAATCTGTCTTTTACTTCGTCCCATAAAGAAGAATCTCTTAAAGATTTTTCGACAACTTCATCCATATTTCTATTTGAAGCTATGCCGAGTCTTTTAGGAGCATACGATATATTGTCATAAATTGACATCGGAAGAGGTATCGGCATTGCAAAAAGCATTCCGACTCTTTTCCTTAAATTTTCAGGATTCATATCAAAAATATTTTCATCATCAAGGAAAATATTTCCTTTTCTGCTGAAATTGACATTCATATCATTCATTCTGTTCAACGTTCTCAAAAAAGACGTTTTTCCGCTGTTTGAAGGCCCTATTATTGATAAAATTTCATTTTTTACGACATTTATATTAAGAGAGCTTATAACCTCTTTCCCGCCGTAAAAACAACATAAATTATTTACTTTTATTTTATCTACCATTTTCTTATTTTCCTGAAATAAATTCTGGCTACAATTGCAATCAAGCTCATCGATAAAACAAGCATTAATAGAACTAAAGCCGTACCGAAAATTATGTTTTTAGGCATGTTTGGTATTTGTGTGGAAATAATATACAAATGATACGGAAGAGCCATTACCTGATCAAACATCGATTTAGGCAAATGAGGAACATAAAAAGCCGCCGCAGTAAATAAAATAGGAGCTGTTTCTCCAGATATTCTGGCTATGCTTAAAATCGCGCCTGTCATAATACCCGGCAGTGCGTTCGGAAGAACTATGTGCCTGATCGTCTGCCAACGGCTTACGCCTAATGACCAGCTTGCTTCCCTGAAAGCATAAGGAACGCTGTTCAAAGCTCCTCTAGCAGTCGTTATGATTACAGGAAGTTCCATGATGGAAAGAGTCAAAGCGCCTGCAATTATAGAAACGCCGCATCCAAGCAGCATAACAAAAATACCCAATCCGAATAACCCGTAAACTACTGAAGGTACGCCTGCAAGGTTTACAATAGCCAGTTTTATAATTCTTGTTAAGAGGTTGTCTTTTGCATATTCGTTTAAATAAATGGCAGCGCAAACGCCGACAGGCAAAGTAATCATGATTGCGCACAATACTATCGATAAAGTTCCGAGTATTGCAGGCAATATACCGCCTGCCCTCATGCCGTCTTTAGGCATTGTTGTTAAAAATTCCCATGAAATAGCCGAATATCCGTTTTTTACTATATTAAAAACTATGATTAATACCGGTATTATTACCAGTATTGTAGACAAAAACAATACGGCGTAAGCAATTTTCTGAGACAGTTTAGGATTCAGTTTAAAGTTCATTTATAAATTTTTCCCGTTAAAAATAACTGTTTGTATACAATCTGCAATTAGAATTACAAATCTTTTTATTTTCTTTTAAGCCTATAATGTGTTTCCTGTAATTTTGCATAGTGCCGCTGTTCCACATATCCGATATCGTTAATTTATTTTTATTTATATAATAATTTTCTCTTTTAAAACATGTGCATTCCGGAGCAAAAGTATAATCTTCTCCCAAAAGCAATTTATACCAAGGAAGCTTGCAAATAAGGATGTCTTTTTTTATATTTTCAGATTTTGCGATATTTGACGCTTTACTGGAATAATGTATTGTTAAACATATATTTTCTTTTGCGGCTTTAACAACCGCAAAATCCAGCATTCTTTCAATTTTAGATCTGGTTTCTCTGCCGAAAACATTACTGTAATCCGGCGTCGAAATACATTCGTTGAACGTTATTCCGTTAAAGTTGTGCGTTTTTGCAAAATCTACGATATTTAAAATTTCATTAAAATTCTCTTTTAAAATTACAAAATTGATATGCATCTGCATATCGGACTTATATTTTAATTTATATTTATTTAATAAATTAATATTTTCCATAAGTTTTTTAAAACTTGAGCCTCGCCTTATTTGTTCATATGTTTCCTTATTCGTTCCGTCGACAGATATAATGAGCTTGATATTCGGTATTTGTGAAAGCTGTTTTATTGTTTCTTTATTTATATTTTGTAAATTTGTAACAATGTTTTGAGAAATCTGTTTATAAACCGCAACATTTTGTAAAATTTTAACAAAATCTTCCCAAAGGAAAATTTCTCCTCCCTGCCATGTAATTGAATCTAAATAAGGGAATAGATCTGCTATTTCTTCCATATATTGTTCCGGAAGAGAATAATTATGTTTTTTTTCTTTTTGATTGCACATAATGCAGTTAAATTGACATTTATCAAACAAAACAACCTGAAGATTTCTCGGTTTGCTGTCCAATATGAATTTTTTTGCAGAGAGTTCGTATTCGTTTAAAAATTTATTTTTTAAATATACGTTATCTTCCGGAATAATATTTTGATATTGTTCATATATTTCTTTAGACATATCGTATTGTCCCAGATGGTTATATATTTGCATTTTTAACATAGCTTCCATATAATTATAAATTCGTTTCATCTTTTTTTATTTTTGTTTAAAAATAAATCAGCTATAAAATTTATTATAAAAGTTATTGAAAATAATACCAGCCCTATTCCGAATAATGCTTTATAATGAAGTCCGCCTTTTACGGTTTCTCCCATTTCTGCGGCTATTGTTGCCGTTAACGTTCTCACAGGTTCAAAAATACTTGAAGGTATGTGGGCGGCATTGCCTGTTATCATCATAACTGCCATTGTTTCTCCGATAACTCTGCCTATACCAAGCATAACCGCCGCAATGATTCCGGGCATAGCAGCTTTTAAAACAATTCGTCTTATTGTCTGCCATTTCGTTGCTCCCAGTGCATAAGCACCTTCTTTGTACTGCCAAGGAACCGAACGGATTGCATCTTCTGAAATTGATACAATCGTAGGCATAGCCATAAAAGCAAGCATTATTGATCCTGAAAAAGCCGTAAGTCCGGTAGGAACGTTGAATAGAGCTTTTACAAGAGGAACCAGCGTAACCATACCGACAAAACCAATAACAACGCTTGGTATTGCAGCCATAAGCTCAACAAGTGATTTTAAGACGTCTCTTATGCCTTTCGGAGCAATTTCCGATATATACAATGCCGTCATAATTCCTAACGGAACGGCTATAATCGTAGCGCCTAAAGTTACTAAAACTGAACCTACTATCAATGATAAAACGCCGTAAGCGGCAGGATCGGAAGTAGGATACCAATATTTACCTAGCAAGAACTCAAATATTCCGTATTCTTTAAAAAAAGAAATACCTTCCTTAAATAAGAAGCCGAATATCAATACGACAAAAACTATCGATAATATTCCGCATATAAAAATTATTTTTTCTATTACAGAATCTCTAAATTTTCTAAGCATTGTTATTGTAAAACTCCGTCCTGATCTAATTTTTCATAAATAAAATCTGATAATAATTTATGCCCGTATGAATTAGGGTGTATAATGTCTTCCCTAAAAACTGAAAAATCTTCAGATGCTTTAATAAAGTTTTCGTGCAAATCAACACATATGATATTATTATATTTCTTTAATATATTTTTAACGTTTTTCTGCATTTCTTTTTCTTCAGAATTATCAAAATACGGAACAATAAAAATATAACATTTGAATCCGTATTCTTTTTGCAATTTTGAAATAATATAAAAACCTATTTCGTCATTTGTTATGCTGTTATCAATATTAGCATATTTACGATAGATTTCAGCAACATTAGTGCTGTTTTCTTTATCTAATTTATTTAGAACAATTTTATAGATTTCTCTATATGCTTTTGAACGGCATAAAAACTTGTTTATTTTATTAGAACCCGACAATGCAGCGTAATATATTTCTTTGCTGCAATGTTCATCATTATCATTCAAACAGTACAAAAAAACAACCGTGTCAGGTTTATATTTTAAACCGTTTATTTTCAAATTATGGGCTGTTTGAATTATATTGTATCCGTCAACGCCCATATTGTAAACTCTGTATTTATACCGCGTATCTTTTTTATCAATTTTCTTTGACAATATTTTTGTATAAACTTTATCGCTGCCGACAGATCCTGCAAATGTGATTGAATCTCCCAACGCTATAATCAGTTTATTATTGGGATTTTTATTTAATTCAAAATCAGCATCTCTAAATCCCTGTCCGTTAGTTTTATACTGCGTAAGAAATTTATATCTTTTGAATACCGTATTTTTTTTCATTTCATAAACTAAAATTTTATCTGAAGAAACGGAAAAATTATCTTCGTCAGAAGTGTATAAATCTCTGTTTTTTAATATTATATTCTTTTCTATATTTTCAAAAAGAATGTCTATAAATAAAAAGATCAAACAACCTAAAAACAAACCTATGAAAAAGACCAAAAATAATTTTATACATTTAGTCATTAGACTTTTTTATAGGCACAAAATCAGTTTCTGCGACTATCTTCTGTCCTTCTTTTGACAAAGTGTATTCTATAAAAGCTTTTACTATTCCGACAGGTTCGCCGTTAGTATAAAGATATAAAGGCCTTGAAATCGGATATTTCCCCGACATGACATTTTCAATATTAGGATAAACGTATTCTTTTGAATTGCCTGATGATATCGACAGAGCTTTGATGTTATTGTTTATAAAACCCATACCGGCATATCCTAAAGCATTAGGATTCTGGTAAATTTCGTCAAATATTGCCTGCGATGAAGGCATCAAAAGAGCTTTCGGAGAAAATTCATCTTTATTTTTTTTATCATTCTGTCTTATTACATGCTCTTTGAAAAACATATGAGTTCCTGAATTGCTTTCTCTTGACAAAATAACTATTTCTCTGTCTTCCCCGCCGACTTCTTTCCAATTTGTAATTTTAGCCATAAAAATATCCCGTAATTGTTGAATAGTCAACTTATTTACGGGATTGTTTTTATTTACTAAAACCGCCAAACCGTCAAGTCCGACGATATACTCTTTGTAATGAATATCTTTTTCTTTTGCTAATGTTATTTCTCTTTCTTCTGCCTGCCTCGAAGCCATCGCTATATCACAGGTATGGTTTAAAAGAGCGGCAAATCCGGTTCCTGTTCCGCCGCCTGTTACTCCGATATTGCTTGTTTTGTTTAATTCAACAAATTTTTCGGCCCAAACCTGAACTAAATTTACAATAGTATCCGAACCTTTTATCTGCATTGCAATGTTTCCGTCCTGACTTTGAGGTCTTGAACAGGAAAATACAAAAGTTAAAAGCAGTCCAAAGATTGCTATGTAAAATTTATTTTTGATCATAAACTATTTGCACATACCGATTCTTTGAGCTCTTTGGAATAATTTTCCTTCGGATTTAATATCCGGAGCTATGATGAGTTCTGCAGTCTGCATTTCTTTTATAGACATTGCGCCTACAGTTCCCATACAAGTTCTCAAAGCTCCGACTAAATTTTGTGTTCCGTCATCAAGTCTTGCAGGTCCGTAAAGAATTTCTTCCAAAGATCCTGTTACTCCTACTCTGACTCTTGTTCCTCTAGGCAAATTGTGGTGAGGAGTCGCCATTCCCCAATGATATCCTCTTCCAGGAGCTTCTTCTGTTCTTGCAAAAGCTGAGCCGACCATAACGGCATCTGCGCCTGAAGCAAAAGCTTTGCAGATATCTCCTCCTGAATTCATACCGCCGTCTGTTATAATCGGAACATATTTTCCTGTCTTTTTAAAATAAAAATCTCTGGCTGCTGCACAATCAACTGTTGATGTTACCTGTGGAACGCCTATACCTAAAACGCCTCTTGAAGTGCAAGCTGCTCCTGGACCAACTCCCACTCCTACGGCAACACAGCCTGTTTCCATAAGTTCAAGCGCTGCCTGATAAGAAACGACATTTCCTATTATAACAGGAATTTTCATTGTTTTTTGACAAAAGTTTGCTAAATTTACGGGTGTATATTTTGTGGCTATATGTTTTGCAGTAACAACTGTTCCCTGAGCATAAAATAAATCTGCTCCGGCATCTTGTGCAATTCTTCCGAATTCTTCTGCATTCGCAGGTATACAGGAAACGGCGGCTTTAACACCGGCTGCTTTTATCTGTTTAACTCTTTCAGCAATAAGTTTTGTTTTAATAGGTTCTTTATAAACATCCTGAACCAAAGCAGTGGCTTCTTCAGGACTTGCCGAAGCTATTTTATCTAAAACAGCGGCAGGATTTTCATATCTTGTCTGTACTCCGTCAAGATTAAGAACCGCAAGACCGCCCAGTTTTCCCATTGCTATCGCAAAATTTACGTCAACAACACCGTCCATTGCGCTTGCCAAAAAAGGAATTTCAAAATTTATGTTGCCGATTTTTGTCGTAACATCGACTTCTTCCGGATTTGACGTGACGTTTCCCGGGACTATGGCCACTTCGTCAAAACCATAGGCTCTTCTTGCTTCTCTGTCTCTACCAATAAAAAAACCCATATTTCCCCCAATATTTAATTACTATATTACTCTGTATTTTATTATTTTTTATATACTTTTTCAAATATTTTATTATACTATGTCTTTTTACCGGCTTAAATCCGAAAAAATCCGAATCTTAAGTTTTTTGTAAAAAGCCGCAGATTGTTTTAAATTTTTGCTGTTGTAATCGCTTTTTGCGCCTGATATTTTCCTTTTTTATCTGCATAAGACGTCATGCAAATTTCATCGGCTCCCAAAAACAAAAGCTGTGCTATTCCTTCATTAGCATAAATTTTCACAGGCATAGAGCTTATATTTGATACGGCTAAAGTAGCAAAACCTTCCCATTCCGGTTCAAAAGGAGTGATATTTACTATTATGCCGCATCTTGCATAAGTAGATTTGCCGAAAGCTATAGTAATAACATCTCTTGGAATTTTAAAATATTCGACTGTCTTTGCAAGAGCAACGGTTTGAGGCTGCAAAATAATAAAATCGTCAACTTTTACAGAAGTAAATAAATTGTCGTCTATTTTTTTAGGATCTATAAAAGTTCCGTCGGATATTTTGTTCATTATTTTAAATTCGCCGGTTATTCTCATATCGTAACCGTAAGAAGACGTTCCGTAGGAAATACTGCCCTGACGTATCTGCTCTTCTTCAAAAGGCTCTATCATTTTATGCTCAAGAGCCATTCTTTTAATCCATTTATCCGATTTAACCATTATTCCCCCAAATTTAGAAACATTTAGAATAACCGCATGATCTGCAAACAACGCATCCTTCGGCAAATTCAAGCATTTCTCCGCATTCAGGACACTGAGGGCAAGAACCTATCGAATTTCCTGACGCTTTTGATTTATACACTTTAGGCTCTGAAGTTTTTTTATCTTCGGATGCGGCTTCTTCTTCAGAAAACAGTCCCGGATTTTCTTTCTCCGACGAATATGATTCCAAAGCTTTTGCTATTGCGTCTGGACAGGAGAGAATTGCTCCGCCTTCAGTCAAAGTAGGAGACGGACATCTGATTCCTTTTAATTGTTCTATAATTTTTTTCTGTTCGACTCTTGATCTCAAAGCAAGAGAAATAAGTCTGCTTATTGCTTCTGACTGCGTTGCTGTACATCCGCCAGATTTTCCCAATTGTGTAAATACCTCAAAGGCTCCTTCGGAATCTTCATTAACAGTAACATACATCTTTCCGCAGCCGGTATGCATCAACAGGGTGCTGCCGGTAACTTTTTTAGGTCTCTGTCTAGGTTTTTTTTCGACAGACGGAATTTCCTGGCAGTTTGTTTTTGAATTGCTGTTTGCAAGGTTAAGAACCTGTTCATCTCTGCTTCCGTCTCTGTAAACGGTAACGCCTTTACATCCGAGTTTATAAGACAGCATATATGCTTTGCTTACATCCTCTTTTGTCGCGTCATGCCCGAAATTAACTGTTTTTGAAACGGCGTTATCCGTATATTTTTGGAATGCGCCCTGCATTCTTATATGGTCTTCAGGAGAAATATCATGTGCGGTTACAAAAACTCTTCTGATTTTTTCAGGAATTTCTTTCATATGTTTGATTGTACCTTGTTCGGCTATTTTATCCATTAATTCCTGTGAATAGAAACCTAAATCTTTGGCTATTTTTTCGAAATAAGGATTTATAACGAACATTTCCTGTTTATCAAGACAATTTGCTCTTTTGTAAACAAGTGCAAAAATAGGCTCAATTCCGCCTGAAGCATCTGAAATTATTCCGATTGTTCCTGTAGGAGCGATAGTAGTTGTCGTCGCGTTTCTTATAGGGTTTCCTTTCTTATACATGCTGTTTTTAAAATTAGGAAATGCTCCTCTGTGAAGAGCTATTTCTTCAGATGCCTGATGTGATTTTGTTTCAATAAAAGACATAACCTTTTCGGCAAGAATAATGGCTTCCGGAGAATTATACGGAATTCCCATCTGTACAAGCATGTCAGCCCAGCCCATTATTCCGAGACCTATTTTCCTGTTAGATCTTGTGATTTCGCCTATTTTTGTTATAGGATAATTATTCATATCTATAACGTTATCAAGAAAATGAACGCCTAATTTGACTATTTTTTCAAGCTTATTCCAATCAACTTCTTCATCTTTAACAAAATGAGCTAAATTAATTGAGCCTAAATTGCACGATTCATAAGGAAGAAGAGGCTGTTCCCCGCAAGGATTTGTAGATTCTATTTCACCTAACTCTATTGTAGGGTTTGCGTCATTCATTCTGTCAATAAATACGATACCCGGCTCTCCGTTTTTCCATGCCTGGTCTACAATCTTATTAAAGACCTCTCTGGCGTTCAGTTTTCCGACAATTTCTTTGTTTCTTGGATTATATAAATTATAGTCCTCGTTATCTTCAACGGCAGACATAAACTCTTTAGTTATTGCAACCGAAATATTGAAGTTATTTAGACTTTCGCCTTTATCTTTGCAAGTAATAAATTTCATTATGTCCGGATGATCTATTCTGAGCATCCCCATATTTGCGCCTCTTCTTGTTCCGCCCTGCTTTATAGCTTCAGTAGCGGCATTAAATACCTGCATAAAAGAAACTGGACCGGAAGAAACTCCGTTGGTAGATTTTACAGAATCGTTTGAAGGTCTTAATCTTGAGAACGAAAAGCCTGTTCCTCCTCCCGATTTGTGTATAAGAGCAGTATGTTTTAACGTTTCAAAAATTGATTCCATCGAATCTTCAACAGGCAGCACGAAACAAGCTGAAAGCTGCTGAAGGGGTCTGCCGGCGTTCATCAATGTCGGAGAATTAGGCAAAAAATCAAGCTTTGCCATCATGGTGTAAAATTCTTCCGTTATAGTATCTAAATTAGCGTCTTTATCGTATATTTTATCTGCTTGAGCGATATTTTCTGCGACTCTCCAAAAAAGTTCGTTTTCGTCTTCAATAGGATTGCCTTCAGAATCTTTTTTAAAGTATCTTTTTGCCAAGACAGTTTTAGCGTTTTGTGATAACTCCGGTTTAATCTTTTCGAAAAGTTGTTCCTTTAATGTTGGCATTTTACTTTTTCCTCCCAATAAATCTATTTTTTGTTTTTAATTTTTTTGTCATGTTCTTTTTTTAATTTTTTCAATTCCTGCATAAATGCATCTATATCGGCAAACTTATTATAAACCGAAGCAAATCTGATATATGCCACAGCGTCTATATCAAGTAATTTTTGAAGTATTTTTTCGCCTATTACGGACGAAGGGACTTCCATTATATAATCGCTTAATTCGCTTTCGACTTCGCTTACTATCTTATCTATTGTTTCTGAAGATACCGGTCTCTTTTCGCAGGCTCTTGCAATACCTTCCCAAAGCTTTTTTCTATCGAAGTTTTCTCTTCTGCTGTCAGATTTTATAACCATAAGAGAAACTTCCTCAGGTCTTTCATAAGTCGTATATCTTTTATTGCACTGATTACACTGGCGTCTTCTTCTGATAGCAGAAGTATGTTCTATAGGTCTTGAATCTAAAACCTGACCTTCAAAACTCCCGCAAAAAGGACATTTCATAGATAAACCTCTGTGTAAAAGATATTGAAAACAATAAAAAAGTGTTATTTTAAATAAAATGCAAGAAACTACTACATATTGTGTTTGCAAGAATACTACAACATATATATTGGATTGTCAAGAAAAATTTTCTTGACTTATTTAAACAAATTTTGTACGGGAAATTCGTAAAAAAAGACGTCCGGATTAAAAAACCGGACGTCTTTTTTATTTTTAACTTTTACGCCGCTGAGAGAATTGCTTTCATATTTGCAATACTGTCTATATTTTTTGTAGCGAGCTTGAGGTTTTCCTGTCTTGCGTATACAAGAAGCATCAGCAAAAGCGCATCCAAAACAGCTGTTCTTTCTTCAACAGTAAGAGAAGAATTTTCGTTTAATGAAGATAAAATATTTATTACGGTGTCATATTTATCTTTATAACTGCTGTTAAGAATTGAGTAAATTTCCGTAATTTTTTGTTTATTTCCGTCTTTGAAGATATCGGGATGCAAAACGTCTTCAACATTAATTTTTTCGTTGAATTTAAAACTTGCGTCTTTGTTTCCGGACAATCTGTAATCAACAAGCGATTTCATCAGTAAATTCATGTATTCGCCGTTATTGAATACGATATCTTTTACCTGTAATCCGTTAAGCTCTATTGCTTCAAGCACGCCTCTTACGGTTCCTTCCAATTCATTTGCTGACATATTTTGTTTGAAGCTTGAAGAAAGCAAAGCGTTTACTTTTTCAACGTTGATATCTTTTTTTGCATACATTTCGTACAGCTCGGCTGTTTGAGTTTCGCTTATTTGGATATCCCTGTTTGCGACAAAAGCTCTTCCGTTGTTTATTCCTTTTATCGTCTGACCTTCAGGAGTTGTTTCAAATATTGATGTTATTAATTTGCCGATAGTCATTTCTTTAAACGAGAAATCGCCGTTGCTTTGCATTGCGTTTAAAATGCTTGAGTCAAAAGAAATCATCAAAACCTTATTGTTTTCAAAAATATTTGCCAGTTTGCTTTGGTTTATTATGCCGTTTTCTCCGGTTGTTATGTCAATGATAATGTCTTCAGATTTTAAAGATGAAATATTTTGCTTATTAAAATCTGCATTATAATCAACGACTAACTTGATATTATTTTCAGAGAATTCTTTTGAATACTCGGAAGCAGGTATTTCAGAAGGCATTTTAACCGCAAGGAAAGAACCGACATTTTGTTCATTTACAAAATTAGCCAAATTTGTCAGTAAAGATATTATTTGGAACGATGTCGCCAATTCGCCGTTTTTAGACAAATCTATTTTTATTCCGTCAATTCCTCCATCCTGCCTAAACGGTTCTAGTTTATTATTTACTTGTTTTGCCCATTTTATTACTCCGTCCAAACCTTCCTGTTCTATATTAATCGTGTAATTGAACATTACTTTTAAGCCTTTCATATGTGCTGCCTGCAATATCTGCTGAATTTTTTGGCTCTTGTCTTTTAATACATTATCGTCAACTGACAAAATTATTGTTGTTATTCCCTGTTCTTCGGCTTTGGCAATATCTTCCTGCCCGTATGAATCTATCTGGGTTGCAGTTATATTGGATGCTACAACAGAAGGTTTAATGAACATGTTGCTTGTTTGTTTTAACTTTTGTTTCAAAGCGTCTGCCAATAATGTTATTGCAGGTTTATCAACACCTATGGATGTGAACATTTGTTTTGACAATTCTTCAACATCCGCAATTGAAACGTTTTCAATTTGAGAAGTCAAATCGAGTATTTTTACGGAAAAATCAGTATTTGAATTCAAGTATCGCAAAACGGCAATCAAAGCTTCCTGATCGCTTATGTCTTGTCCCTGTATTTTTTCATAACCGAAAACTGTTAACCTGTCGTTAACTTTTCCTGTTAATCCGAAAGCCAGTTTTTTGCTGTCTGTAGTTAATCTTGACGTTGTTTCCTTAACAAGATTTGTATCTCCCAATAAAACTAAGTTTACTTTTACTCCGCTGTTTGAAAGAATTTCGGCTCTTTTTATTCTTGCAATATCATCCGCTTTTGACACGATTGTATATTCTATATTGTCTTTAAAAACTATAGAAAGTATCATCCTTTGCAGACTTTCAACAGAATTCGTTACGGCTTTCTTAAACAACGGCGGGACGTCTTTAAATGTTTTTTCTGATGATTTTATAATTTTTTTATCTTCCTTATACTTCAATTGAGAATCTGCAATATTTAGCCTTAAATCATTATTATTAACGTTATAAATAATATGATTCTTTATATTTTCAACAAGAGCGGCAAATACAGATATCGCCAAAGGAGCGCCGATTCCTGTAATCAAAAACAGCATAGGATTTAAAATTCCTGTTAACGCCGACGCAGTAAAAGCGATTGCTGAAATCGGAGATAAAATAATTGCCGACTTTTTTAATTTATCCAGAAAAGCGTGCAGAGTTTGTGCTTTTATAGCATCGGTAACTTTTACTAAATAGCGGTATTGCTGTCCGAGTCCATGCCCCACATGTCTGAACGGATAATGCAACAGTACAAAGAATTCCGAAGTAAGACATATCATCAAAGGAGCTTCAATTACAGCCGCTATGGCAGCTTCCATTGTCCATTTTTTTGTTATATAGCGAGGAGTGTTATATTTATAATCTCTATAAAACAACATTAACGCCAGAGGTTTGGCTATTATTTTCAGCAGTCCTCTTACAAAAGGAAGATTCAATTTCATCGACTGGTTCAATACGGCGTCAATTAAATTTTGAGTGGAACTGTCTGTTTCAAACTGTTCCCCGTTCAAAGCATTGAAAAGCCCCTTTGCATTGACTTTTCCTAATTCTACTCCCATTTGGTCAAAAGTATTTATATCCCATACTATTCCGAGAGCAGCTACCATATTTTCATACAGAGAGATTAACGCGCCTAAACTTCTAGGAGTCAGTTTATCAAACATTACTATGGTTGAAGGTCTGTTTCCGTCAAAAATCTGGTCTTTTGCTTTTCTTTTTGCCGCAGCTTCGTCATTTCCCTCAGCTATTAATTTTTTTACTGTTTCCTCATAAGTTCTTCCGAAAGCCATAGCATTAGCCTGCGCAAGCATATTAGCCAGCAGTCTTCTATGAGAAATCTGCATATCTTTATCGTCAATATCATTAGATAAAAATCCCACAAAGTCAACAGGTATTATATCTGTGCCCTGATGATGTTCCTGCAGATAAGAATGCTGGGCGTCAGTACCCGCCGTTCCGTATATCTCCGAACCCGTAGAATAATTTATTCTGTCCCCTTTACTGTCAACAGATTTACCGAGACTTTCCATGTAAACCTGCTGTATATGAGCGGTAAACATTTTTAAATACTTATTATAAGGCAGTATCGCATATGATGATCTTTCAAGAAAATTCCTTTCCAAAATATTAAGCATAGCCATTATGACAGGAATATTATTTTCATAAGATTCATTTCTGAAGTTGTTGTCTATTTGGTGTGCGCCGTCGAGAAATTCCATAAAGTTGTCATACCCTACAGAACACATAAGAGGCAGACCGACCGCAGACCATACGGAATACCTTCCGCCGACCCAGTCCCAGAACTCAAACATATTGTCCGTATCTATCCCGAAATCTGCAACTTTTGTTTGATTTGTCGATACGGCGACAAAATGCTTTGATATTACATCAGGATTGCTTCCGAGTTTGGAAGTGATCCATTTTTTTGCCAAATTTGCATTTGACAGCGTTTCTTCAGTAGTAAACGTTTTCGACTCTATAATGAACAATGTCGTTTCTGGATTTAGAGCACTTAAAGTTGAATTTATATCGTTAGGATCAACGTTTGAAACAAAATGAACATTAGGCCCTTTTTTATATATAGAAAGAGCGTCAGTAGCCATTCTTGGCCCTAAATCTGAACCTCCGATGCCTATGCTTACCACATCTGTTATGTTTTTTCCTGTAACGCCTTTCCATTCTCCTGAAATTAACTTATCGGAAAATGATTTCATTTTCTGTAAAACCGCGTTTATATCATCCATAACATTTTTATCTGTTCCTTCAACAAAAACAGGAGAATCAGACGTATTTCTCAAAGCCGTGTGCAAAACAGCTCTTCCTTCCGTCCAGTTTATTTTTTTGCCGCTAAACATATCTTCTATCTTATTTTTAACATTTCTTGCTTTAAATAAATTTATAAATAAAGAAAGAAGTTTTTCATCCATATTTGTTCTCGAAAAATCAAAAATTAACGATTCTCCGTTTCCTATATCAATTTTCCTTGAGAACTTATTTCCCCTTTTATCTGATGAGTCTTTCTGTGCGTCTTGAGAAAACAACTGCTTTATAGACTGCAATTTAGATTTTATATATTTATCTATTGCATTATATGCAGGGAGAGCAGTAAAAGAACCTATAGCATTAGGAGAAATTTGTTTAAAAGCGCCTTTAACGATATTTTCGCCTATTGCCGATAAAGCATTCGTCAAACTTTCATCCGTCGTTTCCGCATATACTCTTACCAGCGGCTCGGTTCCGGATGCTCTGAACGTTAATAAATTCTTTATCGTATCTCCTTCTTTATATCTGTTGTCTCCTATTAATATCTGTATTCCTTCATTCGGCAGTATCTTGATTCCTATCACTTTTAATTTTTCAGGCATGCCCAAATTCTTTAACAATTCGCTTAATTCTTCTTCATTCGTCTTCTGTATCCAGTCCATCAGCGCTTTTTGTCTTGATGCCGCTATTTCTTTTACTTTTTCTTCCGTCCCGGCATTTTCCTGCCACTGGCTGTCTTTTCCGGCCAGCTCTACTTTCGCCATGCTGTCCACTATATATTTTCTCTTATCTGACGGCGACATCTTCGACGTTATATCCAATGTCTCATCATTGTCTTCTTCGCTTCCAGTTTCTTTTATCTCTATTATGTCTCCGGCGACTTTCTCTATCTCAGCCTCAACTTCCTTCGGAAATTTTACTGCCGTTTCTTTAAACATTGACGCATATTTCGTTCTCTTCCTTGCATCTCTCAATAATTCTCTAAATGATTTATCCTGCTGCGCCGCTATCAGCACCGGCATCATTGTCGCCAATCCGCCGTCTTTGTCATATAATCCTACTGACAATCCTCCGGAACTCTCTACTCCCATCAAATACCTTTCTCCGCTGCTTTCTATCTTCTTCTGCGCATCGGCTATATTCTTCCATCCTACGGATACCGTATCTATTCTTATCGGATTACCGTTCTTTTTTATGTATTCCGCTTTTGCCTGCTCGTCTTGTCCGAACGCAACTTCCAAAAATTCTTTCGAATAGTATTCCGCCAATAAATTCAATTCAAACGTCGTTACCAAACTCTTTACTATTACCGCTCTGTTTTTATTTATTTCTTCCGCGCTCAACTCGCCTTTTGCTTTCTTGGCTTTCATCTCCGATATTAAGTTCGATAACAATTGGTCCGCAGCTATCAATCCTACTTCATTCGGACTTATGAAACTTCCGTCTGAATCATATATGCAGAATCTGTCTCCGTCAGGATCTGTCGCTATTCCAAATACCGTTTTCCCTTTAAATTTACTCTTGCCGGCAAGAACTTTTCCTTTTAACTCTTTTGTGTTCGATTCGTTTGGTTCAGGCGGATACTTGTCAAATGCTACGTCTCTTGTCTCATTGAATATCTCTACGTTTGTAAATCCGTAATATCCCAGCAATTCTTTTAAGACCGGCATTAATGCCGTATGTTTCCCGTCTACTATTATTCCTATATTCTTTGCTTTGTCCGCCGCAAAACTCTCTCTCTTTATACCTATCAGCGAATCCAGCTTCTTTATTAAATATTCAAAATGCTTTATGTCTAAATCGCTCAATGTTACCGTATTTTCTTTCTTGGCTATCTTCACTGCTTCTTTGCTTCCTGCTTTTATCTGCTTTTGTATGTTCTGAATCTCTTCCGTTATCTGTTTCGTAAATGCCGGTAATGCCGGCGCTCCGTCTCCCATATTTGGCTTTACTCCGTTATACTCTTTCGGATTATGGCTTGCCGTTATATTTAACGATGCCGCAAATTTTCCCGGCATTGCTTCTTTTAAATAACATGATATGCTTGGCGTTGCCACTACTCCTTGCTTATCTGATGTCGTATATACTTTTATCCCGTTTGCCGTAAATACTCTTTCCATTACCAAAGAGTACCATTTCCCTAAAAATCTCGTATCATTCCCGAAAAATACCGCTTTCGGCAAGCTGCTGTCGCTGTTTATTATGTTCGACATCGACTGCGCTATCAACGCTACTCCGTCAAAATCAAAAACCTCGCCTATTATTCCTCTGAATCCGGCTGTACCGAATGATACTGATTTACCCGATATCGTTTCCGTTATGTTGCCTCTTAAGTATACTTCCAGCTGCTGCAGCAACTCACCTATCTTTCCTTCCACTATCTTTTGTTTCTCTTGCGCATTCAACGATTTCTCTTCGCTGCTTAAAAATGCGTCTTCCTCTATCATCCTCTTGATATCCGCTTTTGTCTGGCTTACCAATTCAGGATATTCTTTGCCCAACAGCTCGTCTATTGAATCCATTATCTTTATCGTATTGATTTCTTGTGCCGATCTTTCTTCAATTGTCTGAGCTACATTTTTATACATTTCCTGTATAATTTCATTGTAATCGTTATTACCGACAGACCACTGCTTTGCTATTTCTTCAAAAAGCTTTCCGCTTTCAAAGATAATTCCGTCATCTATCATTCTTATTATGCTGTAACGCATATTTTCGGCAGCATACTTTAATTGTTCTAAATTTTTATCTTTATTATTATCTATATAAGAATCAATTTTTTCTTTAAATCCGTTTAATATTTCTGCTATTTTTTCTATAGACTGTCTGTCTTGTTCATTCTTATATTTATATCCCCAATTCATATTAAGCCGTGACATATATCTGCTTGCAACGACAATGTTTATCTTATTCCAGGCATCTTTTAGTAAAATATCGTCTGATTTTTCGATTTTTTGAGAGATTTCATAATTTTTATCAATCATTAATATATAAGACGGCAAATAATCATCGCTTAATTTTATGCCTTCCGTCTCATTTATTATTTGTTTTAATTTATTATATGCTTCCCTTGAGTTATCGGAGTTATAATGCAAATCGGACAAAACTGCGCTTATTTCGGAAATAGCTTTTTTATCCTGCATATTATTATAATTATAATGCCATTCTATATTTTTCTTTACGGCTGCAATGAAAGGAGCCAACGCAGATATTGAAGTGATTGTTATTGATGCCGCTAATGCAAGCCCTCCGGTTGCCGCTGTTAAAAATATTCCCAATATTCCGGCCAAAGATACTTTCCATGCAATACTTGCCGTTTTTGAAAACTGCTTAGATGTTACCGTATTCAATTCCAGCGCTGCATCACGCACTTCTTCAGGGTTTATATGGTCATTTATAAATTTTTCGACATTGATTGTTCTCGGCATTTCGGCTATCGATACAGCTAAATTTCTTGACAAATATTTTCTGTACTGCGAGTTTACTTTTTTATTTCTTTGTTCTAACAGTTTTACCCACCATTTATTTTGAATTTTATTCCATATTCCTTCTATCTCCATTTTAGGAGCAATCGAATCAAATCCGTCTGTTTCAAACAAACCTATCTGTTTATATGATTCTTTTTGTTTTTCGGCAATAAAATTTTTATCGGATAAAATATAGCTTACTATATCTGTTAAATTTTCTCTGTTAACGGCTGTATTATTGTACCATCCGCCTTCCAATTCGCCTCTGTTTTTTGCCGCAATTAAATTTAAAACCGCTTCTCTTACGGCAGACTCTTCATTAAAAGCATAAACTTTTTGATAATCAGATAAGTCGCTGCCGTCGTTTAATCCAGGAATTATAACTTTATATGAATTTGTTCCTTTTTTTTGTTTTAAAGAAAAATCTACAGGCTTATTTGTCCTGCTAGGACGCATGATAAGTTTGTGGTATTTTATGAGTTTGCCAAGGTCGGCTCCTTTATATGAATCTAGAATTTTAGTCGCTATTTCTCTGACATTCGATTCATTTTTTCCGTCAATAGATATATTCTCGTACTGCCCGTTAGATAAAAAACCGTTTTTCACGTCATAAAAGATTCTTAATATTGCGGCAAATACAGCCTGTCTTGGAGAATGCGCATATACGGTCTGATACTCCTGCAGTTCCGGATTATCGTTTATACCGGGAATAATAACCGTAAAAAGGTATTCTCCGTGTTTCATTTTCATACTTCTTTTTACATATTTTTCTGTTTTTTTAGCATAAAAAGTATCCTGTTCTTTAGAAAGTTCAACTTTAATGCTGGCATTTTCTCTCAAAAGATACATCTCAAGACGATTCCCGTTTGCTGCTTTAAATATCGCATTATTTAAAGCATTTGCTTCACTTACTGCTTCAGTAAAGTATTCTTGTCCGTTTATGGTAACTTTATATTTATTTTTCAAAGACAATAATGCAGGCGTTGCTTTTAAATTCTGCGCTTTATTATAGGCTAAATGCTCGTTTATATTTACAGGTAAGGCTTTTGCAAACAGAGGTATTCCGATACCGATAACTATGGAAGGTATTATCCCTAAAAAAAACGCAGGATTTATAAAGCCGAATAATACTGAAAAAGATGCTAACCCCAAAGATATAAAAGATAAACTTTTAAAAGATTCTGCAAAAGAAGCTCTTGTTTGCTGTATTATTAAGTTTGTTCCTTTCAATCTGTCGGTATAACCTATTTCAGATAAATATTTTAAGTCATTTTTCAGAACAGCAGCTTCAACGTTTTTTCTTAAAAGAGAATCTTTTTTACCGTAGTGCATAAGCACAAATTTTTCAGGAGAAAAAATAATCATCAAAGGAGCTTCTATGATTGCAGATATTTTTGATTCTAAAAGATTTGCAGAAAAACTGTCTCTTGTGAAGATTTTTGCTAAAATTTTTGAAATTTTAGAAGAAATATTAAAAGTCAGAGCTGCATCGTCAAAAAGTCTCTTGGTTACAACATTTCTGAAAGTGTCGACATCTTTCTCTTTTGAAAACAATATCCTCTTAAAAAAATCAGGAAAAGTATTTTCTATCTCGAAATTATTACCGTCAGCAAATGTATATGTTTCTTTTTGTTTCTGACTGCCGCTTACCATTGCCGTAAAATCATCGAGAGAAAATTCACGTATATCAAAATTTTCTATTTCATTGTCTTCAAGATGCTTATTGTACTCCTGAATAGTCATTTTTTGTCTTAAATCTTTTAGCTTCTGGCTTTCAGCTCTTATAATTTTTAATTCATCAGCAGATGCAAAATAGATTGAAAGATGCATACTGTCATTATCTAACAAAACATCATGTTTTTGTTCAAAATCAGAACCAGGGTATTTGTCATCCGTAACAAGATACTTAAATTTCCCCTGTAACTGCCATTCTTTAGGAAGTCCCAGTTCTTCTATCAGTTCTCTTCTGCGCGTGCTTTCATAAGTTTCACCGGATGATACATGTCCGCCGTAAGGCGTTATTTGACCCGGTTCAGATTTATGCATTGCTCTGCGAATTTCAACTATTTTACCTTCAGGAGTAACGACAAACATACATGAGACTCTGTGATAAAGTTCAAGATGGTGGGCTATATTTCTGTCAACAATTCCTATTACAGATTCTTTGTTGTTGGAATCTCTTTCTATAATATCAAATCTTTCGTTTCTCAATTTTAATTTGTTTTGTTCCATCGCCGTTATGGTTTCATCAATTTTTTCCTGGGTCAATCTTGTTGACGGATACTGAATGAGTCTTTCAAGTTCCTGGCGTACGGTTTCTATTTGTATTGATTTTTCCAATTTAGCGACAGATTGTTGTAATTCTTCTTTTATAGCGGTATTTTCAATTTTATTTATTAAATTCCTTAGTTCTGCCGTATTTACAGATATTGTTGTGCCGGTTCTTTTTTCTTCTCTTAGTTTTATAAAAGCAGCCTGTATACCGTCAAAAGCTTTAAACCCTGCCGCGACATCATTTGAAAACAGCGGTTCTTTTTCATCTTTTTGTTCTGAAATTTCAATATCTTTAACGGTTAGATTTTCTTCTTTCCCTGATTTTTTGATTTTTACGTCAAAAGAATTATCCTGCCTGTTTATATCCAAAACGGTAACATCGGAAGAAATATCTGACATCATTTCATTTAATATGCTCAAAGCAGCCTGTTTATTGTTATTAAATACTGACTTCAATACATCTGTGTTTAATACGGCGCCTTCTCCTATTTGAGAAATAATCATTTTCTGTAATGTCTGGTATAATACAGACTCTTGTTCTTTAAAGACATTTTCATATTTTTTTTCAGCAGTGAATGTTTCTTCGGTTATGTTTGGAGTTACAACTACATAGTTGATTCCTTCATCCGCAAGCAATTTATTAAAACCGTAAGTATGAAAACCTCCGGTAACAACTACTATTATTTGCTTGTTCTCGGCAAGTTCTTCCAAAACTTTTTGTTTATGGTTAATATTTGCTTTTATTCTAAAACCGTTTTCTGCTTCTTTCGGCATCTGTCCCGTTATATTTTGAATAAAATATTTATTTCTTTCAACGTTATCTTTATAAAAAGAATCAAAAAGTTCAAAATATTTAGTTATGTCAATTATTCCGTCGATGTCCACATATTTTGCCCACAAAAGCTTAAAATCGTTCAAATGTTTTATAAAGTATTCGTACTCTTCAGCCGTAAGTTTATTGTTTAGATATCCTGACATGTATTCTGTGTATTCTTTTAAGAAAAAGATTTCTTTTTCAGATTCTGTCATAGAGAATCTGTAATTCAGTTCTTCCAAAAGGCTCTTTTCCTGTTTTGCAAGTTCTATCGGATTTAAATCCTGGTTCAATATTATGTATTCAAAAAATATTTTTGCGTTATTGTATTCACCGTAAGACAACAAACCTTCTTTCTGAACGATCTTTGCAAGTTCATAATAGAATTCGCTTTCCTGCGTTTTTTTACCTATTTTATCAGTCAATTTTTTATACTGCGCATAAGTAAGCTTGGCTTTTAGTTCATTTAAAAGTTTTCCAATCTCTTCATTTATTTTTTCTCTTTTAAGTTCTTTCTGCTTTTCCAGTAATTTTATAAATTCTATAATGCTCCCGTATTTTCTTAAATCAATATTTGATCTTCTTGAAGCATCTATTAAATATTCAAAATATTTTTCAGCTCTTATTTCCCCGTTTTTATTTTTCTGTATTATTTTGTTCAGTTTCAAATTATTTTTTGAATAATATTTTTCTGCTGTTTTTTCAAGGATATTTTTTATATGAGGAATATAGCTTTCAATTTCAGTCTTCTTGTCATATATTTCTTTCAATCTTTTTAAATTTTCTATATATACCTGCTTGTTTTCTATTCCTTCAAGTAAATTTTCTTTGCCTTTTTCAGCTGCGAAATACTCACTTCCCGTCAGTCTTCCGCTTGATAATAAATTATTTAATATATTTTCCTTAATTTGTTCATTTTTTATTTTAGAAAGCCAGCCTGTTTCAACAGGACCTACAGCTCCTTCAACATATACTTTCTCCAAACCGTATTTCTTGTCCAATATGGAAAGAATTGTACTTATATTTCTTTGAGTTTGTTCATGGGAATGCAAATCCTGGATGTTTATAACTATCTTTCCTTTACCGCTGTACAAAGCATCAGTTATTTTACCGACGTTAAAAGGGATTAATTGATTATTTATGCTGTTTATATCATTTAAAGATAAAGGCAGAGATGTATTAGGCGAACCGATTCCGTATACAGCCTGACTTAATACGGATGTAAATAAAAAGCATAAAGCCGTTATTACGGTTACGCATTTTTTTGCAGGTAAAAAATCACTAATCTTTTTTATAATCCTTTGTAAATTGCGGTTACTCATTGTTTCCTCCAAATAAAAAATCCGTCTTGTTTACAACACAAGACGGACTTTATTCATATTATTATTTATATTATCTTCAATATTCCCTCTGGCAAGCATACCCGATGCCAACAGCATAAGCGCAAAAATAAAAATGAGCGGCACAAAACAATTACTGTTATTTTCAAATTTTATCGGATATCCTGAATAGTTTACGACTTCTTTATATAAAATATTTAACGGGTTAACCATTTTAAGACTATTTGAATCGCTTGTTATGATAAATACCGTATTTTTACCGTTTTTATTCTCTTTTTCTTTCTTATTTTGTTTATCCGGAACTCCGCATGACGAATCCGTATTAATCAAAATAAATTTACTTACAAGCTTAATCGGAATATCAGTAATAAATTTATAATAATCAGACATTGATGTCGCCTGGCATATATTGCCTATATCTGACTTCATTTCACTGCTTATGTCAATATTAATATTCAGAAAACTTACGGATAACAAAGAAAATGCTATCCAAACAGACAAAAAACATCTTAATGATAAAAATAAACCGGTTATTTTACCCATAGTATACTTATAGTTCATTATTCTTCTTTTTTCAACTGTTTTTTGTAAAAAAATTGTAAAAATTTTATATGTTAGTGCTCAACTTTATTTTTTCATCCAACAATAAATAAGTCTTCACAATTGCGATTGTAACGATAGGGATAGCGACAAAAATACCTATCAAAAATAATAATATACCGAATACTGCAATGATAAAATTAACTGCCATTATCAAAAAAATCTCAGTTCTTAAATCTTTAGTTAATTTAGCTGAATATAAAATTGTTTCTTTTACACTCAGATGCTTGTCTATTAACACGCATAAAAGAGGGAAAAAAACTATACTTATAATAAATCCTATCAAAGTAATGATTCCTGACAAAATAACGCTGTTTATATTTTCAAGAATAAAAGACAATACTCCTAAAACTACTACAAAAATTATAACTTTTGCATTAAATATTTCTTTAAATTTAAAAAACTCGGCAAAATTGATATCATTTCCTCTAAAAGCTTTAAGAATTGCGTTCATCATCATTAACATGACAAAAAACTGTAAAATTCCCCCTAACGGAATTAAAATTAAAATAAACATAATGAAAGATACAACAACATACTGCCACCAATTTTTTTTAAATATGCCCCATGATGAAGAATAAATGGAATTTAAATCTAAAAACATAAAACCTCCGTTAATTTTTTTTCATATTGATATATTGTTTTATTAATCCTGAAGTTGAACTGTCATGCTCGTTTTTAGAAGTTTCTTTCAATTCAGGCAAAATTACGTTAGCTAAAACTTTTCCAAGCTCAACGCCCCATTGGTCATAGCTGTTTACTCTCCATATAATACCCTGAACGAATATTTTATGTTCATACATAGCTATTAACGCTCCGAGTGTTTTAGGTGTCAACTCGTCAAGCAATATGCTGTTTGTAGGTTTGTTTCCGCTAAAAACTTTATGAGGAGCAAGCATTTTTATATCGGCAGGCGAATAGTTGTTTTTTTCAAGAGTTTCGACAACTTTCTCTTTCGATAATCCGAAAGCCAAAGCTTCAGGCTGGGCAAAGTAATTTGACATCAATTTATCATGATGATCTTCTATTCTTTCAGGAGGGTTGATGATTCCTATGAAATCAGACTGTATCATTTTTGTACCCTGATGTATCAGCTGATAAAAAGAGTGCTGTCCGTTAGTTCCGGCTTCACCCCAAAGAATCTGTCCTGTTTCATAATCAACTCTGCTGCCGTCCCTGTCTATTGTTTTACCGTTACTTTCCATATCTGATTGCTGCAAGAAAGCCGGAAATCTGTGAAGATATTGGCTATACGGAAGCACAGCATAAGTCTGCGCTTTGAAAAAATTGTTATACCATATTCCCAAAACTGCCATTATTACAGGTATATTTTTATCGGCAGGAGCGTTTCTAAAATGCTGATCCATCTCATATGCTCCGGATAATAATTCCTTAAATTTATCAAACCCGACTGAGCAGGCTATAGGAAGGCCTATTGCAGACCACAAAGAATATCTTCCGCCTACAAAATCCCAAAATTCAAACATATTGTTTGTGTCTATGCCGAATTCTGCAACTTTAGCCTTATTTGTAGATAAAGCGACAAAGTGATTTTTAACGGCATCTTCTCCCAATTTATCGACGAGCCATTTTCTTGCGGTCATTGCATTTGTAATTGTTTCCTGTGTAGTAAATGTTTTTGACGCTACTATAAATAAAGCTGTTTCAGGGTCTATTTTTTTCAAGGTTTCATATATGTCAGCTCCGTCTACGTTTGAGACAAAATGAACATCCGGACCGTCAGCATAGTATTTTAAAGCTTCGCAAACCATTCTCGGACCTAAATCAGAACCGCCGATACCTATGTTTACGACAGATTTTATTTTTTTACCAGTTTTCCCCAACCATTTGCCGCTTCTTAAATTATCGGTAAAAACTTTCATTTTATCGAGAACGGCATTGATCTCCGGCATAACATCTTTACCGTCGACAAATACCGGTTTCCCTGAGATATTTCTTAATGCGCTGTGCAATACTGCTCTTTTTTCTGTCCAGTTTATCTTTTCTCCGGAGAATATTGCCTCTCTCCATTTTTCTAACTGGCTGACATTAACCAAAGAGAGCAAAAGTTCAAGTGTTTCTTCATCTATAATATTTTTTGAATAATCAAACAATATGCCTAAATCATCAAGTCTTATGTTGTATTTAGAAAATCTGTCGCTTTCTTTAAACAAATCTCTAAGATGAGCCGTTTTCATTTTCTTTTCATAGTGCCTGCTTAGAGACTTCCATTCCTGCATTTCCGTGAGTTTTTGCGCTTCTGACATTTCCAAGCTCCTGTTATATTGTAAATTTATATCCTGCTTTAAAGCTTACCTTTTTATACGTTATGTTCTCTCCGTTATCTTTAGCCTCGTATCTTGATGCCGCCATCTCAAAAACATATTTTTCAAGCAATTCAATTCCTAAAGCCGCGGAAGCATAAAGACCTGAAGAAGAATCGACTGAATCATCTATCATAAAAGCAACGTTGTATCCTCCGTCCACTTTAAAGTAAGGTCTGTAAGAAGGAAAATTACCAAAAGGATATAGCAACACGCTTATATAAACCGGAACAAAATTAAAATTTTTGTCTGAAAAATATCCGCTTGTCTTATTAGAAACGGCTCTTTGAAGCAAATATTCAAAACCTGTTCCCAAAGAAATATAATCATTGACGGCATATCTGGCTTCCGCTCCTACTGCTCCGGAAGCTTGCACGTCATAATCGCTTCTGAATGTTCCCGGCAAATCAACAGAAACTTTAGGAACTATGTCGTAAGCATATATAGCGGACGAAAACAACAAAACAAAACCTGATATAAGAATTTTTTTCATTTCTAAATCCCCTTTTCTCATAAACTTTTATTATTTTATCAAAATTTTTAGTTTTACTCTACCTGTTTTAAAATTTTTCTTTAAAAAATGCTTTTACTGTATAAAAAGTAATAGTAAAAGCATTTGTAGCGCCGTAAAGTTTTACTTCATAATTTTTTGATTCTTCATTAGGAACAACTTCATAGAAAGTGAAATATTTATATTTATTTAAATCAACGCCAAGAGTACTGTCATAATTGGTTTTTGCGAAATAGTGGTATTTTTTCTGTACTGAAAAATAAAGAGTTTCCGCCTTTTTTATTTGCTCTATTATCTGTTCGCCTTCCAAATTTATCTTAGGTCTCATTGTAAACGCAATAATAATTGATGAAGCAATTACAATTATTAAAACTATTATTACTGCTTTAAGAAACTTGACCGTTACGGATTCTTCCTGTACTCTTTTCCTTCTGACAGATGAACTGCCTGTATTGATATTTTCTTTTTTATCCGAATTATATTTTGACAGAGTATCTTTTATGTTTTCTTCTATTGTTTTTTCTTGAGGGATTTTATCTTCTTTTTCTGTATTTAACGGCGATTCGGAATCATGTTCTTCAACTTTTTTTCTGCCGTATTTTTGAAAAACGCTGCCGGACTCTTTTGAAATTCCTGTTTCTTCCTTAGTTTCTACAGACGTATCGCTTGGCGTTTTTCTTCTGCCGTACTTTGCTTCAAGATTTTCATTCGTAGGCATAATATTCTCCCATTATTTATTACTATGAATATAATATTATTCTTTAATTCTCTTTATGTTTGCACCGAGCATGCTGAATTTCTTTTCCAATGACTCGTAACCTCTGTCAAGATGATAAATTCTTGAAATTTCAGTTTTGCCGCTGGCGCATAAGCCAGCTAAAACTAAAGCAGCCCCTGCTCTTAAATCAGAAACCATCACAGGCGCTCCTGATAAATTGTCAACTCCTGAAATATAAACGCTTTTCCCGTCAATTTTTATATCGGCGCCAAGTCTTTGTAGTTCGCAAACATGCAGAAAACGATTTTCAAAAACAGTTTCTTCAACTATTGAATTTCCCGTTACAAGACACATCAAAGCCATCCACTGAGCCTGAACGTCAGTAGGAAAGCCGGGATATATTTCAGTCTTTATATTTACAGGCTTTAATGGACCTGTCCATTTAACTTTTATTTCATTTTTGTTTGTTTTTATGTCCAAGCCTGATTCCTGCAATTTATCTATAACTGCTTTTAAATGTTCCGGCTGAACGTTTGTCAGAGTAACATTTCCCTTTGTCATTGCTGTCGCAATCATGTAAGTAGCTGTTTCTATTCTGTCGGCTATAACGCTGTGCGTAAAACCTGAAAGTTTTTTTACTCCGTCGATTGTAATGATCGCAGTCCCGGCGCCTTTTATTTTTGCCCCCATTTTGTTCAGTACGTCTGCAAGATCCTGTATTTCAGGCTCTTTGGCGGCATTAATAATTCTGGTGGTTCCCTTTGCCAAAACGCTTGCAAGCAAGACGTTTTCTGTTGCTCCGACACTTGCAAATCTAAATTCTATATCTGTACCTGTAAGCCCTTTTTCGGCAAATATCTTTATATAACCTTCTTTTAATTCAATACTTGCGCCCATTTTCTTAAAAGCTTCCAAATGAATATCTATCGGCCTTGCCCCGATAGCACATCCTCCCGGCAATGAAACGTCTACTTTGCCGAGCCTTGCCAACAGAGGCCCCATAACCAAAACGCTTGCTCTCATTTTTCTCACTAAATCATAAGGAGCAATATGGTTTAAAACGGACGACTCTGCCGCCGACACAATATCTTCTTTTTTATCTGTTTTTTTACCGATAAAATTCAAAAAATCTATTGTAGTTTTTATATCGGCAAGTTCCGGAACATTTTTTATTTTGCATTTATCATCAGTCAAAAGAGTTGCAAAAAGTATCGGTAATGCAGAATTTTTAGAACCTGACATACTGACGCTGCCATTCAATTTTTCTCCGCCGCAAACGACTATTTTATCCATTTTTTAGTACCAAAACCCTGTCTAAATTAGAGTAATCTTTAATTATTTTTATTTTTTTAAATTCGTATTTTTCAAATAATTCTACTATTTTTTGAGAGATATTGGAATTCAATTCCAATAAAATCATTCCGTCATCGTCTAAATAATTCTTAGCGTTTTCTGCTATTTTATTGTAAAAGAATAGTCCGTCACCGCCTGCAACTAAAGCCGTTTCAGGCTCAAAAAAAAGTTCTTTTTCCAAATTTATGAATTCTTCCTTTGTTATATAAGGCGGATTTGAAATGATTATATCAAATTTTTGATTTTTAATATTATCAAACATATCACCGGCTGCAAATTTTATCTTAGAAGCTACACCGTTTATTTCCGCATTAAGTGAAGAAACGGCAAGCGCTTTTTTGCTTATATCGACAGCCGTTATAAATATATTGTCATTTTCATGAGCCAAAGAAACAGCAATACAGCCTGACCCTGTGCACATATCGAGAATTTCTTTGCAGCCGTTCTTTTTTATCAGAGAAGACGCTGTTTCTACAAGAAGTTCCGTTTCCTGACGGGGAATCAAAACGTCTTTGTTTACTTTAAAATTTAATCCCATAAATTCGGATTTACCTGTTATATATGAAACAGGCTCTCTTTTGATTCTTCTTTGGATACATTTTTGATATATCCCGAGCTGTTCTTCGGTTACGGTATTATTTCTCATGGTAAAAAGAGCGCTTCTTTTGACGTTTAAAACAAAACAAAGCAAAACTTCGGCATCAAGTTTTGCTTCTTTTATATTATGCAGCGATAAAAATTCTTCAGATGTTTTCAGGAGTGTAAAAATATTAGATGCGTCAAGCATCAGATACTTGCCTTTGCTAATTTTTCTTCATTTTCGCAAAAAATAAGTTTTTCTATAAGTTCTTTTAAATCCCCGTCCATAACTTCAGTTATATTATAAACGCTGAAACCTATTCTGTGATCCGTAATTCTGTTTTGAGGAAAATTATAAGTTCTTATCTTTTCAGATCTGTCGCCTGTGCCAACCTGCTGTTTTCTCTCGTTAGACATTCTTGCTTCGTTTTCGAGGACTTTTTGTTCATACAATTTGGCCCTCAAAACTTTCATTGCTTTAGCTCTGTTCTTTATCTGGCTTCTTTCATCCTGACAAGAAACGACAAGCCCTGTAGGCAAATATGTAATTCTTATTGCGGAATCCGTTTTGTTAACATGTTGTCCGCCTGCTCCGCTGGCTCTGTAAGTATCAATTCTTAAATCTTCAGGTCTTATTTCTATATCAACGTCTTCAGCTTCAGGAAGTACGGCAACAGTTATTGCGGACGTATGAACTCTTCCGGAGGCTTCAGTCTCTGGGACTCTTTGAACTCTGTGAATTCCTCTTTCAAACTTAAAGTATTTCCAAACCTTTCCGCCTTCAACAGAAAAGACAACTTCTTTATATCCGCCAAGCCCGGTCGGATTGCTGTCTATAATTTCATAACGCCATCCGTTTCTTTCGGCAAACCTTGTATAAGCTCTGAATAAATCTCCTGCAAATAAAGCAGCTTCTTCTCCGCCTGTACCTGCTCTTATCTCAACAATAATATTTTTATCTTCATGAGGATCCTGCGGAATAAGCATCAACTTGATTTCTTTTTCAAACACTTCTTTTTTTGCAACAGCTTCGTCATATTCCAAAAAAGCCATTTCCCTCATTTCTTTATCGTCTGAATTTTTCAGTCCGTCCAAATCATCAATATCCTTAAGTAGTTTTAAATATTCGTTTGATTTTTCAACAATAGGAGTAAGATATGAATGTTCTTTTGACAATTTTCTGTATTCATCTTGATTTGAGACTATAGAACTGTCGCCTAATTTTTGTTCTATCTCGGAAAATTTATTTTTGATTTCTTCAAGTTTTGCTTTTAACATATTTTATCCGTAAAAAAAATATGACGGGAAATCTTTTAATTTCTAAAGATTACCCGTCATAATATGTTTTATTTATTTTTCTTTTTTAGCATCTTTCTTGGCAGGAACTTCTTTTTTTACTTTTTTAGGAGTAGAAGTCAAAAGCTTTGAAGTTACCTTTCTTGGTGAAGGGACTTTCTTCGCTTCTTTTTTCTTTGTTACTGTTTTTCCTTCTGTAGCAACAAATCTCTTCTGGAATTTTTCAACTCTTCCCGCTGTATCTATAAGCTTTTGTTTACCTGTAAAAAAAGGATGACAATTTGAACATATTTCAAGCTTAATTGCCGGCTTTGTCGAACGTGTTTTAAACGTATAGCCGCAAGCGCAAGTTACAGTTGATTCTACATATTTTGGATGAATACCTTCTTTCATTTCTTATATACTCCTCTTTTAAAATTAATATTTGTGTATTATGCCTTTTTATTATCGTTTAGTCAAGTGTTTGTTATTTGATTTAAACATACTAATTGAATATAATCAATATCTGAATCTATCTGTTCGGTTCCGCATTTTAAACCGGAGGTATTTTATGAATTTATGTTTACACAGCAAAAAACATTATTCGGCAGTAATGCTTTTAGAATTTGTATTTTTGTCAATTGTTTACTGGCATTTTTTTTCTCCGGATGCAGGTTCAATATCCGTATATGCGGTATCTGTATTTTTTTATATAACAGGATTCAATTTTTGGATACTTAAATATATAAAAAACGAACATTTTTTAATGGATTTTACGGAACATTTTATAATAAATAATTTTATCGCCATGCTTGCAATAATTACAATAAAATTGTTTGCCGACTCAGGTTTTTCAGCTGTAACGGCAGGTTTCTCCGCAATAATACTTATTATTTCGGCATATTACATGTATAGAATACGCCGGCAAAAAGAAATAATCAAAAATGCCGCAAAAATACCAGTTCATTTTAAACTGATTACTCTTGTAAGCATATTGATTATGTGTCTTGATTTTATTTTTTTTATTTACGGAAAATTAAGTTTGCAGTTATCTGTTTATCTTCCGATTTTTTTCATATTGATTTGCTGCATAATCATATTGTTCAGCAGAGAAATATCTTTTAAATCAATCATTTCTTTAATTCTCTTCTCAAATATTTTTTTTATTTCAAGTTTTATGATTGTTTTAAACCATCAAAACGGCAATTATTTTGTTTTTCTGCTTATAATCCATTTTATATTACTGTCTTCGTCGGCTTGTTTTTTTAAATTAAACAATAATTTTTCTGAAAGCAAAGATATCTGCTATTCGAACGAATTTATATCTCTTTTGTTTTTCAGCACAGCTCTTATTTTTATTTTCATAAACAATATTTTATCATTTGAGATACCGAAGCAATTTGTGACTTATATTTCAGTTTTCGTTATATTTTTTGTATGTTATCTCGTTTATTATAACTACAAAATTTTAGCAAATATAAAAAACAGCGAAATTAACGGGGATCATGTCTAAAAAAAACCAAATAATTAAAGTTAAAGCCGAAAAAATTGTTTTTCCTGGAAACGTCTTATGCAGATGCGATGACGGCATAGCATTATTTTGCGAAAATCTTTTACCCGGAGAAGAAGCCGAAGTGCTAGTAATAAAAGATAAAAAAACATTCAGGGAAGGCAGACTTCAGAATATCATTCTAAAATCTCCTGAACGAGGAGAACCGAAATGTCCGTCATTCAGTAAATGCGGAGGCTGCTCTTTCCAGCATACGGATTATAAAAGTCAGATAAAATATAAAACAACTTATCTTAAAGAACTACTGAATTTCATAAAAAATGAAATTCCCGATACGGAAGAAAGTCCTGTTGAATGGAATTACAGAAATAAAATGGAATTTAGTTTTTTTAATGAAAACGATATTCTAAATCTCGGATTGCATTGCAAAGGAAGCTTTTACAGATATTCTTCAATACCTCCTTGTCACATTGCCCATGAAGATATTTTAAAAGCTGCCGAAACGGTTAAAGCTTTTGCTTTAGGAAGCAATTTAAAAGCTTATCACAACAAATCACATGAAGGTTTTTACAGACATCTTGTCGTAAGAAAAGGCGTAAATACCGGAGATTTGCTTGTAAATATAGTTACCAATAAAGATGAAAGTATCGGAATTAAATTTTGGGACAAACTTGTTGAAAATCTTTCAGCCTTTTCCTCAAGCATTTACTGGACCATAAATTCAAAGCTCTCTGACGCCGTTAATTCAGAATCGACTGTTCTTTTGTACGGCAAAGAAAATATTACAGAAAATTTAAATGTCGGAAATAAAACTTTTCATTTTTCGGTCGCCCCGTTCTCTTTTTTTCAGACAAATACAAAAGGAACGGAAGTTTTGTACAACAAAATCCTTGAATTTTTAAAGCCTGAAAAAAACGATATCTTACTTGATATGTACTGCGGAACCGGCACTATCGGAATCTGCATGGCTCATCATGTAAAAAACGTCATTGCAGTTGAACAATCCGAAGATTCCATAAAAAGCGCAATAAACAACGCCAAATACAACAATATATCAAACGCCGAATTTTTTGCGTCGACGGCAGAAGACTGGGTCAAGAACAACACAACAAAATTTTCATCGGTCATTATAGATCCTCCCAGAATGGGTTTAACCCAATCGGTTATAGATCATCTTTTATATTTAAACCCTGAAAAAATCATTTATGTTTCATGCAATCCTTCAACATTGGCAAGAGATTTGAAAATTATTGAAACCTCAGGGAAATATTCTGTTAAAAAAGTTTCTTCCGTAGATATGTTCCCGCAGACTTATCATGTTGAAACGATAGTATTGTTAGAAGGAGCAAAAAATTGATTATCGACTTTAAAGATATTGAAGAAACAGTTTTTAAAAATTTTCGTGGCGGAGAAAAAGAAACATCCGTACGGATGTTTAATGACAATATTAACCGTATAATGCAAGGAAAACTTGAACCCGGAGCCTCAATAGGATTGCACACCCACGAAGAAAACAGCGAAATAATATATATTATTAAAGGCTGCGGAAAAATATTGTATGACAATCAATATGCAAATATTAAGGCAGGAATATGCCACTACTGTCCGAAAGGACATGCTCACAGCTTAATTAATGACAGTACTGATGATTTGATATTTTTTGCGGTTGTTCCTAAACAATAAAAAAACAGTTTATTAATTATTTTATTTTTTATAGAATATCAGCTTAATTTAATTGTAATTTTAAAAATAAAACAATAAGGAGAACGTCTCAAAATGGAAAGAGTATACAATTTTTCAGCAGGACCTGCAGTATTACCGGAAGAAGTATTAAAAGAAGCGGCAGATGAAATACTAAATTATAAAGGTTCCGGAATGTCGGTAATGGAAATGAGCCACCGTTCCAAAACATACCAGGCGATTATAGATGAAGCCGAAAAAGATTTGAGAGATTTGCTTAATATCCCTGCCAACTATAAAGTTCTTTTTGCTCAGGGAGGAGCTTCTCTCCAATTTGCAAGCATTCCTATGAACATGATGAGAAACGGAGTTGCGGATTATATTATTACAGGACAATGGGCAAAGAAAGCATATCAGGAAGCGCAAAAATACGGGAAAGCAAACAAAATAGCTTCTTCGGAAGATAAAATATTTTCATATATACCCGATTGCAGCGATTTGCCTGTAAGCGACAACGCAGATTATGTATATATATGCGAAAACAACACCATATACGGAACAAAATTTAAAACACTTCCTAACACAAAAGGAAAGCCGCTAGTATCGGATGTATCGTCATGCTTCTTATCAGAACCTGCTGACATAACGAAATACGGCGTAATGTACGGCGGAGTACAGAAGAATGTCGGCCCTTCAGGCGTACAGATTTTAATTATAAGAGAAGATTTGATAGGAGATGCTCCAGCTTTGGCATGCACGCCTACAATGATGAATTGGAGAATACAGATAGACAACGGTTCTTTATACAATACTCCCCCTACTTACGGTATTTATATATGCGGAAAAGTATTTAAATGGCTGAAAAAATTGGGCGGACTTTCCGCAATGAAAGAACTCAATGAAAAGAAAGCAGAAATTTTATATACATATCTTGATCAAAGCAAACTCTTCAGAGGAACTGTAGAAAAGAAAGACCGTTCGTTAATGAACATCCCTTTTGTTATAGGAAATGAAGAATTGGAAGCAAAATTTATAAAAGAAGCAACTCAGGAAGGGCTTGTAAGCCTTAAAGGACACAGAACTGTAGGCGGAATGAGAGCTTCTCTTTATAATGCAATGCCTGTTGAAGGCGTTAAGAAACTTGTTTCTTTCATGAAAGATTTTGAAAGCAAAAATTCTTTGTAAAAATGATTATAAGGCAAGAAACGGAAAAAGATTTTAAAGAAATATACAATCTTGTAAAAATTGCTTTTGAAACGGCAAAAGTATCAAACGGCAAAGAACAGAATTATGTCAGCGAATTAAGGGCAGGAAAAAATTATATACCTGAACTTGCATTAGTCGCAGAACAAGAAGACAGAATTATTGCGCATATCATGCTCACAAAATTTTACATACAAACAGATAAAGGCAATAAAAAAGAATCATTGCTTTTGGCTCCGCTTTGCGTTAAACTCGAATACAGAAACGAAAAAATAGGAGCCGCAATGATAAAAAAAAGTTTTGAAATTGCTGAAAATATGGGTTATGAGTCTGTGTTTTTAGTAGGAGATCCTAATTATTATTACAGATTCGGATTTAGACAAAGCACGGATTACAATATAAAAAATATTGATACTATTGAAGCAAAATATGTAATGGCATTTGAACTTGCTAAAGATGCGTTTAAAGATGTTTCAGGAACCGTTTCTTTTTTCAATTATTGACAAACAGATGTATTTTCTTATATTATAACGTCAATAAATTATTAATAGCATGATATGGGGTACACCACCGCGGGTGTAGTTCGTATCATGCTTTTTTTATTTTACGGAGGCGCTTATGAAAGTTAACGGCAAAATAATTTCTATAACAAAAAGTCAAACTCTTATTGATTTTTTAAAAGACAATAATTATGAAATAACAAAAGTAGCTGTTGAATTAAACGGCAATATAATCCCAAAATCAAAATTTAAAGATATAACAATTCAGAATTGTGACAGTTTAGAAATAGTGACCTTTGTAGGCGGAGGTTAAAAATGCAAATCACGCTAAACGGAAAATCAATTAATACAGCTTTTACATCAGTTTATGAATTAAAAAACAATTTATATCCTGATTATGAAACTATTATTATCATTAACGGCTTTCAGATAAATAAAGATTATAAATTATCTGAAAATGATTCAATAGTTATCATTCAAAAAGGAGCTGTGCCGTCAAAAGACGAATTTGAAAGTATGATATCGGCAAGACATACTCCGAAAGTTTATGAAAAATTAAAAAAAGCGAAAGTAGCCGTTGCCGGACTTGGCGGACTGGGCTCAAATATTGCGGTTATGCTTGCCCGCACCGGAATAGGTCATCTGTTATTGGTAGACTTTGATACTGTAGAACCAAGCAACCTCAACCGACAGCATTATTTCACAGGACATTTATCAATGCCTAAAACTGAGGCTTTAAAGAAACAGATATCTGAAATTAACCCGTTTATTAATGCAGAAACTAAAAATGTCTATGTGGATGAAAAAAATATTGAAAACTTATTCCGCGGATATGAAATAATATGCGAAGCTTTTGATAATCCTGAAAGTAAAGCCGTTTTAGTAAACACGGTATTAAGCAAAATGCCTTCCGTAAAAGTAGTCGCGGCAAGCGGAATGGCAGGATATTTCAGTTCAAACAGTATTAAAACCGAAAGGAAAATAAAAAATTTATATATCTGCGGAGATTTTACAAACGGGGCAAAACCCGGAACAGGACTAATGTCCCCCAGAGTTCAAATCTGCGCCGGACACCAGGCAAACATGATTGTAAGATTACTGCTTGGAATTGAGGATGTTTAAAAAAGGAGATTTTTAAATTATGGATGATAAATTAATAATTGCAGGACGCGAATTTAATTCAAGATTTATTTTAGGCTCGGGTAAATTTTCACTTAATCTTATAAATTCAGTTATAAAAAACGCAGATGTAGAAATGATAACTCTCGCTTTGAGAAGAGCTAATACAAACGGTGCAGGAAACATATTGGATTTTATTCCGAAAAACATTACTCTGTTGCCGAATACTTCAGGAGCCAGAACAGCCGCCGAAGCCGTAAGAATAGCCAGGCTTGCCAGAGAACTGGGCTGCGGAGATTTTATAAAACTTGAAGTGATAAATGATTCAAAATATCTTATGCCTGATAACTTTGAAACAATAAAAGCCACTGAAATATTGGCAAATGAAGGTTTTATAGTTATGCCTTATATGTATCCTGACCTGATTGCCGCAAGACAACTGGCAAATGCAGGAGCCGCAACAATTATGCCTCTGGGAGCCCCTATAGGCAGCAACAAAGGACTTTTAACATTTGAATTTATAAAAATTCTTGTTGATGAAATATCTCTTCCCGTAATTGTCGACGCAGGTATAGGAGCTCCTTCTCAGGCTTGTCAGGCAATGCAGTCCGGCGTCGCCGCCGTTATGGCAAACACGGCAATAGCAACCTCAGGGAATATAGCGTTAATGGCAAAATCTTTTAAATTGGCTGTTGAAGCAGGAAGACTGGCATATCTTTCCGGACTAGGAAGAGTTTTAGATTATAAAGCAGAAGCTTCCAGCCCTCTGACTGATTTTTTGGAGGATTAAACTCAAATGGAATATACGAAAATGGAACATATCGATTCTGAAATAATGGAGAAAGTTCTGGATTTAACAAACGCCTATGATTATAACTCTTATACAGGAAAAGACGTCTTAAACGTTTTAAATAAAGATTATTTAAACATCAGCGACTTTGCCGTATTGTTGTCCCCCCCGGCTTCTGAATTTTTAAATGAAATGGCTTTAAAGGCAAAATATGAAACGCGGAAACATTTTGGTTCATCTGTCTGCCTGTTTACTCCTTTATATATTTCAAATTATTGCGAAAACCATTGCACATACTGCGGTTTCAACTGCAGAAATAAAATAAAGAGAGCAAAATTAACTTTTGAAGAAATAGAACAGGAATACAAATCGATAGCAAAAACAGGATTGGAAGAAATATTAATTTTAACCGGAGAATCCAGAATAAAGTCTGACGTTGAATATATAGGCGAAGCAGTAAAGCTTGCCTCAAAATATTTTTCTACGATAGGAATAGAAATATATCCTCTAAATACGGAAGAGTATGAATACTTACATAAATCAGGAGCGGACTTTGTATCAGTCTATCAGGAAACATACAATACAAACAAGTATAAACAGGTTCATAAAAACGGGCCTAAGTCTGTTTTTAATTATAGATTTTATGCCCAGGAAAGAGCTTTAAAAGCAGGAATGAGAGGAGTTTCGTTCGGCGTTCTGCTCGGCCTTGATGATTTCAGAAAAGATGTTTTTGCTTCCGGTATTCACGCACATTTAACACAGCAGAAATATCCCCATGCGGAAATCAGCTTTTCTACGCCGAGGCTTCGTCCTTACGTTAATGAAAACAATGTTATCTCAGGCGTGCGCGAATCACAGTTGTTTCAAGTTATGCTTGCCTACAGGTTGTTTATGCCGTTTGCCGGACTTACAATTTCGACAAGAGAGAGAAGCGGCTTCAGAGACAACGTAATAGGAACCTGCGTAACAAAAATTTCAGCAGGAGTAAAAACAAGCGTCGGCGGACATAATGAAAAAGAAAAAGGCGACGCCCAGTTTGAAATTGCCGATCCGAGAAGCGTCGGCGAAATAGTTAAGTCAATAGAGAAGCGAGGCTTACAGCCTGTATTTACGGATTATATCCGTGTTATATAAAAACAAAAAGGTATTGTTATGATTATTGCAGTAACTAACCGTCTGTTATGTAAAAATAATTTTCTAAATCAACTTGAGCAAATATGCCAAGCTGAGCCTTATGCTATTATTTTAAGAGAAAAAGATTTGAATGACAATGAATATGAAATGTTGGCTTTAAACTGCAAAAAAATATCTGATAAACATAATGTATCTTTAATTATAAATTCAAAAATCAATATAGCAGAAAAACTAAATATTAAAAATATTCAATTATCATTTACGGATTTTATTCAAAACCATGACAAATTAAAAGATTTTAACATGATTGCCGTTTCTGTTCATTCAAAAGATGAAGCTATAAAAGCCTGCAGTTTGGGAGCATCATTTTTGATAGCAGGACATATTTTTGAAACTGACTGCAAAAAAGGAGTTGTTCCGAGAGGATTGATATTTTTAAAAGAAATAGTTAATACTGTAAAAATTCCCGTGTTTTCAATAGGCGGAATTACACTTTTAAATGTTCCGGAAGTCAAAAATACAGGAGCAAAAGGAATATGCATAATGTCACAACTTATGACATGTCCAAATCCAAATGATATAGTCTTAGAATATAAAAAACTATTCTTTACTTTTTGTCTCGAGTCCAAAAAGTAAACAAAAAGACACACCGCAGAGCATATGACTTTATATTTTTTACTGCCGGCTCTGAACTTATAAATTTCTTACTGCATAATGTAACGAAATTTACTTTGAACAACAGAGCCTAAAAATTTATCTGTTTTAAATTTTTACAATAAAAAATATAAAGTCATAAACATGCTCTAATGCGGTATTTTACGGCAGAAAAATGAAAACTTATCATCTCTTAAATTTCAGAAAGTGGTTTTAATCATCTCGTAAAAATTTTTTGCACAATTGCGTTATCACCTTTTACGATGATTTTGGCATATTGATAGTAGATTAGGTCTTACTTCTCTGTCGGGCATTTCGCTTATCCTAACTATTTATAACGGCAACTGCAAAAGCACTCTATTTCACCAAACTTTTAGTTTTTTGCTTTAAAAGTATAAAAGTAAACGGAGCGATTGGTAAATGAGCTTTGGAAATACAAAATTGAGTAGAAAAATTAAAGTCGCTATAAAATTTGTAAAAAATTACTGGACAAAATACCACATTCCCGAAAGAGTCCTCTTAAGCTTAACCTTCCCGTTTGAATCCACCGTCACCGCTTCTGAAACTGCGGATTTTTCTTTTCTTGTTATATTGGAATCATAAATCGTTCCCGTAATTTCAACATCATAAGAAACGGTATAATCAGAAATAGAAGAGTAGGAATCCATACTTACTTTCATATTTGAAATTTCGTATTTTATAGCGTCATAAACGGTAAACATATTTCTGAAATAGCCTTCAAGGTCATCAAGCGTTGTACCGTCGCCGGCATTCCAGTTATCAGATATCATAGATAAAAGCTTACTGTCGTTTCTTGACCTGTAAGCGTTTTTAAATTCGTTATAAAAGTCTTGTATTTTTTTGATATCTTCACCAGATATTTTTTGAACAAGAGTTTCTCTTAAGCCGTACAATTCTTTTGAAAAAGTATCATCTTGTAATTTTGCATCGGAATAATCTCTTACAAGAATTGTGTAATCGTTCTGAAATAAAGAAATGGCATCTTTTTTACTGTTTATTGAATTTAATTTAGATTTTACTCCTTCAAGTCTGTTTCTAAAAGGTTTTATTCTGTCTTCAAGCTGTTCTTTTTTATTTTCTTCATTAATTTGTTTCGTTATTAATTTTACTCTTTCTTCTATAATTGTTTTTATTTTTACTCTTAGCGCAATATATCTTTTGCCTAACTCAATATTCTGAAACTGCTCATCATTGCCGCTGTCAAAGAAAACATACGATTGCAAATGAACTTTCTCCATAAAAGTCGGCTCTCTGTCTTTTGGAAGAGTAGGAATCATAATAGTTGCCGGAAGCAGTTTTGAAAGTTCTTCCATTTTTTGTTTATATGAGCCGTTTTTAATATCTACAGATGAGATTATAGATTCTGCCTGCGAAATATCTTTTGCCCATACAACCTTATTCATTGCTCTTGAATAAAAATTGTTATCGGTTGCAAATTTATAATCGGCTCCTGTTAACATATTATCAATATAAACTGCCATATTTGGCATATTGCTTTGTATAAATTTATAAACTTTAAGTCTTTTAAGCGATGCCGTTGCTTCAACAATTTTAGGATGTTTTAAAAATTCCTGATGAGTTATATAGCGCGAAACGGAATCAGTTTTATTTGCAACAATATATCCGTCATTTTTCGGTTCAAATTCCGTTGCCTCGTGATAAAGATATCCTTTATCGGTATCCTTGGCGCAAAAAACCGTCTGGCTTTGCGTCCAGCCTCGCCACTGCAAAGACATCATTTCAAGAAAATCAACATCAGTCTGGCGGTTTGAGACATCGGTATCCATCTTTTTTTTGACATCATCAAGTATTTTCTGCTCTGATGATGGGTTATATGTTCCCCACGCCGATTTTAATTTTGAAATTGTTTGCTGAAAATTTGAAAGAGTTTTCGTTTCGTCGGTTAACATATCTATAACGTCATCTTCCGGTATTTTAATCTGATCCCAAGAGTCTTTCAATTTTTTAAGACTATCAATTTCATATTGTGGTAAAACATAATTTTTAACCGGATAAAGAGCAGATGAAAGTTGATTCCTTTTTGTATCTATAATTGACTGGACATGTCTTATTGTTTTACCCGAATCATTTATTTTGCCCATGCTGACATAAGTATTTTCGCTGATAAATTGTTTTGCTTTTGGAACTTTTGTAGGGACAACGGAAGAAATTGAATCAGGCGTAAACAAATATTCTTCATAACTTGCAAGCTCTCTTAGTCTGACTATTCTTATATGGCTTGAAATTTGAAAAAGAAAAGAATTAAGCTGTCCGCTTGCGCTGTATTTCTTAGATTGAAAGTAAGAAAGGATCCCGTCAATTTTTTCAACATCCCTTGAATGTAAATTTCCTTGAGCCGTAACAATATCGCCTATAATGCCATTTGCTTTTCTTGCGGCTCTCGAACATACCGTATAATAATAATCGGCTGAAATTTTTTCTGTATCGGCAGGCGGAATTTTTATTTCACTTACCATTTTACTGTTTTGAGCAACATAAGCGTCCGATATTGTTTTGTATTGCTGTTTCCAGTCGGAAGCATACTGCCAAGCTTTAGTATAATCATTGACCGTCAAAGCGGTTGTAACTGTATCATAAGGAGGTGCCGGCACAGCAGAAGATAATCCTTTTATATGTTCAATCGCGGGCGAATAAAAATCAAATATTTGTTTTTCAAGAGGAACGACATCGGGCTCTTTTGCATAAGGGTCGGAAACTGTAACGGAAGTAGCTGTTTTTTTATCAAGAGTGTCTACAAATTTTATTGCTCTTATATAAAGGTCTTCAAAAGCCGTATTGAATTTCATATCGTCTATTATCAAAGCTTTAACGGCAAAAACATTGCTCTCTTTTGAAACTTGAAAAGCCATGTCTCTCAAATCTTTTTCTGCAGCCTGAGCGAGTTTTTTTTCAAGTTCGGCAAGTTTTGTTGCAAAAGTCGCTTGTTCTTTTTCTATTTCTTTTTTTCTTTTAAAATAAGCTACAACATCGTCAAAACTTGCAAAAGCTTTTCCTACCTGTGCGTTAAACTTGTCAAATTCCGCTTTCTGCTGTAAAAGACGCGTCTGCCGCCAGTTGACAACAACCTGTTTATTTAAATCTGTCAGTAATGAATTTATCCAGCCTCTTGATTTATTTTTAAATGACTGAAGTTCGGCAAGCTCATCTTCTTTGGCAGCGTCGTCAACACCAAGCAGATAATACCAAAATTTCTGAGCTTTTGAGGCTTCAGGAAATTCTTCGCCTAAAACTTTTTTAACATAACTTTTGACAAGCTCTCTTGTTGAAGAATCAGTTATTAAATATTTATCGTAAAAATAAGTTGCGGAAGCTGAATTTATAGGAATAAGAGGAGGACTGTCCTGACCTGAACTTACTCCCATCAGACGTCTGTCATAATTGACAATGCCGTACAGTTGCTCTATATCTAAAGCGGCTTTTGTTTCAAGCACAAGCTTATGAGATTCGTATGTAAGTTTAACGGCTTCCCATGTAAGATTAACTACGGGATGATTTACAAGCCCGACCATTGTGTCAACGGTGCCTATAAGAGCATCGTCGTAATTGCCGGAACCGACGGCTGCGGAAACTTCAGCAACTTTATCAAGGACAAGTTTAATTTTAAGTATATCATCTTTAAGATTTGTAAAAGCTTCCGGATCTCCGTTTAATAATACCTCTTCTCCCTTACCAAGCAGATCCCATAATATATCATATGTCTCAAGTTTTTTAAGACCTTCAACAGCGCTTTTTTTCTCCAAAGAATAGGTGGCAAAGCCCATTCCGTAAGTTGCAACTTTACTGAAATCCGAAGATTTTGTAAGTATTGGTCCGGCATTAATATTTGATGCAAAAAAAACAATACTTAAAACTAAACAAAGCGCTTTTTTGCCCATTTAAGCCTCTGCTATTATTTTTTATATTTATAATCAATAATTACGCCCACGCCCACAAAACTTTTAAACAAAAGCAATACTTTCCCTCTTGCGCCGAAATCAATAGCCCAAACTTCTCCTAAAGTGACAGTTATCATACCGCCCGGATCAACTGCATACCCGCTTGCAGGAATAGGCGTTGACGCCAAAGCTGTTCCGGAAGGCAGTTGCTGAATTGGAGCCGTTCCCGGATTTAAATGAAGTCCTGATCCTACATTAAGAACCATATAACCGGCGCTGTCATATTCTTCATTTTCAAAATCATATGTTGAATGGAAAGAATCTAAATGCTGAAAATTCAATGTAATTGTTTTAATTTCTGCAGAGTCTCCGTCTTCATTAAAAGATTCATTAAAAGGAACAATTTTAATTGTTCCGTCATACCCAACGACAAGAGTATCTTCATTTGAATTTTGGTTTATTACCCCTGTTGCTATTTCAGATGCATCAGACAAACCGAACATCAAAGGATGTTTCATGCTGAAAAGTTTCAACTGTCCGTCTTCATTTTTTAAAACAAGTTCAGTCATACCTTTGTCGGTAAAAGTCTGTCCTGTTTTTGTAGAAATTACAGAACGGTTATACTGAAAAGAAACAAAAATTTTACCGTCTGAAACCTGCGAAATATTATTTATAAAGTGATCTATTTTAATATAATCAAACAAAATAAAATCTCTTCTTACCGCAGAATCAAGAATGTCTGAACCTGGAATAAATTTATCGCTTACAAGAGTCATAAATGCCGCAAGATTTTCTGTTTGATAAGCCCTGAACAGTTTATCAAGAGTTTCCCTTACGAGAGCCGATACATCCTGGCTTGAAAAAGTTATCTGTACATAAGTCTTTTCAATATTATTTGTTTTACCGGTAGTATCTATCGCTTTTAGATAAAAATCGTATGCTTTTGAAGTATCGGCATAAAATTTATATTCGAATGTTCCGTTATCATTAAGTTTTGCCTTATCCCATGTTTCCTTGTTGTCAAGAGAAACCATAACGGCACCGATTTTTGATTTTTTAACGGATGCTTTTCCATTTATCGCAATCTCATTGTTTTTCGGAAGCGAATCTTTAAAAAATACGGCTTTTCCGTTCATATCTTCATAGGAAATTTTATTGATATATATATAATTTAAAGAAACTTCATCCGAAGATTTTCCGAATATCCACCATTTTGCCTGAACCTTCCCGACAGAAGCAAAAAGCGCCAATGTGATAAACAAAATTAAAATCGTAAATTTTTTCATATTTTATCCCCTGTATTTCCTTATATTTTAAAATCCAACGGAAAACTTACACCCATTGAGAAACTTTTTTCTTTAAAGTTTCTCGTATCTGTCTGAAAAGCAAAATCGTTCATCATCGCTCTTGCAAAAAGCGTACAGTCTTTAATTCCGAAAAATACGTCCGGTCTGTAATAAATTCCGGCGTTTAAAAAAAGGCTGTCGGCATCATCTCCGGCAGCAGCTTTAAGTATATTCTGTCCGAATTTAAAATTTGAAGATAGTTTTGAATCCGGCAGATCAACTCCGAGTCCGATTGAATATTCAAAAATTTTATCAGTGGTATTATTTATGTTGTCGTCAATATAGTTGCTTGAAGCGTTAATAGAAGGTTTCAAAATTACTTTCTCAAAACTTTTTCTTGTGCTTACCGAAAGTCTGCCGGAATAATCTAAAGTTTCTCTTGTATTTTTATCAACATTATAAGAAGTAAAACCTGCTCCGGCATCAATATCAAGGCCTATAAATCTGTCTCTGTATCCCAAATCGGTAAAATAATCGGAACTGTTATTTACAGCCGAATTCTTCTGGTCTAACTTAATATTAAAATTCAAATTTGAATATTTTCTGTCAAAAATCCTTTTTATATTTACTCCGATTTCAGGCTTATAATTATTTGTACTCTTTGAAGTATCGTTCAAACTGTTTCTGTACCATGTAAATCTTGAATCAAAAGTTGTGTTAGAAGTATATTTATATCTCCATCTTGCAGATGATCTTTCTCTGTCTTTTATGGCTGAACCCAGCAAACTTTCAAATTCAGGATTTACTCTTTCATAGCCTAAAACAACTCTGCTTGGATCTTCGTCTCCGATTATTTCAAGCTTAAAAGCATTGCCGTTATAAGATGTTTTTGTTGCTGTTGAATTTGCTTCAAGTTCAGTTTGAGACATTGCCGCCTCTCCGGAAATTGATAATCCGGCTATAGGGCTGTATTCTCCATCAATACTATATAAAGTATTGTTATACAAAGGATCCGTATCTGTAATTCTTTGACTGTCATCGGATTTTAAAGCAGTTACCCCGAATTTAAGATTATCCGTTAATTCCTTTTTTATGTTTGCTCCATAAGCCGTACGGTTGATTGATTGAGCTTTACTGTCTTTAAACCAGCTTTCCCATCTTGGATATGCACTTCCGAAAACAGCTGATATCTCGGGAGTTCTTGTTGAACTATTTTTGTATTTGTATGAAACTCCTTTCAAAGCAGTATTTAAAGAATACTGTGAAAATGCTTCATATATATCGCCCATATTTAAAAAATTATTTTTATATTCAAGTCTTGTCTGCAGAGACGTAAGCGATACAAATATAGGATCAACTCTTTCGTCATTTGTTGCTCTTCCTGAAACATTGAACTGGTATTTTAAATCACTTTTAGTGCCTGTTACGTTAATGCCGAGATTTTCAAAATGTCTTACGCCTTCCGATAATGAAGAACTTGCTTTTCCAGGCCCTGTAATCTCATTATAGCTTACCTGACCGCCGAAATTGATTCTTACATCAGTATTTTTAATCTTTGATTTCTCTGCTGTCTCAGAATAGGAAGAAGTAACAACTGACGGCATTTCTAAATTAAACATTTCAACATCTGTAGTTTTTGTCTCTGAAGCTAAATTTTCCTGAGCAAAAATAAACGGACAAAATAAAAACATAAACAAACATGTAAAAATAAATTTGCGTTTTTGTTTCATAAAAATCCTCTTAAAAAAATTTAGGATTATTTTAAACCCTTTGCAGTATAGCATTTTTTATATTCTTTTGTCATTGCATATCTCTTTGTAATAATATTTTTTTTACTGTATAATCATCTCATCTTATGAAATCAAAAATTTATGTAAAAAGCTTTTATTTGCTTATAGTATGTATTTTCCTAACCTGTTCTTCTTTTGCTGATATAAAAAATTCTGAAATCGAAAGTCAGTCTGTTATTATTCCTATTGAATTGAACGGTAAAATGAAAGGCATGCCTATCGTTAATGTTACTGTTAACGGTCAAGTCATGCATTTGGCTCTTGATACGGGAGCCGATAACGTTTTTATTGCACTAACTCCTGAAGCTTTGGCAAAAACAGAAATTAAAACTTCAAAAGAAATTAAAAAAAATCTTGACGTTAACGGAAAATTATATAAATCGCATTCGGCGCAAGTATCAGAAATAAAAATAGGAAACTTATCGTTTAATAATATTACCGTTTTTGAAGAATTGAGAAAAACAGACGACGGTTCTGAAGGGATTATCGGTAATAAACTTTTTGATAAATTTAACATCCTTATTGACTATAAAGAATCCAGAATAATATTATACAGTAATATATCTTTGCCCTCATTCGTAGATTTGAATAAATGGTTAAAAATACCATTTAAACATGAAGATATCGGCATTATCATTGAAGCAATGTCTGAAAAACAAAATAAGATGATGCGTTTATGCCTCGACAGCGGAGCTGTTGCAGTAAACGAAGAAGGCAAGAGTTTTAATTTGCTAAAAGCAGATTATTTACCCACACAAAATAATGCCGATAAAGCAAAAACATATTCAGACGGATTAATAATAAACGGCATAAATATAGGCAATATGGATTTTTATTTACTTGATTTTACACAGCCTGCAGTAAACGGATTTCTTGGATACGGATTCTTATCCAAATACAAAATTTTTATTGATTTTTACGAACAATATATATATATAAATAAAAATTTCTAATTCATATAATATTTTTATAATTTTAATCAGAAAAGAGAAAGTTGCTTTGGCTGTTCATCATCTGCTTGTTTATGGAAAACCTTTTTTTTATTTTTTAAAGGATATTGAATTCTTAACTTGCTTGCCATTTGTTTAAAATGTTCTTTATACTCTTTGTTTACATAAGCAGTTTTGTAAAGAGGATATAATTTATTATATAAATGAGGCAGCTTATTTTTTATAAATTCAAAAAAGACAACTCTTGTTTGTCCCCTCAAATTAAGAAGATCCGTAATGATATAATTAACGCCGCATTCCTGCGCTTTGGCAAACAACTCCCTGATATTTTCATAATTATCCGTTAAATAAGGAATTACAGGCATACTGTGCAAACCGACTGAAGCGTTTGTTTTGCTGAATGCTTTTAAAACTTCAAATCTTTCCGACGAAGAAGCGGCATTCGGTTCAATCAGTTCCCGGACTTTTTCGTTAACTGTCGTAATTGTGCAGGCAACGTTTACAGAAGCTGTTCTTGATAACTCATCTATCAAATTATAATCTCTGAGTATCAGTTTTGATTTTGTGGAAATAACGGCGGGAGTTTTATATTTTATCAGCATTTTTAATATTTCAGGCATCAATTTATATTTTTCTTCGGCAGGCTGGTAACTGTCTGTAACTCCCCCCAGATTAACAACCTCTCTTTTCCAGTTTTTGCCGCTTAATTGTTTTTCCAATCTTTCGGCAATATTTGTTTTGACAAATATTTCATCAAAAAAATTACCGGAATTTATATATTTATGAGAATATAACGCAAAACAATATGTACAGCCGTGCCCGCAGCCTCTGTAAACATTTAAATCCCAGCAATACGGCAAAAAACCAGTAATCTTATGACATGCTGTTTTGCAAGTTATTTCTTGATAATTTATCATTTCTTTATTATACTATACAAATGTATTAAAAGCAATATTTTATTGCTTACGCTGTTATAAAATTGGTAACATATATTTATTAAAAAAATATGAAAAAAATTTATAATTATAAAACGCAAATCGGCGAAATATTCATTGCGGAAGCAGACAATTGTATAACCAATTTATATTTTTATAAACCGGAAAATATAAATGATTTTGCAGTCGAAGAAACTCCGGTGTTAAAACAAGCAAAAATCCAGCTTATTAAATATCTCAGCGGTAACTTAAAATTTTTCAATCTGCCGCTAAATCCACAAGTAAGCCAAATATCAAAAACAGTTTTGAAGCAATTACAAAAAATACCTTACGGAAAAACAAATAGTTATTCGGATATAGCAAATGCCATAAACAAACCTACATATTCAAGAGCAGTCGGTATGATATGCGGTAAAAATCCAATACCGTTGTTCATACCATGCCACAGAGTAATCTGTTCAAACGGCGGTTTAGGCGGTTTTTCGGCAGGTATTAAAATAAAACAGTATTTATTAAATATGGAGAAAGAAACAAATGCATGAAGCAATAATAAGAAAAGAATTATTAAGCATGCAGGACAAAAAATATAAAGATTTTCATAATAAGTTATGTCCCGGAACAGAAAACATAATAGGAATAAGAATTCCTCTTCTCAGAAATTATGCAAAAAAAATATCAAAAGAAACGTTCTGGAAAGAATATGCCTTAACATCTAAAATAAAATATAACGAAGAAGTTATGCTTCAGGGAATGCTTATAGGTTTGGCAAAACAACTTGATATAAAAGAAGCCTTGCTGTTAATAGAAAGTTTTGTGCCGAAAATTAAAAATTGGGCCGTATGCGATGTTTTTTGCGGAGAACTTAAAATTACGGTGAAAAACAAAGAGATTATATGGCAATTCATACAAAAATATTTAAAATCAAAAAATGAATTTGAACTCAGATTTGCAATAGTAATGATGCTGGGATATTATCTGACTGACGACTATATATTAAAAGTATTTCAAACTCTTGATAATATAAAACATGATGGTTATTATGTAAAAATGGCGGTTGCATGGACACTGTCAAACGCATTCGTCAAATACCCTAAAGAAACCATGCAATATTTAAAGAATAATTCTCTTGATGATTGGACATACAACAAAGCGCTTCAAAAAATTCTTGAATCTTTCAGAGTTGATAAAAAAACTAAAGAGATTATAAGAAGTATGAAAAGATAGTGAGTTAAAATAGGTGTAAAAATCGTACATCTCTGTTAATTAACATATTTTTAATATCATTAAGATTTAAGTTATCATTTTTTATAATATATTTTGTAGTAATCTCAACTATCATTGCCAATGTCATATTGGCAAATTCAAAACTTTCAAATATATCTTTTCCATTTAAGTATTCTAAGAGTTTTTGGTTATCAATAATAATATTATTATCACAATATTTTTTTATATTTTCTATTGCCAGATTTGCAAATTCATTCCGGATTTTTCCTTCAACATTAAAAGGTCTTGATAAAATACATATCATTTTGATATTTAACTCTTTTATATATTGACAAACAATGGGTATTGCTCCACTTGCTGTTCCACCGCCTAATCCACCTATTATAACTACTACATCTGTATTTTGAAATACATTCTTTAATACTTTTTCATGTTCTTTGGCACATCTTGCACCTTTTTTATCATCTCCGTTTACAAATTCACCTATTTTTTTTATTACTATATCGTTAAAGCCTTTTACTTTGTCTAAAGAATCTGTTGTCAATAAGATATATTCAATATTTGAAGCAATTTCTTTTACTGTTGAATTTAGT